>TARA_B110000902_G_scaffold267179_1_pt1 | contig 31676 bp, 36 predicted proteins | sample TARA_B110000902 | Tara Oceans TARA_B110000902 (sample SAMEA4398009) | marine metagenome | biome: Polar Biome; feature: [SRF] surface water layer (ENVO:00010504); material: water (ENVO:00002006), including particulate matter (ENVO:01000060) such as... | depth 5 m | reverse complement strand
AACATGGTTATTCGTCGCGACGAAACTGTGACTGAAGAGTCATTTATCGTTAAGGCTGAGAAAGAAAACCGTGATCGTCGTCCACCTCGTCCAGCTCCAGTTGAGCCAGTAGCAGAGGTTGTAGCCGCAGAAGCGCCAGTAGCCGAAGCCGCCGCAGACGAAGCAGCCGCCGAAGAGTAAGTTACTCTTTCATAGCATTGTATTAAACGAGGATTTTACCATGGCACGTTTTTTTCGCCGCAGAAAGTTTTGTCGCTTCACTGCTGAAGGCACAAAAGAAATAGATTACAAAGATCTTGAGACTCTAAAAGCTTATGTTTCAGAGACTGGCAAGATTGTTCCGAGTCGTATTACCGGCACCAAAGCTAAATACCAGCGCCAGCTAACTACAGCTATTAAACGCGCTCGTTATGTTGCTTTATTGCCATATACAGACGCACACGAATAGACGATTGAGTTGAGGCCTGGATAATGCGCGCACTTGCTCAATATGTAATGCGCGGCCGAACTCAGGCCATGCTGGTTACTATAATCAGCGCCGGTACCGTCATGTTTTATTGGATTGGCGGTGCAGCCTTAGCGTTAGTAACACTGCGCCAAGGTGCTAAAGATGGGTTTTTGCTGTTGTTATGGGCGTTATTGCCCGCGTTAATGGTAGCTTGGTATGCTGGTGAAACGGCACCCATGGTAGTACTGCTAGGAAGTTGGATGGCGGCAATAATATTGCGCGAAACCTCTTCATGGCCGCTAGCCTTAACCGGCATAACGGCTTTTGGCCTTATTACTGCAATAACAGTGCTACTTATTGGGCCCCAGTGGCTTGATAACGTAGCAGAGGTAGCTGAGCAGTTCATTGAACAGCTTAACCAGCAGGTGCAGGCAAGTGAAAGCGCTGCTGGGGTGATAATCCCTCCAACGGTCATGCAAATAGTTGGCATGTTGGGGCTGGTTTACACGATGACTACCGTTGTTTGCGTGGTACTTGGTCGCAGTTGGCAGGCTGCTTTGTATAACCCCGGCGGTTTCGGGGAAGAGTTTCGCCAGATGCGTCTGCCACCAACGGTAGCAGTGCCATTACTTTTATTAGTAATGGCATGCATGGTTCAAGGGGGTGATTTACTACCTTGGGCATACTTACTAGCAATGCCGTTTATTATTTCAGGTATTGCGCTAGTGCATGCGTTGGTAGCAGCAAAAGCTCGTAGTTCGGCTAGCTTGTGGTTGTTTTACGGTTTGTTGATTTTGGTTAACCCGGTGAAGGATATTTTGATCCTAGCCGCCTTGTTGGATAGTTTTTTTGACCTTAGGTCTAAATTGATTAAACAACAAAAAGACAGTTAAGAGGATAAGTTGATGCAAGTAATATTACTTGAAAAAGTAGGTAAATTAGGTGATTTGGGCGACCAAGTTAATGTTAAAGCAGGTTACGGTCGTAACTTCCTGATCCCATTGGGTAAGGCAGTACCGGCTTCCACTGGCAACGTTGCTGATTTTGAAGCACGTCGTGCTGAGCTAGAAGCTGCCGCTGCTGAAAAAGTAGCTGCTGCCCAAGCCCGTGCCGACAAGTTAGCGGGTGTTATTGTGACTATTGAGTCAAACGCTGGTGAAGAAGGTAAGTTGTTTGGCTCTATCGGTACGCGCGATGTTGCAGATGCAATTTCCGCTACGGGCAATGAAGTCGCCAAAAGTGAAGTTAAAATGCCTGCAGGCGTTATCCGTGATCTTGGCGAATACGACATTTCAGTGCAGCTTCACAGTGATGTAACTACTGTTGTTAAGGTTATTGTTGCGCAGCAATAATTGCCTAAATTGATGCAGTGAAGAAAGCATTGTTAGTTATTTACTGATGATGCTTTTTTTTTGTGCGTAAATTCGCCACAATCACTCCTCTATAATTAATGGTCGATAAAAGACCTGATTGAAATTTCATAGTGGGAATTAAATAGTGGAATATGGCTCAGCAGAAGATCAGCCACCCGGCGACTACAATGATAGCTTTGCCAGTACTGGTGATGTTGCCTTAGATAAGTTGAAAATCCCACCTCATTCAATTGAGGCTGAGCAGTCAGTTATTGGCGGCTTAATGCTGTCGCCTGAAACATGGGATTCTATTTCTGATACTTTAGTTGAAGGCGATTTTTACCGCCGTGAGCATCGGCTAATATTTCGCACTATGTCTTCATTGGTGGAAATTCAAAGCCCACTTGATGTAATTACCTTGTCTGAAGCATTGCAGTCTAGAGCTGAATTAGACAATGTGGGTGGGCTAAGTTATCTGGGCGAGCTAGCGACTAATACGCCGAGTATTGCCAATATCAAAGCCTATGCGGATATTATTCGCGAGCGTTCTACCCTGCGCCAGCTAATTGGCGCTGCCACTGACACTGCCGAAGATTGTTTTTACCCGGAAGGGCGTGAGGCAGGTGAGTTATTAAGTGACGCCGAACAGCGCATTAGCAATATCGCTGAAGGGCGGCCAAAAATTGGTGGTCCGCAGGATGCCAACTCCTTATTAAAAAGCACCATTGAAAAAATTGATGAATTGTTTAATACCGACGGCAGCTTAACCGGCTTAACCACTGGCTTTAAAGACATTGATGAGCAAACCTCTGGCTTGCAAAATTCTGATTTAATTATTGTTGCCGCCAGGCCATCGATGGGTAAAACCGCACTCGCCATGAACTTGGTTGAAAATGCCATTATGGCCCAAGACAAACCGGTTATTGTCTTCAGTATGGAGATGCCAGCTGAGTCACTGATTATGCGGATGCTGTCTTCTATCGGGCGAATTAACCAAACGCGTATTCGTAGCGGTAACTTAACCGAAGAAGATTGGCCTAAGTTGTCAGCGGCGGTTAGCAAACTTAAAGATAAGCCGTTGTTTATCGATGACACTGCGGCACTTAGCCCGGGTGAAATACGTAGTCGCTGTAAAAGAATTCAACGCGAGCATGGCAGTCCAGCCATGATAATGATTGATTATCTGCAGCTAATGCAGGTGCCGGGTAAAGAAAATAATCGAGTGGAAGAAATTTCCTACATTTCGCGGAGTTTAAAGACCCTGGCGAAAGAGTTTGAATGTCCGGTGGTGGCGCTGTCGCAGCTTAACCGTGGCCTGGAACAGCGGCCTAATAAACGCCCTGTAAACTCAGATTTACGTGAATCAGGCGCGATTGAGCAAGACGCTGATGTGATTGCGTTTATCTATCGCGATGAAGTGTATAACGAAGACAGCCCCGACAAAGGCGTTGCAGAAATTATTATCGGTAAGCAGCGTAATGGGCCGATTGGTACCAGCCGCTTAGCGTTTATTGGCGAATTTACCCGCTTTGAAGATTTAGCCTTTGGCGCTAATGACTACAACGGTTAATCGTTAGCTCGCTCATTTCTAGCGGGCTAAATTCCTAGCCCTTTACGCATCTCTTGCATATGTTTCTTTTGGTCAGCTCGCTCTAATGGCTCGGCTGGCTGTTGTTCGATCATTGTTGGCACAGGCACAATCAGCGTTTCACCACTGCTAACCTGTTGGCAAAAGTTTTGGTAATTACTTTCAAATACTTTGAAAGTTACGTATTCCGGGTTGTTGGCCAGAAAAAACCAGTCGCTAGCGTGGCCAGCAAAATAGACTGCCGGATGGCTCCAGTTATAGGTTTGTTTCGGGCTGGGTGCGTTGCAGGCTTCACGATAAGCCGCCCGTGGGCTGGGCAATCCAAGTTCAGTTAAGCTGGTTTCGCAGTATTTTAGAATGCTTCTGACCGATGGTAAAAATTCAGATTCTTTGGTGGCGCGTTTAACTGCCGCTAATATTGTGTCGCTGCTGTAACCACGTAAATTGCTATACCAAAGTTTTTTGGCATAGTGTAACTTTTCAGGGCTGTTAAACGCCTTGTTGTATTGATTGTGGTACACCAATTCAAGCTCGGCAAACATTTGGTTAATAGCCTCGATAACATCATGTTCAACCGGCTGCTTAGAGGTCTTCTGCCCATCCGCTGTCAGTGTGTTTTTCGACAAACCCGCGACGGTCTGATCCAGTTGCTGATTGAGGCGTTTTTTGGTCATAAGTACTCGGGTCGTATTGGTGGCGTCTAGCCCACTGATGTTTCACATGCTGCAAAAACTTGCTGTTCCACGCAGTATGTATCTGATTGCTTTCACGCCAGAATAGCACGAATTCTGGTACTTGTTGCAGTGCGAACTCGCGCTCGATTGTGGCCATTTCAATGATATCAAAGACATCGATACTGGGCTGCCAGCTAGCTGTCATGCGTTGTGGCTCAGTGTCGGCTTGCAAACTTAAGGCATAGCGCCCCCACTGACGGCGAATATGGGCAATGAATTTACTATTCCAGGTTTTAAGCTCATCACCGCGCTCGCGCCAGTAGAGTACAAATTCAGGGATCGCATCTTCAATAAATTCAACAGCAATACCACTGCGGGTAAGAATCTGCATAGCATCGACACTGGGAATCCAATGTTCATCGAGTGCTGTGTCTTTTGCGGCGGTGGGAATAAAGCCTTTTTGGGCCGGTCGTGCCTGTTGCTTGCGCCACTCCATTGCCGCATGCTTTAAAAATTTGCTGTCCCAGCTGTAGGTGCTGGCGCCGCGGTCGCGCCAATAAATTTTAAACTCGTCGACTTGAGCAAGGGCAAAGCCGCGGTCAACGCCATGATGCTTGCTCAGTGTTAGCAAGGTTTGCTCGCCCGGCTGCCAGCTGTCGCCAATAGTGTTGCTTGCTGGTGGCGGCGTATTATTCCATTGGTTAGATATAGGCGGCACGGTAAATGACGGTAATGGCTTAGGTTCTGCCACTTGCTCGCTTTGCTCGTTAAGTGCAAACACCAGCGCCTGAGCAATATTAAGTTGGGCGTTGTTAAGCCGAATAATGCCTTGTGCCTCAAGATTGCGGCTTACGCTGTCGATTTTTCCTAAATCCCAAAATGGCATTAGGTTGACTAAACGAGTATTGGGGATCTCTAGCCAGTTATAACCATTGCGTGGCTCGGTGTCACCATGGTGCAGGCAGCTTGCCAGCACTTGCAATAAGATGGCTTCTTCTAGACCTAGGGTGGCGGCTAGCGACACCGGTATCACAATGTTGTTTTCTTGAATTAGTGAGGAAGGCATGATTTTAATTGTTTTTGTTTAATGGGCAGTGATTTTACGAGCTCCCTACTAGTAGTTCTAGTAGTTTGACGATAATCTGGCAAAAAATCTGGTGGGACTCATTCTGCTGAGTAAGCTGTCTGAATTTATTGATAAGGAAAATACATGGCAAAACAACGCACAGCCTTTGTCTGTAACGACTGCGGGGCTGATTCGAGTAAATGGTCGGGCCAGTGCCCTGAGTGTAAAACTTGGAATACTATGGTGGAAATAAAGCTGGGGGCTAGTAGTAAAAGTAGCCCCGATCGCTCAGGTTTTGCCGGAGCACGCAGCGCGGTGCAAGTACTTGACGATATTAACGTCGCCGAAGCTCCTCGTTTCACTAGCGGTACCGGCGAATTTGACCGCGTACTTGGCGGCGGCTTAGTACCCGGTTCGGCTATTTTAATAGGCGGTAATCCTGGCGCGGGCAAGTCGACTTTATTGCTGCAAACCCTGTGTCATTTAGCGGCCACCATGTCTGCGTTATATGTCACCGGTGAAGAGTCATTACAGCAAGTGGCGATGCGCGCTAACCGCTTAGGACTGCCAACCAACAAACTGCAAATGCTGGCTGAAACCGACGTGCAAAGTATTCTAATTGCAGCGCAGCAGGTCGCCCCTAAATTATTAGTGGTCGACTCTATTCAAGTTATGCATATGAGCGATGTCGCGTCCGCTCCTGGCAGTGTGTCGCAGGTGCGTGAGTGCGCGGCCGCGCTGACTCGCTTTGCCAAGCAAACCGGTACGGTATTGTTATTAGTTGGTCACGTTACTAAAGATGGATCGTTGGCGGGACCAAAAGTATTAGAGCATATGGTTGATTGCTCGATAATGATTGAAGGCAGTGACGATAGCCGTTATCGCACATTGCGCGGGACTAAAAACCGTTTCGGTGCGGTCAATGAGCTGGGCGTATTTGCGATGACCGAGCAGGGTTTAAAGGAAGTAAAAAATCCTTCGGCAATATTTTTGTCGCGCAATGCAGAAGTTAGCGCTGGCAGTGTAGTGATGGTGGTGTGGGAAGGCACCAGGCCACTGTTAGTGGAGCTGCAGGCATTGGTGGATATCAGCAGCTTTGGTAATCCTCGACGGGTAGCGGTAGGCGCCGACCAAAATAGATTGGCGATGTTATTGGCCGTTTTGCATCGTCACGGCGGTTTGCAGCTTGGTGACCAAGACGTGTTTGTTAACGTAGTGGGCGGCGTCAAGGTAATGGAAACCGGCGCTGACCTGGCGCTAATTCTAGCCATGGTATCGAGCTTTAGAGATCGGGCGCTGCCGCAAGATTTAGTGGTATTTGGTGAGGTTGGCTTGTCTGGTGAAATTCGGCCAGTACCCGGCGGGCAAGATCGTTTAAAAGAAGCGGCCAAACATGGTTTTAAGCGTGCCATCGTACCTAAAGCCAATGTACCTAAAGCCGGCGTTAAAGGCATGGAAATAATTGGGGTCGATAAACTGTCGCAGGCGCTAGAGGCGGTTTAAAAGCTTAGCTTTCAATAGCCTTTAGTTGAGTAGATATTTTGGTTGCTAGTTGCGAGAGCAGATTGCGTAGTTGGGATACTGACTGACTGAAACCGTCTTGTTCAAGTGCTTGGGCAATAAAGAAGTGATCTTCAAGTACTAGTTCTTTACCGTTACGTATTTGAAAGCTACCTTTTAAACTCACCAGTGATTCATTGTTAGGATGAAATTGGTCGATTGCTACTAGCAAAGTATAGGGCGAGCGGTCACCTCTGTTGAGCTGACTTTTGCTAACTCGCCAGTCGCTAAGGCTGGTGCGCAGGTCTTCGGCAATGGCTTGAGTAATACTACCGGCAAGTGGCTGTGCCCATTGATGGGTTTCAGATACATACAATTGGTTGCCCTTTTGCATGACTAAAAATTTTTGATTTAAAAAGTCAGCTAATACCACCGGCTTAACCAATAATTGTTTACTCTTATCAGTACTAGATAGTTGTTGCTCAGCTGTTGACTGTGATGCGTTGAGCAAGTAATAGTTGTTACTAATGCCGGTAGACGCGCAGCCGGCGAGAGCTAAAGTAATACCCAGTGGGGCAATATAGCGAGTAAAAATATTACGACTAAAAGTGTTTATCATTGGGCAGCTCTCGGTTGTTCATCAGCTTTTAGGGTGCGGTCAAAAATTAAAGAGTTGGGTTGTTCCGATACTTGTTTTAGCAGCGGCTCTAGCTCATACAGTACGCGGTTTAGTGCAGTAAACGTTTGCATAAGTTCTTGTTGTAACGGTGAGCCCTGAGCCAAGTCACCAGCAAGCACATCAATTTGATTCAAGGTAGTTTTTATCGCTTTTGGTAAGTTCGCTTCAGTGGTGTTGATTACAAATTTGTCAGCAGATAGGGCCACTTGGTCAAATCGTTTAAGCGTGGCAGTCGCTTGCAGCATAAGTGTACTGGCATTCTGGAGTATCTTGCCAAAGGCGTTGGGAGCTACTGGAATAACAGTATGTGATTGGAATTGTTTAACGCCAGTCTGTTGTTGGTCTTCGCTATAGCTAAGTTCAACTAACTTTGTGCCACCCAAAATGCTGTCTATCTCTATGCTTGCCGATAAGCCTTTGGTAATCCATTTTTCTACATCGGCAATGACTTGGGCTTTTGCCTCGTTGTCGTCGGCTAGCCCCATCGCTTGCGGGTATAGTAAAATGCGTACGGGAATGGCTACGTTTTTATCTAAAACATTCTTGGCTTGTTGGTAGGGAACATTAACTTCGGCAACTTCACCAATGGTGAGGCCGCGGAATTTTACGGCGGCTTTTCGGTTAAGCCCGCTGATAGATTCCTTAAATAACAACATATATTCAATGGCTATTTTATGTTCTTGGTTTTGCTTAAAGATAGCTTCGTAATCGGAATAAATTTTAAAATAGGAGCGCTCAGTTATTTTATCACCAAGTGGTGTGTCCTCTGGGACTCCAAATTCGATGCCGCCAGAAAGAATAGTACCTAATGTTCCTGTTTTTACTTTAAGTCCATCAGAGGTGATTCCTACCGAGATGCCACTGATACTCCAAAACTTAGTGTTTTCGGTTAATAGCTCATGGTATGGCGCCTTCACAAAAACATTGTAGTAAACAATGCGCTCGCTGCTGTTGAAGTGCACATCCTCTATCTGTCCCACGTCTAGACCTTTATAAATGATCTTGTTGCCAGGCGAAAAATCAAATCGGCCACCGCTATTTAATGTGATATGTAATCCAGGTGCATCGGGAGGCGTTTGAGGTGGCTTAGCTAGGCCAGCAAATACTCGTTCCCTGTCTGTCTCATTACTTGGGGCCAGCTCAATATAGGCACCTGAAAGCAGTGTGCTCAAGCCCGATACCCCTGAAGAATCTATGCGCGGCTCAACCACCCAAAACGCGCTATCTTTAACTAAAAAAGGTACTGCGCCGGGGAGCATTTGGGCGGTAACAATTACCCCGTCAAAGTCGTCATTAAAATGTATTTCAGTAACAGTACCAATATCTAAACTACGAACCTTAATTTTAGTTTTCCCTTCTTCAATACCTGATGCTGACTCGAAGGAAATTTGGATTTCAGGGCCTTGCTGCATCCACGTGTAAAAAAGCATCCATGCACCAATGAATAGCGCTAGTAGAGGTATTAACCAAATGGGATTAAAGCCCTTAATAGTAGACACAGTTGCCGATAAAGGTTGTTCGTTATTGTTCATAGTTATCCCAAATTAATCTTGGATCAAAGTTTTGTGCAGCCAACATAGTCAAAATCACCGAGCAACAAAAAGCAACCGCTGCAGGGCCCGGTATGATGGTAATTAAATTACCCATTTGCAGCATAGCCACCAGTACGGCAACAACAAATACGTCAATCATTGACCAACGGCCAATAAATTCATTGACTCGATACATTTTGGTGCGCATTAAAGCCTGCTGATTTTTTTTAATGCTAAAGCATAGCCACAGCATGGAACAAAATTTTGCTAATGGTACTAATACGCTGGCAATAAAAATTACCGTAGCAATCGGGTATGAACCGTGAGCCCATAACTCTATTACGCCGCCAATTATAGTTGAGTTAGAGTCGTTGCCCAGTAGGCGGGTAGACAGCATTGGCAGTGTATTGGCCGGAATATAAAGCAGTATTCCAGTCAATAGTAGTGCCAAGGTTTTTTGAATACTGTTGTCTTTTCTGCTATGCAGCGAGGCATCGCAGTGTGGGCAAATTTTTTCTTTGTTAGATAAAACATGCGCGCAGCCATGACAGCCCACCAAGCCTAGGGACGCGGCTGAACCTTCGTTGTAAACGGGGTTAGCGTTAGCTGTCATTTTCTTTCAACAAGCGCCAAAGTTGTACTTTGTCTACATGTAAAAATGTACTGGTAAGACATACGCTAAATAAAACGAATGAGTAAAACGCAAGATTTAAGGTTATATCGGCAAGGGAAATTATTTTTATTAAGCTAACTAGCAAGCCCACTACAAATATTTCTACCATGCTCCATGGGGTAAGGCTGGTTAACGATCGCAACAGTTGGCGTTGAGTGAAGTTGGTATTTTTTTGTTTAATGGAGATAACGACATTTATGATCCCCAGCAAAAAAGCTAGTGGCGCAATTATCACAAAAAAAGTAACTAGCGCTGCTAGTGTCCAGTAGTGTTGCTCAAATAATATACTAATGGTTTGCAGTAAACTTATTGTGCGCTCTTGCCCCTGGGCCTCCAGGGTAATAAAGGGGAAGCCAAAGGTAATGACCAAAAAAATTAGCGAAGCGATTGCATAGGCTAATATTTTGTCACAAATATTGCGCCGGTTTACCGTCAAGGTAAATTGGCAGCGAGGGCAACTAGCCTTTTGTTTTGGCGCTAGCTCGGTGAGGTTCAGTAATAGATCGCATTCGTGGCATGCAATCCACGAATCCGCTATTGAATCTGTTGTTGTTATTGGCATTCAATTACATCGGTAACTATTTTGTATCGAAAGCATACACCTTAATGAATGCGGGCAACAAATTAGTAATGCATTGACGGGCAGTTAAAAAAAGCCAGCGTTAGCTGGCTATTGCTGGTTAGCTTTTTAAACGGGTGTATTTAATCCGAGTTGGTTGAGCGTTTTTGCCTTTGCGGGCAATTAAGTCGTCATGGTATTCGCTGTAGTTACCCTCATAGAACTCTACGTGGCCGTCATCTTCATAAGCCAAAATATGAGTCGCAATACGATCTAAAAACCAGCGATCATGAGATATGACCATAGCGCAGCCAGGGAAGGCTAATAATGCATCTTCTAGTGCGCGCAAGGTTTCCACATCTAAGTCGTTTGACGGCTCATCTAGTAAGAGTACGTTAGCGCCTTGTTTTAGAGTGTTTGCTAAATGCAGTCGGCCACGCTCACCACCTGATAGCTCACCGACACGTTTTTTCTGATCGGCGCCTTTAAAGTTGAACAAGCTAACGTAAGCGCGGGAGTTAATTTCTCTGCTGCCGATGATTAAGTTGTCTTGACCGCCAGATACCGCTTCCCACACTGTTTTATCATCCTCCAGGCTCTCACGGCTTTGGTCAACAAAAGCTACCTTAACGGTTTCGCCGATGACTACTTCGCCACTATCAGGTTGCTCTGCGCCACTGATAAGTTTGAACAGTGTAGATTTGCCCGCGCCGTTACCACCGATAATGCCAACAATGGCACCTTTGGGAACGGTAAGATTTAGCTTTTCAAACAGCGCTTTATCACCAAAACTTTTGGCCACATCATGCAGTTCAATTACCTTGTCGCCCAGACGTTCGCCAGGTGGAATATAAATCTCGTTGGTCTCGTTGCGGCTTTGGAACTCTTGGCTATTCATTTCGTCAAAGCGAGCTAAGCGAGCTTTGCTTTTTGCCTGGCGGCCTTTGGGGTTCTGTCTTACCCATTCTAATTCTTTGGCAATTGCTTTTTTACGTGAGCTATCGCTTTTTTCTTCGGCCTCAAGGCGGGCTTCTTTTTGCTCTAGCCAATTGGTGTAGTTGCCTTCATAGGGGATACCATAGCCACGGTCTAATTCTAAAATCCAACCGGCAGCATTGTCCAAAAAGTAACGGTCATGGGTGATGGCTACCACGGTGCCGACAAATTCTTTTAAAAATCGTTCTAACCAGGCGACTGACTCAGCATCCAAATGGTTAGTTGGCTCATCTAGTAATAGCATGTCGGGCTTAGATATCAGTAAACGACATAATGCAACACGGCGTTTTTCACCCCCAGACAAGTTTTTAATTTCGGCATCCCATGGTGGCAGTCGCAAAGCGTCAGCGGCTACTTCTAAGGTGTTATCTAAATTGTGGGCATCCCAAGTTTGAATAATATCTTCAAGCTGACCTTGGCGTTTGGCTAGCTTGTCAAAGTCAGCATCGGGATCTGCGTAGTCGGTAAATACTTGATCTAATTCTGCCATAGCATCTAGCGCTTCTCTCACGCCGTCTTCAACATTGCCGCGCACGTCTTTGCTCTCGTCTAGCTCAGGCTCCTGTGCTAAATAACCGACTTTAATGTCGGGCATTGGGCGCGCTTCGCCATGATAATCTTGGTCGATACCGGCCATTATTTTCAGCAGGGTAGATTTACCTGAGCCGTTTAAACCCAACACACCAATTTTGGCACCAGGGAAAAAGGATAAAGAGATATCTTTAAGTATTTCACGTTTGGGTGGAACGATTTTACCCACGCGATTCATTGAATAAACGAACTGAGCCATGCTACTTGCCTACTTGGTAAAAAGTTAGGCGAGCATTTTAGCGTAAAGCGGTTAAGAGTGGGAGAATAGCCTTAGCTATATCTTGCTTGTCCTCGGTATAGGCCAGAGAACTCTTTGCTGCCTTGCCAGCGTTTATAGATTTTACCGCGATAGGCCATGGTTTCATTGTCATTTCTAGGCGGCGTTTTCGAGGTATGGCTAACCGAATGGTTAGTATTATGTCTAACAGGCACCTGCGAAGGGTGCTGGATTACATTGTCGCCGGCGGCTTTTTTCAAAAATACCGCGCCCTGGGCTCCAGCTAACGAGTTTAGTCGTTGCACCGCTTGTCTAAGTTGCGCCGACTCCATCATGTCGGCGTAGTCGTTTAACATTTCTAAAAATTGAGGGTGTGATAATGGCAGTTTTATATCGATGTCGCCCTGTACTAATTGAATACAGGTCTTAGCAACTTTGAGAGGTTCAGGCTTCAGTAGCCACGCTCTATCACTCACAATATTTTCCTAGTGGTGGTGTTTAATTGGGTAGTTCACTAATACATTTGCAAGTTTGATGCCAATAAGAATTTTATGTAATGCAATGCTATTGCTCATAGCATGCCTAGCTTGTGGCGCTAAAGCTGGTGTTTATTTGGTGCGCACTCTCAATGTTAGTGCGATAAAAGGTGCTATTTTGAGAATGTTTGATGCATTGGCATATTTATTTTTTTGTCTTATAGATAACTGGTTGTCAGTCTGATTTAGATCATAGTTTGGCCTCGCCAGATAGGTATGCTGAGCGCAATGTTAATAATCATAGGAGAAAATAATGGGCGTAGAGCATCACCACTTAGTTAGCGAATTCCCGCATTTGAAGACTAGGATTCATCAACTGAAAACCGAAAATACACACTTTAGAAAATTATTTGATGAATACCATGAGTTAACCACTGCCATAGAAAAAATGGAAAATGAAGTAATGGCTGTCAGCACTCAAACAGAAGAAGAGGGAAAAATTCATCGAGTCTATTTAAAAGATGAGCTCTATCGAATGCTCACCGCAGAGGCGTAATTGATGGTTGAAGAATCTTATATAGATGTTATTGCGAAGTTGCGCCTAAAGCGTGAGCAGCTTCAGTCGCGAGTAGACAGTATTAAAGCTGATATTACCCAAGAGCACTCGCATAGTTGGGCAGAGCAGGCTGTTGAGCGCGAGAATGACGAAGTCATAGACGTTATCGGTAATGAAACGCAAGCATCGATTAACGATATTGATGCCGCATTAGGGCGCTTTGAACAAGGCAGTTACGGAATTTGTATCGATTGCGGTGAAGATATCGATGCTGGTCGACTATTGATAATCATTGAGGCCATCCGCTGTATCAACTGTTCTGAGTAATTGCGATTAACGTAGTCACTTATCAGAGTAACTAGGTAACTGTTATGATTGGCCAACAATCATCGTGAGGTTAGCGCGTGAAACGTTTTGGACCTGGGTTGCTGATCATGGCGGCCTTTATTGGCCCCGGTACCGTTACCACGGCTAGCGCCGCTGGTGCCAATTATGGCTTTGCTTTGTTATGGGCGCTGCTGTTTTCAGTTGTCGCAACTATTGTGTTGCAAGAGATGGCAGCTCGCTTAGGCTTAGTTACCGGTAAAGGTTTAGCCGACGCCCTGCGGACTACCTTTAATAATAAAGTATTCGCTAACTTGTCAATTGTTTTGGTGGTGTTGGCCATTGGGTTTGGTAATGCTGCTTACGAGTCGGGAAATATTGCAGGTTCATCATTAGGGTTAGCGGCAATCACGCCGGTTGAGCGCTGGGTATGGTGCGTTTTGGTGGCGGGAATTGCTTTCGCCTTGCTGGCATCTGGTCAGTATAAGGTGGTAGAGCGTGGCCTAATAGTCATGGTGGCGGTAATGAGTACGGTGTTTTTGGCAACCATGTTAATGGTTCAACCGGATATTGGCGCGGTGCTGTCCGGTTTGTTTAAGCCTAGTTTGCCAACCGGTGCTACCTTGACGGTGATTGCCTTAATTGGCACTACTGTAGTGCCGTATAATTTGTTTTTACACTCCAGCTTGGTGCAAGAAAAGTGGTCAGACAGCGTATCTGTTGATGAGGCGCTAGCTGAATCGCGCAAAGATAGTGCGGTGGCTATTAGTTTTGGCGGCCTAATAACCTTGGCGATTGTGATAACTGCTGCCAGTACATTCTTTGGTAAGGATATTGAGTTTTCAGCACAAACAATGGCCCATCAGTTAGAGCCAGTGCTGGGTGCGTCGGCTAAATACTTTTTTGCGATTGGCTTATTTGCCGCCGGTTTAACCAGTGCCGTAACTTCGCCATTGGCAGCGGCCTATGCTGTGTCTGGTGCTATGGGCTGGCCAACTAATATGAGCGAGACACGGTTTAAAGCAATTTGGGCGCTGGTATTAGTTGTTGGCGCAACTATTGCGGCATTGGGGACTAAGCCGATAACGGCTATTTTGGTTGCCCAAGCTACCAATGGGTTTTTGTTGCCCATGGTGGCAGTATTTTTGCTGGTAGTGATGAATCGAAGCGATTTACTGGGCACTTATCGCAACAAGCTGTGGGGTAATATACTAGGCGCAGCGGTAGTCGCCGTCGTGTCTGGTTTGGGTTTGACTAAATTATGGCAGGCGGTTAGCTAGATTATCGGCTAAGTCAGTAAAGTTAATGGGGATATGGGTGATTTTCCGTTCTCTTGAACGCATGTTTTGTGTACAATTCGGGCTCCTTTTTCAACCACCTCGCTGGAGCCCGCGTAATGTTTGATAAGTCGATTAAAATCGCAGACTACGACCCCGAATTATGGCAAGCCATGCAAGCTGAAGATAAGCGTCAAGAAGAGCATATCGAGCTAATTGCCTCTGAAAATTACACCAGCCCTCTGGTTATGGAAGCCCAAGGCGGGCAGATGACCAACAAATATGCCGAGGGCTACTCTGGCAAACGCTATTATGGTGGCTGTGAATATGTTGATATTGCTGAAACTTTAGCGGTAGAGCGAGTAAAAGCTTTGTTTGGCGCCGATTATGCCAACGTCCAGCCGCATTCAGGCTCACAAGCAAATAGCGCAGTGTTTCAAGCGCTGGTAAAGCCGGGCGACACTATTTTAGGTATGAGCTTGGATGCGGGAGGTCATTTGACTCACGGCGCGGCACCAAACTTTTCTGGTAAGCACTACAACGCCATTCAATATGGGTTGATTAATGAAACCGGTGAGATTGACTACGACCAGGTTGAAGCACTAGCGGTTGAGCATAAGCCAGCGATGATTATTGCCGGGTTCTCTGCCTATAGTCGGGTAGTTGACTGGCAGCGGTTTAGAGATGTTGCCGATAAAGTAGGGGCTTACTTGTGGGTGGATATGGCGCATGTTGCAGGTTTAATTGCAGCCGGTTTATATCCGAGCCCAGTACCATTTGCCGATGTTTGTACTTCAACCACTCATAAAACACTGCGTGGCCCTCGTGGCGGAGTAATCTTGGCCAAGGCTAATCCTGAGCTGGAAAAGAAATTTCAATCAGCGGTATTCCCTGGTGGCCAAGGTGGCCCATTAATGCATGTTATTGCAGCCAAAGCGGTAAGCTTTAAAGAAGCGATGACGCCAGAATACAAAGTGTATCAGCAGCATGTTATTGATAATGCTAGAGCCATGGCAGCAACCTTTATCCAGCGCGGTATTAATATCGTGTCTGGCGGCACCGATAACCACTTAATGCTGGTTAACCTAGTGGGCAAAGAGTACACCGGGAAAGATGCCGACGCAGCCTTAGGTGCAGCGTTTATCACGGTAAATAAGAACGCCGTGCCTAACGACCCGCGCTCGCCGTTTGTTACTAGTGGCTTGCGTGTTGGTACGCCGGCGATTACTACTCGTGGTTTTGGCGAGAAAGAGACGGTCGACCTAACTCATTGGATGTGTGACGTGCTTGATAGTTTAGAAAACGGTACTTCTGAAACAGTTATTCCTGCAGTGAAAGCTAAAGTGCTAGAAGTTTGCGCACGCTTTCCGGTTTATGGCTAAATTGTAGCGATTTAAAAAGCCTCGCTGTTGCGGGGCTTTTTTGTGGGCGCAAAACTAACTCAGTATTGTTTCTAAAGCGTCGGCTAGCTTCATTGCAAATGAGCGCTGCCAAGGGGGAGAGTTGTTGTCACAGTGTACGTTCTCTTCCCAATTGAATACCGCCAGCATTGCTTTGTAGGTTAGCCAGCGAATGGGCTCTGGCTCCCATTTTTTTAGTGCGCTATGGTGGCTGGCGTTCGAAAAAGCCCAGGGCATACTGGCTAGCTGCGTGTCTCGCTCTAAAATCATATCTACCAGAGTGCGGGCAAATAAATTACTTGCGCCGACGCCTTCGCCGCCATAACCGCCGGCATTTGCCAGGCCACTAGTCTTATCCCAAATTGCGTAAGGTCTAAATTTGCGTGCCATGCCGAGGGTGCCACCCCAGCAATGAGTGATTGCGGTATTTTCTAAGCTCGGGAATAAATCTACCAGTAAGGTTTTTTGAAGATTAAATAATGAATCCTGAGTAGAAAATTTGCTGCGGACTTTGCCACCAAATTCATATTGGCCACGAGCACCAAAAACTATCCGATTGTCTTTCGAGCGTTGGCCATAGGTTGACATACGACTGGTGTCAGAAAAAGTTGGTCTATTGTCTAAGCCGATATTACGCCACTGGTTTTCAGTTAATGGCTCAGTGGCTATTACGTGGCTTTGAATCGGTATGGCGTATTTGTTTATATTTAGTAAGCCGTCAGAAAAGCCTTCAGTGGCAGCAATAATAATATCGGCCTTAATGGAGCCATGCTCAGTAAAAACGGTATTGTTAGTAACGTTGGTTACGCGACTCTGCTCAAATATTTTTACGCCCCTGCTCTCGATAGATGCGGCAATACCTTGTGCTAATTTTGCCGGCTGAATAGCGGCGCAATGGGGGGTGTAAACGCCGGCTAGCCCACCGCGCATATTAACGTGTTGTTCAAGTTCGGTTTTAGACAGCCACTGATAATCTTTATCATTGCTTGTGGCGTAATAATCATAGGTTTTCTTTAATCTAGTTAATTGTTCTTGATAACGAGCAGCGGCGTAAACGGTTCCGCCTTTATGATAGTCGCAATCAATCTGTTCTTTAATGCAGACGCGGCCGACTTCATCAACAGTGTCATAAATGGCGTCATATCCTGCTTGACGTTGAGTCGGGGGCAGTGGGTCTAAATAGTCTCGCTGACCTTCAATTTCGCCCATTAACCAGCCGCCATTTCGGCCCGATGCACCAAAACCAACAACTTCTGCCTCCACCATAGCTATATTTAAGTTTGGCTGTTGTTGCTGAAGATAATAGGCGGCCCATAAACCGGTATAACCGGCACCAATAATGACCACATCTACTTGCAGGTCTGCAGCTAACGGCTGACGCGAAGGGGTCTTGTCTGCCAATTCGTCAAACCAAAAACTTATATCGTTGAGCTTAGTCATAATTTATTCTATGTTAAACTTTGAACTATAATTAAATCAGGAAATGAAGCGTATGTATTGCCCTTTTTGTCGCGCGGTTGAAACTAAGGTTATCGACTCTCGTCTGGTTACTGAAGGCGATCAAATTCGTCGTAGGCGCGAATGCATTACCTGCTCTGAGCGATTCACCACCTTTGAGACAGCAGAGCTGTTGCTGCCTAAAGTAATTAAAGGCGATGGCACCCGTGAGCCTTTTGACGAAGACAAAATGCGGCGTGGTATTTCTAAGGCTTTAGAAAAGCGTCCAGTATCGGTCGATGAAATTGAAGCCTGCATTCATAAAATTAAGCATCAACTGCAGGCGACTGGTGAGCGTGAAATATCTTCGGTTATTATTGGCGAAAAAGTGATGGAGGTGCTGCGCGAGACGGACGAAGTTGCCTATGTGCGGTTTGCCTCGGTGTATCGGGATTTTAAAGATTTAAAAGAGTTTAGGCATGAGCTGGACTTACTTGAAAAGAATGAAGCGCTGAAAAATAGTGAGCAAGATAGTTAATGAGTGATTCACAGGCAGTTATCGACAGGTGCTATATGGCCAGGGCATTAAAACTGGCGGCTAAAGGCTTGTATACCACAACGCCTAACCCCAGTGTGGGCTGCGTGTTGGTGAAAGACGGTAAAATAGTGGGTGAAGGTTATACCCAGCCAGCCGGTGGTGCCCATGGCGAAGTGATGGCAATGAAAGCGGCGGGCGCGAACACCACTGGTGCCACAGCGTATGTGACTTTGGAGCCTTGCAGCCACTATGGGCGAACCCCGCCTTGCAGTAATGGTTTGATAGCCGCGGGAGTGGTTCGAGTTGTTGCGGCAATGGAAGATCCTAATCCTGTTGTTGCCAGCAGTGGGCTGGCAAAACTAAAAGTCGCCGGAGTGCAGGTAGAAAGCGGTTTGTTAGAAGCGCAGGCCAGGCAATTTCTGGCAGGCTTTTATCAGCGCATGACCAACGGCGTACCAAAGGTAATTGTTAAGTTAGCGAGCAGCTTAGATGGCCGCACCGCAATGGCTAGCGGCGAAAGCCAGTGGATAACCGGTCGAGAGGCGCGTTATCAGGTGCAAAAGCTGCGCGCGGCAAGTTGTGCCATTGTTACCGGTATCGATTCAGTCTTGCAGGACGACTCGTCACTAACGGTAAGGATTGAGGATTGGTTAGAGCCTTATGGCAGTGATGTTGTCCGCCAGCCGCTAAGAGTGGTACTAGATTCTAATCTTAAGATGCCACTAACTGCAAAGATATTACAGCAAGACGGCGATACTTTAGTTGTTTGTGCCACTGACCATATTGAGAAACGACAGCAATTAAAGGCCGCTGGGGCCACAGTCTTAAAGCTAGCGGGGAAGGACCAGCGGATAGATTTAACCGCGTTGTTAAAATGGCTGGCCAAAGAAAAAGGCTGTAATCAAGTAATGGTAGAGGCAGGAGCCACCTTATCGGGTAGTTTTATTGAGCAAGGCTTAGTCGATGAGCTGCATATATTTCAAGCACCGGTGTTGTTGGGGTCTAGCGCCAAACCGCTACTAAATCTAGATTTGAGTACAATGGCCAACAAGCGTGAATTAGTGCTAATTGACAGCCGTAAAGTAGGCAGTGATACCTGGCTACGCTATCGCTGCTAGGGCTTTACAGTAATTCGCTAAAATGCAGCGCAAACCCGAATAAACGGCTATAATGCGCGGCCTTATATTGGCAGCTAGCCAAAAAATTCTTATTTCAGACAGTAAATACGAGATACCCCATGGCACTAAACACTGCAGAAGAGTTGATTAACGATATTCGCCTAGGGCGAATGGTTGTTTTGATGGATGATGAAGATCGTGAAAATGAAGGCGACTTGGTGATAGCAGCTGAGTGCGTTACGCCACAGGATATTAACTTTATGGCAACTCATGCGCGTGGGCTTATTTGTCTGCCAATGAGTAAAGAGCGCTGTGAACGGTTAAATTTGCCATTAATGGTTGAGAATAATATATCAGGCTTCGGCACTAAATTTACCGTGTCAATAGAGGCAGCGGAAGGGGTTACTACTGGTATTTCAGCGGCAGATCGTGCGCATACAGTTCGCACCGCGGTTGCGCGCAATGCTAAAGCTGAAGATATTGCTCAGCCTGGTCATATCTTCCCCTTGATTGCTAACCCAGGGGGGGTCTTGTCTCGCGCCGGTCATACCGAGGCGGCTTGTGATTTAGCACGCTTAGCAGGCTTTGATGCTGCGGGGGTAATTTGTGAAGTAATGAACGACGACGGTACCATGGCGCGGCGTCCTGACTTGGAAGAGTTTGCCAGCAAGCACGATTTAAAAATCGGCACTATTGCCGACTTGATTCATTACCGAGTATTAAACGAGAAAACCATTAAAGTGGTTGAGAAAGGTACTGTGCAAACTGATCACGGTGAGTTTAACTTGCACACTTTTCAAGATACTACCGAGGGCCGTGTGCACTTGGCATTAAGTAAAGGTGATATCAACTCTAATGACGAGACTTTGGTTAGAGTTCAGATAGCATCTAGTGTGCGTGATATGTTGGGTACCCAATTGCCTGATCGCGATGCTGGCTGGAATATTGGTCGCTGTATTAAGCGCGTCAGTGAGGTAGGTACGGGGGTAGTTGTTTTGCTGGGCGGTAGTGAGACTGAAACCGATATTTTACATGATGCAAAAATGGCCCTTGGAATAAGTTCAGACTCGAGAGTGAATTCTAGCGAAAGTGATGAAACTTATTTTACCGTTGGTATCGGCTCGCAAATTTTGCGCGAGTTAGGGGTTGGAAAAATTAAGCTAATGGGTGCGCCGTTAAAATATAATGCTATTTCAGGCTTTGACCTTGAAGTAGTTGCTTTTGAAGAAGTATAGGATTAGTAATGAGTGAATTTAGACCGGTAGAAGGCAGCTTTAACGCGGGCGATGCTACCTTTGGCGTAGTGGTAGCGCGTTGGAATGGCGATATAACCGAAGGCTTGTTGGCAGGTGCGCTGCGCGCGTTTAAACGCCATGGAGTGAATGAAGAGCAACTGACGGTGGTGCGAGTCCCCGGCGCTTTTGAATTGCCATTAGCCGCACAAAAATTAGCAAGGCTTAACAAGTTTGATGCTATCGTGACCTTAGGCTGCGTTATTCGCGGTGGCACGCCGCATTTTGAATACGTGTGTAGCGAGACTACCCGTGGTGTTGGTGAAGTGGCTTTAAATGAAAACTTGCCAGTAGCGTTTGGTTTGCTAACTACCGACGACTTAAAGCAAGCGCAAGATCGCAGTGGCGACAATGAAGAGAATAAAGGCGAAGAAGCGGCGCTAACCGTTTTAGAACTCGTGAGTTTATATAAGCAGCTTTGAGCTGAATAAAAGAGCAAGTAGTATGTCTGAGCAAGAAGCAGCTAAAAAACCATCATCAGCAGGGCGCCGCAAAGCGCGGCATTACGCGATGCAAACAATCTATGGCTGGCAAATTGCCGGTGGCAGCGCGGCTGAAGTAGAGGCTAAATTTCGCGCCGACAATGATATGTCGAATGTCGACGTGTTGTATTACCACCAATTATTACAAGGTGTGGTGGGCAGCGGTGACGAGCTAGACGCTCTGTATGTTGATTATCTAGATAGAAGTCTCAAAGAGTTAGACCATGTTGAGCGCGCACTACTGCGGATGGCAAGCTTTGAATTGTCAGAGCGAATAGACATTCCATATAAGGTTGTGATTAACGAGGCTGTGGCCTTAGCCAAAAAATTTGGAGCCACTGATAGTTATAAATATTTAAACGGCGTACTGGATGCGGCGGCTAAAAAACTACGCGAGGCAGAGACCAACAGCTAACTGCTGTTGGTCGCTTGAATTATTTTGGCTATTTCTGAGTTCGAGCTAATTAAACAATATTTTGACCGCGCCAACGTTGCTGGTAGACGCGGCATAGTTAAAGGTATCGGTGACGACGCCGCGATAGTGGCTGCGCCAACCGGTCATGAAATAGCAATTTCTATCGACACCTTGGTGCAAGGTGTTCATTTCCCCGAAAATATTACGCCGGCCGATTTAGCCTATCGCGCCTTGGCAGTAAACCTATCTGACTTAGCTGCCAGTGGCGCAACCCCTTGGTGGTTTACCTTAGCGTTAACACTACCTGAATCTGATGAAGCTTGGTTGCAAGCATTCAGTGAAGGCTTGTTTGAACTAGCCGCTAATGCGCGGATTGATTTAATCGGTGGTGACACCACTAAAGGCCCGTTAGCAATTACTATTCAAGTAGCAGGTATCGTTCCTACTGGTAAAGCCTTAATGCGCAGTGGTGCGGCGGTGGGTGATAAAATTTATTGTACCGGCACCTTGGGCGACGGCTGCGGCGGTTTGCAGTGTTGGCAGCAACAGTTGAGCGGCGACCACGCTGATTATTTGAAGTCGCGTTTTAGTCGTCCGCAACCGCGCTTGATTGAAAGTAGCTTACTGCTGGGCTTGGCTAATAGCTGTATTGATGTCTCAGATGGTTTGTTGGCAGACCTTGCTCATATCATAGCCGCATCTAATGTCGGTGCCGACGTCGATATTACCCAAGTGCCGGTTTCAGGTCCTTTGTTTAAACAGTTTGGTGAGCTATCTTTAGAGTATGCATTAGCCGGTGGCGATGATTACGAATTGTGCTTTACGGTCGCCCCGCATAAGGCTGATATGGTGGAGTCTGCCTTTGCTAAACAACAATTGAGATTGACCCATGTGGGCCATATTACTGAGGGTAGTGAGCTGCGTTGTATCTCCCCCGATGGGTCGTTATATACCTTGCCCAAATCAGGATACCAACACTTCTAATATGTCAGTTCATCCTAAACAGTTAATGACCAATCCATTGCATGCATTGTCGCTGGGTTTGGGCAGTGGCTTGGCGCCAAAAGCGCCAGGTACCTTCGGCACTATCGCCGCGCTTATTATTTACTATTTCTTGCTGGCCGATTTGTCTCTGCCCATCTATGCAGCGGTCGTAGCGCTGTCGATATTAGTTGGCTTTTACTTATGCGGTTATACCGCCAAAGCAATGGGGCTGCATGACGCCCCTGCTATTGTCTGGGATGAGTTTGCCGGCTTGTGGATAGCCTTGATCTGTGTGCCGACGGGTTTACATTGGCTGGCTTTGGCTTTTGTGTTGTTTCGCTTTTTTGATATTTTGAAGCCTTGGCCTATAAGCTGGCTAGATAAACATATGCACGGTGGTTTTGGCATTATGATTGATGATGTTGTGGCAGGAATATTTGCCTGGCTATGTTTGCATTTTATTGTTTTCCTATTATAGTGCGCGCCCGGCAGCCAATTTCTGGCTGGCGTTAATAGTTAACATAGGTGAGTAAACGATGACTATCGTAAAGAAAACCGATACATACAGTATCTCTAAGCGTCGCGACGGCCGTTATTCGGTTGTTGGATCAAACGGAAAAGCGATTAATGGCGATGACAAGGTCGTTATTTTAAAAGCTGAAGACCTAATTAAGGTGACTGCTCCTGCGCCAGTTGAGGAAGTAGAAGAAGTTGTTGCTGAAGAAGCTGCAGCAGAGCCGGCCGCTGAAGAAGCGCCTGCAGAGGAAGAAAAGCCAGCCGAATAAGCTAGCTTATCTTGCCAGCCGCGACATTGTTCGCGGCTTTTTTATGCCTACCATTAAGGTAAAGTTAGTTTACACTCTATTATTTTAATTAATTAGAAGGTTAGCTATGAGTAAAACAGTCTCCGATGTAGTGTTTTTTAATGATGCTGCAACGCCAGTAGATAAATATCATGCCGCTGAAGAAAAGCGGGTAGCAGGCAATCCAGAACAATCGCTATGGAATCATTACTCGGACCCTAGCGAGCAGTTTCATAGTGGTGTTTGGCAGGCAGGCGTCGGCCGCTGGAAAGTGAACTATACTGAGTATGAGTTTTGCCAGATTTTAGCCGGTATTTCCATCCTGCATGGTAGCGATGGCAGTAGTAAAAAATTGGTAGCTGGCGATAACTTTATTATTCCCGCAGGTTTTGCTGGAGAGTGGGAAGTAGTTGAGGCGACTAAAAAGATTTATGTTATTTTTGAACCAGCAAGCTAAGCGCAATACTGGGAGCATATTTCTAATGACAGTAATCCCCAATAATAGCGAGCTGGCTTTATGCCGGCAGCTGGGCTATGTGGGTGATACTTATTACTATAGCGACAATTTGGAGCTGGACTGATGGCAGGTGGTAATAATGATCCCCTACATGGCATTACGCTCGAGGCTATTTTGGAATGGTTAGTTGAGTATCGCGGCTGGGAGGCAATGGCCGCTGAAGTGAATGTAAACTGTTTTAAAAGTGACCCTAGCGTGAAATCCAGTTTAAAATTTTTACGTCGTACACCGTGGGCTAGGTCTAAAGTCGAAGCCTATTATGTCACTGAGAATAGAGCCCCTTGGGTTGGTGTGAATACTAAACACTAAGGGTAGCGAATTACATTATGTCAGTCATCAGTAGTTCAATAGTAATGTTTTTCACCTTATACTTAGTGGTGTTTGATGCTAATGCGGCTGCCGATCAACCTTGGCAAGACCAGCAATATATTACAGACAGTTTCGTGAAAATTTCCTTGCGACGGGAATATGACACTAACGCTAAGCTAGATATGATTCGTAAATGGCGCCAGCCGATAAGAGCTTATGTGCAGTCTGATATAGGCAATAGTGAGCTCCAAAAAGAAATGGTGGCAGTACAGTTAAACCATTTAGCTAGTATTACTGGCCACCGTGCAGGTTTTGTCAAAGACGTTAAAAAAGCGAATTTGATAGTTTTCTTTGTACTCAAAAAAGATATGAAAGATAGTACTAAATCGCTGGGCTTATATGACAGTCGCAGCGATGAGATTTTGAAAGATGCCGCTTGTATTGCTAATATAAAGGCTGCCAGTAATGGAGAAATTGTTAGCGCGGTTATTCATATCCCAGTGGATTCCACTCGCTCTAGTGGGCTGTTTTTAAACTGCGTGGTGGAAGAAATAACCCAAGTGATGGGGTTGTTAAATGACTCTGCCGATGTGTACCCTTCAATATTTAATGATCGAAGTATCGACGGTTATTTGTCGGGCTTAGATTATGTGCTGTTAAAACTGTTATATCATCCCAAAATAAAGCCAGGCATGAGAGAAGATAAAGTCAGAGCTATAGTGAGTGAAATATTTGTGGAGCTGGATGACGCTAATTTGATTAGTGATGCTTCGACTAAAGTGCTGCCTAATAGCATGCGCATCTGGTCTGGCGAGTAATTTTTGCTACAGTGCTACTACCGTCTATTACTTTGTGACGGTAGTAAATTTTAACTAGGTTAATCGATTAAGCCATAGTCACTGCGAAGAATATCGATGATTTCCGCTTTAGGGTTGTCAGATAATACTAGTTTTTCACCAGTAATTTTTTCAGCAATATCGATATATGTCTTTGATATTTGCATTAGTACCTGAGCAGGCAGTGCGTTATCTTTTGCTAATGCGGTGCGCTCGCTCATACGAGTTTTATCTAGTAAAATTTCCGGCTCAGGAAAGTGATTTAATAATAATTGTCGAAATTCTTCTTTAGAGTTTTCTATCACTTTGCCCTTAGCATAGGCAGCGCCGTCCCAAATACGGGAAGAGTCTGGGGTGCCAACTTCATCCATATAAATTAGTTTTTCATGGCCGTCGCGGTCACTCACATAGCCAAATTCAAATTTGGTATCAACAAAAATTTGACCTACTTTTGCGAGCTCGTCGCTAATCACTTTAAAGCCTTCGCTGAGCAATGTTTCGTAACGGGCCACGTCAGCAGCACAGTTAAGCTTAAATGCTTCAAAATTGTTGCTAAGATCCATGCGCGTCACATTTACATCGTCAGCCTCTGCTACTCCCGGAATACCGGTCAAAATACCTTTGGTAGATGGAGTGATTAGTAGCTCAGGCAATTTTTGATCTTTATTTAGACCATCAGCTATTTGAATGCCGCAGAACTGTCGCTCGCCCTTCTCATAAGCGCGCCACATAGAGCCAGTAATATATTGGCGTGCAATGGCTTCGATCATTACTGGTTTAGCTTTTTGTACTATCCAGACAAATGGATGAGGAATATCTAAAATATGGCTGTCAGCTAGGCCTTGCTCACGGAACAGCTTAAACCAATGGTTAGAGATAGCATTTAATGCAGCCCCTTTGCCAACAACGCCATTGACGCCACCGTCGCCATGCCAAATACACTCGAAAGCCGAGATTCGGTCACTAATAACCATAATGGCTAGTGGCGCATCAGCGGCAACATCATAGTTTTTCTCAGTAATCAGGCGCGCGCTGTCCTCGGTAGTTAACCAATAAACGCTACGAACTTTGCCACTGTGCACTGAGCTATTGGTGCGAATAGGCAGATCGTTATTAACGGCTAATACTTTATTAGCAAAGCTCATGGCGTTGTCCTTGGAGGAGGCTAGTGATTTCAAATCGGTAATCATAACAAACCCACCTAAGCTGGGCACTATTTGCCGAGCATACTTTTTATAGCCCACATAAGGAGGTTTTATATGGCGGTATTCTAAATCGTAATAGTGGTTTGTGTGACGCTAGCAGAGGGCTGGTTTATAGTGTGGTTTTGCTTATTTAGACCTATTTTGGAGTTCTCAATGGAAGTTGCAGGCAAGGTTGTAGTTGTTACTGGTGGCGGCAATGGTATTGGTAAAGCGCTGTGCCGCCGTTTCGCTAAAGAAGGTGCCAAAGTGGTTGTATCGGACTTAGATGCCCAGGCTGCGCAGACTGTTGCCGATGAGATCAACGGTATCGCCATTGCTTGTGATGTTAGCGATGAAAGCCAGGTTAGTGATTTGGTGGCCAAAGCCAGTGAGCACTATGGCCCTATTGATGTGTTTTGTTCAAATGCTGGCGTCGGGTTTGGCGATAACGGCACTGGTGATATGGGCAATGCGACCTCAAAAGCCACTGATGCTAGCAATAAACTATGGGATATTAACTTGCAGGTTAATTTGATGGCTCATGTGTATGCGGCGCGGGCAGTATTGCCGTCAATGATTGAGCGTGGCACTGGCTATTTTGTGAATACTGCCTCAGCAGCTGGCTTGTTGGCACAAATTGGTGACGCGGCTTACACCACTACTAAGCACGCCGCTATTGGCTTTGCTGAATCTTTGCAGATTACTCACGGTGATGATGGCATTGTTGTCTCGGTCATCTGTCCACAGTATGTAGCAACCAACATGACCGGGTTTAGTGAAGGCGATGACTTTAGTGGTGTTAGCGGGGTGATTGGCCCTGATGAAGTGGCAGAGAAAGTATTGCAGGGTATGCGTGAGGAGCGCTTTTTGATTTTGACCCATGATGAAGTAGAAACCTTTAGACAGCGTAAAGCCGCCGATTATGATCGTTGGCTAACGGGTATGCGTAAGTTAAGACAGAAAATAATTGCTAACGACATGTTAAATTTCGGTAAAAAAAAGTAGTTTAGGAAGAGATTGGATAGGGTTCTAGCTATGCTCGACTACTATGCTCAATAAGGCGTCAGGCGAGACGCCAATTCAACTACTGTTAGTAGTTAATGAAATTAAACTTAGAGAACAATAATGGAAAACAATCCCACTATAAAAGTACGTGACGGTGAAGAGTTAGATATTACAGTTATCGATAAATGTCTAAAAGAAAATATTGAAGGTCTAGAGGGAACGCCAGAAGTTAGCCAGTATCCCAGTGGCAACTCTAATTTAACGTATGCGGTTAACTATCCAAATCGGCCGTTAGTACTGCGGCGTCCGCCATTGGGCACTAAGCCCAAGTCTGGCCATTCTATGCATCGTGAATACCGCATCATGACAGCCTTAGCTGGTCATTATCCGGTGCCGTCAACGCCGTATTATGTGTCCGATGAAGACTCGCCGATTGGCGCTGAATTTTATGTGATGGATAAAGTTGAAGGTGTCTTAGTTAAGCAAGAAATTCCAACCGAATGGAATTTCACTAATAGTGACAGAAAGAAGTGGTCGTTGGCATTTTTTGATCAGTTAGTTGCCCTACACCAAATAGATTACAAGGCAGTTGGTCTTGAAGATTTTGGTCGTCCAGTGGGATATATAGAGCGCCAAGTAAGCGGCTGGAATGGGCGTTTTGAAAAAGCCCATACGCCTGATGTGCCAGATTTAATAGATGTGCGCGAATGGTTGGCCGCTAAAATGCCAGCGGTTGAGAGCGGACATGCCATATTACACGGCGATTTTCGTATCGATAATATGATGTTAAATCCTGCTGATCCATTTGATGTAGTTACTGTATTGGATTGGGAAATTAGTGCTTTGGGTGATCCATTGATGGATGTTGCCAATACCCTAGGATATTGGATTCAGGCTGAAGACCACCCTGGGTTGCAAGCAATGGTTATGCAGCCAAGTAATGTTGAAGGGATGGCAACTAGAGAGGAGTTGTTACAACATTACGCTGATAAAACTGGCGCCAATATTGATAGGTTTGATTTCTACATGGTGTACGGTTATTTCCGCCAAGCCGCTATTTTGCAGCAAATCTATTTCCGTTTTTATAATGGTCAAACCTCCGACAAGCGTTTTGGAAAATTCGCTCAAGCGGTACAAGTGTTGGGTGAGGTTTGTCGCCAGCTAATTGCTAAGTCTAGTTTGTAATGGCTGAGATAATATTAGTCCGTCATGGACAGGCATCATTTGGGGCCGACAATTATGATTGTTTGTCTGAGCTAGGCGAAAAGCAAGCGCGCTGGACCGGTGAATTTTTACAGCGTAGCGGCGTTAAGTTAGATGCTATCTACAGCGGATCTTTACAGCGCCAACGGCAAACCGCTCAAGGCGTGGTAGAAATTTATTCTAAAGCTGGACTTGCTTTGCCAGAATTAGTGATAGATTCGCGCTTTAATGAGCTTGATACAGATGGGCAAATACATAAGTTGTCGCCAGTACTAGCTAAAACTAATCCTGAGATTGGCAGCTTAATGACAGGCGCTTCTAGCGATAGCAAAATATACCAAAAGCTGCTGAAACAAGTATTTGCCCATTGGGTGTTAGATAACCCGCAGGTTGATGGTCTACAGAGCTGGCTAGAATTTAAAGCGCGAACAGCTAGCGCTTTAGAAGACGTTCGTACAATGCAGGGTAAAGGTAAAACGACTGCAGTGTTTACTTCAGGAGGCGTTGTTGCCACCTTGGTGGCCTATGTTATGGGTTTGCCCGACAGCAAAGTTTATAGTGTGTTTGAGCCTGTGATCAACGCATCAATCACCCGCTTTCTATACAGCAGCAAAGAGATTTCCCTGTCTTCTTATAATGAACACTGTCATTTACCGTTAGTGTCTAATGACCCTAAAGCCATTACCTATCGTTAGTGTGGTATTGCTATGAGCGAATTTGTTACAGCAGAATTAACCGACGGCATATTGCTAGTAACCCTTAATAGGCCGGCTAAGAAAAACGCGTTAACACAGCCGATGTATGCGGTTATGGCTGATGCTATCGAGCGCGCACAAACTGACCCTGACGTAAAAGTAGTGGTGTTTACCGGCGTTGGCGATATGTTTACTGCTGGTAATGACTTAGGTGATTTTGACATAAGCTCGGATGGAGAGCTTGCTCCGGTAGCCAGGTTTCTTGCCAATATGGCAAGCACCGATGTGCCGTTGATTGCTGCGGTTAATGGCGCTGCCATCGGTGTCGGCACAACCATGTTATTGCACTTTGATCAAAATTTTGCCAGTCCAACCGCGAGCTTTGCGCTGCCATTCATCAATTTAGGCTTAGTACCTGAGGCGGGGTCAAGCAAGTTGCTAGTGGCTCAATGTGGCTACCAAAATGCGGCCAAGTTATTAATGCTGGGCGAAATATTTAGCGCGCTTGACGCCAAAGACTTCGGCATTGTGAATAGCATAGCTGACGATGTACTGGTGGCAGCAATGGCATATGCCGCTAAGCTTGCGACTAAACCTAAGCAAGCCCTGCGCGCCACTAAGCGCTTAATGAGGCGCGATGCTGAACCCCTAGCAGAGACCATGAAGCAAGAAGCTATATTGTTTAGCCAAGGTTTGGGCTCTCCAGAATTTACCGAAGCAGTAGCCGCTTTTGCTGAAAAACGGACCCCAAACTTTACCCAGTTTGACTAATAGCAGCCGTTAATTCAGCAACGTCGTACCACCGTCTACCGCAATAATTTGACCAGTAATAAATGCGCCAGCTTGGCTAGAAAGCATAATAGCGATGCCGGCTATATCGGTTGGTTCGCCCCAACGATGCAGTGGAATAGTTTTACACTCCTCTTCAAACGCTGCTTGGTTGTTGCTCAAAAACTCGGTCATTTTCGAATAAAAGCGGCCAGGTGCAATGGCGTTTACCCGTATATTGCTGTCTGCTAACTCAACTGCCAATACTCTGGTTAATTGATGTACGGCAGCCTTTGATGTGGCGTAGCTATAGTTGTCTAAACCATTGCCGACGATGCCGGCGATAGAGCCAATATTTATAATACTCGCTGTGTTATCTGCGCTGGCGTTGTTTTTCAGCAATGGGGTTAACGCTTGGGTTAAGAAAAACGGGCTTTTGACATTTATGTCCATTACTTTGTCCCAGCCATTTTCAGGGAACTGCCCAAATGGTGCGCCCCAGCCAGTACCTGCATTATTGACTAATACATCAATATGAGTTTCGCGCTTGATAAGCTCTTGTGCCAGTAGCATCATACCTTCTGAGCTGGCAACATCAGCGGCTATCGCAATACACTCGCCAATGTTACTTAGCTCTGTTGCCATCTCAATGCAGGCCGCTTCTTTGCGAGCAGTAATGTAGACACGCTTCGCGCCTGCTTCGAGAAACCCTCTGGCGATAAATGAACCAAGGCCTCGAGACCCGCCAGTTATGACGCAAATTTTGCCCTGCATAGAAAATAGTTGTTCGAACATTTTTTTACCCCAATTTATGTAGAAATAAGGTTACCAATTAATACTGTTAGCCGGATATTTATTTGCTTTATAGCAAAGCCAAAGTGCGATTGATAATGCTTTTTTAGTTAAGTAGACAGATTAGCGATTGGCAGACAGTGATATTTTTCCTAAAGCTAATTAAGCTGCTTGGAGAAGTAGGCCAATATTTCATCCAGCGCTTGGTGGGTAGGGTGATTCTTTTCATCGACAAAATCTAAGGTTAAAACTGAATGCCCTTTCCCGGGTAATGTTTTTAATGGATTGTAGATTTGTCTTGATTGAAGGCAGTATCTAAGGCCTCAAACTTTGCCGCCTTACCAACTGGGTCTTGGTCAAAGTGCTAAGCATGCATTGCCTCGCTGGCATCAATCTCCTGTTTAATTTGGTTGATATCGTCGTTATTCATGTGCGGGGCGGCTTGCTTGGCAATAGATATAGAAGGTTGCGATGCGACAGCGGCTAGCGCGCTGTCATTAGCCATTAGGAATTGCAATATTGCCGGTCAGGGACATACCGATTACGCAGACAGTTTTTTGTGTCGCTATCGATTTTATTTTTTGGCATAAAGCCTTTAGCCAATCAACTATCGGGCTGGTTTTGTTGGTTTCAAATAAATCAAACTCTTTGCGCACACAAAATACATTGATCATATTAGCCGGGATGCTTATCTTGCTTATAGGAGCAAATAAGTGAGGGAGGTATGCGCTGAAGCCTTGCGCCACAAATCGCTGCGCTAAATCTAAAGGTTGTTGACCTCTGCTGGGCAGCGCTTCGTTAATGGCAACAGATCGGGTACTGCCAAGCCTATATATTCAGGGCTGTTGGCAGTAAAAAAACTTTTGGAAAGTCATCTATAAAAATATCAATCTTAGTTTACGGTTAAATATTAAGGCTAGATAAGGGTGCGTCGATTACTACTGCAATAGCTTTAATAATAAATACCATGAGTGTTGGGCTACCCATATCAGTTAATTATATTACTTGGCTCTATAGTGACGCACGCGGGGGTATTTAATTGTATTTTCATAGTAGTTTCTGCTGTTTGCGCAGTACATTGTAAAAATCATAACTTATAACATTTGGTGAGCTCGATTGTCATGATGTAAGACTATATCACTATAGTCACAGCTCGCATTGTTACGCTGAAATACGCTGTTGGCGATTAGCCAAATTTTTTTGATACGCGCAGGAGGATCACCCATATAACGCTGATAGTCTTGATAGAGATTACGGCGCTCGTTTTGCCATTGGCCTAAACCTTGCTCGCCACTACGAATCACTACGTGGTATTCCTTGCCTTTCCAGTTGGGTAGTGGGCAGTCATAACCGGTCTCAAATGGCAGCGTGCTACTCCAGTAATAGGTAA
>TARA_B110000902_G_scaffold220283_1_pt1 | contig 31679 bp, 32 predicted proteins | sample TARA_B110000902 | Tara Oceans TARA_B110000902 (sample SAMEA4398009) | marine metagenome | biome: Polar Biome; feature: [SRF] surface water layer (ENVO:00010504); material: water (ENVO:00002006), including particulate matter (ENVO:01000060) such as... | depth 5 m | reverse complement strand
ATACACCCGCAGCTATTGGCAGCGGCACATGCCAAGCACCTAACTTATTTGTAACCAATGATGTTGAGTCCGAGTTCCAAACGCACGAATTACGTTTTTCTACCGATCAGTCATCTAGCTTACGAGCGACTTTTGGTGCTTTTTACAGCGACTCTGAAGTAAAAGAACGAGGTGATTTCACCTACCCAGGCGCCAGCTTGACTTTGTCTGATGGAGGTTTCGATGGTAATGGTCCATCGCCTATCGGTTATGGCCCTTTAACTTCACTGCCGGGCTCATCAGCCAGCACCTTTGCGCCTTTCCCAGTCGACGTTGCATTTCGTAACGATATTGTTCGCACTGATGAACAAAAAGCCGTCTTTGGCGAACTAAGCTATGACTTTAGTGAGGAGTTCTCAGCCACTGTAGGAGCGCGCTGGTACGATATTGAGGTTGACTTAAAAGGCAGTGCAACAGGTTATTTCAATGTGGGCAACAGAGGACAAACTTCTGTTGGCACAGGATCTATTGACCGTAATTTAGATGTATTATTTAGCGACGCGACTCCAGGTTCTGTAGATACAGCCGCTACCGATGGAGTAATTGGGAAGGCCACTTTAACCTGGACCCCTAACGATAATTCCTTATTTTATGCTACATGGTCTGAAGGCTTTCGCCCAGGGATCCTTAATCGCCCAGGCGGTGCAACTGATGGTACGTTCACTGTACCTTTCGCCATTGATACCGACGAAATGACTAACTATGAACTAGGCTGGAAAACCGACTTACTCGGCGGCAACCTTCGCTTTAACGGTAGTTTATTCTTTTTAGAAATTGAACGCCTGCAAACTAGTGTTTTCGCTCCAAATATTTCCAATCTATTCTTTGCCTCTAATGCAGCTAATGCTGAAGTTATGGGAATTGAAGGCGATTTTATTTGGACACCAGAAACCATAGCTGGGCTAACGCTTAGTGGTGGGTTCTCAATGCTAGACAGCGAAATCACTGAGGTGCTCGTGCCAACAGACGAAGTAACCGAAGGTAATAGTTTGGCCTTTGCACCCGAGTTGCAACTTAACCTGCAAGGACGTTACGAATGGGATCTGAAATCAGGCTATATGGCGCATGTTATGCCCTACGCCAACTATTCAGACGAGTCATATACGGACATTATCAACATCAACCGCTTAAAGCTCGATAGCTGGTTAATGTTTGGTATTACTGCAGGCATATCTACTGATGATTGGACTGCTGAATTATATGTAGAAAACCTCACCGATGAACGCGCTGAGGTATCCGGCAGCTTCAACTTTGACGTAGAGAGAGTTACTATTTCTCGCCCACGTACCACCGGTGTTAGGTTTGCTTATAACTTTTAGTAAACTATCTACAAGTTAATTACTTGTAGTTAAAAAAACGCTCCTTACGGGGCGTTTTTTTGTTTAAGCCTGCGGTAGAATAAGCACACCGTAAATATTACATCATGCAAAGTAGTTATAATTGCACAACGTTATCCAAGCGAGTACCTGTGACAGATCAAACAAAAACAATCGATACTGCTTCAATTCAACAGTTGATGGCTGGCAATAAATTCGAGCAAGCATTAGTCCAGCTTAAATCACATCTTGACCAGTACGCAGATGATCATGACGCGCTATATATGGCTGCCGCCTGTTATCGCTACACCAAAGCCCATGAGCAAGCACAAACCTTGCTAAATCGTCTTCTAACGCTTAAGCCAGACAACGGGCGCGCGCATCAAGAGCAAGGCCATCTGCTATTGGCATGTAACAAACCGCAAGAGGCACTATTTGCTTTCGTGCGCGCCTGTAAATTTAATGCAGCACTGACTGCCAGCTGGCAGGCGCAGGTAAAGCTCCTTACTGCCCTGGGCAATAACCAAGCGGCGGCACAAGCCAGATTTGAGTTTGACCGAATACAGGCTATGCCTAAACATCTGATAGCTGTTACCGACCTTTTATCTGAAGGGAAAATAGTTAAGGCAGAAAACCTTTGCCGAAAATTTTTACAACATGCCCCAGAAAATGTAGAGGCAATGCGTTTGTTAGCTGAAATTGGGCAACGCTTAGGCGCATTAGACGAAGCTGAATTTTTACTCGAAAGCGCTGTATTATTTGAACCCAATAATGACAAAGTGCGCATTGATTATATTCAAGTGCTTAGAAAGAGGCAGCGCTTTTCGCTGGCCTTAAATGAAGCCAAAAAGTTGTTAGATCAGGCGCCTAACAACCCCCAATTCCAATCTGTTTACGCTATCGAGCTAATGCAAACCGGCGACTACGACACTGCGCTTGAGTATTTTGACAAAGTTTTAACGATCTTACCTAATGACGCGATCACTCTCACGTCAAAAGGTCATGCGCTTAAAACACTTGGCCAATATCAGCAAGCGGTAGAGGCCTACCAGACCGCATTGGCCTCAAGACCACAACACGGCGAGGCTTACTATTCACTATCAAATTTAAAAACCTATAAATTCAGTGACGCAGAAATTGCGCTGATGCTGCAGCAGGAGAAAAATCTAGAGCACTCTATGATGGAGCGAGTACACGTCTACTTTGCACTAGGCAAAGCCTATGAAGACCGCAAAGAGTACAGCAAGTCTTTCGAGTACTATGAGTTAGGTAATAGTCTTAAGCGCAATAGTAGCGGCTACGATGCCGATAAAATGAGCGCGGAGTTAATGGCGCAACGAAATAATTGTACGCCAGCTTTGTTTACAGCACATCAAGGCCGTGGCTGTAGCGCGCCGGACCCAATATTTATTGTCGGTTTGCCACGATCTGGCTCGACCATGCTGGAGCAAATATTGTCCTCGCACAGCCAAGTGGACGGCACTTTAGAGCTACCCAACATATTATCTATGGCGCAAAAGTTACGTAAGCAGGGCAAGACAGAAGACGAACATGGCTATCCTCAAAACTTGGCTCAGCTCAGCAGTGATGAACTCAAAACTATGGGTGAAAAGTTCATTACCGACACCGACATTCATCGCCAAGGCGCAGCTTTCTTTATCGACAAAATGCCAAATAATTTTCGTCATATCGGTTTAATAAAACTCATTTTACCCAATGCAAAAATCATAGACGCTAGACGTCACCCCATGGCCTGCTGCTTTAGTAACTACAAGCAACTATTCGCTGAAGGCCAAGAGTTTAGTTATGACCTAAACGATATAGCCCAATACTATAAGGACTACGTAGAGTTGATGGCGCACTGGGATACGGTGCTGCCCGGACAAGTTTTACGGGTGAATTACGAGCAAGTGGTTGATGACTTAGAGACACAAGTTAGACGACTACTAGAATTTTGTGGGCTACCGTTTGAAAGCGCCTGCTTATCATTCCATGAAACTAAACGTTCGGTTAGAACGGCCAGTTCAGAACAAGTGCGGCAACCAATTTATCGAAGTGGGCTAGAGCAATGGTCAAACTACGGCGCCGAATTAACAGGGCTTCAACAGCAGTTGCAAGAGCTTAACAATAACTATCTTTAATGATCCAGTAAAAACAACTAAGCAGATGACTGCGCTGCCTTTATAAGTAGTATTTGAGTGTATTTTGTATAATTGGCCAAAGTCTATTTTTGACTAGCAGTGGAGTTACCTCACCGATGAACATGATCTATCTCCTAATAGTGACCGTAATAGTCGCTAACTGAGAGGGCAAAAACATGATTGAACGTAATTTAGGTAATTTTGAACGAGTATTTAGACTTATTTTTGGACTGGCAATTGGAATCTGGGCGTTAATTCAGCCGCATATGAATGGGATCGAGTCATTTGTAATGTTCATATCGGTGCTACTTATAATGAATGGTATTTTTTCACGCTGTTATCTCTGGTTTGTGTTGGATTTAAATTCTTGCTCCGATAACGATCAACAATGTAATGAAAGAAACTCTTTGTGTTAAGCCGTCATTACGATTTCAGCATTTATTAGCCAACCACTAGTTAGGCTGATTAATTAAGAATCAGCTGTATAACCTTGAGCTTATAAGGTTTGAAAATCTTCTTAAAATTTTACTGACAGGGCTCTACAGCCAATAGATACGGATCAAAAAGGTCATTATAAGGTGACCTTTTGCTAACTATAATAGGCGCCAGCTAGATCGCTCCTTTAGCCGCGTTTTTTCGAATCAGCATGAAGAACCAATCAAGACTATTCATATAAACAAAAATGCCTCCGCTAGGGAGGCATTTTTGTTTATATGGTGGGCCGTGCTGGATTCGAACCAGCGACCAATTCGTTAAAAGCGAACTGCTCTACCAACTGAGCTAACGGCCCTTAATGGAGGCGCACATAATACTGATTACACCTCAAAAAACAAGCCCTTTGAGACTGTTTTTGGCAATTAGTCGACGTATCTTGTGGGGTCCGCTAAGCCTGCTTCAATGAAGCCTTGGGCACGCAAGCGACAGCTATCACATACGCCGCAGGCTCGACCTTCGCTATCTGCTTGGTAGCAAGACACGGTTACACTGTAATCCACGCCTAAGCGCGCACCTTCAGCTGATATTTGTGCTTTTGTCATCTGTAACAAAGGTGTTTCAATAGTGATTCGCCTGCCTTCAACGCCAGCTACTGTTGCCAAATTTGCCATTACTTCATAGGCTTTGATAAATTCTGGGCGGCAATCAGGATAACCAGAGTAATCCACCGCGTTAACACCCATAAAAATCTTATTGGCGCCTAATACCTCTGCCCAACCCAGCGCCAATGATAAAAATACTGTATTTCGAGCTGGAACATAGGTAATTGGTATACCTTCGCCCTCTTCTTCTGGCACATCAATAGACATATCAGTAAGTGCTGATCCGCCAATGGTCCCTAAATCTAGTTTAATCACTTTATGCTCAGTAGCACCTAACATCGCTGACACCTTGGCCGCAGCATCTAGCTCTGAGCGAGTTCTTTGACCGTAGTCAAAGGCTAAGGTATAGCAATCTAAGCCCTGCTCTGTTGCCATAGCTAACACCGTGGCAGAATCTAATCCGCCGGATACCGTGATAACGGCTTTTTCTTTGCTGTTCATCTACCTTGCTCCTCGCCCCAAAGTAGCTTATGCATTTGTATCTGCATTCTTACCGCTAATTTATCAGCCAGTATCCAGCCAGCTAGCTCTGCTGGCGACACTTGACCAAAGCTTGGCGACATCAACACATCATCGACTTTACTAGTTAGATTTAGCTCATCAATTTTAAATTTGGCCCAATCGTAATCTGCCTTGTTACAAACAACAAATTTGAGCTGATCTTTCGGTTGCAGATATTTGATGTTGCCCCACAGATTTCTATGACTTTCTTCACTCCCGGGGGTTTTCAAATCCATGACGACACTAATCCGCGGATCTAAACCTTCAATTGAAATGGCCCCACTAGTCTCAAGTGATACTTCAAACCCGTCATCACATAGTTGAGTTAATAGCCGGCCACATTCTTTTTGTGCCAGCGGCTCGCCGCCAGTCACAGTGACATATTTGGTACCAGTGTTTTTCACTTCATCAGTAATTGACGCAATTGACCGCATAGTACCGCCAGTGAACGCATATTCAGTATCGCAATAAGCACACCGCAGTGGGCAACCTGTTAAGCGCACAAAAGTGGTCGGCAGGCCAACTGTACGGGACTCGCCTTGCAAGGAATAAAATATCTCAGTAATACGCAACTGAGTTGACAATATTTGGGAATCAGACATAACGCTAGAAATCTAAAGTAAGTTGCGCCGCTTACGCAGCACAATGTTAAGGGTAATTTTTGCTAAGAAAATCTTTTACTAACTGCATTGTGCCTGATGATTTTCCAACATTGTCAGCAATAACTTTTTCCAACAACGCCTTGGCCTCAGGTCCATTACCTTGCTCGTGATAAACCCGCGCTAACTTATAGCTGGCATCAGCCACTTTCCGATGACTAGGGAAGCTCTCCAGCAGCGACATATAAGATACCTTAGCCAAGTCTAAATCACCGCGCAAAACATAAAGTTCACCCAGCCAGTAGTAAGCATTACCGGCATAAGTACTAGCTGGATATTGTGGAATAAAAGTTTCGAAAGCAATTACCGCTTGCTCAAAGTCTTGCTTCTTAATATTGGCATAAGCATTATCATAGGCCTGTTTGGCACCTACCACTGTTACTGGAATAGGGGCTACATCAGGGTTAGCCATAGCCGCAATTATTGGCAGCGCCGCTACCCCGCCTTGTTGCAGATCTAATAAGCGCTTATCAATATTTCGATAATCATCTAGACGGCTTTGCTGTAAACGTCGAAGAGCATACTGCTGCTCTTCAAGAATACCGCGCAAGTCTCGCACTTCTTGCTGCAACTGTTGCACTTCATAAGCAAGATTTCCGCCAGTTTGCCCAGCATCGGATTCGACCACCACTTGCTGACTAACATCAATAACTTGAGCTTGTGCCAATAGAAAAGGGGAGTGCATCAGCACTCCCCAAATGACTCCAACCCTTAGGGTAGAGCTAAACGACTTTGTCATGAACTTACTCAGAGTAAATTAATTCAACACGACGGTTTTTAGCCATCGCTTCAGAGCCACCACCGAGCATTGCTGGCTTTTCTTCGCCATAGCTTACAGTTTCAATTTGTGACCCAGGGACACCTTGACTAGAGAGATAGTTAGCAACGGCCTTAGCACGACGTTCACCAAGGGCCATATTGTACTCTCGCGTGCCGCGCTCATCAGCATGACCCTCTAAACGAAGAATACCACTTTTGCTCTGCAATGCTTCAGCTCGCTCGTCTAAAGAGGCACGGACATCGGCGCGAAGCTCTGACTTATCAAAGTCAAAATATAATACAGTGCCGATTATAAATGCATCTTCTACTTCTACTGGAGCTACTGGTTGAGCTTCAACCGGCGTAGTATCAACTATAGTGTCATCAGAATCGGTAGTTGAAGTAGAACTACAACCCGCCAAAATTAATGCAGCTAATGCTATACCAACGGTAGTTTTTACTGATTTTAATACTGTCATGACATACGTCCTGTTTAAAAAATTATTAGTTAATACCACAGTTTAATCTAAAAACGGCGACCATGCAGGCTCGCGCACATCGCTAGATGTAGATGGTAAGCGATACTTGACACTTCCATCAATAGAAACTGCAGCTAAAATGCCTTTCTTTCCATATTGTGTGGCATACATCAACATAGCGCCATTAGGTGCAATTGTCGGTGATTCGTCCAAACTTGTCTTACTAAGGGAATATATGCGGCCTGTATCGAACATTTGTAAGGCCACGTGATAGCCCCCATTGCGGCCGTGAATCATGATCATACCACGGTCATCAGGCAGCATTCTTGCTCTAGCGTTGTAATCCCCTTCAAAGGTCAACCGTTCTACCCAGTTATCTTTTAGCGTCACTTTATAAATCTGCGGCTTTCCACCTCTATCAGAAGTAAAAATTACCGCTTTGCCGTCACTGCTCCAGGCAGGCTCGGTATCAATGGCAAAATGACTTGCTAGACGGGTTAATTGCTTGGTCAATAAATCCATAATATAAATATCTGGATTGTTGCCCTTCGACAAAACCATTGCCATTTTAGTGCCATCAGGCGACCATGCTGGCGCTCCATTAATACCAGGAAAATCGGTTAGGCGCTCACGTCGACCGGTAGCAAAGGTCTGAATATAAATAGCTGCTTTACGGGTTTCAAAAGACACGTACGCCACTTGCTTACCGTCTGGCGACCAACTAGGTGACATAATGGGTTCTTTCGATTCAAAAATAATCTTTTCGCCAAACCCATCAGCATCAGACAACATTAAACGATAACTAAAGTTTTTACCATTATCATGCACCGCTGATACATAAATTACTTTTGTTGCAAAAGCCCCGGCAATACCACTAACTTTTTCGTATACATCATCAGCTACGGCATGGGCTAAATCGCGTAACTTACTTGATTGACCAGTTAGCGTTCCTGTTAAGATTACTTGCTGCGACTGAACATCCATTAATTCATATTCAAGTTGAATAGAGCGCGGTCCAAGTATTTTTTCTAGCCGTCCAACCAATACATATTCACTGCCAATTGCCCGCCAATCACGATAAAATACATCTCCACTTTTATCAGGGAGTGACAACATATCTTTTTTATCAATGATTGAAAAAACACCACTACGATATAAATCAGCGCCAATAACAGCAGGAATATCGACTGACAACGCTTCATTCTCAGCCCCACTAAAAGGCACAATCGCGATAGGAGTAGGGCTATCGTTGCCCTGTGTTATCTCGATCGTCAACTGACCGCTAGCGATTGAGGTAACACACAGCAGTAGCAAAGCTGTTAACCATTGTATTCTCACAGTAATAAATCCTCTGGCCTAAATACTAATTTTAAATTTCTAAACTCTGCCTCAAAAACCCGATTCGGCATATTTTTTATTTCGGGAAACTGCCCTATTTGTTTTATCGCTCTTATAGCAGAGCGGTCAAATGCGCTATCATCACTAGATTTAATGACACTTGCATCCACCACCTCCCCATTAGGTGTTAACTGCATCGCAACGGTGACTTCCATTCCGTTACGCGCACTAGGCGGCCGACTCCAACGGTTAGTAATTGTTTGCACAATAATCGCAATATAACTGTTGGTAATAATCTCATCTTCTTCAAGTTGCTGCTGAGCTTCCTCGTCAGCGAGTTGCTGTGCTGCCTCTTGGGTCAACAACTCCTGCATTCGCTTTATCTGTTCTCGCTGCAATGCGCCCTTGTCGATAGCTTTAGGCTTGGAATTATCATCTACCTTGAGTTCAGCCGTTAGTGCAGGTTTTTTAACTTCTGGCGGCGGTGTTATCTGCTTGGGCTTTGGCGGCGCAGGCTTGGGCTTGACCACTTTCTGTTTCGGCGCCTCAGTGGCTTTTAAGCTAACCAACTCGGCTTTGACAAATTCTATTTTCGGCGTTTTATGGATTACAGGATTTGTTAACTGCCAGCCGACAACAGTAAAATAAATAATAACGCCGTGAATGAATAGCGTGGTAAAAATAGCCGCCGTATTTGTTTGCCAGCTACTCACTACTATTTCCCACTACCCAACGGAGGGTTTTCAGTGACAAGACCAACCGCAGGTGCCCCGGCGGCTTGCAACTCAGTCATTAAGCTAACCACTTTGCCATAGGGCACAAACTGATCTCCCCACACCAAAACACTGGTCTCAGGACGGCGTCTAAGTACTGCAGCCACTTTTAATTTTATCTCTGCAATAGTCAGTGCGGTGTTGGTGTCCTTACCCAAATTAATATACAAGCTGCCATCAGCTTTAATTGATACTACCAGCGGTTCTTCGTCTTCATGCTCCATCGCTTTGGACGGCGCTTTAGGTAAATCAACTTGCACACCTTGAGTTAGCAAGGGTGCCGTCACCATAAATATAATCAGCAATACCAGCATAACGTCGATATAAGGCACGACATTTATTTCAGCCATTGGGCCGCGGCGTTTGGCTCTCATCGTTATACTTTCACTTTGCGGGCATGAGCCTGGCGATGCAATAGACTCGTAAACTCATCCAAAAAGGTTTGATAATGGTTGGTCATTACATCAGCGCGAGATGAAAAACGGTTGTAGGCAATTACTGCAGGAATCGCGGCGAACAAACCCATTGCGGTAGCAATCAAAGCCTCAGAGATACCCGGAGCAACAACAGCTAACGTCGCTTGCTGCACATTCGCCAGACCGCGGAAAGAGTTCATAATCCCCCACACCGTGCCAAATAAACCAATGTAAGGACTGGTTGAGCCGACCGTAGCTAAAAATGACAAACTCTTCTCCAGCTTATCTTGCTCTCGGTATAGGGCCACTCTCATAGAACGCTGAGCCCCATCCATAACAGCACCTGAGTCAGCATTTGACTGTTGCTGCATACGGCTAAATTCTTTAAATCCAGCACGGAAAATACTTTCCATACCTGCAATTTCGCCATCTGAGGAAATAGTTTGGCTGCCTTGTTTGTAAATTGCTGAAACATCCCCGCCAGACCAAAATTCATCTTCAAAGCTATCTAGTGAACGCTGCGCCTGCATAAAGAAAATGGAGCGTTGGACAATCATGCCCCAACTTACTAGCGATGCTAACAATAGTATTAACATTACGGCCTTTACCACTAAACCCGCTTCGAGTATCAATGATATTATTGATAGTTCATCGTTCACAAACAGCTCCTCAATCTCTATTTATAATGCTTTGATTAAATCTATTTATAGTGCTTTCACTAATTCTAGCGGAATCGCCTTAGGCTTCAGTCCAACCACGTCGACACAAGCAACTTTAACACTTGCGGCAAACATTAGAGTGTTATCACACCATATACTCTGTTTAAAAACTATTGACGCCTTGGCAATTTTAAAAATTTCTACGCTAATGTCCAGTTCATCATCTAAAGTCGCAGGCTTAATAAATTTTGCCTCCAACGAGTGGACAACAAACATCAAACCCTGTTTAGCAATAAATTTTTTATCATAGCCGTGACTGCGCATGAATTCAGTGCGAGCGCGCTCTAAAAACTTTAAATAATTAACATAATAAACTATGCCACCAGCATCGGTATCTTCTATATATACACGCAAAGGCCAACGATAAATATTAGCATTAACCATTATTATAGATCCAAATCCAAGCTTTGACCGCTTGCAACAGCACCACCGTCCAAACCAAAATAGTTATAGGCCAAGCGAGTTGCCACCCGGCCACGTGCAGTGCGCATTAAAAACCCTTGCTGAATTAAATAAGGTTCTAAAACATCTTCTATAGTGTCGCGCTCTTCGCTTACCGCGGCGGCCAAGCTATCTAGCCCTACTGGCCCACCATCAAATTTCTCAATTAAACACAGCAAGACTTTACGATCTAAGTGGTCAAAGCCTTTGGCATCAACATTTAGCATATTTAGTGCTTTATCGGCAATTCCAGCATCTATCGTGCCGTCGCCTTTTACTTCAGCGTAGTCGCGCACGCGACGTAATAGCCTATTGGCAATCCGTGGAGTACCTCGCGAGCGCATCGCAATTTCATGGGCGCCAGCCTCATCTAACTGTACTCCCATAATATTGCTAGAACGTTTAACAATATGTGCAAGATCAGCTACATTATAGAATTCCAAACGCTGCACAATGCCAAAGCGGTCACGCAGTGGCGAGGTTAGTAAGCCTGCACGTGTAGTCGCACCAACCAAAGTAAACGGCGGCAGCTCTAATTTTATTGATCGCGCTGCAGGACCTTCACCAATCATGATATCGAGCTGATAGTCTTCCATGGCCGGATACAGCACTTCTTCGATATGCGGGCTTAGACGATGAATTTCATCAATAAATAACACATCACCCGGCTCCAAATTGGTCATCAACGCAGCTAAGTCACCCGCTTTTTCTAATACTGGTCCAGAAGTTGACTTTAATTCGCTATTTAATTCATTGGCAATAATATTGGCCAAAGTGGTTTTACCTAGACCCGGCGGGCCAAAAATAAGCGTATGGTCGAGCGGCTCACCCCGGCCCTTTGCCGCACTAATAAAGATATCCATTTGCTCACGAACAGTTGGCTGACCAATATAGTCAGCCAAAGAAGTTGGCCTTATTGCCCGATCTACCCGCTCTTCCTCGCCGCTACTACCAGCAGAAATAAGTCTATCGCTTTCTATCATCTGCAATTCTTCACTTAAGTTTTAACCATACCGCGCAAGGCGCGGCGAATTAGCTCTTCACTACTGTCAACATCATCAGCTAACACAGCAGATACCGCTTTTGCTGCTTCTGCGGGTTTGTAACCAAGGGCAATCAACGCGCTTTCTGCGTCGTCAGCTAATCTATGTGGACTTTGCATTGGCGCCGCCCCTTCAGGCAGCTGGGCATTAGCAACCACCGCCCAATCATTAAACTTATCGCGCATTTCAACTAGTAATCTTTCAGCCGTTTTTTTACCCACACCCGGTAGCTTAATTAATGCAGCGCTGTCATTATTTTGGACACAATAAACAAACTGCTCTGCCTCTATGCCCGACAAAATAGTTAACGCCAGCTTAGGACCAACACCATTTACTTTAATTAGCGTACGAAACAAACTGCGCTCGCTCTCTGCCATAAAACCAAATAACAGCTGAGCATCTTCGCGCACCACGAAATGGGTATGGATAGTAATCTCTTGCCCGACCTCTGGCAGCACATAAAACGTACTCATCGGTGACTGTACTTCATAGCCAACACCGTTAACGTCTAGTAGTAATTCTGGCGGCGTTTTTTTCAATATCACGCCGCACAATCGACCTATCATTTTTTTACTCCGTTTAACGCAAGCGACCGCGCGCCATTTTAGTCGCGCCCGCCATTTTAAGCATATTTTTTCGGGTATTAGCATGGCACATTGCCCCGGCTAATGCATCGGCAGCGTCTTCTTGCGGAGTTGCTGACAAACCTAATAATACTCTTACCATATGCTGCACCTGCACTTTGTCGGCGCCACCATTACCCACTACTGACTTTTTAATCGCCTTAGCGCTGTATTCAAATACCGGTAAGTCTTTTGCTACCGCCGCCGCAATAGCGCCGCCACGGGCTTGCCCCAGTTTTAATGCCGAACCAGCACTTTTGTGCATAAACACATCTTCGATAGAGACTTCTTCAGGTTTATATTGGTCGATTATTTCGCTGAGGTTATTGAAAATAATTTTCAGCCTCGCAGGTAGAGGCTCAGATGATGGCAGCCGAATACAGCCACTAGCAACATATTCTAGCTTATTGCCATTGACCTTAATAACACCAAACCCGGTGCGTAAAGAACCTGGGTCAATTCCTAGAATTAAGGTCATGGGGTAAAAATTATTAGTAGGAGTAGCATGTTCAACATTATGCCAGTATTACCCATACTATTGGGAGCGCTTTAAGTGAAAGACTTATTCTTGATTCATCTGATCAATAACGCTAGCCGGAATTTCTACATTTGAGTAGACGTTTTGCACGTCATCCAAATCTTCTAAGGCATCAACTAAGCGCAAAAACTTCTCAGCTGTCTCTAAATCAACTTCAATCGTAGTTGAGGCAATCATCGTCACATCAGCCTCAACTGACTTCAAACCAACGTTAATTAACGCATCTTTAACATTTAGGAAATCTTCAAAGGCGGTTTGTACTTCAAATGAGCCGTCTTCGCTAGATACCACATCCTCAGCACCCGCATCTAAGGCCGCTTCCATTAGCTCATCTTCATCAACTGATGAGTCAAAGAATATTTGTCCGGTACGGGTAAATAAATAGGCAACCGAGCCATCGGTACCTAAGTTACCGCCAGCTTTAGAGAACGCATGACGAACTTCTGCCACAGTCCGGTTTTTATTATCAGTTAAGGTTTCAACCAGAATAGCAATGCCTGCAGTGCCGTAGCCCTCATAGGTCGCTTCTTCATAGTTATCGGCGTCGTTGTTGCCAGCACCTCGATCAATGGCTTTTTCTACTGTGTCACGCTTCATATTGGCGCCGAGCGCTTTATCTACTGCTGCCCGTAACCGCGGGTTGTCTTCTACTGACGGGCCGCCTTCTTTTGCTGCGACAACTAGCTCTCTAATCAGCTTAGTAAAAACTTTGCCTCGCTTAGCGTCTTGCGCTGCTTTGCGGTGTTTAATATTGGCGTATTTACTATGTCCTGCCATATCTCTGCTCCATTCTATTCAGTATTATTATTCTTATGACTGCTGCTGTGGTTTTTCTTCGTTAGTTGATTCTGCAGCAGGTTTGCGCACGCGAATGCTTAGTTCTTGTAATTGCTCGGCATCAACATCGCCCGGCGCTGACGTCATTACACAAGCCGCACTCTGGGTTTTAGGGAAAGCAATAACTTCACGAATTGAATCGCTGCCAGTCATTAGCATTACTAGGCGATCTAAGCCGAACGCCAAGCCACCGTGGGGGGGAGCCCCATATTTTAACGCATCGAGTAAGAAACCAAATTTGTTGTTAGCTTCTTCGTCGCCGATTCCCAATGCCGTAAGCACTGATTTTTGCATATCTAAATCATGGATACGTAACGATCCGCCACCTAACTCAGTGCCGTTTAACACCATATCGTAAGCGATAGATAACGCTTCACCCGGATTGGCGGTTAACTCTTCAACTGAACACGCAGGCTTAGTAAACGGATGGTGAATTGACGTCCAACCACCATCTGATGTTGCCTCGAACATAGGGAAATCAACTACCCACAATGGCGCCCATTCAGAGGTATACAAGTTTAAGTCTTCACCGAGCTTGCAACGTAATGCACCTAAGGCTTCGCTGACAATGCCAGCTTTGTCGGCTCCAAAGAAAATAATATCGCCGTCGGCAACGGCTAAACGCTCGGTTAACTGAGCAACTACATCAGCAGGAATAAATTTCAATATTGGTGACTGCAAACCTTCAACGCCAGCGGCTAAATCATTTACTTTAATCCACGCCAAACCCTTGGCGCCATAAATGCTTACAAATTTGGTGTAACCGTCTATTTGCTTACGCGAAATAGTCGCACCGCCAGTAACCTTAAGCGCAGCAACGCGACCCTTAGGATCTTTTGCCGGGCCACTGAACACTTTAAAATCAACGCCAGCCATTAGGTCAGCAATATCAACTAGCTCAAGCGGAATGCGTAAATCTGGTTTATCGCTACCGTATTTTGCTATTGCCTCGCTGTAAGGCATACGCGGCATATTGCCTAATTCAACAGCTAAAGTTTCTTTAAACAACTTTTTAATCATGTCTTCGGTTATAGCCATGATTTCATCTTGGCTCATAAAAGATGTTTCAATATCGACTTGCGTAAATTCAGGCTGACGGTCTGCACGTAAATCTTCATCACGGAAGCATTTGGCAATTTGATAGTAACGATCAAAGCCCGCCACCATTAGTAATTGTTTAAACAGCTGTGGTGATTGCGGCAATGCAAAAAAACTACCGGGATGAGTACGACTAGGGACTAAATAGTCACGCGCGCCTTCTGGAGTAGCACGGGTAAGAATTGGCGTTTCAATGTCCAGAAAGCCAGCGTCGTCTAAGTAACGACGAATAGAGTTGGTAATTTTTGAGCGCAAGCGCAGTTTTTGCTGCATTTCATCACGACGTAAATCGATATAGCGATATTTTAGCCGCACATCTTCACCAACTGATGTGTCGGCTAATGGAAACGGTGGAGTTTCAGCAGTACTGAGAATAGTTAGCTCAGTGCCGTAAACCTCAATTTCGCCAGTAGCCATATTTGGATTTATAGTCGCTTCATTTCGGGCACGTACTTTACCCGTCACCCGCAGTACATATTCACTGCGAACTTTATCGGCTAATTCAAAAAACTCCGCCGCATCTGGATCAAAAACAACCTGCACAATACCTTCACGATCACGTAAATCTAAAAAGATAACGCCACCATGGTCACGTCTGCGATCAACCCAGCCACAAAGAGTAACAGTTTGATCGACATCTGTAGCGCTTAATTGGCCACAATAAATACTGCGCATAACAATTTCCTGTTGTTGAAACTTATGTTGGAACTTAAAAGTCTAAAGGCAGCACTACTTATTCACCGCCTGCTGAATTACTGACCGGTGAAGAGTCACCTGCCAAATTCTTTTTCTTACCAGTTTTAAAATCTGTTTCATACCAGCCATCGCCTTTTAATCGAAACGCACTGGCCGAAACACATTTTCTCAATTCGGATTTTTCGCACTGAGGACAATCCAGCAGTGGCTTGTCGCTCATTTTCTGTAAAGCCTCTAACTGATGCTCACAAGAATTACACTGATATTCATAAATTGGCATCAAAATTTTCCTCAACCAAAGATGTTACAAATAAATCAAAAAACGGGCACAACTCACCCGAGGCGCGCGATTATACAGTAATAATGGGGGCTTGGTTAATAGCCCGATGGGGCTGAAACAGTGAAAAATGACCTATATTTTCCAATAAGGCATAAAAAAAGGCCCTTTTTGCAAAGGACCCCTTTTACAAAAGATGTCGGCTGTTAGTTTAGCGCGAACTCTTTCAGTTTTTTCAGTGGACGAATCTTAACTGCAATTGACGCAGGTTTAGCCGCCACATCCATAAGCTCACCTGGCTTAAATGGATTTGGAACATTTTTCTTAGCTTTACGTGCAGGCTTTTTAACTGTAGTTACTTTTAACAAACCTGGGACGGTGAATTCACCAACGCCACGTTTGCGCACACTACGCTCAATCAACACTTCTAATTCGTCCAACACAGAACCAACTTCTTTCTTAGTCAAACCAGTAGTTTCTGACAAAGAAGCTAGCATCGCTGACTTAGTCATTTTGTCAGCGATTGCTGATGGGCGCTTTGGTGCTTTAACAACAGCTTTCTTGGCTGGAGCTTTCTTTTTTTGAGCCATTCGTTTATTCCTTTTGTGATTATTAAGTTATTAATTAAAGGTTAATTCTAACCGGTAAAACAAACTTATTTTCCCGACCTCGACAAAGGTAATGCAAGATATAATAGATTCGAGTTTGCAATACAAGCTTACAGATCAATAAAATGCGAAAAAAACCTATTTTTTCGGTAATCTAATGCCCTAAGGTCCAGACGGGGCTTGTGCGAATCGAAAATCTGGGTATTCAGAAAGTGCCGTTAGCTGACCAATCAGAGTACTATAGCGCTGATCGCCATATGGAGTTGCTGGTGCATACCCCCATACTGGCGACGGCCAAGCGTCATCACTTTTATAGCGCACAATATGATGTACATGAAGCTGCGGCACTACATTACCTAACGCGGCAACATTCAATTTATCAGCATCAAATAAGCGTTTTAACAATCGACTCAAAAAAACAGACTCTTGCATAAACTTTTCTTGATCGGCTTCAGATAAATCGCAAATCTCGGTTACGCCACTGCGGCGCGGCACCAAAATAAACCAAGGGTAATTGGCATCTTTAGACAACAATAAGCGACACAATGGAAAATCACCTAAGCAATAGGTATCTTCCTTTAAAACTTTATCCAACGTAAACATATTTTCCCCATCATTTGCGCTAATACTGTACCCCATAGCACTAGGCGCGTAAAATATTGCGCTATTTAACCACAAGCTTAAAAAATAACTCACCTTTGGACACATAATGCGCGCTAGCCAACTACTAATACCAACCTTGAAAGAAACTCCAAGCGATGCTGAGATTATCAGTCATCAGTTAATGCTGCGCGCTGGCATGGTTAGAAAACTTGCCTCGGGGCTATACTCTTGGCTGCCGCTAGGCTTGCGATCGCTGCGAAAAGTTGAAGCCATCGTGCGCCAAGAAATGAATGCAGCTGGTGCCCAAGAATTACTAATGCCAGTAGTACAACCAGCTGAATTGTGGGAACAATCAGGCCGTTGGGAGCAGTATGGGCCCGAGTTGCTGCGCCTAAAAGACCGTCATAGTCGTGAATTTTGTCTAGGCCCAACTCACGAAGAAGTTATTACCAATTTGATTGGCAATGAACTGCAGAGCTATAAGCAACTACCAGTTAGTTTTTATCAAATACAAACAAAATTTAGAGATGAGATAAGACCTCGCTTTGGTCTTATGCGCGGCCGTGAATTTACCATGAAAGATGCATATTCATTTCATATCGATCAACAGTCGTTGCAACAAACTTACGATCTAATGCATCGCGCCTATAGTAAAATATTTAGTCGTATTGGCTTAGAGTTTCGCCCAGTTATTGCCGACACTGGGTCCATTGGCGGCAGCGCCTCACATGAGTTTCATGTCTTGGCTGAATCAGGCGAAGACGCTATAGCCTTTAGCGATGGCAGCGATTACGCCGCTAATATTGAAATGGCTGAAGCCCTAGCGCCGGACACAGAACGCGCCGCTGCAAGCGCTGTATTAGCTGAAGTAGCCACCCCCAACACCCATTCAATTATTGAAGTATGCAACACACTAAATGTTGCCGCTGACACCACAATAAAGACCTTGATAGTGAACGGCGCGACTGAAGAAGAACCATTAATAGCATTAGTGCTGCGCGGCGATCATAACTTGAATGAATTAAAAGCGGAAAAGCACATTCTGATCGCCAGTCCGCTAACCTTTGCTGATAGTGACGATATTAAAGTGGCGATAAGTTGCGAGCCTGGGTCAATTGGTCCCTGCAATATAGCTATTCCAACAATTGTCGACCACAGTGCAGCAGTGATGGCTAATTTTGTTTGTGGAGCCAATAAAGATGGTTTTCACTTAACCGGGGCTAACTGGAATCGCGATGCGACTATTACAGAAACTTTTGATATTAGAGATGTAGTAGCAGGCGATCCTAGTCCCGACGGCAAAGGCATACTTGCTATAAAACGCGGCATTGAAGTTGGCCATATATTCCAGCTAGGCACTAAATACTCAGCGGCTATGAATGCAACAGTCATCGGTGAAGATGGCCGCGACCAAGTAATGACCATGGGTTGCTATGGTATTGGGGTGTCAAGAATTGTGGCCTCAGCCGTAGAACAGAATCATGATGACAACGGCATTATTTGGCCCGAAAGTATTGCCCCATTTACTGTAGTTATTATCGGTTTGATGATGCATAAGTCAGAGGAAGTCACCAAGGCCTGTGAAGCATTATATCAAGCACTTCACGCTAGCGGCATTGACGTGTTGTTAGATGATAGAAATATTCGCCCCGGAGTTAAATTTGCTGATATGGAATTAGTCGGCATCCCCCACCGCATTGTTGTTGGTGACCGCGGCTTAAAAGAAGGGAATATGGAATACAAAGGTCGGCGAGACGAACAAAATACCATTGTAAACGCAGACAAAATGCTTGACCACTTATTGCAGCAACTACGTAGTTGACATTATGAGACCACCGCTAAAAAATACAGTCTACTATCAGTTATTTGTTACTTTACTGTGTTTTTTCTGCGCGACTACTGTAGCTAACAGCACCACAATATTGAACTTAAATGATGAGCAGCTAGAGCTACGTAATTATTTACAACAGGCAATAGACTCTTCAGAAAGCTTTGAGGATAAATACTCAGCCGAAGTTTGGTTGCTAGATATGTCAACGCGACTAGAGCCTTTTGTCAGTGATAGCAAAGAACGCATACATATTTTACGCACAGTTCACTATGAAGCCACTAAAGCAGGTTTACAGCCAGACCTAGTTCTTGCGCTTATTCACATAGAAAGCCGTTTTGATCGGTTTGCGCTCTCGGTAGCTGGCGCTCAGGGATTGATGCAGATAATGCCATTTTGGAAAAAAGAACTTGGCCGCCAAGATGACAATTTTGCCCATATCGAAACTAACCTACGCTACGGCTGCACTATTCTTAAGTTTTATCTTGATAAAGAAAACGGCCACTTGTCTCGCGCCCTTGCCCGCTATAACGGCAGCACCGGCAAAACTTGGTATCCAGAAAAAGTTATGACCAAGTGGCAAGACTATTGGGCCGCAGGACAGGCCTAAAATCTTTCGCTTAGTTTTATTAACGGCTACACTAAAGTAACGTACCTTATAAGCTAGGAGCAGGGATTATGATTACGATTTTACTATTAATAGCAGTTGTCTGGTTGTTATGGAATATCCAACAACACCTAGAAGAAGCCAACGATCGTCAACGCAATGTAGCCGATAATCTTAGCAAGCTACTTACCAAGTTAGATCAAACTGGGCCGACAACAAGTACTAGTAATATCACCAAGACCAACAAAGCTGAACCCAGTAATTCACCACCAGTAAAAGTAGGTTTAAACTCGGCGAGCAAAGGCGTTTTAAGAAAACTTCCCAAAGTAGGTGCGGTAGTTGCCGAGCGGATTATTGAGGCGCGCCCTTTCGAGCGCATCGAGCAACTTAAGCAAGTAGATGGGATAACCGAAAACTTATATCTGTCGTTGAAAGACTTAGTATTTTTGGATTAGTCGCTAACTGTTGCGTATATTCTGCAGCGTAGCTTCATCACAATAACTATTACCATCCCAGCCAGTCAGTAGACAAGCAAGCTGCCTAGCCTGTAAATACAGCGACTGCAATTCAGCTATAGAGTCCTTGCCGCCGGCAAACACCTCTACTTTTTTTATCAAAGGCATCAGTGGGTGAAGTTTATTGTCCGCTTTTTTAAGCTCTATACGCCAGCGAATAGCGTACACAATGGCGCGATAAAATTTTATCTTGGTCGCTAAATTGATCAAACTGAAATCATTTACGTCGCCGAATAATTCGAAATCTATTTTTAGAAATGATGCCTTTAAAGTATTTTTGGCCACAGCGACCGTTACCTTTCTTTCAGCGCCATCGAGAATCGCTAGATCACCAAACATTTCTCCGGCAAGGATATTATTAAGCGGACGCCCCTGAGCTTCGCGCGAATATACTGACAGCTCGCCGGTCAGTAAAAAACATAAGCTCTGATCGCGCGCACCGCGCTCAAATACCAGTTCATCTTGGTTTAACTCCACCAACGAGCAAGCCATGAGGACATTTTGATATTGATCTTCATTTAACTGCTGTAATTCTCTTAACAGCGGGACACGACCCAGTACTGACGCCTGCTTGTCAAAAGGTAACTGACTGACGGTTTGTTGAAACATAATTGACCTCAAAAACGAAATTTCTAGGTGGTTAATTATAAATAGATAAGCAGAAGCTACCGTGATTCAAATCTCAGTTTGGTAAGTCAGTTATTGGATTTTTAGCTTAGCCGCTAACTCTTTGGCGTAATAGGTAATAATCAAATCAGCACCAGCGCGCTTAAACCCGATCATGGTCTCGTCCACCACAGCATCTTCATCAATCACCCCCGCCGCTGCCGCCGCTTTTATCATCGCGTACTCACCACTTACGTGATAAACCGCCAATGGCTTAGTGGTATTTTGACGGATTCGATAAATTATATCCAAAAAGGCTGTAGCTGGTTTAACCATCAAAATATCAGCACCTTCCGCTTCATCCTGCACCGACTCGGCTACCGCCTCACGGCCATTAGCCACGCTCATTTGGTAGGTATCGCGCGAGCCTTTGAACGTGCTATCGACTGCATCACGGAATGGGCCATAGAAGGCCGAGGCAAACTTAGTAGAGTAAGACATAATAGGCGTATGGCCAAACCCTGCCTCATCTAGACCAGCACGCAACGCCGCTATCATGCCATCCATCATTCCAGAAGGCGCGATCATATCGGCGCCAGCGTTTGCTGCCACTAGCGCTTGTTTAACCAAATTTTCTAAGGTTTGATCATTCGCCACATCATCATTTTCAACCACTCCACAGTGACCATGATCAGTATATTCGCAAAAACAATTATCACTAATAACCACCATCTCTGGCCGAGCTAGCTTAGCGCTGCGAATAATTCGCGCCATTAAACCATCGTCATCCCAGCTATCGCTGCCACAGGCATCTTTATTATGCGACACACCAAACAACAGCACAGCCCGCACGCCACTACTCCAAGCATCAACAACTGCCTCCGCCAAACCACTTTCTGGGTAGCGCACTACACCAGGCATACTGGCTATAGCTACTTGCGTATCAATACCTTCTTCAACAAATATCGGCAGAATCAAATCTTCTGCATGTACTCGTGTTTCACGCATTAATGCTCGCAGACCATTACTTTGACGTAGCCGGCGAAATCTAAATTTTGGCTTTTCCACGCATATCTCCAATCACTTAATTTAGTACAGCAGTAATATTATTAACGATGTTATTAATAGCACTAACATCGACTTTAATAACCATCTTAAATAGCAGCCCTAATAATAACAGTTTACGTATAATATGGTGATATTATCGATGCCAATAAGTATGGAGCCTGCGTTTGCCTAGCCTTGACCAACTACATTTCAGTAACCACTTCGCCGCATTAGCGGAAGAATTTTATAGCAAGGTAATCCCCCTTGGTATTAGTGACCCTTACCTTATTGCGGTCAGTCAAAGCTGCGCTAATTTATTGGAATTAAGCGATATTAAATCTGACGACTTTGTCGCGTTAATGAGCGGTAACAAAGTCCTAGCGCAAATGCAGCCATTGGCAGCATTGTATTCTGGTCACCAATTCGGCGTCTACAACCCCCAGCTAGGCGACGGCCGCGCATTATTACTTGGCGACATTACGACTAGCCAAGGCCAGCACTTCGATATCCAATTAAAAGGCGCTGGCAGCACTCCTTATTCACGCTCTGCCGATGGGCGTGCTGTGCTGCGCTCGAGCATTCGAGAATTTTTATGCAGCGAAGCCATGGCCGGATTAGGCATTCCTACTACTCGCGCATTAAGTTTAGTTGGCAGTGATATGCCGGTATACCGCGAGGAAGTAGAAACCGCAGCGGTGATCGCGCGAATCGCACCAAGTCATATCCGTTTTGGCTCGTTCGAAGTATTCCATTACACCAACCGGCCCGATCATGTTAAGCAATTAGCTGACCATGTAATTAGTAATCACCTACCCGATTTACTAGAGCTAGAAAACCCCTATGCAGGTTTACTGCAATATGTGGTCTCCTCGACGGCAAAACTAATAGCCCATTGGCAAAGCGTAGGCTTTTGTCACGGCGTTATGAACACCGATAATATGTCGATACTGGGGTTAACAATTGACTACGGCCCGTTCGCTTTTTTAGACGATTACCAACCCAAATTTATCTGCAATCACTCAGACACCAATGGCCGCTATGCCTTCGATCAACAACCCAGCATTGGCTTATGGAATTTAAACGCCTTAGCACAGTCGTTATCTACCTTAGTGAGCAAAGAAGAAGTCGTTGCTAGCCTTGATCTGTATGAGCCAGAGCTGGTAACAACGTTCTCCTCCGTAATGCGCGCTAAACTGGGGCTCACAAAAGAACATGATACCGATAAAACATTGATTTCAGGCCTTTTGGATCTGATGGCTAGTAACCAATCTGACTACACTAACACCTTTAGATCCCTCGCTAAATTTAAGCAAGACGGCAGCAATGAAGCCCTACGCAACAACTTTGTTGACCGACAAGCATTCGACGCATGGGCCTATCAGTATGTAGCGAGACTGCTGATAGAAAACAGCGCAGACGAGATTCGCAGCCAAGCGATGAATAAGGTAAATCCCAAATTTATACTGCGTAATTATTTAGCTCAAACTGCTATTGATGCAGCCGTGCGAAAAGACTTTAGTGATGTACAAAATTTATTAACAGTGCTTAGCGCACCCTATGATGACCACCCTGAATTTGAACACTATGCCAGTAGTCCACCAGATGGGGGAAAGACCTTAGAAATTTCCTGTTCATCTTAAGGTTAGCGGTTAAATACCAATATTGGCAAGCGTTTCCATTGTCCGCTTGATGACAGCGGCCAGTGTCGGGTGGGATACTTCAAAGTCAGCAATCATCTCATCGGCTTGATCGGCCAAGCTATGCTGCTCTTTTGACTGTAACTGAGCTTCAATGCCGCCTACCAGCACTAATAATTTATCTTTGCTTGCCAGACTTATATCACTGGCCGATTCAAGTTCTTGGCGAAGCTCTTCTATTTCCTGACGTATTTTCTCTTCACTCATTTCATCACCTTTATCAATAAATATACTGTTAGTTTATACCCACTTAATCCACAAACCCACCGTTAAGCGCTTACCTAAGTAAGGAAAAATAAATTAAATTTAAATCTCGGGTGATAGCTAGCGCGATACACTGATAGCCAAATATTTAATCAGGCTAACACTATGTCTATTCAACAATTATTTGGCCTCCAGGGCCAAGTAGCCGTTATCACAGGCGCGGGCAAAGGTTTAGGCCGAGCTATTGCGCTAATATTTGCAGAAGCTGGCGCCCATGTAGTCTGCGCTGCACGCACAAAATCTGACCTAGAACAAACCTGCCAGCTAGCAAGGCAATTCGGAGTTAAGGCACTGGCTATTGAATGTAATGTTGTCGATGAACAAGCACTACAAAACTTAGTAGCTGTCACTATGTCAGAGTTTAACCGCATTGATATTGTAATTAATAATGCTGGTGGCGCCTTCCCTCGCTCACTGAGTGACACCGATGGTGAGACTTACAATAAAGATCATCATTTTAATGTCACCAGCGCGCTCAATCTGAGTCGAATGGCACTGCCCCATCTGTGCGCCAATGAAAACGGCTGTATCATTAATATCACATCGGGGGCAGCGCGTTATATAAGCTCTGGTTTTTTATCTTATAGTACGGCCAAAGCAGCCTTAACTCAGATGACTAAATTACTAGCCGCTGAGCTAGCGCCACTAGTACGCGTTAATGCTATCGCCCCAGGCAGTATTATGACTGATGCTCTCAACCAATTTCTAGACACTGACAGCAGGCAAAAAATGGCCGACTTAACACCTATGAAATCACTTGGCGAGCCAATAGATATTGCCGCGGCTGCGTTATATTTAGCCAGCCCTGCTTGTCGCTGGGTTACCGGCAAAATTATCGAAGTTGATGGTGGTGCCGAGAATTCCACATGGCCGTTTTAAATTTCACTGAAAAGCTAGCAATGAAATTATCGGCTGTTACAATCGAAGTTAACTTAGCAACAACAATCTATCTGTACAAATCATTAAAGGATCAACGGAAACACTCTAATAATGCTCCACAAGCTATCCTTTCTTTTGCCACTGATCATTATTACAAGTATCAGCTCAGCCCAAACCGCTGTAAATATTGTGGCTCCAAATTACAGCTCGACAGCAGTAGCTACGCAGTTAGAAGAAATCACTCCCGTTGTAAATCCAACTCAGATTTACGTCAAAGAAAGGGCGAAATTTGAACAGGCGAAAAGCTATCTCGCCACAGGCAAACGGCTGAAATTTGCAGAGCTGCAAACTGAATTAGCAGACTATCCCCTAGCACCCTATTTAGAATATGCCTACATAGCAGCACATTTACGTCACGTCAAATCAAGCCGAGTTGATGAGTTCTTAAAGCATCATAGTGACTCTTCACTGGGCAAACGACTTCGTTATATATGGCTCGAAAACTTGCGTAAGCGTGACAAATGGCAGCAATTTATCATCTATTACGTAGCTAAAAATGCAACTACTGAGCAGCAATGCTTTTATCAGTACGCGCGTTACCGTAATGGCGACAAACAGCAAGCACTTGAAGCGACATTAGCTTTATGGAAAGTAGGCAAATCCCAACCGAAAGCTTGCGATAAAATGTTTGGCGTTGTCATTAAACAAAACCTTATCACTGAAGACATTGCCTGGCAGCGCCTTACCGACGCGGTTATAAACCATGAAGTTGTGCTGGCAAGATATTTAAAACGCTTTTTTGTTAGCCCTGACTACAAAGATAAGGCCGAACTTTATTACACTACTCATCGCAATCCAGTATTAATTGCTAAGCAAGAAAAATATACCGATAATTTGACTGTCAACACCGCGTTAATCCAACATTCTATAGCACACTTGGCTAAAACCTCTGACCGTAAAGCTACTAATTTATGGCTAGATTATTCGAAAAAAATAGACTTTAGCGACAGTGAAACAAGCTATGTAGTTACTAACCTACTCAAATACTTGTATAAAAATATGCACGATGGTATTGCTGACGATTTATTGCGCTCATCAATCAACCCCGAAACAACAAGCCTAGTAGAAAATCGAATCAGAAAAGCTCTGGCCACACTAGATTGGGCCAGCGTGCGCTACTGGATCAAAAGACTGCCGGCCAAAAGCCAAGCAACTGATCGTTGGAAATATTGGATAGCGAGAGCGGAAGAGCAGCTATCGCCGCAAGATACCAGTATTGCTATTGCACAATTTGAACAACTGGCACAAGAAAGAAGCTTCTTTGGTTATCTGGCTGCAGATAAAGTCTCACAACCATATTTACTAAAAGATAAGCCGGTAGTTATCGCTAAAGCCATCTGGGAAAAAGTAAGTAATAACGCTTCACTGATCCGCAGCAGAGAACTATTTTTACTCAAGGAATACACTAGCGCCCGCCGTGAATGGCAGTATATGTCACAAACAGCCGATGCCGACACTATGATCGCTGCTGCTAAATTGGCCAGCGACTGGGGCTGGCATAGCCAAGCTGCCTACGGCATTGTTATTGTCAAACAATGGGATGACTTAACCTTGCGATTCCCATCTGACTACGTTGATCTGTATAGAAAAAGCGCGACTAAATACCAACTACCGGTTGAACTAATGCTTGCACTAAGCCGACAGGAAAGCTCTTTTGCTACCGACGCACTATCGCCGAGTGGGGCAAAGGGCTTGATGCAGTTAATGCCAAAAACAGCAAAATATATCGCTAGGAAAAGCAACATTAATTATCGTCATGAGCGGCAGCTATTGGAAGCGGAAAAAAATATTCAGCTAGGCACCAGCTATTATCGTTATCTGATGAACAATTTTGACGACAATAGAATTTTGTCTACGGCGTCATATAATGCCGGGCCAAGCCGCAGTCGCCAATGGCTAAAAAAATCAGCCGGAGCTATTCCAGCCGATGTATGGACTGAAATTATTCCCTTCAATGAAACTCGTCGCTATGTACAAAACGTACTATATTTTTCGGTAGTTTATGGGCAAAGGGAAGGCATCGAGGTAAAACTGCTTACCGAGGCCGAACAGAACACTTTACTGTAGCTAGCATTAAGTTCGCAGTGCAGCAACCAACTGCCGCCACTAATAACGCCAGCTAACGACAATACTATCTGCGATACCAACTTACTGCTAAAATGATGGTTACATAACCCATGCAAATTAAGTGATACCGATGCTTGATATTAAACCCATTGCTGGCGCACTTGGCGCCGAGATTAGCGGCATTGATCTTACTGCTAACATTAGCCCTGAGGCTTTTACCGAAATTAGGCGGCTACTCGTTCAATACGGCGTAATATTTTTTCGTGACCAGGATATAAGCCATGCCCAACAGAAAAGAATTGCTGAATACTTTGGGCCCCTGCAAACTCATCCGGCCTACGCGACAGTTACAGATTTTCCGGAAATTACTGTATTAGAAAGCACTCGGGACAAGCCTACAAAAATTGAAGCTTGGCATAGCGATATGACATTTCGCAAGCATCCACCGCTAGGAACTCTGCTGCGCTCTAAAATTATCCCAGCCAAAGGGGGCGATACAATGTGGGCATGTATGGCAACGGCTTACAATGGGCTTTCTCAGTCCATGCAAAATATGCTTGAAGGTTTAGTCGCTATTCATGATTTCCGCCATGGCTTTAAAGAGAGTATAGCGGAGCCGGGCGGAGCGGAGCGTCTAGCGAATGCAATAGCGGAAAATCCGCCGGTTGAACACCCAGTAATTCGAGTGCACCCTGAAAGCGGTAGAAAGGTTATTTTTGTGAATTCGCTGTTCACTACTCAAATTGTAGGTATACCAAAAGCTGAAAGCGCAGCGATTTTAGAATTCCTATATCAGCATGTAACGACCATTGAATACACCTGCCGCTTTAATTGGCAACCTAACTGCCTTGCTATTTGGGACAATCGCAGCACTCAGCATAAGCCGGTTAATGATTATTTCCCAGCGCACCGTCAGCTAGAACGTATTACCATTGATGGCGACAAGCCCTATTAAGCCTGCCGCACAAAGCTTAGCGACGAAAGAAATCCATCGCTAAGCGAGCGAATTTATCGTTATCGATATCTTGCTCTAGGCTGTCCATTGCGACTTGAAATGTTTCTTCCCCAATTACCTCGCGACGAATATGTAATAAACTCTCAGCATAGCCTTTAGCAAACTCTGGATGCCATTGAATAGTCAGAACATGATCATTGATACTGGTCATCATATTGGGACAAAAATCATTACCCGCCAATACTTTTGCGCCAGTAGCTGTCTGCATTACTTGGTCCTGATGGGTGGCCAGAAAGCTTACCGACTCACCTGCATTGGCAAATCCTGCGATGTCTTCATAGAGGGTACAAGTTTGTACGCCAACGCCCCAACCCTTATCAGACTTTTGGGTTTGCCCGCCTAAAAAATGCGCTACCATTTGATGGCCAAAACAAATAGCGACTAGCTTTTTCCTTCTGGCATTTAAGCCAAATATAAATTCACCAAGTTTTTTAATCCACTCTTCATTTTGATAAACACTAAACTTACTGCCGGTCAGTAAATAGCCGTCCACTTCATCAATATTAGCTGGGTATTCACCTTTCATTACATTGTAAGTGACTATATTTATATCCGAATCTGCGCTCTTTAGTAATTCAGTAAACATTGCGGGGTAGTCGCCGTATGTCGCTTCAAGCTCCGGGCGCACTTCATCTGCGTTTAAAATGCCAATGGTATAGGTCATAAGTTATAGCCTTGCTGTTCGGTGTTAAATTTTATCTATTGCAGCCATGATACATGGTTAGCGATGTTAAGCGTGATAAGCTGTTAGTAGATATCAAGATTACTATTATCTGGGGCTTCCTTTGATCTTTACAACGACTGTTTCGATTAACCGTCGATTTATTCAGCAATTGAAACAAAAATTATCTCATACCATGAGCTGGCTGGTACCCCCCTTAATGGTTATTTTTGCCGCTAATGTCCACGCCGCTGGCATTGATCAAAATATAAACGAATTCGTCCAACCGCTCACCGATACTGTAGCTAACTTTATTTTTTATAAAGCTGAAATTTTTGGTACCCAAATGCCACTGATTGTTCTGTGGTTATTAATCGCAGCAATATTTTTTACCTTTTACTTTGGCTTTTTAAACATCCGTGGTTTTGGGCATGCACTGCGGCTAACTCGTGGCGATTATGATAACCCTGATCACGATGGCGAAGTCAGTCATTTTCAAGCGCTAACAACTGCGGTATCAGGCACCGTCGGCATTGGTAATATTGGCGGCGTAGCTATCGTTATCACTATTGGTGGCCCCGGCGCTGTTTTTTGGTTATTAGTAGCAGGATTTTTAGGTATGTCGACCAAGTTTGTCGAATGCTACGCCGGAGTTCGCTACCGACAGCTTCATCCAGATGGCTCTGTGTCTGGCGGGCCAATGTATTATTTAGAAGCAGCCTTCCATCTACATAAGCTGAGTTTTTTAGCCAAACCAATGGGCATGTTTTATGCCATCGCGATTGTTATTGGCTGCCTGGGCATTGGTAATATGTTCCAGTCTAATCAAGCCTTTCAGCAGCTTTTATTTGCCACTGGCGGCGAAACAAGCTGGTTTGTCGACAAAGGCTGGCTGTTTGGCTTAGTCATAGCCTCAGCCGTTGGATTGATTATTATTGGTGGAATTCAAAGCATTGCTAAGGTCACTAGTAAGCTAGTGCCGTTCATGGCAGTGACATACCTAATCGCCGCAGTGGTCATAATCGCTTTAAATGCTGACAAATTACCTTGGGCTATTAGCGCAATATTTACCGAAGCGTTTAACCCTCAAGCAACCGCCGGCGGCGTCCTCGGGGTAATGATTCTGGGGGTACAGCGAGCGGTATTTTCTAATGAAGCTGGGATTGGTTCAGCACCTATTGCACACTCGGCGGTACGTACCGAAGAGCCCGCTACTGAAGGCTATGTAAGCCTGCTGGAACCCTTTATCGACACCATTGTAATTTGCACCCTAACCGCACTGGTTATCCTAACGACGGTTTATCAGCCAGGAATGGAAAGCGAAGGAGTACAAGGAATAGAACTTACCGCACAGGCGTTTAAGGAAACTATTAGCTGGTCTACTATACCGCTATCATTCATTGCGATTTTATTCGCCTTCTCTACCATGATTTCATGGTCATACTATGGCATGAAAGGCTGGACTTATATTTTTGGTGAATCAAAAATTGTTGAAGCGCTTTTCAAGCTAATATTTTGCTGCTTCGTCGCACTAGGCTGCACTATTGAACTCAATGCGGTACTGGATTTTTCAGATGCCATGGTCTTCATTGTGGCACTGCCTAATATTCTGGGGCTCTATATGCTGGCACCGACTATTAAGCGTGAACTGAAAGTATATCAACAAAAACTAAAAAGTGGTGAGATCACACCCAACGACTGACTTTAGCTAGCGACCACGTTTAACTAAACCCCGGAGTCAATGCCCCAGCGCTTCACCACCCCGGTATCGATGCTGAATAAGTCTAATACTCGGCCAACGCTGTGATCAACAATATCGCTAATCGATTCAGGTTTGGTATAAAACGCGGGTAAAGGGGGAGCAATAATAGCGCCCATTTCAGATAGCGCTGTCATAGTGCGTAAGTGGCCAGTATGAAGTGGAGTTTCTCGCACCATTAATACTAGCCTGCGGCGCTCTTTTAACACTACATCAGCGGCGCGGGTTAATAATGATGAGGTTACACCAGTTGCAATTTCAGCCATGGTGCGCACTGAACATGGCGCAATAATCATTCCCAAACTAGGAAATGAGCCACTGGCAATGGACGCACCAACATTCTTAACCGAATGAAATTGATCCGCCATTATTCGAATATCTTCAACTTTATAATCTGTTTCATAAGCCATGGTCATCTCGGCAGACTTAGTCATTACCAAATGCGTTTCAACATCAGCCTCACGCAGCAGCTCTAGCATACGGATGCCATACACCACACCTGATGCTCCAGATATTCCAACTATGATTCGTTTTTTTTCGCTCACGCCAATCCACTTATAGCTATATCATTTTTGAGGGAACATGATACACCCGTTACCGTCGGTATTCATGCATGATAAATACGCAAAGGAGCTATTAATTAGATCAAGGGGGCAGCTATTGCTGCGCCATTTCTTATTAGCAAGAGGCGATTAATACTATAGTTCAACATTATCTCGATCTTGAGCCATGAGTGGAACAGCGTCTGGAAAATTACCCACGTCATCAACATCAACAATCCATGGATCTAAACAAGCTCTGTCAACAACACACGGATCCGTTAAAGCCTCTAAAAATGCCACGATAGAATCACGTTCATTGTTATTTATATTCGGAGCTGGCAGCACACTAGAAGTTATGCCGTTAGTATTTAACCTATCCACCGCATCAATAGAGTCAGCATAGGCAGACGGATACATAGTCTCGCAATCCAAGCCGCCAAAGGTCACTAGATCAACAACTTGCGGCAACGCGCAAAATTCTGAATTAGTAACAAATGGCACTCCTCCGACAGCACCGAAAAACTCATTAACCTCGCGGCGAGGATTATCATAATGGGCCAATACTTTAGCCAATGTTTGATATGCGCCGGCATGACTATAAGGTGCGGTAACGCCCACATTAAGCAAGCTTGCTGTTCTAAAATGGAATCTATCTGCGGTGTCACCACTGATATTCTCACGACCAAAGTCGTTGGTCGCGCCACTGCCACTATCGTTGCCCTTGCCTGCGCCAATTTGAGGGAACGCGACAATATGATGCTCTTCATCACTGAAATTATCCCCGCTATGACAACGTGAACAGCCAGCACCGCCATCGTTTTGAGAGGTAAAAAATAGTATCGCTCCAGCTTTTTGCTCATCGGTTAATGCCGTGTTATCTCCCTCTATATACGCCTTCCAAGGGTTGGCAATAAACACCATTGATCGCTCAAACTCTCCTAACGCCAACCCAATTCGATCATAACTAATTGCGGGGTCGCCAAATACGCTGGCAAAAGCTGTTTGCCACTGCGCAACATTCTGCAACCGAGAGGATAAGCCCGCTCTTAAATTTGCATTACTATCAGTAGCTAAAAATGTACCTCGCATTTCATCAACAGAGGTAACCGGAAAGCGCGCCTGCGCTGCTGG
>TARA_B110000902_G_scaffold266241_2_pt1 | contig 31747 bp, 30 predicted proteins | sample TARA_B110000902 | Tara Oceans TARA_B110000902 (sample SAMEA4398009) | marine metagenome | biome: Polar Biome; feature: [SRF] surface water layer (ENVO:00010504); material: water (ENVO:00002006), including particulate matter (ENVO:01000060) such as... | depth 5 m | reverse complement strand
CCGGCATTAAACATGTCACTTTCTAGGAATATCTGACCGTCAGTAATAGAAATTACGTTAGTTGGTACAAATGCCGATACGTCACCAGCTTGGGTTTCGATAATAGGCAATGCTGTTAATGAACCCGTTTTACCTTTGACTTCACCGTTAGTGCATTTTTCTACCCAAGCTTCCGATACGCGAGCTGAGCGCTCTAGTAAGCGTGAATGCAAGTAGAATACGTCACCAGGGTAAGCTTCACGTCCTGGTGGGCGTTTCAATAGCAATGAAATTTGACGATATGCCCAAGCCTGCTTAGTCAAATCATCATAAATAATCAGCGCATCTTCACCGCGATCACGGTAGTACTCACCAATAGTGCAACCGCTAAATGGTGCGATAAACTGCATCGATGCTGGATCAGAAGCTGTTGCGGCAACAACCACGGTATGTTCCATTGCCCCGTGCTCTTCAAGCTTACGCACAACCGCTGCGATAGAAGAAGCTTTTTGACCAATAGCAACGTAAACACATTTAATGCCACTACCTTTTTGATTAATAATCGCATCAACTGCTACTGCAGTTTTTCCGATCTGTCGATCTCCAATAATTAGCTCTCGCTGGCCACGACCGATTGGTACCATCGCATCAACCGCTTTAAGACCTAACTGCACTGGCTGGTCAACTGACTTACGCCAGATAACCCCTGGCGCAACTTTTTCAATCGCGTCAGTTATTTTGGCATTGATTGGACCACGGCCGTCGATAGGGTTGCCCAAAGCGTCGATTACACGGCCTTCTAATTCGGGGCCAACCGGTACCTCAAGAATGCGGCCAGTACACTTACATTTTTGACCTTCTTGTAAACCCCGAGCATCGCCAAGGATTATCGCACCAACCGAGTCACGCTCTAAGTTAAGAGCCATACCAAAACGGTTGCCTTCAAATTCAATCATCTCGCCGTACATAATGTCGGCCAAACCATGAATACGAACGATACCGTCAGATACGGATACAATGGTACCTTCGTTTTGCGCTTCTACGGCAACATCGAGGGAATCGATACGTTGCTTGATGATGTCGCTAATCTCAGATGGATTCAGTTGCTGCATGCCCTGTTCCTCAAACTTAAATCTTAATGGCTCATCGCATCAGTTAGCTGAGCTAACTTATTGCGGACTGAACCGTCTATAACCATGTCACCGGCTCTAACAACAACACCACCTATAAGGTTGGTATCAACTGTTGAACTCAAATTGACTTCGCGTGACAAATTGGCTGAAAGCGCCTTTGTTAACTGAGCAGCTTCCGCCTCACTCAATTCAAATGCACTGGTTACTTCAACGTTTACTGTCTGCTCTTGTTGAGCCTTTAACGCCTGAAATTGCTCACTTATATATGGCAATAATAGCAAACGCTTATTCATTGCTAAGGCGCCAATAAAGTTGGCTGCCTTAGTTGTTAAATCATCACCTAGTAAACCACCAAATGTTTCTGCCATTTGACCTGAGGTCAAAGAAGGCGATGACAACAATTGTGCTACCTGTTGTTGCTGCGTGATTTGAGCCGCCAAACTGAGCGTTTTAGACCACTGTGCTAAGGCATCGTTATCCCGAGCAAACTCAAATGCCGCTTTTGCGTAAGGGCGTGCCAATGTCGATAATTCGGCCATCGTATCCTCGCTTAAAGCTGCTCAGCCAGCTCAGAAAGCAGCTGTTGGTGTGCATTGGCATCGACGGTCTGTTGCAAAATTTTCTCTGCACCAGCAATCGCCAACGTTGCTACTTGAGCACGTAAAACTTCTTTTGCTCGATTCGCTTGTTGCTCGATTTCAGCATTAGCAGCGACTTTTAATCGATCGCCCTCAGCTTTAGCAAGCTCTTTCGCTTCATCGACAATTTGATTAGCACGCTTATTTGCTTGCTCAACAATCCCTGCGGCTTGCTCTTTCGCTTCGCGCAACTTATGTCCAGCAGCATCTTGTGCCAACTCTAGATCTTTTGTTGCTCTGTCAGCCGCTTGCAAACCGTGTGCAATTTTTTCTTCACGTTCTTGCATGGCAGTAAGAATTACTGGCCAAACAAACTTCATGCAAAACCACACAAAGAATAAGAACGATATTGATTGGCCAATTAGTGTTGCGTTAATGTTCACAACGAAACCTCGTGTTAGTGATATACAAAGCGCAACTTACATTGCCGCGCTAAACCCATGTTTCTGTTATTAAACAGCTAGAGTTGGCACTACCACAAATAGGATGTACATACCGATACCGACACCAATCATAGGCACCGCATCTAGTAAACCAGCAATCAAAAACATCTTACCTTGTAGCATAGGTGCCATTTCTGGTTGGCGTGCACTGCCTTCCAATAACTTACCACCTAACAAAGCAAAACCTATTGCGGTTCCAACTGCACCAAGACCTATAAGTAGTGATACCGCTATAAGAGCTAAACCCATTTTCTTTCTCCTAATATATTAAAAAGTAATGTAAAAATAAAAGTTAGTGATCTTCGCCATTATCAAAGGCCATCGACATGTAGACGATGGTTAATACCATGAAGACAAACGCTTGCAAGGTGATTACTAAGATATGGAAAATTGCCCAGGCAATTTGCAATACACCTGCAAACATGCCAAAAAATAGTCCGGCGCCGTACATAACAGCTATCAGAATAAATATCATTTCTCCGGCATACATGTTGCCGAATAATCGCAAACCTAGAGATATTGGCTTGGCTATCAAATCGATGGTTTCTAATACTAAGTTGATCGGAATCATCCAAGGATTATTAAACGGATGCATCGTTAGACCTTTAACAAAGCCCATTAGACCTTTTTGCTGGATACTGAAAAATATAATTAGACCAAATACAGTGAATGCCATACCTAAAGTAATATTCGGGTCTGTACTTGGTACCACTTTAAAGTAGAGATGTGGATTACCAGACAAATAAGCGGCCAATTGCGGAATCCAGTCAACAGGAATCAAATCCATCAGGTTCATAAAAAAGATCCAGACGAAAATGGTTAGTGCTAATGGCGCAACAAACTTACTTTTGTATGGGAACGAGTCTTTAACATTAGTGTCTATGAACTCTACTATCATTTCAATAAAGTTTTGAAAGCCTGTAGGTACACCAGAATGAATATTAACCGCGACGCGACGAAACAAAAATATAAAAATAAGACCGAGCGCTATTGACCAACCCATACTATCCAAATGGATTGCAGAAAACCCCATTGCTGCGGCTTCACCGCCGTCGTGGGCAATAGTCCAGGTTGGTTGTGCTAGTGCTTCACTAACTTGACCTTGCGCATCTAAGCGCTCATAACCGGCCGGTAATTTACCGTAGGTAAGATTGGTTAAGTGATGAAGAATATAACCAGAGGTTGTTAAACCGCCTTCTGCTGCCATCTATCTATTCTCTTGTTTCAACAATTCCGGCCGCTATACAAGCCACCAGGCGCCAATTAACTGAATAAGTGTTATCACACCGTAAGCCGCAAATAATGGTACTGCGTGAACCGGTATAATCAACACAAATGCTAAAGCAAAACCTATAGCACTTAATCCAAACTTTCCTGCCTCTGCGCGATAAAATGATTGCGCAACTCTCTCGGCAGCTTTTGCTCCTCGGTATCTAAACACCCGCAGAGCGAAATAACTGTAAGGTATAATAGCGATTAAAAAACCTGCTATTACCGATGGCGTTAACGCAGAGTTTAAAACCACTAAAACTCCTATTCCAGCAAGGGCAACAAAACACTGTATGGCAATTACTTTATACACTGCTGGCCTGCTTATCACGCCGTTCTATCTCTTTAAAAACCCTATATTTATCATGGTCTTAACTTAATCTTAGTAAGCACCCCAAAACTGCTTCATGGGGAGGCCGTATCGGGCGCGCAAGTATAGGGAGTTAGATCTAGCCGCGCAAGCCATTCACATGATATATACGGTGATTATGATAATTTAGCTACTGAATATGAGCCAAAATCCCTTCAAGCTCATCAAGGCTGTTGTACTTAAGTACCAATTTGCCTTTCCCACTCTTGGTATGCTGAATAGAAACTGGCGCGCCGACTTTCTCACCTAAGCTTTGTTCTAAGCTAGCAATATCTGCACTGGGCTTATAAATTTCTTGTTTTGTCGGCGGCTTTTGACTCTTACGAACTAAATCTTCTGTTTGCCTAACTGTCAACCCACGACCAACAACGGTGCGAGCGACTTCCGATTGCTTATCGCCGCTTAGTGCTAGCAAAACTTTAGCATGACCCGTTTCTAAATCGCCACGCTCTAGCATAGTTTTTACATCACTATTCAACGTCAATAAGCGCAGTAAATTAGCTACTGTCGCCCGTGACTTGCCTACCGCTTCACCAACTTCTTGTTGGGTTAATGCAAACTCCACGCGCAGGCGCTCTAACGCAACAGCTTCTTCCAAGGAGCTGAGGTTTTCACGCTGAATATTTTCAATCAACGCCATCGCGATTGCAGCTTCGTCTGTCACGTTACGAATAATCGCTGGGATAGTATCTTTTTCAGCTAATTGCGAAGCCCGCCAGCGACGTTCACCGGCAATGATTTCATAGCGACCTTCGCCAACTGAGCGCACTACAATTGGCTGCATTACTCCTTGAGCTTTTATCGAATTAGCAAGATCTTGCAATGATTCTTGATCCATTTCCCGACGTGGTTGATATTTACCACGCTGCACTAAATCAATTGGCAAATGTTTTAGCTCGTTATCAGGCAGTTTTTCTGGGGCCTCTACCGCTTGGCGTAAGTCTGAGTTTCCAAGCAAGGCATCTAAACCTCTACCCAATCTTTTTTTCGGGGACATAGTGATTTCCGTTAATTTGCTGTCTTATCTAATTTATTCATAATTTCTTGCGCTAAGGCTTGATACGCCGCACTACCGCGTGAAGATCGGTCATAACGGACAATAGGTAACCCATGGGATGGCGCCTCAGCTAGACGAACATTACGCGGTATCACGGTGCGATAAACTTTATCACCAAAGTGTGTAAGCAATTGTGACGATACGTCTCTAGTTAAGCTATTACGTGGGTCATACATAGTGCGCAAAATCCCTTCAACGCGTAGATTCGGATTAATACTAGAAGCAACTTTACCCACAGTGTTTAACAGCGCCGACAAACCTTCGAGCGCATAATATTCACACTGCATAGTAATAATTATTCCATTTGCAGCTACCAATGCGTTAAGCGTTAACATGTTTAATGACGGCGGACAGTCAATTAAAATAAAATCGTAATTCCCAGTAACTTCAGCCAACGCCTCATGCAAGCGTTGCTCGCGTCTGTCGCTATTTAATAACTCTACTTCTGCAGCGGTTAAATCACCGTTAGCTGGCAGTAAGTCAAAGCCAGCCACGCCACTGCGCTGGATGCATTTTTTAGCGCTAGCGCCTTGGGCTAAAACTTCATAAACACTATTTGGTAAATCGTTTTTTTCTAAGCCACTACCCATAGTCGCATTACCTTGCGGATCTAGATCTACCAACAACACCCGCTGCTCAAGATCACTAAGACAAGCTGCCAAGTTAACAGTGGTGGTGGTTTTACCCACCCCACCTTTTTGATTTGCTATGGCTAAAATTTTAGTCAATTTTATTATCCTGATTATTAATCTAAAGCGATGGCGACCAGATGTCGCTCAGCGGCTAAGCCAGGTACTTTCAGTTCATGCACTGCTGTGACTTTATATCCTGTTGGTAATTCACTCAACTCTTCTGTTGGATAAACTCCTTTCATTGCCAAAAACAGCCCCTTGTTTTGCAGTAAATGATTTGTCTTTGCTAACATATCAGTTAGCGATGTAAACGCTCGTGAAGTTACTGCGTCATATTTTTTTTCAGCCGCTAGCTGTTCTGCCCTTTTGTTTAACACCGTAATATTGGATAACCCTAAATGAGTAACAACATGCTGCATAAACCGTGTTTTTTTGCCATTGCTGTCGACGGTGGTAATGGCGGCCATAGGGTAACAAATTGCCAATGGAACACCCGGTAGCCCAGCGCCGCTGCCAATATCTATTATAGACTCCCTACCTGCAAAAAATGGCACTACCGACAAACTATCTAAAATATGCTTAACCATCATTTCGCCTTCATCACGGACAGCAGTCAGGTTATAAGCCTTGTTCCAATGGGAAAGTAATTTAACATAATCCACGAGCTTTTTTTTCTGTTCACTGTCTAAAACTAACTGCAGTTGCGCAACGCCATGTTCTAACAGCGCTGACAAATTATTATCAAGCAATCTTACGCTCCAGTAGTCCGCGTTTTTTCAATGATATTAACAACAGTGATATTGCTGCCGGCGTAATACCTTGAATCCGCGACGCCACCGCCAATGTTGCTGGTTTAGTAGCCATTAATTTTTGTTTTACTTCGTTCGACAAACCTTCTATTGATTGGTAGTCAAAGTCCATAGGTAATATCGCTGTCTCATATTTTTTCAAGCGCCCTATTTCTTCTTGTTGTCGATCAATATAACCGGCATATTTTGCAGCAATTTCTAGCTGTTCAACTACTTGCTCATCAACCAAGGCTTGGCCTTTCAAACTTGCTACGTCTGCATAACTCACGCCAGGCCGGCGCAGTAAATCCATTAAGTTGTACTCACGACTAATTGGTTTTTCAATCAACTGGTTAATAACGTCAGCTTCTGGAGTTTTAGGTTGAATCCAAGTGCTTTTTAAGCGCGTGGTTTCTTGCTCTACTGACTCTCGCTTGTTACTAAAATATTGCCAACGCTGGTCATCGACTAAACCCAGCTCTCTTCCTATCTCGGTTAGGCGCGTATCGGCATTATCTTCGCGTAGTGACAATCGATATTCTGCCCGCGAGGTAAACATACGATAAGGCTCTGTGGTACCCATAGTAATCAAATCATCAACCAACACGCCCAAATATGCTTGGTCGCGGCCTGGATACCAAGCATCTAACTCTTGACTGCGCCTAGCAGCATTTAGACCGGCTAGCAAACCTTGCGCAGCGGCTTCTTCATAACCAGTGGTACCATTGATTTGCCCGGCAAAAAATAAACCTTCGATAAAACGTGTTTCTAAACTGTGTTTTAAATCTCGCGGATCAAAAAAGTCATACTCAATGGCGTAACCAGGTCTGGTGATATGAGCGTTTTCAAAACCTTTAATCGATCGCACTAGATTTATTTGTACATCAAACGGTAAACTTGTTGATATCCCATTGGGATATAACTCATGTGTATCTAAGCCTTCTGGCTCGATAAATATTTGATGTGAATTTTTGTCAGCAAAGCGATGTATTTTGTCTTCTACTGATGGGCAGTAACGCGGACCAACGCCATCAATCACCCCAGTATACATTGGTGATCGATCTAACCCGCCGCGAATTATATCGTGGGTTTTTTCATTGGTATGAGTTATCCAACAACAGACTTGTTCAGGATGATCGTCTACCGAACCTAAGTAAGACATTACCGGCAATGGCGTGTCACCCCACTGCTCTTCTAATTCTGAAAAATCGACTGACTTGGCATCTATCCGTGGTGGCGTACCTGTTTTTAAACGGTTAACTCGAAACGGTAATTCACGCAGTCGATCAGCTAGAGCGATTGACGGTGGATCGCCCGCTCGTCCTCCAGAGTGATTCTCTAAACCTATGTGGATTTTTCCACCCAAGAAAGTACCTGCGGTCAATACCACTGAGTCGGCATAAAATTTCAAACCCATTTGAGTCACAACACCAACAACTTTGTCTTGTTCGATAATTAAATCGTCAACAGAGTGCTGGAATATTTGTAACTGCTTTTGGTTTTCTAATATTCCACGAATAGCGGCTTTGTACAACACGCGGTCAGCTTGAGCGCGGGTTGCTCTTACTGCAGGGCCTTTACGCGAATTCAACACTCTAAATTGGATACCGCCTTTGTCGGTAGCTGTTGCCATAGCGCCGCCGAGTGCATCAATTTCTTTTACCAAATGGCTTTTTCCAATTCCACCAATAGCAGGGTTACAAGACATCTGCCCTAAGGTTTCGATGTTATGAGTTAGCAAGAGCGTAGTCACACCCATTCTGGCACTAGCTAGCGCTGCTTCAGTGCCGGCATGGCCGCCGCCAATAATTATAACGCCGTAACGAGTTGGGTAATTCATAGTGCACACATGGCTATTTTTAAAAGGGCAGGCAGTATAGGGGCTGCTGAAAAAATGAGCAAAGTAACTTTATATTTAATTTTTTTTGTCGTTTATTTATTAGTTACTTATATATATATAGTTATTAGGATATAGAGTAATAAAGAATTAGTTATTATTAGTCAGCACAAATTCAGTTGATAAGTAATTAATAATTATTAAAATCAATACCTTAGGTCAATGATAACTACATACATAAGCCCAGTGTTTGAATGTGATTTAGCTGTTACACGGCTGTGTACTGTTTTAGTTTTTTTTAGGCCATTATAATAGGCTTTAAGTTATCAACTGATTTACACACATTTTATGCACTAGGTTATTACTTGCTTATTAGTACTGAATTGTAACCCCTGTTAAATAAATAGCTGTGTGGATAACTATAGGGGAAAGCTGTGTTATTGCTGTAGAGATGCTCTTACTTAACGGTGCAAAAACTTGAAAGCACTTTTCACGCAAATACTAGAAATGAAAATTACAAAAAAGCCCTATACAATAAATTCATTACTTAGGGCTTTATTATTTCCATATTCTAAATATTAGTACAAATAAACAGCGCCGGCAGAATCTGCAGAGTTATCCGCTTGGTCACCATTAATACCATTAGCGTTACTATCTTCACCTGCAGCAACAACAGCTAATGTATTTCCATCCCCATTTAAGCTAACCCCAGAGCCAAAAAAATCATTGTCTTCAGTATTACTGGCTTTGATATAAGCTTGCTGAACCCAAATATCACCTGTGCGGCTAAAGGCATATACTGCACCTGGATCATTTCCTGAGCTGTTTGCTTGGTCACCATTTATACCAGTGGCATTACTATCTTCACGAAACGCTCCAACGGCTAATGTATTGCCATCACCGCTTAGGCCAACTTCATTTCCAAAATGCTGTCCAGAAGCCATATTATTACTAGCTTTAATATAGGCTTGCTGCGACCAAGTAGTATCTGAGCGGCTAAAAATATACACAGCTCCTGCGGTAAATATATCATTATTACTCTGGTCACCATTAATCCCTGTAGCGCTACTGTCTTCACCTGCCGCGCCGACTGCTAATGTATTTCCATCAGTGCTTAAGCTAATATCCGAAAACCCGTCCCTGGCTCCACTATTGCTAGCTTTAATGTAGGCTTGCTGGACCCATGCAGTAACTGCTCGGCTAAAGATATACACAGCGCCTGAGTTAATTGCCGAGTTATCGGTTTGGTCACCATTAATACCAGTGGCGATACTGTCTTCAGAAGTAGCGCTAACCGCTAAGATATTTCCATCACCACTCAAGCTAACTTCTCCACCAAATAAATCTTCAGTTTCAGTATTACTCGCTTTTAAATAAGCTTGCTGGGTCCAGGCAGTACCCGTGCGGCTAAAGATATACACAGCCCCTGCATCAGTTGCCGAGTTATCAGTTTGGTCACCATTGATACCGGTAGCGTTGCTATCTTCAACTGGAGCGCCAACCGCTAAAGTACCCCCATTGCTGCTCAGACTAATGCTAATGCCAAAGTTGTCAAAACTCTCAGTATTACTGGCTTTTACATAAGCTTGCTGGGTCCAGGTAATTCCCGTGCGACTAAAGATATACACAGCGCCAGCGGCATCTGCCGAGTTATCGGTTTGGTCTCCACCAATATCGGTAGCATTACTGGCTTCACCATTGGCACCAACTGCTAAGGTATTGCCATCATCACTTAAGCTAACACTTCTACCAAAATTGTCAGTTGAGCCAAATACACCCGTCGCTTCAGTATTACTAGCTTTAATATAGGCTTGCTGAGCCCAAGTAGTATCGGCATCGGCGCGGCTAAAGATATAAACAGCGCCAGCATTAATAGTGGAGTTATCGGCTTGGTTACCATTAATACCAGTAGCGTTACTGTCTTCAGAAGCAGCAATCGCTAGCGTATTACCGTCCTTGCTTAGGCTAACACTAGCCCCAAAAGAGTCATGGGTTTCACTATTACTGGATTTAAAATATCCAATGCTAGCGACTAATGAATCACTGACTGAGATAGTGGTAGAGTTGGTACAAGCATTACCAGTGCATGTTTGTAGAATATACTGAGCATTAAACCGTTTGTATAAAGGGGCAGTAATGCTAGTAGTTTGAGTCCCTTGAGGAATAGCACTCCCCACTTGGTTAAAACCAGAGTTACTATCTGGATTTTCTAACAAACGATATTCTGTTGCATCGGGAATATCAGTCCAACTGAAGGTGAATAATTTTGTTTGTTCAAAACTAAGGCTTAAGGCAGCAGCCCTACTAATTGCTGTTGTATCTGTTGCTGGCGCGTTACTGCCGCCCCCACCCCCACCGCCACATGCACTTATAAAAATAAAGCTAGTTATAATAATTACAAACTTATTTATCATGAGTTTTCCAATATAGTTTAAAAAATATGGGTTGTATTGTTTCTAATTATACTAGTTAAAAGCGATACTATTTTCCTATGCAAAAGCTTGAAAAGATCTTTCCGAGCAAATCATCAGCACTTAGTTGACCAGTAATTTCACCCAGCGTTTTTTGTGCTTGGTACAAGTCATCGGCTAATAACTCTCCTGCACCATGATTATTTAGTTGGGATTTTCCTTGCTGTAAATAATCCAAGCTTCTTTCCAAAGCATCTAAATGCCGGCGCCTAGCAGTAAACGTTCCTTCGGCGGCAGTATTATAACCCATGATTTTTTTAAGATGATCAGTTAGTTGCTGTAGGCCTAGTTTGGCTTTAGCTGATAGTTTTATCTGCACAACTCCGCTAATTGTCACCATGCCAGGCTCCGTGCCAGCTAAGTCACATTTATTACTAATAACAGTGACGTTATTTGGCAGTGGTAAACCGATAGATAAACCGGCCCAAAGTTTGTCTATTTCAGTTTCTTGCTCACAACTTGAATCAACAACAAGTAATACTTGATCAGCTTGTTCTATTTGATCAATTGCTCTGGCAATGCCGATTTCTTCAACAACGTCTGGGTTATCTCTAAGGCCAGCAGTATCGATAATATGCAGCGGCATACCATCAAGCAGTATTTCTTCTTTTAATACATCACGAGTGGTGCCAGCAATATCTGTCACTATGGCGCTGTCTTTACCAGCTAATGCATTAAGTAAACTAGACTTACCGGCATTTGGTTTGCCTGCAATAACAACAGTCATCCCTTCGCGAAGTAAAGCGCCTTGTTTAGCTTGTTGTAATAATTGTATTAATAATTCTTCAATAATATTTAATTGGCTACTGACATGGCCATCGGCTAAAAAGTCGATTTCTTCTTCGGGGAAATCAATTGCCGCTTCGACGTAAATACGTAGCTTGGTTAGTTGCTCAACCAAATTATTTATTTGTTGTGAAAACACACCTTGCAGCGAGCGAATAGAATTACGCGCAGCTTGAATAGAAGACGAATCAATTAAATCAGCAATCGCTTCGGCTTGAGTTAAGTCTATTTTGTCATTTAAAAAAGCCCGTTCGCTAAACTCTCCAGGGTTAGCCAATCGTGCACCTAAGCGCAGGGTTTCTTTTAATAGCATATCAAGAATAACTGGACCGCCATGGCCTTGCAGTTCTAGGACATCTTCGCCGGTAAAAGAATTCGGTCCAGGGAAAAATAAAGCGATGCCTTGATCGACAACGACAGCGTTGTCATCGCCATCAATACAGGCATAAAAGTCGCCATAATGGGCGCTGCGGGGAGTTAGTTTTTTATTGGTTATAACTAAAGCGATATCTTTAGCTAAGGGGCCAGAGATTCGAATAATCCCAATACCACCTCGACCGGGTGGTGTGGCTAGAGCAGAAATTGTATCAAAGTGATCAATCATAACTCTAGCCTACCAGAACTTGTTAACAACTATTGTGCAGCAGCCGCTGCGGCTTCAATTTGGCGAGTGATCATCCACTGCTGCAAAATTGACAAGATGTTGTTCACACACCAATACAATACCAGGCCAGCTGGGAACCATAAAAAGAAGAAAGTAAAGAAGATTGGCATAATCTGCATAACCTTTGCTTGCATTGGATCTGGTGGCGGTGGATTAAGTTTTTGCTGAATAAACATACTCACACCCATAATCAGCGGCAATATGTAGTATGGATCCATAGTTGACAGATCTTGTATCCAACCTAGCCATGGCGCATGACGTAACTCTACGCTTTCCATTAATACCCAATATAGCGATATAAACACAGGCATCTGGATAAGTATCGGTAGGCAGCCACCAAGTGGATTTACTTTTTCTTTTTTGTATAACTCCATCATGGCTGCAGATTGCGCTTGCTTATCATCCGCATGGCGCTCTCGTATTTCAGTCATTTTGGGAGTGACCAAGCGCATTTTTGCCATTGAGCGATAACTGGCGGCGGACAAAGGATAGAACAGTAACTTAACAAACATGGTGAGGAAAATAATTGACCAACCCCAATTGCCAACATAACCATGGATAAAGGTCATAATCCAAAATAACGGCTGTGCAATCCACCACAACCATCCGTAATCGACAGTCAGTTCTAAGCCTAATGCGATTGCCTCTAGGCTTTCTTGATCTTTAGGGCCAGCATAAAACCGACTTTCAATAGTTTCTACGCTGTGTGGTGCAACCGTTACTGCGGGGCTGATATAACGAATAAAATTGAAACCGTCACTGTTTACTTTGGTTGAATAAGCGTTGGTGACATCAACTGGTGGAATCCACGCTGAGATAAAATAATGCTGAACTATTGATAGCCAACCATTAGTGACACTTGCTTTAAACGGCTCATCTGCTAGATCAGAAAAAGTTGTTTTAATATAAGGTTTTTCTTCTGTGCGGGTAGCAACACCTAAAAATGGTTGCATCCCCATGCCGGTGGTATCGGCTGCGGGGTCTTCGCTGCTGTCACGTTTTAGTTGAGCGTAGAAGTTGGCAGTCCATTGCTCATCGCTGTTGTTTTCAATAATATATTGTTGTGTGACTAAGTAACTGTTGGCAGTAAAAATAAAGCGCTTAGTAATATAAGCACCGTTGCTATCGGTAAACTTTAAATCAACATTTAAAGTTTCTCTGCCATTTAAATTATAGTCGCGAACAGCGCTGCTAAATAAAGGTTTACCATTTGCTGTGTCGGTGCCGTTAGGACCAATTAACCCACTTTGGGCGATGTAGGTTCGACGTGAATTTTGCTCAAGAAGGACAAAGGGATTTTCTTTTTCGTCAAGTTTAGCTAAATGCTTTGGTAACAAGACACTTACAATATCGCCCCCGTTTGGGTCGATGCGCATTATTAAGGTGCCCGTTGTTACAGTAATTAAATTAGTACTAACCGGCGCTACCGTTGATTGGCTTGGCGCCACTATCGGTGCATTTAATACAGGCGTATCGCTATTACTGTTAGTTGCAATATCGCGGGGTACTTCGCCAGTATTTTGATAGCTCTCGATCGGCACTTGGTTAGCATCTAACAAAGCTTTATCGGCAGCTTTAAAATCAGTCCACTCGTTAACCAATATTAGTGAGACCGCAATAATGGCCCCGATAATGCTATAACGGATCAGATCCATGGGTATCTATACACCTATGCTTATGTTGATGTGAATATTCAGGTACTGGGTCGAGACCACCGTCATTAAATGGATGGCAACGCAGTAATCTTCGAAGGGTTAAATAACAGCCTTTTAAAAACCCAAAACGGCCGACTGCAGTTTGGGCATAAGAAGAACAGTTAGGGTAGAAGCGGCAATGGTTGCCTAGTAGCGGACTAATAAAGTAGCGATAAAATGCGAGCAGACACAATGCTACCTTAGCGGCTAGCCCAGGCTTGTCGGTTTTACTTAACACACCGATTTCTCGGTGGCTCGTCGAATTAATCTTTGCCACTGTTTTTCCAGTATTCGATTAAAGCTAGGGTTATCTAAGCCTCCACATCCCGATCTAGCAAGCACTACAATATCTAAGCTAGGTAAATTATCAGTTTGGAGTCTAAAGCTTTCTCGTATCTGTCGTTTCAGTCGATTTCTTGTTACAGCTAATTTGACATGTTTTTTAGCAATAACCAGCCCCAATCTAGATTGAGACTGTTGGTTAAAACGGGCAAGCAATAATAGCTCGGGACATGATGTCTTTACTTCGGCCGAAGAGAAGACGAATTGAAAGTCTTTGGCTGTCAGTAGGCGTTTCGATCTAGCAAAATTAAGTCCCGTGACCATGCTCTAACCAGCCAGTTTTATGGCTTAATTAGGCAGAAAGACGCTTGCGTCCTTTAGCTCGACGACGGTTAATTACCGCTTGTCCGCCTTTAGTGGCCATACGTGCACGGAAGCCGTGAGTACGTGCGCGCTTTAATACACTAGGTTGGAATGTTCTTTTCATAGCTATTACTCGGTATTTGTCAGCATTACTTAGTGTAATACTAGCCTTAAAAAAATGAGCGCGAATTTTAGAGAATTAACTACCAAATATCAATGCCCTTTTTTAATCTCTTGTCATGTCACTTCAGATACAAAGGATAATTAATACAAATTGCCCCTAGAAACAACTTATACACAGGTTAAATTAAACTTATACACAGGTTTTTATAAGATAGGTTTTAGTAAATTTAAATAGCACTACCCCATTTTTATATTTTTTTAAGATACTGATTTATATGGAAATAAAATAAAAACAAAATATTTGTGGAAAACTTTTTAGGATGTGGATAACCTACGTCATTCGGTCTTTTTGACCTTGTTTTTAACATTTTTTTAAAAGTCAGCGCAAATATCTTTATATTAAGTGCTACGGCTTTAATAAATATAAAAATATAAGTAAGGAGTGACATTAAGTCACATTAAAAGGGGTAGACGTGTTACCACAAGCAGTTTGGACAAAATGTGTTGGTTATTTGCAAACTGAATTACCTGCGCAGCAATTTAATACCTGGATAAGGCCGCTAAGGGCTGATGCGAATGATTCGCAGTTGTTATTATTAGCACCGAATCGTTTTGTGAAAGACTGGGTGAGTGATAAGTTTTTGCCAAGAATCATTGAGCTGGTGATTGAGATAAGCGAGCGACGGGTGCAAAAGGTTGTCATTGATATTGGTTTACAACAAATTGCCGCGCCAGCCAGTAGTTTTGCTGATCCGGCCTCTCCCCATATTTTGGCGCATGAAAATATCATTAAAGATGTTCCAATTGACACTGGGTCTGTTAATCGGCCCGTAGTCGAATCACCATTGCTTAATATAGGCTCTGGCGGTATCCAACCGTCTAGATCTGCTGCTAATACAGTCGGCGGTTTTAGGCACCAAAGTTCGCTAATGCCCGGTTATACTTTTAATAGTTTTGTAGAAGGAAAATCTAACCAGTTGGCGCGGGCGGCCGCTACCCAAGTATCACAGAATCCAGTTGGCGCCTACAATCCATTATTTATTTACGGTGGCGTTGGTTTGGGTAAAACTCATTTAATGCACGCGGTGGGTAATGCGTTACTTGAAAAAAAACCAGATGCTAAAATTGTTTATTTACACTCAGAGCGTTTTGTTGCTGACATGGTTAAAGCGTTACAGTTAAATGCCATTAACGAGTTCAAACGCTACTATCGTAGTGTTGATGCGCTGTTGATTGATGATATTCAGTTTTTTGCTGGTAAAGAAAGATCGCAAGAAGAGTTTTTTCATACCTTTAATGCCTTGCTTGAAGGCGGCCAACAGATGATACTTACTTGTGATCGCTATCCGAAAGAAATTAACGGTTTAGAAGAGCGATTAAAGTCGCGCTTTGGTTGGGGCTTAACCGTTGCTGTGGAGCCACCTGAGCTAGAAACACGGGTAGCTATATTAATGAAAAAAGCAGAGAAAGCGCGCATTGATCTGCCGCCGGAAGCGGCTTTTTTCATTGCTCAGAAAGTTCGCTCGAATGTTCGTGAGTTAGAGGGTGCGCTAAAGAGAGTGATAGCGAGCGCTCACTTTACTGGTAAAGTTATTGACGTAGATTTAATAAAAGAATCGCTTAAAGATTTATTAGCGCTGCAAGATAAGCAAGTCAGTATGGATAACATCAAGCGTATTGTTGCAGAATATTATAAAATTAAAGTGGCAGACTTATTATCGAAGAGACGCAATCGATCTGTGGCACGACCAAGACAAGTGGCGATGGCATTGGCGAAAGAGCTGACTAACCATAGTCTGCCAGAAATTGGTGATGGGTTTGGTGGTAGAGACCATACGACAGTATTACATGCCTGCCGTAAGATTAAAGAGTTGCGTGATACTAGTGCAGACATTAGAGAAGACTATAAAAATTTAATTAGAACATTAACAACCTGATAGACCTGCAAACCAAACACAACAATTGTTTTTAGGAATGATAGAACTATGAAATTCACTGTTACTAGGGATGCATTACTTAAGCCATTAAATCTTGTTGCTGGAGTGGTAGAGCGCAGACAAACCTTGCCAATTTTGGCCAATGTGTTGATTGGCGTGGAAGGTAATCAACTGACGTTAACGGGTACTGACCTTGAAGTCGAGTTACTCGGGAAGGTGAGTTTAGATGGCGTTACAGTCGATGGTGATATTACCGTTCCAGCGCGTAAGCTTTTAGATATTGTTAAGTCACTGCCTGACGACAGTGTAATTAGCGTTGAAGTAGAAGACCAGCGTGCGATTATTAAAAGTGGGCGCAGTCGGTTTACCCTTTCCACATTGCCCGCCAGTGAATTCCCAAATGTAGAACAAGGGTCAGCGACTCTAGAGTTTGATGTGTTACAAGGAAAGTTGAAAGGTCTTATCGACAAAACAGCATTTGCTATGGCTCAACAAGACGTGCGTTATTATTTAAATGGTATGCTGTGGGAAATCAAAGACAGTGTGTTCAGAGTGGTGGCAACCGATGGTCATCGACTTGCGTTATCGACACTAGCTGGGATTACTACCAGCGAAGAGAAACAGGTTATTCTGCCACGTAAAGGCGTGCTAGAACTAAGTCGACTATTGATTGATGAGGCCGAGAGCATTCATTTGGCCTTTGGCGACAACCATTTACGGGCAACCACTCAGGCCTTTACCTTTACCTCCAAATTGGTCGATGGTAAGTTTCCTGATTACGACCGCGTTCTGCCTAAAGGCAGTGATAAAGAAGTTGTAGCGCAGCGCGATATATTAAAGCAAGCTTTGGCTAGAGCGGCGATTTTGTCTAATGAAAAGTATCGCGGTATTCGTATGCAATTTAATGCCGGTGATTTGCGTATTGTTGCCAATAACCCAGAACAAGAAGAAGCTGAAGATGTTGTTGCTATCGAATACGATGGGGATACCTTAGAGATCGGTTTTAATGTTAGCTACCTGCTTGATATTATGAATGTGGTGTCTGGCCCTAAAGTTAAGTTCTCGTTGCTTGACGCTAATAGTAGTGCGCTGCTGGAAGACAATGACGACGGTAATTCGTTGTATGTAGTAATGCCGATGAGGCTATAGGGGCTGTTTGCGATAGTAGATGACTTATCTAAATCGTCTAAAGGTGACTGATGTCCGTAATATTCGTTCGGCCTCACTTTTGAAGTTTGCCCAAACTAACCTCATCCATGGTGCTAACGGCAGCGGTAAGACCACATTACTAGAGTGTATTAATATGCTGGGGTTGGGTCGTTCGTTTCGTGGTTTGCAGATGAAACCAGTGATTAATACTGAGGCTGAGCATTGTACTGTATTTGGTGAGTTGGCCGCGATTGGTGGCGGTGTAAGTCCGGTGGGTGTGGCTAAGTCTCGCAAAGGCGAAACTAGGTTAAAATTGAATGGTGAGTTGATAACCTCGGTTGCGCCGCTAGCTGAGTTATTGCCATTACAATTAATTAGTACCGATACCCACCTACTACTATCAGGTTCTCCAAAGATACGTAGACAATATATTGACTGGGGTTTGTTCCATGTGGAACATAGTTTTTTATTTCATTGGAGGCGGCTACAGCAAGCATTAAAACAACGAAATTCTTTGCTTCGTCGTGGTAGAATAAACAGTGTAGACATTGACCCATGGGAGCTGCAGCTATCTGCCGCTTGTGACATTATTCATGAGTTTAGATCTGCTTATATAGCGGCGCTTAATTCCGTCTTTAAAGACACGCTAGCGGCGCTGTATGATGAGCATGAAGACATTGAATTACAGTACAGTTGTGGTTGGGACACTGATAAAGAGTATTCCCAGTATCTGATCGACAACCGTGAAAAAGATGCTCAGCGCGGTTTTACGCAGGCCGGAGCTCACCGGGCTGATTTAAAGGTTAAGGTGGGTAAACTAGCTGCAGCAGACGTGCTGTCGCGTGGTCAGCAAAAGTTATTAGTTGCAGCGTTGCGCTTATCTCAGGGTAAGTTACTGCAGCAGCAGACCGGTAGAATGGCTATTTATTTGGTAGATGACTTGCCTGCTGAACTTGATAAAACCCATCGGCAACGCTTTGTTAACGCTTTGTTTGAGACAGGTAGTCAAGTATTTATAACCTGTGTTGAGGCCGAAGAATTGATAACTGCATATATCGACAAAGAACAACCCGCTATGTTCCACGTGGAACATGGTGAGGTAGAACAGCAATAACACATAAAAATATGAGACCTAACGGGCAGTAGCAACTGAACGGAGATAATATGACTGACGAAACCAGCAAACAACAAGAACAAGAATACGGATCGGATAGCATCAAAGTGTTAAAAGGCCTGGATGCGGTGAGAAAACGACCGGGTATGTATATCGGTGACACCGATGATGGTACCGGTTTACATCACATGGTTTTTGAAATCGTTGATAATTCTATTGATGAGGCCTTAGCTGGGCACTGTTCAACAGTTAAAATTGTGATTCATCCTGACGAGTCTATTACCGTTTCAGATGATGGGCGCGGTGTTCCAGTAGGTATGCATGAAGAAGGCGTGTCTGCCGCGGAAGTTATTATGACCGTATTGCATGCTGGCGGTAAGTTCGATGACAATAGTTATAAGGTTTCTGGTGGCTTACATGGCGTCGGTGTATCAGTTGTAAACGCCCTGTCGGAAGAGTTAAAGCTGGTTATTCGTCGCGACGGGAAAGTTCATGAACAAATTTATGTTCATGGCGTGCCGCAGGCGCCGTTAGCAGTTATTGGTGAAACTGATACTACTGGCACCGAGCTTACCTTTAAGGCGTCCCCCGCTACTTTCACTAATATTCAGTATCACTTTGATATTCTAGCCAAGCGTCTGAGAGAATTATCATTTCTTAACTCTGGTGTCGGTATTCTATTAAAAGATGAGCGCAGCGGCCGCGAAGAAGAATATCGTTATGATGGCGGTTTAGGGGCTTTTGTTGAATATTTAAATCAAAATAAAACCCCGATTAATAACATCTTCCATTTAAAAACTATGCAAGATGATATTGAAGTTGAAGTCGCTCTGCAGTGGAACGATGGGTACCAGGAAAACTTATACTGTTATACCAATAACATTCCGCAGCGTGATGGAGGTACTCACCTAGCAGGTTTTAGAGCTGCCCTCACTCGTTCATTAAATAGCTATATTGAAAAAGAAGGCTTGGGGAAAACTAGTAAAGTTAGTACCTCCGGTGACGATGCTAGAGAAGGCTTAACCGCGATAGTGTCAGTAAAAGTACCGGATCCTAAGTTTTCATCACAGACCAAAGATAAGCTAGTGTCATCGGAAGTTAAGACCGCTGTAGAACAAGCCATGGGTAAACTATTTGGTGACCACCTTATTGAAAATCCAGGTGAAGCTAAAATTGTTGTACAGAAAATGTTAGATGCAGCACGTGCCCGTGATGCAGCGCGTAAAGCCCGCGATATGACTCGCCGCAAGGGCGCGCTAGATATCGCTGGCCTACCCGGTAAATTGGCTGACTGCCAAGAGAAGGATCCTGCATTGTCTGAACTCTATCTGGTGGAGGGTGATTCTGCTGGTGGTAGTGCGAAGCAAGGCCGCAACCGTAAGCAGCAAGCAATACTGCCGTTAAAAGGCAAAATTCTTAATGTTGAGAAAGCACGTTTTGATAAAATGTTGTCTTCTGTTGAGGTAGGTACTATCGTTATCGCTCTTGGCTGTGGTATCGGTAAAGACGAGTTTGATATCGATAAATTGCGTTATCACAATATCATTATCATGACTGATGCGGATGTTGATGGTTCGCATATCAGGACCCTACTACTCACCTTCTTTTTCCGTCAAATGCCAGAACTGATAGCCCGTGGCCATATTTATATAGCTCAACCGCCGCTATATAAACTCGGTAAAGGTAAGCAAGAGCAGTACGTTAAAGATGAAGAGTCGTTGAGTACTTACTTGACTCAATCTGCCTTAGAGGGTGGCTCACTGCATGTTAACCAAGATGCACCAGGTATTAGTGGTGAAGCATTAGAGGCGCTAATTGTACAATATCGTAAAGGGATGGCCACAATTGACCGGTTGTCACAATTGTACCCAAGCGCGTTACTACACTCGGTTATTCATATGGATGAATTACTAACAGACTCCCTAATTGATGAAGACGCAGTTGCTAAGTGGTGTGCGGATTTAGATCTACGTTTAAATGAAGCGAGTACAGGATCTGGTAGTCATCGCTATAAAGTGACCGGTGAAAAATCGGTTGAACGTGGTATTTGGTTGCCAAAAGTTGAGGTCATCGCCCATGGCGTACCAACAGATTATCCAATCAGCCATGACTTTTTCTCTTCCAGCGAATATCGCTCCTTAGTAGCTTTGGGTGAAGCGCTAGATGGACTAATAGAAGACGGTGCTTACGTTAAGCGAGGTGAGCGCTCGCAAACTGTAGAAGTCTTTGAGCAAGTCATTGACTGGTTGATGAAGGAAGCCAGAAAAGGCTATTATATCCAGCGTTATAAAGGCTTGGGAGAGATGAATCCGGAGCAATTATGGAATACCACAATGGATCCAACGCAGCGTCGAATGCTGCAGGTTACAGTGGATGACGCTATTGCCGCCGACCAAATATTTACTACTTTAATGGGTGACCAAGTAGAGCCTCGTCGCGCCTTTATTGAAGCGAATGCACTAACCGTCGCCAACTTAGATGTTTAAGCTTTAGTGGCATAGTTAGAGGCGCCCTATCACTAGCGGCGCCTTTTTTGTATCAATTGCTTAGCAGTAAGGAACAAGATGGCAGTTTTTATTGCGATGTGTGCTTACTCGCTCAGTATGTCTATTTCCCCTGGGCCGGTTAACTTGGTTGCGTTAACCTCCGGTTTAAATAAGGGCTTTCGCCGTGCGATACCGTTTGTATCTGGCGCCGCAATTGGCTTTGCATTGCTGCTACTAACGGTTGGACTAGGGGTAGGAATGGTAACTACAAGCTTGCCATTATTTTTAGCAATATTGAGTTATAGCGGCTCGGCCTTTATTTTTTATATGGGTCTCAACATTGCAACAGCCGATCCAGTAATTAAGCAAACAAATGGAACATCGTCGTCGTTTATACATGGCTTTGTTTTGCAATGGCTAAACCCTAAAGCCTGGATCGCCAGTATTTCAGGTATTGGAGCATTTGAGATTGAAGCGACTCATCACCTATTTGAATTTGTAGCGATTTATTTCTTGATCTGTTATGCCAGCATTGCTTGTTGGGCCCTCGTTGGCCATAAAATGAATTTGATATTGAGTGAGCCGAAAGCACTTAAAATATTTAACCTAGTAATGGGGGGTCTACTGATGATGGTGGCAGTTTATTTATTATTAATGCAGCTCATGTAGCCAGTTGTAAACTTAATAGGATCTTTCCTCATATTTTCAATTCAGCTTATTACATCTATTAACGGCCTAATTGATAGCGTAAAGTGAAGACGTTATTGTCAGACAATTAAGTAAAACAATAAAATAGATTATGCCATCGCTATATAAAAAAGCAGGCTGTTACTAATTCGATCGCGTTATCATTATTCAAGTAACAATACGGATATCATCAGTTTATGAGATCTACCATTTACCTAATAATTAGCTGTTGCCTTACTCTGTCTTTTACGACTTTCGCAAACGACAGAGTAATTGAATCGCTTGAAAACGCAGTGGATATATCAGGGCAATGGAAATACCGAGTAGGCGATAACGCCGCTTGGGCAAGTCCTAGCTATGATGACTCTGCTTGGCACCATATCTTGGTGCCGCAAAACTGGGGGAAATCTAAGTTATCATCAGACGTAGATTATTTATGGTATCGCTTAAACGTAAAAATTGATCGTACAGCAGTAGACCAAAAATATTTACATAGATTGTCGGTATACATTGGCCACGTAATGTCAGCTTATGAGATATACGTTAATGGTCATCGATTAGGCGGTTTAGGCTCGCCAGATGATCACTTACCTGAATGCCAGCATCAAACTAATTACCAAATTCCTTACTATGTCATTGATGGCACAGATGAACTCGTTATCGCACTAAAGTATGGCGTAAACCGTTTTTATTTAGTGGTGGTTTAGGCGGCGCAAATCATGGGCGTTATCTGTTAGCAACATCTGAACAGCTCTATCTAGAAACATTTTGGGATAATATGGTTCCAGTGGTACTGGCATCAATTTACCTTTTATTTGGCATCTATCATCTTTATCTTTACCGCCGGAATAAAGAATTTCCAGAATATCTCTGGGTTGGTTTATTCACTATAAGCCTATCAATCTATACAGTTTTGATTAGCCATGTAGGAGACTTATTACCAATCAACAGTGCTCTCAAGGTCAAGATAGAATATTCACTTATTTTTGCCCTACCTATAATGGGCATATCGTTTGTCACTAATTTAATGCGGTGCACAGTTAATAGATTTGTTAAGTTTTATCAATATTCTTTTCTGGTTTTCATTTTTTTGTTACTAGTCGATATAGAACTATATGATAAATCATCATTAGTCTTTCCTTGGCAAGTTTGGTTAGCGCCGGGTATTGTGGTTAGCTTGTTATATGTTATTAAGCTTGCAATCAATAATAATCAAGAAGCTAAAACCCTTGTCATTGGCTTACTTATTTTTTCGGCTACTGTCATTAGCGATGGACTAGTTGTTAACGGAGTTATAGAGCTGCCGAGGCTGACATCCTTAGGGTTTTTGTTTGTTGTTATTGGGATGGCGTCTTCCCTGTCGAATAGATTTATTTTGTCACACGCCAACCTAGAGGATGCTGTTAAAGAACGAACACAAGCACTGCAAAAAATGAACGCCGAACTAGATTCAATGGCACATATCGATCCGCTTACCAATATCTACAACCGTCGATCTTTTGAAGATACATTTAACCGTTTGGTAAATACTAAGAGTAAAGGTGAACACTGTTATTGGCTTGCATTGCTGGATATTGACAACTTTAAGGAAATTAACGACTCCTATGGCCACAATATTGGAGATCTTGTTTTAGTCACACTAGCCAATATTATTAAACAAAAGCTAGATAAAAACGAGTTACTAGGCAGGTGGGGTGGCGAGGAATATATTTTATTATTAGAGCAAGACAATAAAAAACTAGCCCAAATAATTTTAGAAAGTATTAGACACGATGTTGAAACTCTAGTTATAGAATCTGATATAGGACCAATTAAAGTCACAGTGAGTATAGGTGTAATAAAATATCAACATCAATCACTGAGCACTAGTATTAAAAATGCAGATAAAGCTTTGTACCAAGCAAAGCTCGACGGTAAAAATAAAATTGAATTTATTACCGCCGAACAAGACTAATCTTTATTATCGCCAACTAATAATGTTGGAATACCTAAGTTGTGGCTTTTAATAGTAGCGACTAAAGTATTGCGCTTCATCCCTGATTTTATATCACTGATATCGACCTTGCCTGCCCGTAAATATCGATGGTACTCATTGATATCCTCGACTGCCAAACCTAAGCCCCAAAACCCATCTTCGTGCTGGTCTTTATTCTCATATTCGCCTACTTCAAGCAGCAAGCCATCTAAAGGATAGAAAGATAGTTCAGCATTAGTCTCACCCAAAGTAATCGTATTTTTAAGCTGCAAGTTTAAAGGCGGAGCAGCTAACTTTCCACGCATTTGCTGCGGGGAGTTAGTCATATAAACCACCATATTGATACCTACGTCAGTAGTATGTTTTTGCTCTGAAGGCGGACAAATTTGAAACTCAGCAATCGGTGAGTTTTGGCCTTCATCCCCAGCTAAATTAATTTTAGCAATACGAGCGGCAATAACCGTCGTTTGTTTCAACCAAAGATCTACATTTTTAAGTGCCAATAAATAAACGTCATCGCTGAATTTAGCGGCGCCACAGTTAAACAAATACTGATATTCCTCAACGGCAGTTAAGGCATTAGGGACTTCAATTACAATACTGACACAACGACGATTCATAATTTTCTCTAATTATTGATGCTTTGTTTGACCACAAGCTGGCGACGAACGACGATAAACCCGCCACCAATAATTAACTGTACACCGCCGTAGAGCAGCAAAGTAAATAAAACCATATTACCAATAGGATCTATCTGGCCAATAACCGCCGGAAAAATAGACGCCTTAATAAGCAGGCCTAAATTAATATTACGCACCACAACTTCCATCTCGATCGCGGTACTATCAGCTGCGGATAATTTTGCCAGCTTGCTAACTAACCATGCCGAAAAATGCAGCGCAATAATAAAGAAGCAAACAATCAGTACATTGTTAAACCCAAATGCTTCCGCGTCCAGTCTGCCAGCGATTATTGACCCAACGACAATCATAAAAATACCGAAAATAGATGCTCTAATACACCAAACAGAAATTATTGGCGCAAGCTTGGGAAAAAATTTCAACAGCAACATTCCCAATCCTAGTGGGGCTAATAAGGTAAACATTATTTCTTTTACAATCTGCCCTGTCGGCATAACGAATGCCGCCGGCATATATTCTGAAATCAATAAATCCATAACGAACGGAGTACTTGCGAGACAAACGAGGGTTGTAATCGCGGTGACAGCAATAGACAAAGCAATGTTGCCGTGGGCAAAAAAGGTAAACATATTAGATGAAGTGCCGCCGGGTATAGCGGCAATAATAACGAGTCCCACCGCCACCCCGCCAACAATACCGAATGTATATATAAATAGATAAGCTGTTAGTGGTACTAAAAATAGCTGAATAGCAGTGCCTATGCTCACCGGTTTTGGTTCGGTTACCACCTCGGAAAAATCATTTGCCGTTAAGGTAGCACCCATACCAAACATGGCAGTGACTAATTGAAATACTGCAAACCAGTATTCGTTTTGAACATAAAAATCTGCCATTACTTGTAACCTGTTTATGCTTCTATTAAAGCGAGCTAACAATTTTGCTGCATAGAGATATTAATTGATACGTATTATGCGCTAATTTTTATCGCTAGCTGATGATTAATGTCAGCGGCTAAACCGTTACTATTTTATTAACGATTAATACTGATGGCCTATTATGTTCAGCTACTGCAGTTGCGTTTTTAATACATAGTCTTTGCGGGCCAGTCATAACCCGTACTGGCTGTGTGACCACGTATCCTTTAGCATAATGAAAACTATCAAGATTGAGAAAGGTAGCGCCCATGAAAGCCGCATTAGCTAAAAAATAGCCCAAATTATGGTCGCTAAATAACACTTGGTGGTGAAGTTCCGGTTAATGTAAGTTGAATAAACTTAATTCGTTAGCGCCAGCATATGCCTTGTTTCACGGGTAATAGTGGTGCATAAATTAACTAAAAGAGTGTTAGTAGAGGTGGTTTGTTAGGCATGGCTATTGTTCTGTTGTAAGGCTTCGCCACAGCAGACTACGGTCGAGTATCACCAACAGGGCCTAAAAACAGCGGCAGTTTAAAAAAACTGCCGCTGATTGTTTACTTAAAAGCTAATTCTAACCCCAGCGACAATAGATCGCCCGGCTTCTGGCGCTTGGTCTCGTAAAACCGACACACTATTGCGAATTTCTTCGTCAGTCATATTTTTCACTTTTAAGAATACCAAAGCGTTTTGTCCGTCTTGCTTGCCAAAGCGGTAATCCATACCAGCATCCCAGCGGGTATAGCCATCAGTTTTGTTTTCAAACTCTCCTGGGTTGTCTTGGTCGGCGGCATTGAGTACTGAAAGGTAAGAGCCAAAAGCACCATTCTGATAACTTAGCTCTGAGCCAAACCGTAATGGCGGCAATAAAGGCACGTCCCCGCTGCTATCTAGCTCACCGGTTATAGCGTCACCAAATACGCGTAGTTCAACATCGCCACCCAATGCTTGGCCTAGTGCTGTGGTTACATCAAACTCTACACCATAAAATTTCGCATCTTCTTGGCGGAAGAAAAACACATCTGTTTCATCTTGTTCCATATTGCCATTAGCTAAATAGATGTAATCACTGAAGTCGTTGTAGTAAAACGTCAAGTAAGCATCAACCGTGTCACCATGGTAATCCAATGACAAATCTAGGTTATTCGATTGTTCATTAGATAAGTTACTGTCGCCTACTTCAATCCTGTTAGTTGCCGCATGCACAACATAGTCGCCTAAAGCATTGGTATTATTGGAATATAACTCTTCCACTACCGGCGCTCGTTCTGACGAAGACAGTGCGGCACCAAAATGCCAGTTTTGTGAAAGTGTCCAACTACCGGCAACCGATGCACTAAAACTGTTAAACGACTCATCGCTACCAACATCGGCATCGTAATCATCAACGTCATAGCGTAAACCGAATTCATAAATGGCATCGTTATGGTGAAAATCTTCCACAATAAACACGCCATAGCTCTGGGTGTTAGTAGCCGGAATGAATGCTTCTTCGCCTACTGCGGCAAAGTCAGAATCTTCAAACTGTAAGCCGAATGCACCTACAAAGCCGTTGATATCACCATGAACAAGTTCTAAGCGGCCTTCCATGCTTTCGTTGGTAAATTTGGTACCTACTTCGCCATTACCTTCTATTTCTCGGTGTTGATAATCGTTGTAGGTTAGTGCAACCCGCATTTCATCAATGAAACCATCGATGTTGGTTAAGCCGCCACGAAGATCATAACGGGTTTGCTCGACATCAATGCGGATGTTTTCCTCGCCCCCTTCTTCATGCCCCTCGCCCTCATGTTCGTCCTCATCGTGATGTTCCTCATCTTCGTGCTCATCTTCATCATGATCTTCGTCTTCATCATCGTGATGGCCATGAGTGCCGGCAGGAATACCATAATTATTGGATAGCTCGCTAACAGCTAAACCAAAAAAGCCATTATCACCGACAAAACTGGCACCAAAAGTGAATGTGTCCATATCGGAGTCGGTGTTTTCAATCACATCTTTTTTACCTTCGGGGGTATCGAAGGCAGGGTTAGTAGCATAGCCAGGAATATTTATGTCATTGCTGTCGCGTTTTACGCCGTCAAGGTGGAAGGCAAAAGGACCACTACCACCTTCTATTTTTAATACCGCCGTAGTCTCATCATTCACATCCCCATAGCGAACTTCGCCAGCCCCGGTAAGGCCTTCAATTTGCTTAGTAGGAATTCGATTATCTATTACATTCACCACACCGCCGATGGCGCCGCCGCCGTATAATAGCGTTGATGGCCCGCGAAGTACTTCTACCGATTCTGCCAACACAGGTTCAACACTCACCGCATGGTCAGCACTGTTATTGGAAGCATCACCGCTACCGGTACCATTTTGCAGTACAGAGACACGCGGTCCTTGTTGGCCACGGATAACAGGTTGTCCGACAGAGGGACCAAATGATGCATTAGCAATACCAGGCATACTGCCCAAGGTGTCACCAATAGAGTTGGTAGATAGGTTACGTAGTTCTTCACCGCTAACAACAGTAACGGGTAAAGCTGTTTCAGCTTGGGTTTTGTGTAGAACGCCACTAACGATAATGTGTTCTAGTTGATTTTTTGCATAAACATTATTTGTAGATACAGCAGCGCATGCCACTGCTAGGCATATAGATTTACGAGCAAACATAAGAAACCTCTTAAATTAAACAATAAAAAGAATGAATATTGAAAAACTAAGAGATGCTAGGCGGGGCCCGAGATAAATAGATATTAGTAGATAGGTAGGTAACATGCTCACCGCTAACACGAGAAAAAGAGGTGCTAGTGGTAATAGATAGATCAAAATGAAACTCAGCGTTTATAGCTTGTGCTGTATGGCCGTACACACAAACAACACAATGCCGCTGGTCACTGCTGTTGTCGTGCTCATGGCTAACTTCCCCAACGCTGGTAAGTAGCGTAGTGAGGGCAAGCAAGCCAATTAATAATATCGACCGTAAGTTCATGGTCGCGATCGTAGTCATAAAGAATGACAAAATCAATAATTATATGTTGTTAGTTGTTGGCGCAAGGCCTCAACCCGCTTAGCATTTACCCCCATATCACCAATGCCAAGGCGCGATGAAGAGCGCACATGAATAAGCTGTTGTTGATTGATAAACAGTAATTGCAGGTCATCTTTAAATCCCAAGGTTGGTGTTGAGACCACAACGTGTAAAAAATTAGCGTCGTCAATCATCAGCACCCACCGCGCTTGGTTGCCAATCCATTGCTTTAATTCTAGCCACTGCTTTTGTGTGCTGGGCAATGGCTTGACATAGGATGAAGCGCTGTCATTTACACTGCTTGCACAATTAGGAAAGCTACCACAGGGAGCTACGTTTTCTGCCGCTGTCGGTTGTGTCGGCGGGCTTGTACAGGCACAAAGTAATAATGCTGCAGCTATTATTGCCGCACAAGTAATCGGTTGACGAACTAGATGCTGCATCGTGACTTTCCTTGTGATAGCTTTTAACTATGACTAAATAGAAATAATATATTTTATTTATGTGTCTGCGTGCTTGATACTCACTTCATTCAAGCAATAATCACATTTGGAGGCTCTTATGACAACTAGTATCAATGTACGTAATTACATGAATTTAAGACCAACAAAAGTAGTAAGCACTACCACCTTGGGAGAGCTTACCAAAATATTGGCTGATAACCATGTTAATGGTGCGCCGGTGGTTAACAGCAACAACGAAATAATTGGCTTTGTCTCAGAGCAAGACTGTATCAAGCAGTTGCTATTAGGCAGTTATCACTGTGATCAACCAGCTATAGTTGAAGATGTTATGAAGCGTGACGTAGTGAGCGTAAAGCCTGATGACAGCATTATCGACTTGGCTGAAAAAATGGGAGATCACCAGCCGAAAACCTACCCAGTGACTGAAAACGGTAAGTTGGTAGGCGTATTGACTCGCCAACACGTGTTAGCAGGTTTAGAACAAAATCAACAACATTGCGGTGCTTGGTAGCACCCTTACTAAAACTAAAGAGGAAAACACTATGTCTAATACAGTCCCTAACGTTACGTTTAAAACCCGTGTTCGTGATGAATCCATTGGCGGCGACAATCCTTTTCGCTGGCAAGATAAAACGACTGCTGATATTTTTGCCGGTAAAAGCGTTGTTATCGTGGCATTACCGGGTGCGTTTACTCCAACTTGTTCAAGTACGCATTTACCCGGCTATGAAGCCAAATATGAAGAGCTGAAAGCCAAAGGCATTGATGAAGTATATTGTGTCAGCGTTAACGATGCGTTCTCAATGTATCAATGGTCTAAACAGCTAGGCGTCGACAAAGTAAAAATGCTACCTGATGGTAATGGCGACTTTACCCGCGGCATGGGTATGCTGGTGAAGAAAGAAAACTTGGGCTTTGGTGATCGCTCATGGCGCTATTCAATGCATGTAGTTGATGGAGTGGTTCAATCTCAGTTTGCAGAAGCTGGGGTTATGGATAACTGCCCAGAAGATCCGTTTGAGGTTAGTGATGTTGATACTATGCTAGCTAGTCTGTAATTTTTGTAAGCCCCCCGGTAGTTACTGGGGGGTAATTTGCCAGTGCTTACTGCTGACATAATGGACTTTTAATCACTTTACTCGTAATCTTCCTTGTCGCTTAAAGACCAATTAATAAGCCGAACCTAGGAATTTAAATGGCCTGTCAATCCGTACTCAATAAAATAAATACCTCTTTTGCTGATTTGTCTTTTATTAAAGATATCGCTATTCCTGCTGATCTTGAGCTAGCCACTAACTATGGCCAAGAAGCGTCAGCTGCCAGTGTCGGTGTTGCCAGCGAGCAAATGCAAAATGTATGGCAAGCGGTTGAAAATTTGTATAAAACACGGATGTACAACATGGTCGGCTTTAGTTTGCGCAGGCAGGGCCAATTAATATTTAACCGCAGCTTAGGGATGGCCAGTGGGCAGTATGGCGAGTTAGCAGCCAAAGCGGCGACAGTGGATACACCGGTATGTTTATTTTCTGCATCAAAGGTTATCTCTGCATTGCTATTGCTAAAACTCGAAGAACTTGGCCAGTTAAGCATGCATCATACAATTAGCCATTACATTCCAAACTTTGGCGCCCATGGTAAAAAAGACTTAACCTTAGAAAATCTGGTTTCACATCGCGCTAAAGTCCCCACCTTAGAATTTGAAAACGCCGAGCAACTTACCGATCATGATTTGATCTTAAGTATGCTATGCGACCAAAAACCGCATAAGAAAAAGCAGGCTTATCATGCAGTAACCGGTGGTTTTATTGTTGGCGAAATTATTCAAATCGTCACTGGCCAATCAATTGAGAAGGCCTTAGATAAGTATTTTCGTAAGCCGCTTAAAATGAAGTATTTCACTTATGGTGTTGCCAAAAAATATCGTAATAAAGCAGCACAAAATCATTTTTCTGGCCTGCCATTACCGCATCCTATTAGTAAGCTACCAAAATCAATTTTAGGTTTTGAGTTTGAAGAAGTAATAATCCGATCAAACGAAGAGCTGTTTCAATCATCTGCCTTGCCGTCTGCCAATATGTATGCAACCAGTGAAGAGTGCACGCGCTTTTATCAGATGATATTAAACGATGGCAGTTATGATGGCGTCGAAGTCTTAAAATCCGAGACAGTTAGAAAAGCACTTAAAGGTTATATTTTACCCGGTTTTGATAGCACTCTAAAAATACCCATGTCGTTTTCACGTGGTGGTTTTATGCTCAATCATAAATCTGTTCCGTTGTTTGGCCTTAAAGCAAAGCAGGCCTTCGGCCATTTAGGTTTTATGAATGTAATGAATTGGGCTGATCCAGAGCGAGAAATTTCGGTGGCTGTTATGACGTCAGGTAAGCCTACAGTGGGCCCTCATCTTGCAAGTTTACTTAATGTCGGTAACACAATTACTAGAAATTTTTCTAAACTATCGTAGCGCTATTTGGCGATAGTCTATGGTAGTTCTTGGCAATTTATGACAGGTAAAGCCACTTTATTGTCCTTTTCAGCATGAATCAACACACATTGACTTTGTTCCAACCAAAGAGAAAAATTAGCAGGGGCAGTTAATTCTCGCCCGATCTGTGTGGTACGAAAAATACTAATCTCGTTGTGGAGGCTAAAGGCATTGTCAGCCAGCACCACCCTTTCTAGATACAGCATTTGAGCAATGGTGTTACTGATTACTTGCCTGTCTTGTTGACTATTAATAACTGCTGGCTTGCGAACGTTGTTTTGACAGCTAAGTACTACTCCAAGACAGCTAATAAAAATAAAAATTCTTATAATTACGCTCATCAGAAA
>TARA_B110000902_G_scaffold50352_1_pt1 | contig 31751 bp, 24 predicted proteins | sample TARA_B110000902 | Tara Oceans TARA_B110000902 (sample SAMEA4398009) | marine metagenome | biome: Polar Biome; feature: [SRF] surface water layer (ENVO:00010504); material: water (ENVO:00002006), including particulate matter (ENVO:01000060) such as... | depth 5 m | reverse complement strand
AGCCCAGGCAATAGAGTTCCTATTCCTCAAACATACCAATGTATCATAGAAGATACCGTTTGTATGACAAATGCTTCTTCATTCTACAGAAATGACTTTGACCCTACAGATGAAGATTCAGTCGTATACTATCCTTCTTTTAGTTTTGATAGAATCTTTCAACTAGGGACAGGTCAATATGCGTGGATATACCGTGAGTGGGAAGAAGATTCTGATGGCAATAATATAATTGCAGACTCTGTATATGCCTTATCAAGCGATACTATCACAGAGCAAGGCTACAAGGTATACTATGATGCTTCTAAAGATTCTATAGCCGCAATATCTGTAACTACAGGAGATACAACTTGGTATAGAGATATTATCTCAGGTGCCCCTGGCATTAGTTTCAGGTTTGGTATCAATAACAGACTCAGGTATGTCTTTGCTCCTGACCAAGTAGCAGTACCCTTGCCGCCTGCAGTACCTCCTGTACCTAATAAAGACTACAGACCAAATATATGGCGTGTATGGTCTATGGGAGATAACTATGCCCCACAATGTACTACCGATAGTCGACCGTGGGTAAACCAAAATGTAGGCATCAATTGCAACTACCGTACAGACAGTGCTCCTTGTCATTGGTATACTCCTTGGGACGAAATATATAGAACATTCCAAGATGGAAGAAATTATACTCAACCATTCCAAGAAACACGTATCAACAAAAATCTAAAAGAATGTTACCAAGTAAACATCTATGCAAATGATACGATGATAGTAGCAGGAGATACGGTTTTAACTATCCCAATAGATTCATCCTACACCTATAGAGGCGTATTGATACCTGCTGGTGTGAGATACGATGAGAACAGGATTGGCAATTGGATAGTGAGGCGTCCTCCGTCCGCCTTCTACGGCACCAATCTCTATTACGATATCTTAAGAGATTCCTTTGTAACCGCCAATAATAGTAATCAAGGCGATACACTCTACTGGAGTGTTGATTCACTTGGCAGGAATAACCCTACTGCTGGCAATGGAACCACAAAATGGACGGTTACTTATCACGAGATGGAATTCACTATTCCCGCAGGTGTTACAATAAACCTATTAAAACTTGAGCCTCCTGTAGGTGCTGCACCTGGAGGAGCTGCCCCAGGCACTACGCAGACCCTTACCGGACCACAAACAGTAACCATCGAGCCTGATTGGCAGTTCTGTATTGCATCAAAAGATAGCATTTTTACAGGCCTTACGGTCATAGAAGAAGGTCCAGATACTTCATACGCTCAACCTTCTAGTTACGTAACACAAGAAGTACGATTCAGCATCTTGACTCGCGTAGTAAAGCAAGCCGTATTCATAGATTCTGCTGCACATAGAGAAAATTGGTTCTTGGATAATGCTGATTGTCATGTAGTTACGCTTTGGCAAAAAGATACGATCCACCCATTGCAATGTGAGTCTGAAGGAACAAAACAGTTGGCTCTTATACCACCAAATGCGAAAGGCTTAGAATGGGTATCTGGTTTCCCTTGTCCTTTCGATGGTGTAAACCAAAACTATGTATTAGAATTTAGCATAGCAGATACGAAACCCGGTTGTACGCAGCAATGGTTTGCAGTAAACTACGATACCTTTAGTTTTGACCCTACTTTAGACGCTTCTTGGAACGCCTTTGACGGTGGCGGAGTATTTGGTCAGAAACCAAACGTACCTTTACCGTTTGTATTGCCATACGATGTACGTGGTAATGCTGGCACCACCTTCTTCAGAGGATATACTCCAGGACAAATAGGTGATCCATACGCACGTAACCCAATCGGTTCTTTTGGACTTGGACTTATCGTAGGTAACGGTACACCAATACCTGGTGTGACTCCTGCCAACCATCCTGCAAGATGTTTGGATACATTCTACTACCCCGACTTGTTTAGAATCTTACCTTTGGATGCAGCGTTTGAGATCATATATCCTCTACCTACTCCAGACGGCAAATACTACATCTGTCCGGGAGATACCGCTTATTTCAAATTCAATACATCACTACAAGATAGTATCAATAACATCCGTTGGAATTGGGGTTATCCTGCCAATGGGTTTGGACGTGGCCCACTCGTATCGTACTACTTTGAAGATTTCAAGTATTACCAACCTTACAACGGACCTGTTGCTGGACGTAACGATGAGAACATTCCCTATAGTGGCGAAGATTGGTTGTATAACTATGTTGTGCGTACCAATACGTATGCAGTACGTAGAGAAGGCAAAACAGATGTCTTTATCACAGATACCATAGAGACACTGGTTACCTCTATCATCAAGGATTGGAAAGTAATTGCAATACGAACCAATGCCGAGCAAATTATCAAAGACCTATTCGAACAACAACTGGGTCTTAACTATAGCGAAATTCCTGCAGACGAAGTGGCCTATTACTTAGGCCCAACCGGAACTACCTGTATAGATACTACTGGTCTAAGCGGATTCTTTAATTTTGGAATTCAAATTTACTCGGAGAAAAACAAGGACTTTGGTGTAACACGACAAGGTGATAAAATCTATAGATTGGACACTACAGTAATTCCAAATGTCAGTATCGAAACACAGCATATCCTGCACTTTAGGGATTCATCTGTCATCGGTTTTGACACCTTACTATTAGACACCTCTTTTAACGGAGTGCAAGATACTCTTACAGGGCTATACCGTCATATCTACAGGTATACAGAGCTAGTAAGCAATGATGAGTGCAACCCAGATGTATTGGATACCGTATTATTATACGGAAATGGACCTATGACTCCAGGGCCTATCCTAAACAGTACTACCGGTTGTGACGCTCGAGCAGCAACATTCCTAAACGTTGGTTTTACCAATCAATTTAGCTTGCAAAATGAGACGTTGTGTAACGGTATGGAAGTGATAGTAGATGACTATATACGCTACTACCAGTATGGTGAAGAAGATCCATTTACGTATCCAATTAAAACATATGACTACTGGAATGACCGAACCAGATACGTTGCGAGTCCTCCATTGGAAACATTCCAAGCAGATTGGGATGCTGCTACTGTTATGTTTGATAGTACCAGATCACTGCCACTGCGTTGGACATACGGTGCTCCTGGAGAGTATGAGATTACCATAGTAGCAGAAGATAGTATCGGCTGTACAGATACTACGCGTCTTACAGCGTTTGTATCTGAGCTCAATCCTGACTTTAATTTTGGCAACTCCATAGTAAATTGTGCATCCATTGTAGCATTCACAGACAGCACCTGGTTTGTAGATCCTTGTGCTGCTAAGTGTCCTGATGGTACCGTCATATCCTGTGAAAAAATAACCAGCTGGTTATGGGACTTTGGAGATAATACCCGAAAGAGTCTCCTTCAGAACCCTGTACACAATTTTACCTCAACGGGCAACTTTGAAATTACACTTATTGTAACTTCAGAACTAGGGTGTATAGACAGTATCAAGAAAACCATATACATACCCGGACCGCAGCCAGAGTTTGGTTTTAGAAACCAAGTAGATAGAGATAGAGACTCTGCCATTATATGTTTGGGTGATCCAATAGAGATAATCAACTTTGGAAAAGGAGATGTAACCACTCCAACTTTCCAAATGATTTGGGGAGACAACACAAACGAAACTCCAGGGCAAATTGGCGACACATTCGGGCATGTATACACTGCTCCAGGCACCTATGAATTGTACATCATACAAGAAGATAATGTACCGGGTAGTGCCAACCGTTGCTCGCGTATTTTCCCAGATACCAGTGAAGATTTACTTGTAAAACGTAAGATTATAGTTGTCGTAAACCCTAGACCGGATGTAACAATTGCTGCAGATCCACTAATCGTGTGTCCAGATGAGTTGATTAATTTTACGGCTACACTGGATGCTCGCTACACACGAGCGGAGTGGATATGGGGCAATGAAGATACAACATCAGACAACGATGATCCACTCACATTGACTAGGTCTTTTTCTTACTCACAACCGGGAACATACGAAGTAATACTCGCACCAGAGTACGATGAATTACCAAGATGTTGGGATAGAGACACAGTAACGGTAGAGGTACAAACTGTAACCGCAAGCTTTGATATAGACAGCTCTAATCGACCAGAGTTCTGCTTCACAAATACATCTACAGGAGCTACTTCGTACAGTTGGACTTTCGAAGATGAGCCAGTACCAGGTACAAGTACCGAAGAAAACCCTTGCTATAACTGGGACGATAGAAAAGGTACATGGGAAGTCTGTCTCACAGCAACCAATGACAGAGGGTGTGAGGACGTTGTGTGTAAAGAAATACCAAATACGTTTATTAGAAAGCTAGTACCGTACAACGTATTTACTCCTGGTGATGACCTTAACAATAATACCTTCATCATAGACGGTGAAAGTGTCGCGGAGTATAGTATTAAGGTATTCAACCGTTGGGGAGAGAGAGTATTTGAATCAGAAGATATCACTAAGTCTTGGAACGGTAAAGTAAACAACACAGGGGTAGAATGCCCAAGTGGAACATACTTCTACATTATCAACTATACGTTCGAATTTGGAGAAGAAAATGAAGGCAAAGGACCCATAGAAGGTACCGTTGACCTCATTCGCTAATCCCAAACAAATAATAAAAAAAACCCGCAGCTAAGCTTTAGTTGCGGGTTTTTTTATGCCTCAATTTAGATACCTTTGCATTGCTTATAAAGAAAGACCGAGGGATTAGGCCCACAGAAGTCTTAGCAACCTGAAAGCCAACACGTGCGACAAGGTGCTACATCCTATCACGACTAAACATCGCGAACAGATAAGCCTCTCTGTACTCCTAATTCTACTCACCAATTTTATCTATGTCTAGACAAATAGAAAATCACCTGCGATTGAGTGGCTTGGAACCAATGGTTCAAACGCCAAACATCAATTTTATTAATATAGGAGAACGCACCAACGTGACGGGCTCCAAAAAATTTGCACGCCTCATATTGAACAATCTTTATGATGAAGCACTAACCGTAGCTCGACAACAAGTAGCAAATGGTGCTCAAGTAATCGATATCAATATGGATGAAGGAATGCTTGACGGTAAAGAAGCCATGGTCACGTTCCTGAATCTGATTGCTGCTGAGCCAGACATTAGCCGTGTACCTGTAATGATAGACTCCAGCAAGTGGGAGATCATAGAAGCCGGACTAAAAGCAATACAAGGTAAAGGCATTGTCAACTCCATTAGTCTAAAAGATGGAGAAGAAACTTTCAGACAACGTGCAACAAGCATAAAACGCTATGGAGCTGCTACAGTAGTCATGGCTTTTGATGAGAAAGGACAGGCAGACTCGTACCAAAAGAGAATAGATATCTGCAAACGGAGTTACGATATACTTGTAAATGAAGTTAATTTTCCTCCGCAAGACATCATTTTTGATCCGAATATACTGACTGTAGCTACGGGCATAGAAGAGCACAATAACTATGCGGTAGATTTTATCAACGCTACTCGCTGGATAAAAGGAAACCTGCCCTTTGCCAAAGTAAGTGGAGGGGTAAGTAACATTTCCTTCTCTTTTAGAGGAAACAACCTAGTGCGTGAGGCAATGCACTCTGCATTCCTATACCACGCCATACAAGCTGGGCTAGATATGGGAATAGTAAACGCAGGAATGATTGAGGTATACGAGGAGATACCTAAAACCCTGCTCACTGCCGTAGAAGATGTATTACTTAACAGAAGATCGGACTCTACCGAAAGACTGGTAGAACTTGCCGAAACAGTAAAAGGAGATGGTAAAAAAATAGAAGTAGACCTCAGCTGGAGAGAACAATCAGTAGAAGAGCGTCTAAAGCACTCACTCATAAAAGGCATAACCGAATTCATAGACGAGGACACAGAGGAAGCTCGGCTTAACTATGAAAAACCGTTACATGTAATAGAAGGTCCGCTAATGGCCGGCATGAATGTGGTAGGAGACCTTTTTGGGGAAGGTAAAATGTTTCTACCACAAGTGGTAAAAAGTGCTCGAGTAATGAAAAAATCGGTTGCTCACCTACAACCTTACTTAGAAGCAGAAAAATCTGAAGGACAAACACAAGGAAAAATACTCCTTGCCACTGTGAAAGGGGACGTGCATGATATAGGCAAAAACATAGTAGGCGTAGTGCTCGCCTGCAACAACTACGCTATAGTAGACCTCGGTGTAATGGTACCTGCCGCCAAAATACTAGACGAGGCAATAAAACACAATGTAGACGTAATAGGGCTAAGTGGCCTTATCACTCCTAGTTTGGATGAAATGGTAGATGTGGCAGCCGAGATGGAAAGACGCGGCATGAAGTACCCCTTGCTAATAGGTGGAGCCACCACAAGCCGTGTGCATACCGCCGTAAAAGTAGCTCCAAACTACTCCGGCCCCATTGTACATGTACTCGACGCTTCTCGCTCGGTACCCGTAGCCGGTCAGCTTATTGGAGAACATACCCGTGGCAAGTTTGAAGCGGATACCAAAGCAGAGTACAAAGAATTGGCCAAGCAGCACGCTGCTCGCCAAGCAGATAAAAACATTCTACCCTTTGAACAAGCATTGGCCAACAAGCCTATTTTTGATTGGGACAGCTACACGCCACCTGCTCCTACTCAACTTGGAAAAGTTAAAGTCTACGAAGACTTTGATTTAGAAATACTTAGAAAATATATAGACTGGACACCCTTTTTCCAAACGTGGGAACTGCGTGGCAGATACCCTAACATATTTGAAGATGAATATGTAGGCGAAGAAGCCAAAAAACTCTTTGTGGATGCCAAGGAAATGCTAGATGATATTATCACCCATAAAAAACTAAAAGCTAAAGCTGTACTGGGTATATATGAAGCACATGAGGAGAATGGAGATGTGGTATTGCCTACTGAGAATAAGAAATTCAACTTCTTACGCCAACAGCGAAAAATGGGCAATGGTATACCCAACCTATCCCTTGCAGACTACATAGCACCAAAAATCACGGGTAAGAAAGACTACCTTGGAGCTTTCGCAGTAACTGCGGGAATAGGCATAGAGAAGATGGTGGAGCAATACGAGGCAGATCACGATGACTACAATTCTATTATGGTAAAAGCTCTTGCAGATAGACTTGCAGAAGCGTTCACAGAGTGCCTGCACCACGAAGTAAGAACTGGCATCTGGGGTTACACTGCAGATGAGCAACTTACCAATGATGAGCTCATCCGAGAAAAATACCAAGGTATACGACCTGCGGCTGGATATCCTGCTAGCCCTGACCATACCGAAAAAGCTACCTTATGGGAGCTGCTCGGCGTAGAAAAACATACCGGCATAAGCCTAACAGACAGTTTTGCGATGTACCCTGCCGCCTCTGTTTCTGGTCTGTATTTTTCTCATCCACAGAGCAAGTATTTTGCCGTAGGTAAAATAAGTAATGACCAAGTAGAGAACTATGCAGAGCGTAAAGAAGCCGACCTAAAAGCCACCAAAAAATGGCTTGGTCCAAATTTATTTTAGCGTACAAAGCAACAAGCAGACGAAGTAAGTGCTCTACACATATGTAAGTCGTTACATCTTGATAAACACAAGTGTATTGCTACACCTTCTTAAAGGAAAACTTAACTATACATTTCAGCAGGATATGGACTTATCCATTGCTGTCATTAAACGCTTGAGCTTATCGCTCAAGCGTTTTTTTTTACGTCTGACAACATTTACGCTACACTGAGGATGGAAATAAACTATGAAAAACATCTAAATACGAATACCAGGTAATAGGACGAACTACTGATATGATAGAACATAACAACCTAGACGATTGGTGGTAAGTACGAGACAAAAAGACATTGAGTGTAGTATTAATGTTTTTTTGCACTTAATCTGTTAGTTTTAAAACGAGAATACGTTCATCTTTGTATCCGTATAAGTATGAACATTGGTATAGTTTGTTATCCCACATTTGGTGGCAGTGGTGTAGTAGCCACAGAACTTGGAAAAGCACTTGCAGATAAGGGCCACTCCGTACATTTTATCTCATATGACCAGCCGGTAAGATTGGGTGTGTTTAATCAAAACTTATTTTATCATGAAGTGAGTTTTAACAACTATCCTCTTTTCAAATTCGCACCATACGAGATAGCCCTTACCAGTAAAATAGTAGACGTTACCAAAGCACACCAACTGGAGGTTATCCATGTACACTACGCTATACCACACGCTGCTGCTGCTGTAACCGCCAAGCACATATTGGCCAGAGAAGGTATTGACCTCAAAATAGTGACTACCCTACACGGTACTGATATTACATTAGTAGGGAAGGATCAGAGTTATGAGCCTGTGGTGAGCTATTCGCTCCACGAGAGCGACATAGTAACAGCTGTATCTGAGAGTCTAAAGCGTGATACCTATACGAACTTCAGTTACGATGGAGACATTCATGTTATTCCTAATTTCATCGATTTTGATCGTTTTAATAAACAACCTAAGGATCATTTTAAGAAGGCAATAGCTCCCAATGACGAAAAGATACTCGTGCATACATCTAACTTCAGAAAAGTAAAGAGAGTGCCAGACGTACTTGCTATTTTTAGAAAAGTGGCTGCTACTATTCCTGCTAAACTATTACTAATAGGTGATGGACCAGAAAGAGCAGAAATAGAAGAGGAATGCAGAAATTGCGATATATGCTCCGATGTAACCTTCCTTGGCAAACAAGAAGCTGTAGAGGAAATACTTAGTATAGCAGATCTCTTCCTCATACCCTCAGAAACAGAAAGTTTTGGACTAGCTGCACTAGAAGCTATGGCATGTGAAGTGCCCGTTATTAGCACCAATACAGGCGGATTACCAGAGGTGAATATAGACGGTGTTACGGGATATATAAGCAATATCGGCGATACCGAAAAGATGGGTGCAGATGCCCTCGAAATTCTAAAGGACGAGAATCTTGCCAAATTTAAGAAACAGGCAAAGGAGCACGCGTTGAAATATAAGCTCAACAATATCCTTCCTTTGTACGAAGAACTATACTAAAATCTACTCGCTGCGAGTTGGTTGTACATACAAATGCAGCATCTATTTATATCTATACTACTACTTGGCACATTAAGCCTATACGCTCAAGATACCCCTGTGGTAGTGAGCGATAGTAGAGATACAACTGCAATAGACGCACGCAAATGGAAAGAAATATCTGCCCTATGTACAGAGCTCAAAATACCACCTAATCCCGAAGCCAATATAGACTTGCTCCTTTTTATCTTAGACTGGCGAGGTACGCCTTACTGCTATGGCGGTAGTAGCAAGAAATGTACAGACTGCTCCGGTTTTACGAGTAATGCCTATAAACTAGTATATGAGAAAAATATACCCCGCGTATCCCGGGACATATTTGCCAATGCTATGCCTATACGCAAGTACGCCCTCTATCAAGGAGATTTGGTATTCTTTGCTACAGCAGGAGGCACACGCATTACCCACGTAGGTATTTACCTATGGGGCGGCTATTTCGCACATGCTTCGAGTAGTCAAGGTGTGACCGTTAGCAATCTGCGGCAGAGATATTATAAGAAATCTTTTATAAGTGGAGGTGCCTGGATAGAGTAATCTCAGCTCTACATTTAGGAAAAACTACTGCGGCTATCGCTCCTACAGTACAATTGTTTTCGACTATTTCTCGATGGTAAACACCACATCAGATGTGGCATCTAATGTGAAAAATTGCGATGGAATCTGTGTGCTAAACTCACCTGAAAAAACTATTTTAGAAGACGAACTACTCACTATGGCTATGTCTTGTCCGTTATCGTCAGTGAGTGTTATTTCACCGTTACTCTCTGTCCACGTTCCACTACTCGCTTGTGTTGGTACGTCACTCTGTTGCTCTTGCTGCTGACCACCTAAATCTGCATCTATGATTGCAGTAAAAGACACGCTAGTCGTATAGTTATTCGGATTCTCAGTAATAACTACTTCTCCAACTAATTTGCTGCCTGTACCCGTAAAGGTTCCAATCTCATTCCCCATGATTTCCAGAATACCATTGGTAAGGTCCACCTTCGTATAATCCCACGTACCTACAAATTCACTCACTTCTACTTCTCCTGATCCTCCACCAGAACCTGTTCCTCCGCCAGAGCCATTTCCTCCACCGGTATTCATTTCCTCTTCCACTGCAGGAAGTGGTGGTTTCTTACAACTTTGCGTAGCAATTATGAACAAACTGAGAGACACTAGTAGAAGTATTTTTTTCATGATAATAGTCGCAAGGTACATTATTTATCGTATGATTTCCAAATGTCCCACGCCTCGTCAGCTTGAATTTCGAGCATTTCCAGTCCATTTTTTATCGTTGCTTTTTTCGCTTTGGCCTTGCAAAGAAATTCAGTCTCTTCTGGCGTATAGACTAAATCATAACAGAGGTGCTTATCCCCTATTGCTTCGTACGGAATAGCTACACTTTCCGCTACACGGGGATACATTCCCAGCGGTGTGGTATTGATAAGTAGTCTATGTTCCTTTACTATACTTAGGGTAATCTCATCATAGGTGTAGTCTCCGGCAGCACCTCTAGAGACACTATTGTACGATATACCCATTTGATTCAGGGCATACCGCACGGCCAAACTACTTCCACCTGTTCCAAAAATCAATGCCTTGGTTTCATCTGAAGGCATCAGCCCCATTAGACTACTGCTAAAGCCAATATGATCTGTATTGTCACCGTACCATTTGCCGTTTTTTACCGTAATGGTATTTACAGCATTTATCTGTGCTGCAGCTTCGCTGATATGGTCTAAATAGGGAATAATGGTTTGCTTGTAGGGTATGGTAACATTAAAACCAGCCAAGTTTTCTCTCGCAATCAGTTCCTTAATATCTACAATGTTGGAAAGTTCATATGCCGCATATTCACAATCAGTAATACCTAAGAAATTGAACTTTTGGGCAAAGTATGCTGGCGAGAAAGAATGCTTCACCGGGAAACCAATAACTCCGTATTTTTTCATTTTACCTCTGGGCTAAATCTATCTAACAAGAAAACCAATACGATGGCTGTTACCATAATACTAATGGCTACTAGTAGATGCGGATTGGTTCCGTAAAGGAAATTTTCTGTTAGTTGAGAAAAATGAGACGGGAGTACACTTTCTGAGAATTTCACCACTTCTAGTCCTTTACTATTGGTACGTATTTTTAAGACATGTTGCCACGGCCACACCTTATTAAGCGAGCCAATAAGAAAACCTGTGAGTAAGGCTAGCGTTGGGTTAGGATATTTTTTGAATGTAAAACTAAGCACCTTGGCAAACGTGAGTAGACCAAAAACCATTCCTGCTCCAAAAGCCACTATCGTAAGCGTCTCCGGACCAAAGGGATGGTGTGTAAATTCTTCTATAGCGGGCATTATAATGGTGTACATACCCATAAGCAGCAATACAAAACTACCCGAAAGACCAGGCAGCATGAGTGCAGATACACCTACAACTCCTGCCAGAAATACGATAAACAAGTGCTCGCTCCCTTGGCTGGGTGCGGCTATAGTAACCCAATAGATCAATGCTGCTCCCAGTACCAAAAGCACTATTTCTAAGCCGCTCCATTTTTTTACTTGCTTACCTATAAGCGGAATAGACGCCAGTATTAATCCAAAGAAGAAACTCCAAATATGTACCGGATGTGTTTCAAGCAATTGCACCACGAGCTTTAGTCCTACCAAAAAGCCAATGGCCATACCTCCCAATAGTTTCACTAGAAAAAGACCATCAATTTTATGCCAGACTGCTTTTGTTCCGTCTTCTTTGAATGTTTTGAACAAACTCAAGTTGATATTACCAATAGAAGTGAGTAATCGCTCATATATGCCTGTGATAAAAGCAAGCGTGCCACCCGAAACCCCAGGAATAACCTCTGCCACACCCATCGCTGCTCCTTTGAGCATTATTTTTACCGTCTCTTTCATATACTGTAGTGGACAAAAGTACTAACTACTTGCTGCTATCGTTCTATCTTTGCACCAACAATGAAAAAAACATTCGCCATCATCCTGTTAGGATTGAGCTTTATTCTTGTTTTTGATAGCTGCAAAAGCAAAAAACACTACAAGTATAAAGGTCCATCTAAAAATTGCAATTGCCCGAACAGATAGCAAGTTTTAATTGGCTTAGGACCCTAAGCACATGAAAATGTACGTCTTATACTATGAAGAACACATCCTCATCTTATAATACAAAGAAGACTATTGCTCTTCTAGTAGTCGGTTATCTATTTGCACTCGGCGGAAGTGTTATTGGTGTCATCATTGGCGAAACCATTGGGTCCAAACAACAGAAAATGTCTAGCGATGCAAGCCTATACATACCCAGAGTGGGCCAGAAAACACGGCAAATTCATATCCAATACAGCTGCAATCATTTTTTACATTGGGCTGCTCATTGGCTTCTTGGCCTAGTACAACGTCACCTTGCGTTTCTTGGTCTTAAAATGCCAACGCAAGTAATTTTCCATCGTGATGTCCAGCTTATTGGGATGTATATTATAATTGAACCCTAGTCTGTTCAAGAACACCAAGTTCTCTCCTATTTTCACTTCATACCCTACGCGAGCTCCTATCATCTTGCGGTAGTCATGTACCACCGGGAAATTTTTTATCCCTACACTATGGTACAACTGCTCTCCCCAAGGCCCTTGGTATTGGTGGCTATCCCAGTAGTTGAGTACAAACTGATAGTCCTTGTGTGTAAGCCTAAGTACCCCGAGTTGCCCTACGCCGTCTATAATACCGTTCACCTTGTTATCACTTCTGTCTTCGTAGAAAGCAGCATGTCCTGCCATATACAAATTGGTGTGCTTATTGAAAAAGTGCGTGTACTCCAAGCCATACGCAAAATTGTATTCTACCGAGTTTGGTGAGCTATTGACATCTATCTCGCCAGCACTGTGCACCGTTAGACCCTGAGCATTTAGACTTAGCTTATTCTGGTCATTATTTATCAGATTCAGGTACACATTATACCCCGCCACAAAACGTTCGTTTTTAGGATCATTGTAGTATATCATATCGTGCCAGTCTATCCAAGCATCGTAGGTTAGCCGTTTACCCGGTTTGGTGATTTGTACTCCTTGCTCAAAACGATCTGTAATTACTTTCTCATAATCATACAACGGCTCTATCATGCCATGCTGCAAGGTGCCATTCAAACTACCAAAAACGATGTTGTGCTTGAGCACATCCTTGAAAGTGAATTTAAAATAGGGTTCTATGCTTCGTATCTCCGGATTACCAAAATCATATCGCAGATTAAAACCTGCATAAATTTGAGCTTTTTCATTGAACGCATACTGTACATAAGGCATTACTTGTGTGCCGATATACGTAGAACCTTTGTCTACCCTAGACAGGTACTCCACATTGCGAAAATAGCTCATGTTATCAAAATGAAACTGAAGGTGTGATGAGTCTATAGACTGCTCATACTTATCATTATCAAAAAATGAATTTTCGTACTGACTGTATACATTAGTACACACTGCTATCCCGAGTAAAACTATTGCATATCGTATGAGTATCATGTGGTGTATTCTTATTATTGCTTGCAAATAAGCAACTTTGTATGGTCATATCATAACCCTGTCGCCTTTGGCATGTCATTTGGGTCTATGGATAGACAAAGCAAGAAAGTCATGAAACACCAACACAACCTACTACTCGCCCTACTTTTGGTACTTACCAGTGCATATACCAACGAAGGAATGGAGCACCAAGAGCTACGAAGTAATAGCAACGAAGCTTTTACCCATGGTGAGCAACTGAAATATAGAGTACATTATGGATGGATCAATGCTGCAACCGTGAGCATTAAAGTAGCAGACAAGCCCATCCTAGTAAAAGGACGCGAGACCTACAAGATAAGTGCATACGGACGTACATACCGGACATTTGATTGGGCGTTTAAGGTGCGTGATCATTTTGTCAGTTTCATAGATAAAAAAAGTATAGCTCCGCTCAAGTATTACAAAGATGTGCAAGAGGACAACTACCGTGACAAAGACCTGGTATTCTACGACCACGAGAAAAAATACATGACGGGTCAGCAAAAGAGTATGGATATGCCTGCCTATGTGCAAGATGTAGTGAGCGGTATGTTCTATGCCCGCACCATCGATTATGCCAATGCACCTGTAGGCACGTCTTTTCCTATAGATATATACTTGGACCAAGAGATTTACAACCTACAGTTTAAGTACTTGGGTAAGGAAACCATTAAATCTGACCTGGGGAAGATAGTGTGCTATAAACTACGTCCGCAGCTGGTGGTAGACCGTGTGTTCAAAGACGAAGATGATATGACCATTTGGATAAGTGCGGATGCCAATAAAATACCCGTACGCGTAGAAGCGTCTATCTATGTAGGTAGTGTAAAGGTAGATATCACCAAAGCCACAGGTCTAAAGAATACGTTTAGTAGTAAGTTATAGACTAGTCGCCTCGCAGTTGTTTGTTTTCTTCTTTGAGCAGAGATATCGCCTCGTCTTTAGACTACAGTATCCTTCTTACAAATTCTACTTCGACCATTTCTTCTGATTTACCTCGCAAGTTTTAAGCCCTGAACATCTTATATTTTGTCAAAACCGAGTAACTCTTCTAGTGTACACTCAAAGATATTGCAGAGATCAACCAACCGCTCCAATGTAATGCTGCTGTGTTCTGTCTCTATGTAGGCATACATGCGAGATGAAATATTGAGCTTAGTAGCAACCTGAGCCATGCTCAAGTTCTTCAATTCTCTAAATTGTCGCAATTTCTTGCCGATTTTTAACGAAGGATACGAAATCATGTTTCAAAGATGGTTATTGTAACCATAATACTACGAAAATATTCGTCAAAACAATGTCATATTCGTTGCATTAGGATACAATCCAAATTGACTACACGCATTGCATTGATTTTGTTACCTACCTATGGCCGGATTAAAATGCTGCTTTACAGTGATTTTGTAATTGGTAAGTGATGGCCCTTAGCCATATCCGAGCTTCAAAGTTTGTAGATATCACCTTCACGCGAATAGGCGATTAGCCCACCAAAACTTCTTTTGATAGTACGCCGCCTCACTCTACCTTTACCGCCTTAATACATGAACTACCTCAACGGCGAAAATCTGAGTAAAGACCTAGGTGAAAGAATCCTCTTTCAGGACCTAGACCTAAGCATAAATAAAGGAGACAAAATAGCTCTAGTAGCCAATAACGGCACCGGCAAAAGCTCCTTACTAAAAATACTTGCCCAGGTAGAAGAACCGGATAATGGGATAGTACGCCTCCGCAAAGGCATACGCTCTGCCTACCTGCCACAAGAGCCCAAGTTTGACGATGGAACCATACAAGAACTCATAGATCACAGTAGCTCGCACATCATGGCGACTATACGTGCCTATGAGGCGTCATTAGAGGCACAAACGCTCGATTACACTACAGAGACGCAGCGAAACTTTGAAAACGCCTCTGCCGCCATGGATGAGGCTGACGCATGGGATTTTGAGCGGAAACTCAAAGAACTCCTTACCCGATTTACCATTACCAACTACGACCAACCCATAAGCTCGCTTAGTGGTGGGCAAAAGAAACGACTGGCTATCAGTCTAGCTATACTCCAAAACCCAGACTTGCTCATGCTCGATGAGCCTACTAATCACCTGGACCTGGATATGATAGAGTGGCTAGAAAAATACCTGAGCAACTCCAATATGAGCATACTAATGGTGAGCCACGATCGCTATTTCCTGGACTCGGTGTGCAATCAGATTATAGAAATGACCGACGGTAGACTGCAAAACTACAGTGGCAACTATGCCTACTTCTTAGAGAAAAAAGCAGAAATGGAAGCAGCAAGTGCTGCAGAAATAGGGAAGGCACAGCAACTTATGAAAACAGAGCTGGAGTGGATGAGACGCAGTCCCAAGGCACGTACTACCAAGAGTAAGTCTCGTATATCCTCGTTTTATGATACGGAGTCTAAGGCCAAAAGCGGCAAGAAAACCCAAGACCTAGAACTAGCGGTAAAAATGACCCGTATAGGCGGTAAAATACTAGAGCTAAAGAAGCTCTACAAAGCGTATGATGACACTGTTATTCTCAAAGGATTTGACTACACGTTCAAAAAAGGAGAACGCATTGGTATTGTAGGAAAAAACGGATGCGGCAAGTCTACCTTTCTCAATATGGTGATGAACCTGGAGCAGCCAGACAGTGGTAAGATAAACCGTGGAGATACTATCGTTTTTGGCTACTACAGCCAAGAGGGAATGAAAAATCTGAAACCCGAAAAACGGGTAATAGACGTAATGAAGGATGTGGCCGAGGTAATCACACTAGCCGATGGGGCTAAGGTGACAGCAAGCCAAATGCTCAACCTGTTTCTCTTTCCACCTCAGATGCAAAATCAACGTGTAGAGAAACTAAGTGGTGGAGAAAAAAGAAGGCTCTATCTACTGACCGTTTTAATGCTTAATCCCAATTTTCTTATCCTGGATGAGCCTACCAATGATTTGGATATTCTAACACTCAATAAGTTGGAGTCTTTTCTGGCAGATTTTGGCGGTTGTATTATACTCGTAAGTCACGATAGATACTTCCTAGACCGTATTGTAGAACACATTTTTGTGTTTGAAGGACAAGGGGAAATACGCGACTACAATGGAAGCTATACCGAGTACCGCCTGGAGCAAGAGAACCAAGCAAAACAGCAAAAGAAAAACGCAAAGAAAGAAGCCATAGAAACTGCCGAAAAACCAAAGCTAGAAGCTCCTAAGACCAAACGCAGTTTTAAGGAAAAGTACGAATTTGACACGATAGAAAAAGAGATAGGGCAGCTGGAAGAGGAAAAGACCAAACTAGAAGCAGAACTAGCCGCAAATGCTACGGACTTTGACATCATCTCTAAAGCTACAGAACGACTCGGCCACGTAATAACAGATCTTTCTACCAAAGGCGATAGATGGCTGGAGTTAAGCGAGTTAGAGGGGTAGAGGGGTAGAAAATTCTGTACTCAGCTATGTTCGTGAGGACACCAACGAATTCTAGAGTGTACCTCCACTTGCCTTTTTCTTTCTTCTTTTTTTGAAGTACCGTATTATGAGTAGCACTAGAATGGGTATCGGCATTTTTCTTTCTTATAATCTAAAGCTAATACCAAAGAGAAGCTGGCGTGGTGCTTGGTACCTGGCAGGATTGTTTGGCGGCGTGCCACTCTCCTCTGGCCCTAAGTATCTATCGTCTCGCTGATTGTTTGGCAAATCATCTCCGGGTTCCCATGCTCTGCCTGTTACAGCATTTATTATCTGAGCATTTTGATTGTTGAACATATTACGGGCTTCTACACTCAGCGTTATTCCTTTTCTCTTCTTATTGGCAAACGTCTTGGTGATTTTGATATCGCCATTTATCCAAGGTGTAGCACGTTCTTCTAAGAAATTATTTAAATCTGGAGCATACTCTGGTCTGCCCAGTTGGTTTTCTCCTTCGCGTATCATTGGAGTATAGCGGAAACCACTTTGATACGATGAGCTAAAGTATATCTGCATTCCCTGCATCCATTTACCATACAACTTGAACGTAGTATCTGGGGCAAAAACCACTCCTAGATTGATATTCCAAGGTCTGTCCCAAGCAAGGTATTGCTCACTACTAAGGGGTACTTCTCCATTTTGCTCTATCTGCAAGCTACTTTCTCTAGCACTGTTACTCTTGCCTTTAGCTAGTTGGTATGCTACATTACTAAAAGTACGCAGGTATTGTGTTATACGCCAGATTAAATTAACCTCCGCTCCCTGTACTTTCGCATAGTCTTGGTTAATATACATCGTCTTACTCACCGGTCTACCCGTTTGGTCATTTACGATAACTCTACGACTCACGATATAGTCGAACCTGTTGTTATTGTATGCCGCTAGTGTTAGCCCAATGTTTTTCCCTATTTGTGATTTGTACCCTACTTCATACGATACATTTACCTCCGGGTTCAAGTCTGGATTTCCCAAGAAAGAAAGGAAGCTTCTATCCTGAAACTCTGGATCTAATCCTGCATACACAAATCGTGGGTGCGGCAGACGCATACTGTGGCTATAATTGAAGTACAACACATTATTACTTGTCACTGGGAACGATACATTTATCTTAGGCAATACTCTAGCCTTGTAACGAAGACCGAAAACCTTCACCGTATTGCTCTTGTAATCTTCTCTTACTTGGTCTATTACTGGTGCATTGGGATTGTTCACTGCATCATCTGCAAATTTGCCTGGTGCCCAATAGTTGAAACGTACACCTAAGTTTGCAATGATTCCCTTGTATGTGATTTTATCACTAAAGAAAATGCCACCGTTGTTTGGTTTTACTTTCCATATATCGTTAGAAGAACCTATACTTATACTTGGTGTGCTTATACTATCATTGATTTGAATAGGTGCTCCTACCCAAGGGCGAGTTACATCGATCCACTGGTACTCATTGAATTTCTGTTCCCAACCAAAGTTCATTTGATGGGTCTTGTTTTCGGGGTAATAACGGAAGCTCGTTTTTATAGTATGCTCTTTGGCATAATGGTCGTGCCATAGCGAACTTATCCCTCCATTATTTATCAATCCAGGGCCAGGTAGTACAAATTGTACATTCCTGTTTGGATTAAAAATTTGAACGGGATCTGTAACAATACTTTGCTCATCAAAAACTTGGTCTACACTCTCTGTTCTGAAAGGTCTACCATTGGCATCTGCACGTAGATTGGTAAACAATCTACCCAATGCAAGTGTGCCTACCAATTGCTTGGTGAGTGTGCGTCTTACATTGATAGCCGTAAGGTTTGAGTGATGCGTATAAGTTGTTGCGTTATCCAAGTTTAAACTTCTGTCAAACTGGAAACCCGGAGCGAGTATAGCATCAAAACCTACAATTTGGAGCGTTCGTGTATTTTGATTTATACTTAAACTATGCTGATTGGTTATCGATATTTTGGTCTTTTGATTTAACTCATGACTTAGCTTGAAGGTATGTGTAAACTGATTGGCTTGACGAGGTGCCCACAAGCTGTCATTCTTGGCAAACAATGAACTGTGCAATTGATTTGCTGTTGGCCCAAAGTAGTAGTCTGTTAGGTTAAGTGTAACGTTATTGAAGTAATAGAACTTTCGGTCTTTTATCTTCACCTTTCCACCGATAGAAAGCTCCCCTATATCGGTATTCCAACCAGAGCTTGGGTTGCCACCAAAATTATCTTTTTGCCAGCTTCCTGCTATTTCAAACTCCTCTGAACCTTCTTTTATAGTAGTACTAATAACACCTGCAGTACCCCCGTCATGCTCTGCTCCAGCTCCACCTGTTATAAGCTCTAGTTCACCTATACTACCGCTAGCTACTTGTACCCCAAAGCCTGTACCTGCTAGTGGATCTTGTGCACTTATATTATCTACATTGAACGAGGTTTCATATACACGAGCTCCACGTATCTGTATACCATCTGGAGATTTAGAAACACCAGCCTGTATGGCTACTACTTCTTGTACATCTCGCACATTCATATCCGCTATTTCTTTTTTACCCAGTGTGATGGCACTCTTGGCATCATCTAGCTCTACAATTCTCTTTTTGCCTACTACTTTCACCGTTTCGAAGGTGTTAGTACGTGAGGTCATCTTCACGTTGAGTATGGTAGGTCTGCCGGCCTTTATATCTATATCGTTGTATACCTTATCCTGAAATCCGATAAAAGCAATCTTAATAGAGTACGTGCCAGGTTTTATACCCGTTATTTTGTATGAACCATCTGCTTCTGTAATAGCAGCACCATAGGTGCCTACTATACGTACATATGCTCCAACGAGTTTTTCGCCGTCTTCTTCTGCAGTAAGCACACCTTGTAGTGTTCCTAGCTGTGCATAGCTAGATATAGCGAGGCATAGGCCTAGGATACTACCAATTAAATGCTTCATTCAGTATTTTAGATATTACTTGGTTTTGGTTGTCTTGTCGCTTGCCGAGTTTGTGTAACTCTACTGTGAAAAGTACAAGATTTACGTTATTGCTTGCGTTTCTTCTGCGTATAGCTACAGTGCTTGGTCCTGTCCACCCTCCACTCGGCGTCAGTTGTGCGTTGTAAAACACCTCTGCGTCTATTGATGGATAAAATGGGTCTGCTGCTAGCAAAAAATTGGACGGTTGCAAGTCGGGGTATGTTGCGTCTTGGCTGATAGCAAAGCTGTCGTTTGTAAAAAAGGCTTGTCCCCTACTTGGGCTAAAACTATCTATAGATAAAATTCCTCCTATGGTAGAGAGGTCTGCTCCTGTGGCAAATGCCGTAGAAACCAATATTTTTTTATTATTGTCAATGAGTGTTTGAATAACAGGTGCTGCAAAATCTAGCATTTTGCCATCTGCTCCTGTGAGTGAGTTACTGAAATTTGCTTCGTCTGAATGGAAGAATATCTTATCATAATTACCCGCCATGAGGCTAAATGTAGGTTCCCAAAATTTAGGCTGATTAAGACCGCCGTTCCCTGCAAAATTTACAAAATCTGCATTGGCATAGCTTATGTTTACGAGGTTTTCATATTGTGCAGATATGCTGGCATTGTGCCCGCCTACTACCAATAAGTCTCCTACTTGTTGTTTTACATAGATGCTGTCTGCACTATCTATTGCACTTTCAGCATTGGCTATATCTGTTACTTTTAGTTGTATTACATTATCTCCTCCATTTAGAAATCCATTGATAGTCATGGCTGGAGTAGTAGATAATCCATAGTAGACACTTGCATCGCCAGTTCCGGCGATGGTCGTATTACTTGGCATTATCGAGACTAATTTTTGGTTAAGGTCTATCTCTTGCCAGTCACCATCATTGGCTCTTAAGAAACCCTGTTTGAGGGTTTCACTACCGTCTGGGTCTGAAGCTGTATAGCGAAATGTAATGACCAAGTTAGTGGTATCTGAAGGCAAACTTGCTTCTTCGAAAGTCACTATTGGTGGCGTATTTTTTAGGGGTACTCTGAGAAATGCTGGAGATGGATCTTTGGTATCTTCATTGTCTACTGCTCGCACATAGAAATCTATGTCAGTAGAGTCTTGATCTGGATCTATACGAAACAAAAACGTACTGTCTTGTGTCTGCGTGCGGGTCCATTCACCATTGTTTATCTTGTACTCATAATACTGTACAAAACCATCTATATCTGTACCAAACCACGTAAGGTTTACGGTACTATTTAGCCTGTTTTCTCCTGTAAGGTTGATAGCCTCTATGCTCAGAGCAGTCTCTGGTGCTGCATTGGGTAGCTGTTCTCCTTTTTTACATGAAAAAACAAAAACAAGTAGGCTTAGCACCAGTGTGCCAAGCCCCTTGTTTGCATATCTCAATTGGTTATTCATTAAAGTTTTACGAACTTAGCAGATGCTCTCTGCCCTTGGTCGTTTGTAAATTCTAAAACATATATACCACGCGTAAGTGCAGCTACATTTACTGTTGCTCTACCTACTACTTGCTCACTTGCTATTATTCTACCATCTAGGCTTCTTACAACCACATTACCCGTTGCATTGCTCTCTGTTTTGACAGTGATCACATTGCTTGCTGGATTAGGATAGAATGTCACTCCCAACGCTTGGAAGGTAGGTACAGCGTTTGTTGCTGTATCTTTGGCATACTCAGCTGAGTCTAACTCAACACTAAACCCTTCTAGATCATCATTGTTTCTTGGCTTAACAGCGAACTGACCAAAACCGTAGTACATTATACCTACTAAGGCATCCATCTCCATTCCTTGTGTTGCTTCTACCAGTGGCACTTCAAGTATTCCATCTTGTGTTTCAAAAGCACTGTCCGCTAATACAGAAACCCAAAGTGATGAGTTGTTGTTCCCGTTTTTCACACCTGCCTGTACCTTTGTACTATTGGCAAAGTTTGCAGCGGTATCATCTGCTATAGTCCACTCACCAAATGGATTAAACTGTGGGTCAGCTATTTTTACCTTTCCACCATCATTTACCATCTTCACTAGCATACTTTCGTATTTTTCATACCCATTATTTGCTCTACCAAGGCTATCACTTACGGGCAGTTCTATCGGCATTATTTCAGCAGTTTTGCCTGTCTTAGATACAGACGTTACGTCTATCTCCGTAAAACCAAATGATTCTAACACCACACCTGTCACTTCTACTTCTTCTGTTCTCCAGAGCTCCAACAAGTCTGCACTTCCTCTTAGGTGTATACCCGCCCACTCTGTAGCATCTTTATCTTGAAGGTATATATCTTCTAAATCATAAGGCTTTGCACTCGCCGTGATGTACCCTTTTACCGTTATCGTTTGACCTACATAAGGACTCGCGTCAGACGCTTCATTCAATACATATTGTAAATCTACGATGGTTAAACCAGCATCTCTTACCGTATAAAATGAAGTAGAACCGGTTGCTGTACTTGCCGTAAATGGTTCAAAGCTTTCGTTGGCATCGTTGTCTGCGGCCTTGATGTAATATCGTATGATAGTACCATCAGCTGCTTTTGGTATAGTTGCTTCAAACTCATCTGAAGATCCTGTTTTGAGCGTCATTGGTACTGCAATAAAGCTCGTATTCTCAGCGTTAATGTCTGTGGTGTAATACAGTGTTTGACTAGCAACAGTTCCGTTGAAATCAATGATTTGAGCAGAAAGTACTACATCATCAGTACTACCTGGTACCAGTGGATTTCTAGTCACATCTGTAATACTAGGAGGTGTATCTCCTACCTTGTAGTGGCTCGTGTCAAATGGATTTAGTTCATATCCTCTACCTGTACCACCTGTACACCCGTTTTCTGAATGCAATACTATGCCGGTAATAGACTCGTACTGTGTACCAACAATAGGTGCTACAAACTCGCCTGCTACTTGTGGACTAGAGGCATTTCTTGGTACCCATCCTACTAATTTTTGAGCGATAAATCTATCTGAAACATTCATGGTATTTCCGTTGGCATCACTGATGTCAAAACTTACTCTTGTTCCACCACTGAATGCATTTACAGCTACTACAGTAACGTTTTCTACCGTCACTAGTGAACCTTCCCACGCTTCCCCAGAAGGCAATTTATTTACTCTACTGTTATCATTTAATAGTCCAATGCTTACTACTGCTGGAGTAGGTGCCGTAGTCGTTCCTATTACCGTTACAGAAGATGCATCTGACGGAGATAATTGTGTTTCACCACTAAATCCCCCCATTTCACCTATCACCTCTACGATCATACCTGCAACTAAGTTATCTAGTATAGTAACTGGCTGGCTTTGTCCATCATCATACACGCCGTGTATTTGAATTGTATTGAAATCTCCCATAGTGGCTCCTGTAGCCGTATCTATGATGTGAACCCCTGGCCTGTAGCCTCCGTTTACCGATCCTGAAGCAACTTCAGTAAGGTTACCATTGTGCATTACAATACCTACCGTTTTAATGGTCTGGCCATCGTAGGTACTTGCATCTTTGCAAGCTGCAAGGTCTGTTACACTTACAAACTGTAGGTCTCTTACAGAAACGGATGTTTGAGCACTTGTAAATAGGATAGCAAATAATCCTAACGTTAATACTAGTAATTGTTTTTTCATTTTTGTTTGTTTTAAAATTCTTTATTTAATCACAGCAAACTTGCCTTTGTACAGCTTGCCAGTGTCCAAGTCTTTTACGGTAAATATGTATAATCCTCTAGATATAATTTGTGTATTTTCTGTAAGTAAATCCCAAGCGTGTTCGCCACCGCTGTACACATTTTGCGAAGCATCTTCTGCCCCAAAAGTTTGATTCCAACGTATATCGCTGCCATCATACTGTGCATTGTGTGTGATTTGGTCTAAGAAATCTCCTGCAGCTGAGAATACGGTTATCTCACAATTGGCAGGCAAGTTGGCAAAGTACAATTTCCTGCTTTGTTCTTGAAATGAGCTCTTGCCCTCCCAACTAGCCCCTGCGTAATATGGATTTGGATACGCAAATGGTGCATTGGTAGAGAGATTTTTGTTCACTGGCTTTCCGGCAAATGCTCTAAAATTATTGGCCAATGGACTACTCTCTAGACTTTCTAAATTGCTTTCTTCATTTCCTCTATCAAAGGCTGTAACCGAAATAGCATACTGCCAACCATTGAGCACATTATCAACTGTAAACTTATACTCGTAATCCGTATCGTCCCCTTCGAACGTAGCAGGCTGATCTAGTTTTACTTTAGCAAAACCGGTCTCATAGTTGAACCCATTATTAGCAATATCATACTCGCCAATTTTTACTAAGTCTCGTTGAAGACTGGGCACATCTGTTACATCAAAACCAAGTTTGGTCATATATAACCTATACCCTTCAAAATCCTTTAACTGACTTATAGGGTCTATGCTCTCTTCTGCATTATTGTCCCAGTAGATTTCTATTTTGTTGTCAGAGGTTACTACCTTGGTATTGGGTATCTCTGGAGGTGCTGGAAGAATGAATCTCGTTAACTTACCGTCTCCGTCTATATCTTCTCCTACGTCTAACTTTCCGTTGAAATTTACATCTTCGCCACCATACGCCGTTTGTGCCCAGCTAGCATTGGCCAAGAAAGTGCTTTGTTGTGTTTTGTTGTTTTCACTATTGGGGTTGCCGTCTTCTTTCTTTTTACCAAAGATAAAAGCATAGCTTACCTTCACTTTATCTCCAGGGCTAAAATCTAGAAATGGTCCTACCGAAACTAAATCTGAACGATTTCCCGCTTGGTTTAGTTGGTCTATGTAACTGCGAGATCCACAACTGGAATTTGTTGCATTTGTAGCGTTCCAACACGGTTGATCATTGAGCCCACGTGTCATTTTTTGATAGCGGGTGTTATCATTGGAGGGTTGAAAGAAGATAGGGTCTGATGTACTATTGAACTGCCACGCATTGTAGTGAGCATTGAACCTCGGATTGGCCTCTGGATGCTGAAAACCATTCTTGTCTTCTGCTCCTAGAAATTTTTGACCTACATAACTATCTGTAAATCCAACATCTCCAGAGTTATCATAGCAATATGCCATCTGCAAACTATCAAAGTATCCATTGCCTCCTTTATTATAAAAAGCAGCTCCGCCACTGCCGGCTGGAGTAATGTTGATATTCCGTACTACAGTATTTGCCCACAGGCCAAAATATGCAGAGTCTATTGTATTGTTTCCCGTGTTTTCTATTTCAAAATCTAAGATGACGAAAAAGTCACTAAAACTATAATTCCAATTGTAGCTACGAGAAGTTACTTCCACGTTAAGCGGGTCTAGGTGACCAGCTATCTGCGTCTGTGTGCCTGGTACTTGTACATTTCTGTCTGAATATGTCGCAATAAAATCTTGATGCGAAATGGCATTTGGCGAATAAAAAGGGCTATTGCGTAGTGAGGATATCTCTCGCAGTACGTCACCGGGCTCTGGATAAAACTCAAACCCTGAAGAACCTGTACTATACCCTTGCGGAGCATCTACAGACGCTGTACTCACAGCCACAGTACTCCCATTGATCAATCCACCGAACCAAATTCCGCTTTCGAAAACATGCTCTACACCACTACCCGCTGGGTATTCCCCACTGGGATTCCCACTGCCATCTCTGTACCCACGCATAGCATTCCCATAGGTTCCCGAGTTGGAAACATTCAGACGCACGTTGGAAGAGTTGGTTGTTTTTTCGTCGAATGACTGTGCGAGTGCACTTACACTGAACAGTAAGATGGTTATAAGAGCGTTGTACTTCATCTACAAATAAGGACCGCAAATATACCAATCTGCTCAAGCCTTATGTTATGAAATATTAAAATTTGGGCTTGGGCCTTGTCACAAAAACGGACTTGATATAGTTGGGCTCATAGTATGCCATATCTTCTACGCTGTTTTGCTCCCATTTTTGCAATGCCTCATTCAGCAAATGTTTGGCATAAAGTGTTGATTTTGTATCTATTACGCTGTCGCCGAGTTCGAATTCTGTGATCCACTTGGCAGCACCGCTACCCACAGCTATTGTATCCCCTTTCAAGTAATCCACAGCCAATTGTTCGTCTATTGTTATAAAGTGCTCCTCCGCTTCCGCTACCAGTTTGGCATCGAAAACACCTAAGTAAGCGTCCATACGTCGAGCATCTATGAGTGATATTACTCTATCGGCATTGGGATTTTGCTCCAAGGCCGCTACTGCCAAAGCTCTCAATGTAGAGCAGGCTATAAGTGGAATATTGGCACCAAAACATAGTCCTTTAGCAAGGCTTACTCCTATACGCAAGCCCGTATAAGAACCGGGACCACCTCCTACGACAATGGCATCTAAATCTTCTACTTTAAGATTGGCTACCTGGAGCACTTCGTCTACATAAGAAGCTAAATAAGTACTGTGCGAATTGGCCTCTTGTATTGCTTTTTCGGCTACAATGGTAGTGTCTACAGCTACTGCTGCAGAGCACACTTCCCCAGATGATTCTATTAATAAAAATTTTGGCAAAGCTAGGCTGTAAATGGTTTTATCTTTCTGAAAGCCCACGCATCTTTGAACGGAACGTGCCATTTGGTTCTAAGGTCTGACAGCACGCTTATGGTGTTATCCAAAAATATTGTTTCATCTTTTATCAAGCCACTGATATACGCCTGATTAATATCTTGCATTTTTACTATTCGAATTTCTTCATTTTGTAAAAATGTGAGGTTCATTCTATTGAATAAGTCCAACTGTAATTGACCATCAATCTGTTGAAAAATAGCTGTGGCTTTATCGATACTGCATCCGCTTGCCGCTTCTACTTGTTCATCTACTCCCAAAACAAAAATCTGATTGTGAAAAATATCAAAATCTGCCGAAAGTTGATTGCCGTGAGCAGCCCATGAAGCACAAAACGCTGCAAGCTCTACTTTGATGGCCATTTGCTCTGTTTCGGACAGTGGTCTATTGGCTACGTATATCCAGGTACGCCCGTTTCCTGTGAGTGTTGGGAACATAGTGCGAAGATAAGGTTCAATGATGAATTGTAAATTATTAATGGTGAATGAAAAAAATACCGCGGCAATACCCAAACTTAGCTGACAAGTTGAAACTCAATTCCTTCATTTTGGTGAAAGAAGAAAGGAAAGCACCTGAAGAAATTGGACTTAAGATTCTCTTGGGGATGACTTTATTGAAGTTACTATATAAAATAGTTGATTAGAATGTTTTCCGTTAGTTATTCGTTTTCATTGCAGTTAAACGACCTTTTTTACCTGAAATTCACGTTTATATCTTAAACAATAAAAATGAACTGTTCAAATTACTATGAACTTGCAGCAAATAGGGCTCGTCCCTCATCCCAAAAACCACACCTTTCATCCAAATAGTACATTTCTATATGAAGAAAGCTAAAACTCAATTAACTTTGCACTACAAAGTACTTTTAATATGAGCAACGAAAGACATATAGAAGACCTCAAAGAGATTCGCTCTCTGATGGAAAAGAGCACTCGCTTTCTAAGCCTTAGTGGATGGAGCGGTATTATGGCTGGAGTGTATGCACTCATAGGAGCCTACGCTGCTCACGACTATGCAAACAGCGACGTTTTCCTAGCTAACCCTACGCATCAGCTTCCATTTTTGGTGATTGGTTTGGGCGTAATGGCCGCAGCTCTCATTACCGGTGCTATTCTCACCTATCTAAAGGCTAAGAAAAACGGTCAAACACTTTTTGACAAAACCGCCTTACGTATGATTGCTCATATCGGATTTCCGATGGTCGTCGGATTTTTTGTATGGCTGGCTTTTGCTCAACAAGGTGGCGAACACTTTATGGCTGGAGTACTCCTTATTTTTTATGGACTTGGATTAATCAACGGAAGTAAGTACACGCTGAACGATATCAGAATACTTGGAGTTGCCCATGTAGTATTGGGCGTATTGGCTTTGTTTTTTACACACTATGGACTGTACTTTTGGGCTGCAGGGTTTGGACTGGGGCATATAGTCTATGGAGTATATATGTGGATGAGATACGAGCGATAAATCAATGATCCAGAACTTAAACAAGTCATTTGAGAATAGATTGCGTTTAGGAATCATGAGTTTGCTCATGGTGAACGATGAGGTAGATTTTAATACCGCAAAAGAACTGCTGCAAGTGACAGACGGCAACTTGGCTAGCCATACCAAATCACTCGAAAAATTAGCCTACATAACCGTGATAAAAGAATTTGTAGGCAAGAAGCCAAAGACAAGCTACAAGGCTACCAAAGAAGGTAGAAAGGCTTTTACGGCTCACATAGACGCATTAGAGAATTTATTGAAAAACCAATGAAACTATTTTTATACATATTCACTTTGTATTTCAAAGTACTTTTAAAAACAGAACGATGGAGATAAGAAAAAATATCTGCGTATGGCTCTTTGAAAAATCGACAATGCCGTACGCTCGACTCTTTAAGCGAGGCAAGGCCCCTTGGAGACTATCTAAGAAGGATCTTTTACGTTTCCCGAAAGGTACGCTTGGCAATGCCTTGGGCACTTTTCTGAATCACAATAATTTTGAACTTATACCAAAATTGGAGCGACACGATGCCTACCATGTTATCACCAACTACGGCACTGAAGTAGAAAACGAAATTGCCTTGCAGTATTTCTTTTTTGGCAACGGTAAAAGGAGTTTGTACCTCTACGGTGTATCTACTATAGGAATACTGCTGCTACCCGAATATTGGAGAACGTTCATCGCTTCATATCGACAAGGCAAGCGTTGCAAACCCATTTACAAAATAGACGTAGAAGCATCGCTTAGTCTTCCTCTAGCTCAACTACAATCCACTCATCTAATCCATTAAAATTATGCTATTTCCCTATCTATTTTTCATACCTGGAATAATCTCTATTTGTGAGTTTATTGTATTTCTATTTCAAGGCAAAAAACCAATGAAGGGCCCTCTTGGATTCATTCTTGACACAATAAATATAATAGGCTTCCCCGCATTGTATGCTAGCGTAAACATCCCTTATATGTCGCAAACTGTTTTTATGATTCCGCCCTTTTTTCAGTTTACGACGTTGGTTGTGACACTTTGTATTATTAGCTACTTCCTTATCCGATATTTCAGTCACTACCTACCAACGGTCGTACAAATCATAGCCTTATGTCTAGTGGGTATTGGCATATTCCTGAATATGGCAATGCTATTCAGAGAATACAACATATTCTCCTTTTTTCATGTCCCTATCATTCTACTCTTTATTATTCAAATAGTAGAGAAGAGTAACTCCTTAATCAAGACCTAATTTCTGAAGCTAATCTCATAAAAATGCTATCAATAAGGACCACACTCTTTAAATCCTTCGTATCCACTTTTTTACCACCATACCTGAAATTTTACACGTAACACAATGAAACATTATTCATCCAGTACACTCAAAACCATATGAGATGTACTCTTCGCTATCGACACATTTAGAACCCTTCTTTGGGTAACCTTATTCAGTATAGGATTCGGAATGGTAGAAGCTGCCGTCGTCATCTATACGAGAGCTCTCTATTTTCCTGATGGATTTCAATTCCCCATCAATGCTATCGCAGATCCTATTGTCTTTACTGAACTATGGCGGGAATTTGCTACCCTACTCATGCTCGCGGCCGTTGGCATAATTGCTGGCAAAAACAAGGTACAGCGTTTTGCGTATTTTCTGATTAGTTTTGCTGTATGGGACATATTCTACTATGTCTTCCTCAAAGTATTTATCGATTGGCCAGCAAATTTTATGACTTGGGATATTCTCTTTTTACTCCCAGTTGCTTGGATAGGGCCTGTGATCGCTCCCATAATTTTAGCCATCTTGATGATTGGTATTGGACTCATGCTTATCATTAAAAACACACCACTCAATTGGAGTGAATGGATGCTCTTCATTGCAGGTGCCATTATTAGTATTCTCTCCTTCACTCTCGATTTCGTCATCTATCTCCATAAAAACGAGGACAACATGGAAGTCTACAAAGACGTAGGTGCCTTGTCACTCACCTATGTACCTACAGAATTTGATTGGTGGATATTTCTCATTGCTATTGGCTGTATACTCGCTGGCATGGTCTCTTACTTTGTGCGTACCTCTACCCGTGACCGCAAGCTAGAGAGTATGCAATTATTCGTGTGACAAAGCTGCGGTGTATAGCTTGCTACTACTTTGGCAAAGCTTCTTATTTAATACTAAATATCATCTGCCTCGTTGCTTAGAGACGCCGTTTTATAATCCTATCAAGGCTATCAGCATTCCACAATTGAGGACACGAAATATTCCAAACAGATAGTCTTATCACTTAGGTCTGTATATTCGCTTCCATGAGCAAAAGTTATAAGCCGGCACTCGCGATGTTGGTAAGCGTTTTTTTCTTTTGGGGTTTTGTTGCTGCAGGTAACACTATTCTAATTCCAGTATTTAAAAAAAGCCTTGATTTACAGCAATGGCAGGCACAACTCATCGAGTTTTGCTTCTATGTAGCATACGCCGTTGGTGCACTAGCGTACTACCTCATAGGTAGAGCCCGAGGAAAAGATGTCCTCAATACAATTGGGTACAAAAAAGGCTTAATCTACGGATTGCTCATCAGTGCTTTTGGTGCTTTCTTATTTATGCCAGCAGCTATTTACGAATCATTCCCATTAATGCTAGCAGGACTTTTCATAGTAGGACTTGGGTTCTCACTGCAACAAACCGCAGCAAATCCATTGGCCATTAGTCTTGGCTCTAAAGAAACCGGCAGTAGCCGCCTCAGTATGGCTGGGGGTATTAATAATGTAGGGACAACTATAGCTCCTATACTCTTGAGTTACGCTATTTTTGGTAGTACAGGCACTGCTGAGAATACAGTTCTTAGCTTAGAATCTGTAAAGCTGCCCTATCTTATACTGTGTGTAGCTTTCATTGTGGTCGCTATAGCTATTAAGTTTTCTAAAATACCCGATCAACTGGCAGATGATGATGGCACATCAGACAATGAAAGATTGCGAATCGCCGACTACCCTAGCCTATGGATGGGAATGATTGGCATCTTCGTATACGTTGGTGTAGAAGTAAGTACTGCGGCAAATTTTTCGGAATATCTCAAGATAGAAGCTGGGATATCTGAAGACAACGTAGCTCCTTTTATCTCTCTGTTTTGGGGAAGTCTTATGATCGGCAGATGGGCCGCTTCTGTAGGTGCATTTAATGTATCTAAAGCGACCGAAAACATTCTTAGGGTTATAGCTCCGCTTTTAGCTTTCGGTTTATTCCTTGCTGTCAACTCACTGAAACCAAGCACCGATATTACCCAATTCTTTCCATACCTCATTCCAATGGCCGTTCTTCTTATAGCAGCACATATCACTTCCAACAAACCTGCATTCCAACTCCAACTATTTGCAGGTCTTGGTATACTGAGTTTATTCATAGGGATGTTTACCACAGGTATGCTCAGCATATTTGGTTTCATGAGTGTTGGATTGTTTTGCAGTACGCTTTGGCCGTGTGTTTTTGATCTAGCGACTAGCGGTCTTGGAAAATTTAAGAGTCAGGGAAGTGCATTCCTTATTATGATGATAATGGGTGGTGGATTTGTAAGTGTATTCCAAGGATATTTGTCTGACGAGTCTCTACTCGGTATCAGAAATAGTTATTGGGTAGGTGTAGCGTGTTTTGCGTATCTAGCGTATTACGGTAGGTATATGATGAGACGCGTTTAATCTTCCTTGCAGCCCTGCAGGGCAG
>TARA_B110000902_G_scaffold87888_1_pt1 | contig 31821 bp, 29 predicted proteins | sample TARA_B110000902 | Tara Oceans TARA_B110000902 (sample SAMEA4398009) | marine metagenome | biome: Polar Biome; feature: [SRF] surface water layer (ENVO:00010504); material: water (ENVO:00002006), including particulate matter (ENVO:01000060) such as... | depth 5 m | reverse complement strand
AAGAAGAAAAGTCCGATTATTGATACTTGGTGGCAAACAGAAACGGGGGGCATCATGATTACACCAATTCCTTATGTAACACCAACAAAACCTACCTATGCAACCTTACCTTTTATTGGTATTCAACCTTGTTTAATGGATGAAAATGGAAAAGAATTAAAAGGAAATCAAGTAGAAGGAAGGTTGTGTATAAAATTTCCTTGGCCAAGTATCGCTCGAACTATTTGGGGAAATCACCAACGTTATAAAGAAACTTATTTTTCTGCATATAATAACAAGTATTTTACAGGAGATGGCGCTTTACGAGATGAGGTGGGGTATTACCGAATTACAGGTAGGGTAGATGATGTCATTATTGTTTCTGGTCATAATTTGGGAACTGCACCCATAGAAGATGCGATTAACGAACATCCTGCAGTAGCAGAATCTGCAATTGTAGGTTTCCCTCATGATATTAAAGGGAGTGCTTTGTATGGGTATATTACTTTAAAAGATACTGGAGAAACTAGAAATCAGGACAATTTAAGAAAAGAAATCAATCAGTTGATAACTGATCGAATTGGTCCCATAGCAAAACTAGATAAAATTCAATTTTCGGACGGATTACCAAAAACACGTTCAGGAAAAATTATGCGACGTATTTTACGTAAAATAGCGTGTAATGAAATGGATAATTTAGGAGATGTTTCCACCTTATTAAATCCGGAAGTTGTAGAAAGTATTATAGAAAATAGATTGTAAAGTAATTTAATTTTTTATGGCGTGTTTTTACGAAAAATAAAAACTGCGCTATTCACGATATCTTTTTGCTCAAAAAAACAAAAAGGATGTCGTTTCTATCGCTCACGCAAGTCGCTTTAGTAAATAATTGATACATTTTTTAGATCTCACAGGTTTTTAAATCCTGTGAGGTCTTTTAGGATGTTGTAACTTTGTAAATATGTCAGTATTTTTTAAATGGCATATAAATTGACAATTGCTAGTTACCTATATTTTAAAATAAATTATGCAGCATCTTAAAGATTCAAAAAAAAACAAACCCAAAGTTTCCATCTTAAAAGCGTTTAAAACAATTATTTGGCCAAAGCGAAAATTAGTTTTCATAGGGTTGGTTCTTATTGTTTTAAGTAGACTCTCTAGCTTGGTGTTGCCTTGGAAAAGTAAGGCTTTGTTAGATGAGGTAATTCCGAATAAAGATTATGACCAATTATATCATTTATTATTTATCGTTGGATTGGCAATTTTAGTACAATCCATCACCTCTTTTTTGTTAACCAGAATTTTAAGTGTACAGGCACAGTTTTTAATTTCAGAATTAAGAGCGCAAGTTCAAAAAAAAGTAGTGTCTTTGCCTATAAGTTTTTTTGATAACACAAAATCAGGTGCATTAGTTTCTAGAATTATGAGTGATGTAGAAGGAGTTAGAAACTTAATAGGAACCGGTTTGGTTCAACTTGTTGGGGGAACAATTACAGCAGTAATTTCTATGATTTTACTGATTCAAATAAGTCCGTCAATGACCTTTTTTGTGTTGGTTCCTGTCGCAGTTTTTGGCCTTGTGGCTTTAAAAGCATTCAAATACATACGTCCTATTTTTAGAAACAGAGGCATTATAAGTGCAGATGTAAAAGGAAGGTTAACGGAAACACTCTCTGGGGTGAGAGTTATCAAAGCCTTTAATGCAGAAGCACAAGAGAATGAAACTTTTGAAAAAGGTGTAGACAAGTTGTTTCAAAATGTAAAAAAGAGTTTAACGGCAACAGCATTTATGACAAGTTCTGCCACTTTTTTATTAGGAATTGCTTCTACAGGAATTATGGGAATTGGAGGTTATAAAATTATGACAGGCGAATTAACTGTTGGAGACTTTCTTTCTTTTACCTTACTGTTAGGTTTTATGATTGCGCCTATTGTTCAAATGAGTAATATTGGAAGCCAATTAACAGAAGCGCTTGCTGGTCTGGATAGAACCGAAGAATTAATGAATATGCCTGCCGAAGAAGACGATCCACAGAGGTCAATTGTTATAGAAAACATGAAAGGAACCCTTGTTTTTGATGATGTGTCTTTTTCTTACGAAGCAGGAAAAGACGTATTAAATAATATCAGTTTTCAAGTTCCTTCTGGTTCTGTAACTGCTTTGGTTGGAAGTTCTGGTTCTGGAAAATCTACAATAGCGGGCTTGTCTGCTACCTTTTTAAATCCAAAATCAGGTAAAATCACCATTGACAATCAAGACATGTCTAAAGTAAAATTGTCTAGTTATAGGAAATATTTAGGTGTCGTTTTACAAGATGAATTTTTGTTTGAAGGAACTATTAAAGAAAATATTTTATTTCCAAGACCTAATGCTTCCGAAGAAGATTTACAAAATGCTGTAAAAGCAGCTTATGTTAATGAATTTACGGATCGCTTTGAAAAAGGTTTAGATACTTTAATTGGAGAAAGAGGGGTAAAACTCTCAGGAGGTCAGCGTCAACGATTGGCAATTGCTAGAGCAATTTTGGCAGACCCTAAAATTATAATTTTAGACGAAGCAACCTCGAGTTTAGATACAGAAAGTGAATCTTTAATTCAAAAAAGCTTGTCTGAATTAGTAAAAGATAGAACGACCATTGTCATTGCCCACCGACTAAGTACCATAAAACAAGCTGATCAAATTTTAGTTATAGAATCTGGAAGTATTGTTGAAAGAGGTACACATGATGAGTTAATTGCAACAAAAGGAAGGTATTTTGATTTATTTACCTATCAATCAAAAATTTAAAAATTTGGTTTTTTGTAAACTTTCTCCAAAAAAACGACATAACTATCTATTAAAATAAACGAAAATCAACTTATGAAAAAAACACTTTTATTCTTTATAATAGTATTAGCAATTTCTTGTAAAAACGAATCAAAAAAGAACAAAAAAAAGGAAACATTTGTTGAAGCGAAAAAAGATAATTTTCCGCCAGAATTAGGGCAAGTTTTCGAAAAACATGGAGGCATCACTACTTGGAAAAAAGCACAAATACTATCTTTTAATAAAGGAGAAGAAGTGCATACAGTGTCATTACATTCTAGAAAAACAGTAGTTAATACGCCAGAATATTCTTTAGGTTTTGATGGGAAAGAAGTATGGTTAGATGAAGTTAAAAAAGGAACTTTTAAAGGGAACCCTACTTTTTATTATAACTTATATTTTTATTTTTATGCAATGCCTTTTGTGTTAGCTGATGATGGAATTAGTTATGAAAAAGTAGCTGATTTGGTTTTTGAAGACACAAAGTATCCAGGATATAAAATTTCATTCAAACCAGGGAAAGGAACTTCGCCAGACGATAATTATTTTGTGTATTACCACCCAGAAACTTATCAAATGGAGTGGTTAGGTTATACCGTTACTTTTTTCGATAAAAAAGTTTCTAATACAGTTACTATTATTAGATATAACCAATGGGAAGATGTAAGTGGGTTGTTATTACCAAAAGAAATTACTTGGTATAAAAAAGACCAAAATGGAGTTCTAATGACCTCTATAAAACCTGTTACAGAATTTACATTACCCTTGGTTAGTCAAGGTAAGTTACCTGCTTCATTTTTTGAAAAACCCGTTAATTAGTTCGTGATATATCCGTAGCTCAAAGTTTGTCCGTTTACCATTATTTCTCTCCTTTTAGATGCTCATTGATTTTATCATACACTGTACAATAATACCCATGAAATCTAGAAAGCAAAATGTTTTCATTCTTTTTTGTGTTTCTAAGAATGTCTAAATCGAATAATTGAATGCCTGCAACTTCTTCTTTCTGAGGGATTAAATCTGAAATAGGAGCTTTCAATTCTCCTATAAAAACATGATGAAACTCATTGTCCTGAATTCCATTTTCGTGAGAAACTTGGTGGATTCTTGTTCCTATTTTAATGAGGTCTTTTTCTTTAATATTTAAACCAATTTCTTCAAAAATTTCTCTTTTTGCAGAGGCTAAAACTCCTTCTCCAGCACCAATGTGACCAGCAACAGAAATATCCCACAAACCTGGAAACACTTTTTTTGTCAGTGCCCTCTTTTGGAGGAGTATTTTTTCATCCGAAGTAAATAGCCAGATATGAACAGTTGCGTGAAACCAGCCGTTTTTATGCGCTTCAGATTTCAGTGCTCTTCTACCTGTTAGGGTTCCTTCAGGGGTTAAAATATCAATAAGCTCGTCCATGGCAAAAGACAAGATTTTCACAAATCTTCAAAAATAGAAAGGAATGAGAACTTGTGAAATTCGTGTCATTGAATTAATTATTTGAAATAAGAAAAGGTTTCTCCTTCTTCTATTTTTAATAATGTTTCATAAATCATTTTAATTACATTTTCTACATCCTCTCTATGCACCATTTCAACCGTAGTGTGCATGTATCTTAAAGGTAAAGAAATCAATGCAGACGCAACACCTCCATTGCTATATGCAAAAGCATCAGTATCTGTACCTGTTGCTCTAGAAAGCGCAGAACGTTGGAAAGGAATGTTTTTAGCTACTGCGGTTTCTGTAATTAAATCCCGTAATTTTTGTTGAACAGCAGGAGCATAAGCAATCACTGGCCCTTTTCCCATTTCTAATAATCCTTCTTTTTTCTTGTCTATCATTGGTGTGGTAGTGTCATGCGTAACATCCGTAACAATAGCAACATTTGGCTGTATTGTTTGTGTAATCATTTCTGCTCCACGAAGTCCAATTTCTTCTTGTACAGAATTTGTAATGTACAATCCAAAAGGCAGTTCTTTTTTATTTTCTTTTAGTAGACGAGCTACTTCTGCAATCATAAATCCACCCATTCTATTGTCTAAAGCGCGACATACAAATTTGTCTCCGTTTAAAACATGAAATTCATCTGGATAAGTAATTACACAACCAACATGGACGCCTAAGGCTTCCACCTCTTTTAAGGTTGTACAACCTGTATCAATAAAAATATTGTCAGGTTTTGGTGCTTCTTCATTTGCTTTGTCTCTTGTGTGAATTGCTGGCCAGCCAAAAACGCCTTTTACAATCCCTTTTTTAGTGTGAATATTGACAATTTTACTAGGTGCAATTTGATGGTCAGAACCTCCGTTTCTAATGACATAAATCAAACCATTATCTGAAATGTAATTTACATACCAAGAAATTTCATCTGCATGCCCTTCGATCACTACTTTGTATTTTGCATCTGGATTTATAACTCCAACAGCAGAACCATAGGTGTCCGTAATAAAAGTATCTACATAGGGTTTTAAATAGTTCATCCAAATTTTCTGACTTTCCCATTCATAGCCCGTTGGAGCAGCATTGTTTAGGTATTTCTCTAAAAAGGTAAGTGATTCTTTATTTAAGATTGATTTTTTTGACATGTGTGTGTTTAAAAAGTTATTAAGTTAAAAGTATATAAATTAAAAAAAAGTTTTTAATGATAATTTGAATCTTACTTTTTTTTTGCTTGTTGTATCGATACCCCTGTTACTTGATTTCCGTAAAAATAAAACGATTTTTTATTTTTACGGAAGTTAATCTTAAAAAGTTGTAAAAAAAAATACTACTCATTAACAATGATTGATAAATAAAACGATAAAGTTAGTTGTTGAAAATTTAATAGTGACTTACTTAATAGATCTTGATTGACTAGAATGCCCAGTGTTGATCGTATTTGTATAATTTCTAAAAATCGTTTTATTTTATTATAAATTAAGAGTAAATAATTCCTATTTTTGCGGTGTTAATCGAATTTAATTGATGAATTTATCCAAATTAAAAGAAGCTAGAATAAGAAGGAAGTTTGATAAAATGCTTTCAAGATTAGAAGAAAACAGCACTGTTTCTAAAAAAGAGATCATAACCGTTGGTATTTTAACTACGGATGAAATTTCATCAAAAATAGAGTTACAATCAAAAGTTGAATCGATACTTGGGATTAGAAATTCTAAAATATATAGTTTCAAGAAATTTGATAAATCAGCTACTGTTTCCTACAAACATTTTTCAGAAAAAGATATGAATTGGAAGGGTACTTTTGTACAACCTAATTTTCAAATTTTTTTAGCACAACCGTTTGATTTATTAATTGGTTATTTTGATGTGAAAAATTTATATTTAGAAAAAGCAATTTTACAAGCCAATGCTAGTTTTAAAACTGGTTTTTCAGGTGTCAATTCAAAATTATATGAATTAGAAATTGCTGAAGCAGCAATTAAAATAGACGAATTTCTTTTAGAACTCAAAAAGTACCTTCAAATTCTTGAGAAACTAAAAAATTAAACTTTAAGAATAAAGTTGTGTATTCTTAGTAAGAAGATACAATTTAGTAATAATATCCATCTTAAAATTGTAATTTTACGGCCTTAAAATATTATAAAATGCAGAAATTTATTGGAACTGGAGTTGCGTTGATTACCCCTTTTAAAAAAGATTTAAGTGTAGATTTTGATGCACTTGTAAAGTTGGTAAACTACAATATTGAAAACGGAACAGACTATCTAGTTATTAATGGTACAACCGCTGAAAGTGGTACAATTACAGCCGAAGAAAAGCAAGAAATCATACAGGTCATTATCAATACAAATAACAGTCGATTGCCTTTGGTTTTAGGTGTTGGAGGTAATAATACGGGGTTGGTTGTTGCAGAATTAAAAACAAGAGACTTTACAGGTTTGGATGGAATTCTTTCTGTAGCACCCTATTACAGTAAACCAACTCAGGAAGGATTTTATCAGCACTTTAAAACCATTGCAGAAGCAACAGATCTACCTATAATTTTGTACAATGTACCTGGCAGAACTGCTAAAAACATGGAGCCCGCTACTACTTTACGTTTGGCAAAAGATTTCGATAATATTGTAGCTGTTAAAGAAGCAGGAAATAATAAACAACAATATTATACTTTATTAAAAGACAAGCCAGCAGATTTTTTAATTATATCTGGAGATGATGATCTAGCATTGGGCGTTGCCTTGGCAGGTGGTGCTGGAGTGATTTCTGTTATTGGACAAGCATTTCCAAAGCAGTTTTCTACCATGATCAATCATGGATTGCAAGGGAATAATAAAGAAGGTTATGCACTTCATTATAAAATGATGGATATTGTAGACTACATTTTTGAAGAAAATAATCCTGCAGGAATAAAAGAAGTTTTACAAGTGTTAACTATTTGTAGTAATGAAGTTCGTTTACCTTTAGTAAAAGCAAGTGCCGCGTTGAGTACTAAAATCAGTAAATTTGTTTTAGATTTTTAGTGATTGACCCTGCCTGAAACCATAAAAAAGAAGCGCTTATCAATTTTTAAAAAAACGACTTCAAAAAATTGAAATAATATTAACAAATCTTTAGTAACAATTAATCGCTTTACTAAGGTTTTTTGTAGATAATTGTACTGCACAATTTACTGTGTAAAAAAACGTTTTATTAATCCATATTTAATCACTAATTTTGCACGATGCAAAAAATTAAAAATTTAGCGTGTTTATTGATGTTTTCACTTGTCTTATTCTCCTGTGGTGAATATCAGAAAGTATTAAACAGAGGTACCGCCGAAGAGCAATATAAAATGGCGACCAAAATGTACGAAAGTAATAAGTACAGTAAAGCTTTGCGTTTGTTCGAGAAAATTACACCAACCTACAGAGGGAAACCTCAAATGGAACGAATCCAGTTTATGGTTGCTCAATCAAATTTTAATGAAAAAAGTTATAGCACTTCTGGTTATTATTTTGATCGATTCGCTAAAAATTATCCTAAAAGTTCAAAGAAAGAAGAAGCCTCTTTTTTATCTGCTTATAGTTATAAATTAGCATCACCACGTTTTAGTTTAGATGCAACAGATACAAAGAAAGCTTTAGAAGCTTTTCAAACATTTATTGATACCTATCCAGATTCTGATAGAACTGAAGAGGCAAATACCCACTACAAAGAATTAAGATATAAGCTTCAAAAGAAATCTTTCGAAATTGCAAAAACCTATTATAGAACAGCTGATTATGATTTAAGAAATTATAAATCTGCAATTCAGGCTTTTGATAATTTATTGTCAGATTATTTAGGTTCAGAATTTAAAGAGGAAGCGTATTATTACCGATTAAAAGCGGCGCACGATTTTGTTTTAAAAAGTACAGTAAGAAGAAAACCGGAACGTATTAAAGACGCTATTGAAGCATACGAAAAACTTAAAAGAAACTTTCCTGAATCTAAATTTATGGAAGCTTCTAATGAAATGTTAGCGACTTTAGATGCAACAGAAAAAGAGGTAGCAGCGATATTTGCAAAACAAAAAGAATTTAAAAGGTCACAAAAGAAATAAACGAATTATGGATTACAAAGACACAAAAGCAGTATTGAGTACGATTACTTATGATAAAAATGAAATAGAAGCTCCTACACAAAATATTTATGAAGCTATTTCTATTATTGCTAAAAGAGCAAATCAAGTAAGTGGTGACTTAAAGAAAGAATTAGTTGATAAATTAGAAGAGTTTGCAACTTTTAATGATAGCTTAGAAGAAGTTTTTGAAAATAAAGAGCAAATAGAAGTTTCTAAATTTTACGAAAGATTACCAAAACCAACAGCGATTGCAGTTGAAGAGTGGTTAAACAATAAAGTATATTTTAGAAACCCAGACACTGAATAATGTTTGTTTTAAGTGGTAAAAAAATTCTTTTAGGAATTACTGCTGGAATTGCTGCATACAAAACAGCTAGTTTAGTTCGTTTATTTATAAAATCAGGCGCAGAAGTCAAAGTTATTATGACTCCTGCGTCTAAAGACTTTATAACACCTCTCACACTTTCTACACTTTCGAAGAACCCTGTTCACTCAACTTTTTATGATACAGAAGATGAAAATGAACAATGGAATAATCATGTAGATTTAGGGCTTTGGGCAGATTACTTTGTAGTTGCGCCAGCAACAGCAAATACACTCTCAAAAATGGCCAGTGGTACTTGTGATAACTTATTATTAGCAACCTATTTATCAGCGAAATGTCCTGTTTATTTTGCTCCTGCAATGGATTTAGATATGTACATTCACCCTTCTACAAAAGAAAATTTAGTTACCTTAAAATCTTTTGGAAACACAATTATTCCTGCAACTTCTGGAGAGTTAGCAAGTGGTTTAGTGGGAGAAGGTAGAATGGCGGAACCTGCTGATATTGTTTCCTTTATAGAAAAAGATATTTTATCATCTTTGCCTTTAAAAGGAAAAAAATTGCTACTTACAGCTGGTCCAACATACGAAGCTATAGACCCTGTTCGTTTTATTGGAAATCATTCTTCTGGCAAAATGGGTTTTGCAATTGCAGAAGCAGCTGCTAATTTAGGTGCTGAGGTCTATTTAATTTCGGGTCCAAGTCATCAGCAAACAAAAAACGCTTTAATAAAAAAAATAGATGTAGTATCTGCTGAAGAAATGTACGAAGCTGCGCATGCCTATTTTAAACAGGTAGATATTGCGATTCTTTCTGCTGCAGTTGCAGATTATAAACCAAAAAATATAGTTACCCAGAAAATAAAAAAGAAGGATGCTACGTTAAATATTGAGTTAATACCTACTAAAGACATTTTAGCTTCTTTGGGTGAAATAAAACAACAGCAGTTTTTAGTTGGTTTTGCATTAGAAACTGATAACGAGTTAGAAAACGCAAAAAGTAAACTAAAGAGAAAAAATTTAGATGCAATTGTATTAAACTCTTTACAAGATGAAGGAGCTGGTTTTGCAACAGACACAAATAAAATTACTATCATTGATAAAAATTTGAAAGAAAAATCCTTTAAATTAAAATCAAAATTGGCTGTTGCGAAAGATATTATGAACGAAATCGTAATTAGCATTAGGGATCAGGAATAAATAGAATTTGAATGTAGAGCGTATAGAAGGTTCTTGTTTTTTTGTTTTATTTCCAGTTTCAAAAATATAAAATCTAAAAAAAATGCATAAACTTATATTCTTTTTTCTGATCTTATTTTCAGTTTCTTTAACCCAATCACAAGAATTAAATTGTTTGGTTACGGTCAATTATAATCAAGTTCAAGGCTCAAATACACAGGTTTTTAAAACCCTGCAAAGATCTTTGTCGGAGTTTGTAAATCAAACAGAATGGACGGATGAAAGCGTAAAACCTGCTGAAAGAATAGACTGTGCTCTAACCATCATTATAACTTCTAGAGATGCAAATACTTTTACTTCAACAATACAAATTCAATCCACTAGACCCGTTTTTGGTACTACTTATGCAACACCTATATTGAATTTAAAAGACAATGATTTTAACTTTAAGTACAATGAGTTCGATCCATTAATTTATAATAAAAACTCATTTGATAGTAATCTAATTTCTACCATCGTTTTTTATATGAATGTTATTCTTGGTGCAGATGCAGATACTTTTAAAAAGAACGGAGGAGAAGCCTATTTAAAAGAAGCTCAGAACGTAATGTTGCAAGCACAGCAAAGTGGCTTAGGTGCTTGGCAGAATGTAGTAGGGAAACAGAATCGTTTTTCATTGATTGATAATTTCTTATCACCAAAACTAACTACCTTTAGAACAGCAACTTATAACTATCATAGAAAAGGATTTGATACTTTTTCTAACAACAAAAAAAATGCAAAACAGACGATAGAAAATGCTGTGATCTCTTTGGAAAAAATCTATAACAAAACGGTGGGTAACTATTTAATTCGTTTGTTTTTTGATGCAAAAGCAGACGAAATTGTAAATATATATTCTGATGGTCCTGTTACAAGAAATCAAAATAAACTTACGCAAGTACTCAAGAAAATATCTCCAAACAATAATTCTAAGTGGAGAAATATTAAATAAAACATTAATTTTGATGCAATTTTCACTAATTTTATTTTTCTAAAAATTAGCCGATTTGTTAACACAACTTTCCATCAATAACTACGCATTAATCAATCATTTATCTATTGATTTCTCTTCAGGATTGTCCATTATTACTGGAGAAACAGGAGCAGGAAAGTCCATACTTTTAGGTGCTTTAGGTTTGGTTTTAGGGAACAGAGCAGATTTATCTTCACTAAAAGACACTTCCAATAAATGTATTGTAGAAGCAAAAGTGGCAATTTCCAACTATCAGCTACAAGATTTTTTTAAGGAACTAGATTTAGATTACGAAGTAGAAACTATTATTAGAAGAGAGATTTTGCCCTCTGGTAAATCAAGAGCTTTTGTAAATGATACGCCCGTTACACTCGCTGTTTTAAATGAATTGAGATCTAAATTGATTGATGTGCATTCGCAACATCAAACCATACAACTGTCTGATACGAATTTTCAGTTTTCTATTATTGATGCGTTGGCAAAAAATAAAGAAAGAATTGAGTCCTATAAAAGGGGGTATATTCAGCTAAATAACTTAAAAAAAGAACATGCACAATTAGAAGCAAAACAGCTTGAAGCAAATCAACAATATGATTATAATTTGCACTTGTTTAAAGAACTAGAAGCTGCAAGTATTCAAGTTGATGAACAACAAATTTTAGAAGAAAAATTAGAGATATTAAATAACATAGAAGAAATAAAAAGTAATTTATCTGAGGCCATTGGAATTACAAATACGGAGGAAATTGGAATCCAGAGCTTACTAAATACTTTAGAAAATAGACTCACTAAAATCGCCTCTTTCTCAAGAGAATATCAAGAAATTTCCGAAAGAATTACTTCTGTAAAAATTGAAATTGATGACATTGTTGCAGAATTAGAGACGGCTAATGAACATGTAGATTTCAACCCGAATGAAGTAGCAGAAATTAATGATCGATTGCAATTGTTGTATAATTTGCAGCAAAAACATCAAGTACATTCTAATCAAGAGCTCGTCAAAATTTTTGAAGAACTCTCAAACAAAGTAGCGCAAGTAGCAACTGCAGACGAAGTAATCCAACAAAAACAAAACGAAATAGTTTTAGTTATAGAGAAATTAGATAAAGTTGCCGGCTTAATTTCTAGCGCACGAAATCATGCCACACCAAAATTAACCAAAGAGTTACAAGATTTATTAATGGATTTAGGAATGGAAAACGCTCGTTTCTCTATCAATATAACCCCAACAGATACGTATCATTCCAATGGGAAAGATGCATTAGAATTCCTGTTTTCAGCGAATAAAGGAGGAAACTTTGGTGCGTTAAAGAAAGTAGCTTCTGGTGGAGAATTATCAAGAATTATGCTGACTGTTAAAAAAGTATTATCAGCAAATACACAATTGCCCACTATCATTTTTGATGAAATTGATACAGGAGTTTCTGGAGAAGTATCCAATAAGATAGCTGCTATAATGCAGCAAATGAGTAACGATATGCAAGTAATTGCAATTACACATTTACCACAAATTGCAGCAAAAGGAAGCCATCATTACAAAGTATATAAAGAAGAAATAAACGGAGTTACTACGACCAACTTGAAGCAATTATCAACAGCCGAAAGGATTATTGAAATTGCAGAAATGTTAAGTGGAAAAGACATCTCTGAAACAGCACTTACGCACGCAAAAGAATTGTTGCGTTAGTTGTATAAACAAGAAGTAAGTTCCAACAACCAAACAACCAATCTACAACCATGTACAATTTATTAAAAGGAAAAAAAGGAATTATTTTTGGCGCTTTAAACCAACATTCAATTGCTTGGAAAACTGCCCAAAGAGCCCATGAAGAAGGCGCGGAATTTGTGTTAACAAATGCACCGGCTGCAATGAGAATGGGAGAATTAGATGTTTTGGCAAAAAAAACAGGTTCACAAATTATTGCTGCAGATGCAACTTCTATCGATGATTTAGAAAACTTAGTAGAAAGATCTATGGAGATTTTGGGCGGTAAAATTGACTTTGTCTTACATTCAATAGGCATGTCCGTAAATGTTAGAAAAGGGAAGTCCTATACAGATCCAAACTATGATTTTACCACAAAAGGCTGGGATGTTTCTGCTGTTTCTTTCCATAAATTATTAAATGTTTTATACAAAAAAGAAGCCATGAATGCATGGGGATCTATCGTTGCCCTGACTTATATGGCCGCACAAAGATCTTTCCCCGATTATAATGATATGGCAGATAATAAAGCTTATTTAGAGTCTATTGCTCGAAGTTTTGGCTATTTTTTTGGTAGAGATCATAAAGTACGAGTCAATACAATTTCCCAATCGCCAACGCCAACAACAGCTGGAACAGGTGTAAAAGGATTCGATGGTTTTATCACCTATTCAGAGAAAATGAGTCCACTAGGAAATGCAACGGCACTAGAGTGTGCAGATTATACGATTTCTATGTTTTCGGATTTGACAAAGAAAGTAACCTTACAGAATTTATTTCATGATGGCGGATTCTCCAATATGGGGGTAAGTGATGCTGTTATGGAGAGGTTCGAATAATTTTTTTTGAAGATATTTCCTGCTTTCGCTACTCGCTTCCCGCCTAAAAGCGGGAGAGCTCAAACAGACCGCTCAATCAGGGCTAAACTTGTTTGCCAGCTTTCAGGACACAAAAAAATAAAAAGCATTTTTAAAGTTGAAAGTTTTTAGAAATAAAATCTTTCAACTTTTTTAATTTTTCTACATTTACAATATCGTTTAAAAACTACTTAATTTTGAAACGCTCAAACTTTGAAACTTAAATTTTCTTTAATAATCCCCGTCTACAATCGTCCAAACGAAATTGACGAACTATTAGAAAGTCTTACAAAACAAGATTTCTCTGATGATTTTGAGGTGCTGATTATTGAAGACGGTTCTACCGAGAAAAGTGATGCCATTGTTGAAAAATATAAAAGTCAGCTTCCTTTAAAATATTTTTTTCAAGAAAACAGTGGTGCAGGAGCAAGTCGAAATTTTGGAATGCAAAATGCATCTGGCACTTATTTTATTATTTTAGATTCAGATGTTGTGCTTCCAAATCAATATTTATCTGAAGTGAAAAAAAGTTTAGTAACTCATTTTACAGACGCTTTTGGAGGACCTGATGCAGCGCATAAAAGTTTTACTTCGCTTCAAAAAGCAATTAATTATTCTATGACTTCCATGTTAACTACTGGCGGAATTCGTGGAATAAAAAAAGCGATGGGGAAGTTTCAACCAAGAAGTTTCAATTTTGGGATGTCGCAGAGAGCTTTTAATAAAACAAAAGGTTTTTCTAAAATGAAAAACGGAGAAGATATCGACTTAACGTTTCGTTTGTGGGAAAATGATTTTGAAACGCAATTGATTGAAAAAGCATTTGTCTACCATAAAAGGAGAAGTTCTGTTCAACAATTTTTTAAACAAACATTCGGTTTTGGAACGGCAAGACCAATTTTGAATAAAAAATATCCGCAAACAGCAAAACTAACCTATTGGTTTCCTTCTTTGTTCATTATAGGAATTGATGTCAGTATCATTTTAACAATTTTTGGTTACGATCAGTTATTATATTTCTACGGATACTATTTCTTGTTAATTTTCTTAGATTCTTTATTTAAAAATAAAAATCTATATGTTGCATTTTTAAGTATGTTTACTTCCTTAACTCAATTTTTAGGATATGGGTTGGGGTTTTTAGAATCGAAGTTGTATTCAAAGAAAAAATAGGGTTATAACAAATACCTCACAGGTTTTTTAAATCTTCTGACGTCTGAAATTTATAGGAACAAAGTTTTTTATTATTTAAAAAACGCTTTAGATTTCTCCCAATACACATCCATTTCAGTCAAAGACATGTCAGAAAGTTCTTTGCCTTCTTTTTTAGCCGCTTTTTCTAGATATTGAAAACGATTGATGAATTTTTTGTTTGTTTTTTCTAAAGCATTTTCAGGGTTAACTCCAATAAAACGTGCGTAATTTATCATAGAAAATAATACGTCTCCAAATTCTTTTTCTGTATTCTCTTTGTTACCTGCTTTTATTTCTTCGTTTAACTCTGTGAGTTCTTCTTGTACTTTTTCCCACACTTGTTCGGGTTTTTCCCAGTCAAAACCAACTCCAGCAACTTTTTCTTGAATCCTAGCTGCTTTTACAACTGCAGGTAAACTTTTTGGAACACCTTCTAAAACAGAAGTACTGCCTTCATTTAGTTTTAGTTGCTCCCAATTACGTTTTACTTCTTCTTCATTTTTAACAACTACATCACCATAAATATGAGGATGTCGGTGTATTAATTTGTCAGAAATAGCGGTGGCAACATCACCAATGTCAAACGCTTCTTTTTCACTACCAATTTTTGCATAAAATACGATGTGTAAGAGTACATCGCCCAATTCCTTTTTAATTTCTGGTAAATCATTATCTAAAATAGCATCGCCAAGCTCATAGGTTTCTTCAATAGTAAGATGACGTAAACTTTCTAGGGTTTGTTTTTTATCCCAAGGGCACTTCTCTCGAAGTTCGTCCATGATATCTAACAAACGGTTAAAAGCTTTTAATTGCTCTTTTCTAGAATTCATTTATGAGTTTCTAAGTTGTGAAAATTAAAACGTGACACTGAAAACTGCCAGCTAAGACAATAAACTGCTACTAATTATAAAAATCTATTTACTCTTTTACACTTTCTTTAGAAACTTCTTCCACTTTAGAAAAATCCATTCCCGCCTTTACTAATATATTAAACCACTGAATTACTTTTTTAATGTTTGATGCGTAGACTCTTTCGTCATCATAGTTTGGTAATACTTCAGTAAAAAAAGCAGTTAATTGTTTGCTATTTTCTTTGTGAGAAATTGCTTCTTTACCTGCTGTTTTTTCAAACATAGATGTAAAGATATCTAGCAAAGGCACATCTTCTTCGTAGGAGTAGATTGCAATATTTTCTAAAAGACTTACGTTTTGAGTAGCATTAATTGCCAAACGTTTTTTTTCTATCAAAGACTCTGCAATTACTGCATTTTTTGATTGAGAGATTATCTGAAATAATCCTGGTCTACCCGTTACTGATATAATTGTATTAAATTCCATTGTTTTTTTTTTGACTATTTACCTTTTTTAGCATTTGGGAAGCGCATTCGATACTCTGAATTAATTTTCCCTTTAGAAATATTATCTAATTTCTTTTTTATCAATCTTTTCTTTAAGGAAGAAAGTTTATCTGTAAATAAAATTCCATCGATATGGTCATACTCATGTTGAAAAACTCTAGCAGCTAAGCCATTTAAAGTTTCTGTATGCTTCTTAAAATCTTCATCTTGGTATTCAATCGTGATTTCTGGCTGACGATAGACATCTTCTCTTACATCAGGAATACTCAAACATCCTTCATTAAACACCCATTCTTCTCCTTCTTCTTTCAGTATTTTCGCGTTTATAAAAACTCTATTGAAACCTTCCAAAACATCTCTATCTTTCTTAGACAATTCTTTGTCTTCAGCAAAAGGAGAAGCATCAATTAGGAATAGGCGAATTGCTTTACCTATTTGAGGTGCTGCTAAGCCAACGCCAGAAGCATTGTACATGGTTTCTTTCATGTTTGCAATCAAGGTATTTAATTCAGGATAATCCGCATTTATTTCTACAGCAACTTTTCGTAAAACGGGATCTCCGTAGGCAACTATTGGTAAAATCATTTCTTTATTTTTAATGTTTGCAAAAATACAAATATTGAGAGCTCAATAAAACTATTTATTATATAAATATGATTGTAAAATAATGGTCGCACTAATTTCATCAACCATCGCCTTGTTTCTGCGTTGTTTCTTATTCATTCCACTGTCAATCATTGTTTGAAATGCCATTTTAGATGTAAAGCGTTCATCAATTCTTAAAAAAGGGATTTGAGGAATTTTATTTTCAAGTTTTTTTAAAAAAGGAGCAATCAAAGCTTCGCTTTCACTATCAGTGTTGTTCATTTGTTTTGGTTTCCCAACTAAAAAAAGTGCGACCTTGTTTTTAGAGATGTACGCTGTTAAAAAAGAAATTAATTCCTCCGTATTTACAGTTGTTAAACCGGATGCAATTATTTGCAACTCATCTGTAACGGCAATTCCCGTTCTTTTTTTTCCAAAATCTATTGCTAAAATTCTAGCCATCTACAATTGTTTTTACAAAAATACGTTTTTTAAACAAATCAGAAATATCTATTAAAAAAAGGTATCTTAGCTTTTCTGTTTTTGTAGATAGATTTATATTTGCGTAAATTAATTTATTAGTATGAAAGATATTAGAAAAATTATAGAGTCAGCTTGGGATAATCGAGATCTGCTAAAAGAGGAAAAGACAATTAATACGATTAGAAAAGTTATTGATTTATTAGATGAAGGCGCTTTGAGAGTTGCAGAGCCAGTAGATGGTGGTTGGCAAGTAAATGAATGGGTGAAGAAGGCAGTTGTTTTGTATTTTCCAATTCAAAAAATGGAAACTTTAGAAGCAGGTATTTTCGAATATCATGATAAAATGCCTTTGAAAACAGATTATGCTGCAAAAGGAATTCGTGTTGTTCCTGGAGCATCTGCTCGTCAAGGATCCTATCTTTCTCCAGGAACTATTTTAATGCCAAGTTATGTAAATATTGGTGCTTATGTAGACGAAGGAACGATGGTTGATACTTGGGCTACAGTTGGTTCTTGTGCACAGATTGGTAAAAACGTTCACCTTTCTGGAGGTGTTGGTATTGGTGGTGTTTTAGAACCATTACAAGCAGCTCCTGTTATTATCGAAGACGGTGCTTTTATAGGCTCTAGATGTATTGTTGTAGAAGGAGTAAGAGTAGAAAAGGAAGCAGTTTTAGGTGCAAATGTTGTATTAACAATGAGTACTAAAATTATAGATGTTACGGGGGATGCACCTGTTGAAATGAAAGGGGTAGTCCCAGCAAGATCTGTTGTAATTCCAGGAAGCTATACCAAGAAATTTGCTGCAGGAGAGTTCAATGTGCCTTGTGCATTGATTATTGGAAAAAGAAAAGAAAGTACCAACAAAAAAACTTCATTGAACGACGCGTTGCGTGAGTATGATGTTGCTGTTTAAGATTTGAAAAAAGTATGACAAAAATTACTGCGATTATTCCTACTCTAAATGAAGAAATTTATATAGAAGATGCTATAAAATCTGTGAGTTTTGCAGATGAAATTATTGTCATTGATTCTTATAGTAATGACAAAACAATAGAAATAGCTGAGAAGTTTCATGTAAAAATCATCAAACGAAAGTTTGATGATTTTTCTTCTCAAAAAAACTTTGCGATTCAGCAAGCATCCTATTCTTGGATTTACATTTTAGATGCAGATGAAAGAGTTACTCCAGAATTGCAAAAAGAAATTTTAGAAGCTGTAAAGAGACCTAAAGATTTTGTTGGGTTCGATATCAAAAGAAGAACTCACTTTGCTGGAAAGAAAATTAAATTTGGAGGGGTTCAAAATGATAAAGTTATTCGACTTTTTTTAAAAGAATTTTGTAAATATGATGGTGCTGTTGTTCATGAAAAAATAGTCTTTAATGGAAAAATTGGCGCTCTAAAAAAACAAATAGAACACTATACTTTTAGAGATTATAATCATTACATAAATAAACTAAATAGTTACTCTGAATTAAAATCTCAAGAATTATTTAACACAGGGAGAGCTTCTGTTACTTTTTTCCATTTTATTATTAAACCCTTGGCAAGATTTGTAAAACATTACTTTCTTAAGCTTGGTTTTCTAGATGGTTGTGCAGGTTTTATTTTTGCAAAAACCCAATCTTATGGTGTTTTATCTAGATATATTAAATTGTTCTTATTAAATAAAAAGGCGAAATGAAAATAGGGTTTGATGCAAAGCGTATTTATCATAACATCACCGGTTTGGGGAATTATGGTAGAGATTTGGTGAGAGTTTTATCAGAATTCTATCCAGAGAACACTTACAATTTGTACAATCCAAAACCTAAAAAAGTAAATAGACTTCAAAAGAAAAATAATATTTCAGAAGTTTTACCAAATACTAAAATTTGGAAATCCCTTTCTTCAATATGGAGACAAGGCCCCATCGTTTCTCAATTAGAAAAAGATGCTATCGAGGTTTTTCATGGTTTAACTGGAGAGATCCCAAAGGGAATTCAGAGGTCTTCTATTAAAAAAGTGGTTACAATACACGATTTGATTTTCATTAGATTTCCTAAATTATATTCTTTTTTTGACAGGGTGATACATCTTAAAAAAGTAAAATTTTCCGCAATAAATGCTGATAAAATTATTGCTATTAGCGAACAAACAAAAAGAGATATTGTAAAATACTTAAAAATTGACGAAGCAAAAATTGAGGTAATATACCAAGGTTGCCATCCTGTCTTTAAAGAAGAAAAACCTGCTAATTTTAAAGAACAGATTGCATTGAAATTTAAGCTACCAGAAAAATTTGTTTTAAATGTAGGTGCCATAAATGAACGTAAAAATCTCTTATCATTAATTAAATCGATAGAGAAATTAGACATACCTTTAGTCGTTGTAGGCTCTAAAACTTCTTACTTTAAAGTAATAGATGCCTATGTTAAAAAAGAACAATTACAAGATAAAGTTCTTTTTTTAAATGGCGTAAGCCTGTCAGAATTGGCTGCAATCTACCAGTTGGCAACTGTTTTTGTATATCCAAGTATTTTTGAAGGTTTTGGAATCCCTATTATTGAAGCATTATATTCCAAAACACCAGTAATTACAAGTACAGGAAGTTGCTTTTCTGAAGCTGGTGGACCAGATTCTATTTATGTGAAACCAAATGATATTATGCAATTAACAACAGCAATTAAGCGTGTTTTATCAGATCCAAAATTATCTTCTACGATGATTGAAAAAGGTTTTGAATTTGTTCAGAAGTTTAATGACGAAGAAATAGCTAAGAATGTGATGCGGGTGTATAAGTCTTTATAGACTGTAGAAATTATTTTCTAAAAATATAAGAAAAGTACAATGGAGATGAAGAAAATATTGATAGATTTAGAGCGTTTACGTTATCCTAACTCAGGAATTGCAAATGTTTTTAGAAATTTAGCGATTGGATTAAATGAATTGGATCTTACAAATACATTAGAAGTGTCTTTGTATGGGTCTAAAGATACATTGGAGAATTTTAAAACAAAGTTTGCATTTGTAGCAAGGAAGGCTTTGCACAAGGTATTACCGTTCTATAGTCTAAAATATAATATATTGCATACAAGTCATCAACTGTCTTCTTACTTTCACTATAAGTTTTCAAATCAAAAGAAAATAGTAACCCTACATGATTTAAATTTTTTACATGAAGAAATTTCAGACAAAAAATATAAAAAAGAATTAGGTAAGGTTAAGGTAAATATAGAAAATGCAGATGTTATTGTTTGTATCTCTGAGTTTACAAAGAAAGATTTTTTGGCGAATAAAAAATTGTTTCGCTTTAAAAAAATGCCAGAGATTATTGTTATCCATAATGGAATGGATTTTCCTATGATGAAAACATATGATTTAGAGAGATTCTTTTTTTTAAAAGCTAAAAATTATATATTAAACATTGGAGTTCTTTTTCCAAAAAAAAATCAGCTAAGCCTTATTAGAATGCTCCCTTTTATTGAAGAAGATTTGGTGTTGGTGGTTTCTGGTGAGAAGGATACATATAAAACCGAATTAGTTGCTGAAATGAAACGATTGAATGTTGAAGATAGAGTTCATGTTTTTAGTAATGTTTCTGAAAACGAAAAATGGGCATTGATACAGAATAGTGTTTCTATGTGTCACCCTTCTTTAGCAGAAGGATTTGGAATACCTCCAATTGAAGCTATGTATTTTGGTAAACCTGTGTTTTTAAGTAATCTAACAAGTCTCCCAGAAATAGGAGGAGAAGTAGCAAATTATTTTACTTCGTTCGAAACACATGAGATGGTTTCCGTTTATCAAAAAGGGATGTCTAAGTATAATTTAGATAAATTAGTCAATTCAGAAAAATTAACAACTTGGTCTAAAAGGTATAACTATTTGGAAATGGCAAAGAATTATATGGAGTTGTATGAAAGGATTTAATTCTTTACTTAAGAATTTTCATTAATTGTTCTGATGTTGTTTCTTCCCAAATTTTATGACAACCAAATGCTTGGTTGTTAAATATATTCTCGGTTGCAAATTCAAGAGCTTTATCAAAAGGAGCTAAATTGTAATTTTGTTTTTTTATGATTTGACATAAGTAAACATCTTCTGGAGTATTTTTCTTGCGTGGAATGTTTTGTTTGATAATTGAGAGCATCATTTGTTTAGACCTTAGAGATAAACCACCATTACCAACCGCTACTTTATTTTTTTTACAAATGTGTCTTTTCCATGGAGCTCCTATGTAGTCATACTCTAAGAATTTCTTATTTAAAGGTTTAAAGGTAATTGCATCTGTTTGAAATACTAAAATTTTATCACTTTCAATGCCTTTCCAAAATTCTTTAGATAACATTATTTTGTTATATGATTCAATATCTAAATTTTTTACGTCTAGATTTATAAAGTTGATGTTTTTGTATTCTTTTAATGCCTCTTTAATATAATCTCCATTATCGGTTCCATGGTAAATATGTAAACAAGCATTAAGGTGTTGTAAATGTAGCATTACATTTTTCACTACAACTTTAAAATGAGGATGTTTCCTTGTCTCAACAATAACAGCAGTTAAATCTGATTTTCTTGCAATAATCAAATCTAAATCTGCATATTTTTTAGGGAGTATTTCTTCCATGTAGTTGTCCCATATCTTTTTGTTCTTGTAGGCGTTTTCTTTTTGAATTTTAATTAAGAAGTCTTTTATCTGTTGTTTGTTTAATCTGTTTTTATAAATTTCGTCTCTTAATGAATCAAATATTTCATTTGGAATTTGAATATCGCCCACAAATTTTCGATACCAATTTGGTATTTTTTTCGAAAAATATAGCTTGTAAATAAGCTTTGTAGGTAATAATAACATTAATTTATGTTTTAAGTTCATGTAACCAGCTGTTAAATGTCATATTTGATTCTTAAATTTCTTGCTTTAAGATTATAATTTGCAATTTTATATTTTATAAAAATAAAAGAAGGCTTACAATTATTGAAAATAAAGCTATTAAGATTTGAGGATCTATAGAGGTTTGATATTCTAGTATGAAACCCTTTGTTTTTATAATATGATCGATAAAATATATATTGTTTTATGCACGAAATATTATCTTCACCCATTATTTCATTGATATGCTTGAATTTAGAGTTGTTTAATATAAGGTGACAAATTTTTAATTTCTCATAGAAATGTATTTCTACTAATCGAAGAATATTCTTTGTCGATTTTTTTAGAGAGGAGGTGTTCTTATTTGTTTGTGAATTGTTATGAACTCTAAATTTCACTAATAATTCATTTAAAAAATAAAAATCTCCTTCTAGTATTTTATTAAGGTTAAAAACATAATCGACCATTTGCGGCATGTCAAGAGGGAAATCGGTAGTAGTAAATTTGTCTTTTTTAAATAATGTACATGGAGGCTCTCCTAGGCAGTTATGGAAAATATAAGGGGTTATTAATTTTGAAACTTCTGCAGGAGAATATTTCCTACTTTCAGTAAAAATTTTTCCAGTTTTTTTTACATTACCATAATCATCTTTTGTTTTATTTGATATATCTTTCTCAAAAAAATATTGTCGATTAGTGAGTACAAAATCTACGTTTGAGGAGATAGCACAGTCTACCATTTTCTCGACAGTTGCTGCATTCATAAGATCATCTTGAAATAAAAATTTTATCCATTCAGATTCTTTACTTGTTTTATTTATAACTTCACACCAATTACCAACTAATCCTATATTATGTTTGTTTTGAAAAACTTTAATTCTATCATCTTTTAGAGCAAAAGAATTACAAATTTTTAGTGTATTGTCTGTCGATTGATCATCTGAAATGATAATTTCGATGTTTTGATATGTCTGATTTATTGCACATTCAATAGTTTCTTCAATATATTTAGCACCATTATAAGTGGGTATGCAAATGGAGACTAAAGGAGTTGTATTTATTTCACTCATTTTTTTTATAGATTACCATTTTTTATCATTGAAATAAATTCAGCTTTATTGAGTTTACTTGTAATTATTTTTTTTGTTATTTTAATTTTATTCACTTTTTTAGAACCATATCGTTTACACCATTTATTTATATTAAAAATTATATAAGGAAGACTTAAATAAAACATGATATTACTCTGGAAATTAGATATTAAAATCTTTTTTTGTAGTTCTGGTGAACCTTTGTATTCCTCGTTAATCTGTAGATATTTTTCAACTTGTATCTTGATGTTTAAATTTTCTAATGAAAACTGTCTCAAAAAATAACCAGATTCTTTATTATATTTTTTAAATTCTTTTACTAAACTTACTGTGTCTAATTCTTTTTTATAAAAGCGTCCAGAGCAATTATTTTTTATGATGTAGGGTAGTATTTCTGAAGTAACATATCCATCTGCATAAGATTTCGAATAAGGTCTGTTGTCATATATCAAAACAGGCCTACCACAAGCCATTGCTTCATATGCTGACCTTCCTAGTCCGACTATTAAATCAGCTTTATTTATTTCTTCTTCTACCTCCCAAATGGGGTTTTTAAATTTGTTTAACTTAAGTAATTGAATGTTTAATAAGTTACATGCCTTTTCAATTTCAGAATTCGCTTGTTCAGATTGAGATAGGCTAAGTACTGTTTTTAGTTCCTTGTTTATTGATGTCTTACTGTCGAATCTATTTGTATTGATACCGTTCAGTATTACTTTGCTTGCATATCCAAGAGTCAATAAATGTTTTTGTATCTCTTCGGAGATTGATATATGTAAATTTGCAAGGTTTGAAGGTTGTTCTAATTTGGGATAGATTCCATGACAGGTTTGAATAATAGTCGTTTTATGAGAAATAATTTTTCTTAAGAAGGTAATACAACTATTATGGTTTGCTAATATTAGATCATATTTTTTTCTTGAGAAGAAGTGTACATTTAAATTTTGTTCGATTTTATTAGATGTCAATCCTTTTTCAAAAGTGAAATACTCAAGATGATGACCAAGTCTACATAATTCTTCAATTAATGCATATGTAAAAGTTTCAGAACCTCCATAAGTTTTTAAATGATTATTTGTGACGAGTATATTCATAAATTAATAGTTGGTAATTTTCATCCCTCCAGCTGATGCAATGTCACCAAATTAGTATAAGTTCCATTCATCGCTAATAATTCTTCATGGGTTCCTTGTTCTACAATCAATCCTTTTTTCATTACTACAATTAGATCCGCATTCTGAATGGTAGAAAGGCGATGTGCAATGACCAATGAAGTTCTGTTCTCCATCATTTTTTCAATAGCATCTTGCACTAATTTTTCAGACTCGGTATCCAAAGCAGAAGTTGCTTCATCTAGAATCATAATAGGTGGGTTTTTCATAACGGCTCTCGCAATGGCAAGACGTTGTTTTTGTCCTCCTGACAGCATACCTCCACTATCTCCTACAGGACTTTCATATTGTTTCGGGATTTCCATAATAAAATCATGCGCATTGGCAATTTTAGCAGCTGCTACAATTTTGTCATGGCTTGGGTTTTCAATACCCAAAGAGATATTATTGGCGATATTGTCATTGAATAAGATAGAATCTTGGGTTACAATTCCCATTTGTTTTCGCAGAGAATGGGTGGTTACTTCTTTAATGTTGATTCCGTCAATCGTTATTTTTCCTTCATTTACATCCCAAAAACGAGTAATTAAATTCGCCAAGGTAGATTTTCCACTACCAGATTGACCTACCAATGCAATTTTTTTTCCTTTCGGAATGGTTAGCGAAAAATTCTTTAAAACATATTCGTCTTTGTATTTAAAGGAGATGTTTTCAAAACGAACCTCTTTCTCAAAAGAAGTCAGTATTTGAGAACTGTTGTTATCCTCTAGATGATTCTCCGTATCTAAAATCTCAATCACCCTCTCTGCGGCAGCGTTTCCTATTTTAACAGCATTACTTGCTTTAGAAATAGCTTTTGCAGGAGTTAAAATATTATACGCCAATCCCATAAAGGCAATAAATGTCCCTGCTTTTAAACTCTCATCAATCAATACCATTCTTCCTCCAAACCATAAAAGAGAGGCTATTGTAGCAATTCCTAAAAACTCACTCATCGGAGATGCCATAGAGTCTCTCTGTGCTAATTTGTTACTCAAATTTTTAACTCTAAGATTGAAAGAATCATATTTTTTACCGAAGAAAGTTTCAGAATTAAAGGCTTTGATTACTTTCAAACCTGTAATGGTTTCCTCAATAATACTCAGCATCACTCCACCTTCTTTAAAAAGTTGGGAAGATTGACCTTTTATTTTTTTACCAATTACTGAAATGACCCAACCAGATATTGGAATAAAGGTGAACACAAATAAAGACAACTCAAAACTTAGGTTGACCATAAAGATCAATGTAAAAATGATGTTTAAAGGTTCTCTAATAATTACAATAGATAAATTAAGAAATGTTTCGTTAATTGTGCCAATGTCGCCAGTTGCTCTAGAGATAATATCTCCTTTTCTTTTTGTAGAAAAGAAAGATACAGGAAGGCTTATTATTTTTTGATAAATCTCATTACGCAAATCTTTGAGTACCGAATTTTTTAGGAATACCATAAATAATCCTGCAAAATACCCGAATAAGTTTTTAAGAAAAAAAACAATAACAACACTGAAAACCATATAGGTTAATGTACTTTCTGGTCCAAAGTTTTCGGTATTGATCGTAATTAAATAATTCAAATAATTTTCTAAGTATTCTTTGCTGATACTAGCATAGCTTTCTAAATAAGGTTTTGTGTGTATTTTCTCACTATCACCAAATAATACATTTAACATGGGTATTAATGTCAAAAAAGACAAGGCAGAGAATAATGCATACATCACATTTAAAAAAACACTTATAATACCTGTCCATTTATAGGGTATTGCATATTTAAGAAATCGTTTAAAATATTTCATTTACTGTTTTCTATTTTTTAAAGCTTTAAGACTACACACTGATCTAAATAAATCAGTGCAAATATAATATTTTAAGCCTTTAAGGGACTAAAATAGAGGATATTTTTAAAGTTTAATAGACTTTTACAAAGTCAAAAGAGATGCAATGGATAAAACGAAATCATTTACAGAAATAAGTGAAGCAATTTTATAGAGTGTAGATTATGTAGTAAATTTGCAGTAAGATAAAATAACAGAAAAATTGACTGCAATCATAAAAATACCGAGCGGTTTTGTTATTTTAATTAGAGAAGAATAGATCCGTATGCAAGAATACCATTATAAAGAGGCATTAGCTGCCGAAATATTTCAATATATATCCAAAGCAACCGAAGAATTACATTTGAAAAGCTATGTAATTGGTGGTTTTGTTCGTGATTTTATGTTACAACGAGGAGCTGCAAAAGATATTGATGTTGTTACAATAGGTAGCGGAATTGATTTGGCAGAAATGGTGGCTAAATTATTACCTAATAGACCAAAAGTTCAAGTTTTTAAGACCTATGGAACAGCCATGTTACGTTATCAAGACATTGAAGTAGAGTTTGTAGGAGCAAGAAAAGAGTCCTATTCTAAAGAAACTAGAAATCCTAAAGTTTCTGAGGGTACCTTAGAGGAAGATCAGAATAGAAGGGATTTTACGATCAATGCATTAGCATTAAGTTTAAATAAAGAAGATTTTGGTCTGTTATTAGATCCATTTAATGGAATTTATGACTTAGAAAATAAAATAATAAGAACTCCTTTAGATCCTGATATTACTTATTCTGATGATCCATTAAGGATGCTACGAGCGATTCGTTTTGCAAGTCAATTAAACTTTGATATTGAAGAAGCTTCCTTGAACGCGATTACTAAAAATGCAGCACGAATTGATATTATTACGTGTGAACGTATTGTAGTAGAGTTGAATAAAATTTTAGAATCACCAAAACCTTCCATTGGTTTTCTAGTCTTAAAAGAAACGGGATTATTAAAAATACTTCTTCCAGAACTGATTGATTTAAAAGGAGTAGAGGAGGTTGAAGGGCAAAAGCATAAAGACAATTTTTATCACACATTAGAAGTGGTCGATAATATTTCTAAAAACACGGATAATGTATGGTTGCGTTGGGCAGCTTTGTTGCACGATATAGGGAAAGCACCTACAAAGAAATTTAACAAGAAAATAGGTTGGACATTCCATGCGCACGAATTTGTGGGTTCTAAAATGGTTTATAAATTATTTAAAAGGTTAAAAATGCCATTGAATAATAAAATGAAATTTGTTCAGAAATTGGTTTTATTAAGTTCTCGTCCAATCGTTTTGGCAAGCGAAGTTACAGATGCAGCCGTAAGGCGTTTGGTTTTTGACGCAGGAGATGATATCAATTCTCTAATGACGCTATGTGAAGCAGATATTACAACGAAAAACCCTAAGAAATTTAAAAGATATCATAGTAATTTTGAGCTGGTAAGAAGTAAAATTAAAGAAGTAGAAGAACGAGATAGAGTACGAAATTTTCAACCACCAATTTCTGGTGAAGAAATTATAAAAGCATTCAATTTAAAACCTTGTAGAGAGATTGGGCAAATAAAAGAAGCCATTAAAGAAGCAATCTTGGAGGGGCAAATACCAAATGAACACAAAGCTTCCTATGATTTTATGCTTGAGAAAGGAAAGGAACTAGGATTGTAATAGAGGAGGTTTTATAAAAACAACAACAATAATCAAAGTTGTTTGGTTCTTTTAAAATAAGAATTCATCACTAAAATAGATACTAATTTTTCTAATTTTTTATCTTTAAATTGGTCTGTCCATCGTTTTGCATTGATAAGAATTTCTTCCGCTTTGTCTGTGTTTTCTGAATAAAAGTTCATTTTTTCTTCAACATCCGAATAATCATCTTCAATAAGAACATAATGAAAATTAGGAATCAATTCTCCTTCCATATACCATGTTTCAAACCGAGGTTTTGGCATAAAACAGAGTGAGTTTGAAGACATAATCCATTTCAAATTAGTAGCAACATCAATCCCTTCTATAGAAAGTATAAATTTATATTTTAACTGTTCTTTGATGCTTAAAAAACCAGTCTTTTTTTTGTTTTTATTTTGAATTGCTAGGACATTGAATCTTTTTTTATTTGTAAATTTTTTTACAAGAAGTTTTCTGTTTTCTTTATGAATAACACCCCTCCAGACGATTTCATCTTTCTTATCTTTAAAAGAAATAGTGTCTTCTATGAAATTAAAATGTCTTAATTTGTCTAAGGGTAAAAGTACCGAATTACCATTGTTATGAATTGGTCTACTCTTTACAATCGTTAAATTCTCTTGATTCGTATCAATATCACCAAAAGCATAATTTACTTTAAAATCAGTATTAAAATAACGTCCAATTTTCATGAAATCATAATAATACATGCTAATATTATTTTTTCTGGTTATTTTTTTTAGTGAAGTTAAGTTAGAAGGAATACTTTTCTTCTCAAGATTATTGTGGTAATAATTTAGTCTTTTTGATAGTAATTTCTCCGAGTATTGCTTTTCAAGAAGGATCCAATGCTTTAATTTTCTTTGAAAAAAGAATCTTGGAATGATGTCTAAGACACCATTTTTTATATAATAAATGGCTTTATTTCTTTCAAAAAAATTAAAAAATCCCATATTGTTTAGTTTAAAGACTGGATTTTAAATAATTTAAAAACACTCTTTTTTTAGTAAGTATCTTTTCGTGTTTACTTGATACTACAGTTTTACCTTTTTTAAGACCCTATTTTAGTAATTTAATAAGGTTTAGGTATTTATATGTTTTATTAATATTTATAATAGACTTTTTATAATTTCAATTCTTTAATAATACGTTGAATTTTCGCATCTAATACTCCTTCGGTTGTTGCTGCATTTTTTATGACATCCAATTTGGAATTCACACTAAAGTAAAACTTTATTTTTGGTTCTGTTCCACTTGGTCTTGCTGCAATTCTTGTTCCGTTAGTCGTTTGATAAATTAAAACATTAGACTTTGGTAGATCGATCGTTGATACTTCACCAGTAATTAAATTCTTTTTTGTAGAAGCTTCGTAGTCAGAAAGCGATGCTATTTTTTCTCCATCAATTTCTTTTAATGGATTGTTTCGCATGTCACTTAGTATTTTCTGAATTTCTGCAGCACCATCCTTTCCTTTTTTAGTAATAGAAATTAAATGTTCTTTGTAGTATTTATTATTGCTATAAATTTTTAGTAGTTCTTCATAGAAGGAACTTCCGTTTTGTTTTGCAGATGCAGCTACTTCACAGGCTAACAGCGTTGCCGTAACAGCGTCTTTGTCTCTCACAAAATCACCTACCATATACCCAAAACTTTCTTCCCCACCGCCAATGAAGTCTAGTTCAGGAAAATCTTGCACCATTTTAGCAATCCATTTAAAACCCGTTAAACCAACTTTGGTTTCTACGTTATATTTTGCAGCAACATCATTAACCAACTCTGTAGAAACAATAGTAGAACCAATAAATTGTTTTCCATTAATTTTCCCTGAATCTTTCCATTTTTTTAATAAGAATTCAGTCATTACAACCATGGTCTGATTCCCATTCATCAACTTCATGTTTCCATCCGTATCTCTAACCGCAACACCTAATCTATCGCAATCAGGATCTGTACCGATAACAATATCAGCGCCAATTTTATTTGCTAAGTTAGTAGCCATTTCTAAGGCTTCTGGCTCTTCTGGATTTGGAGATTTTACCGTAGGGAAGTCTCCATCTGGTTTTCTTTGCTCTTCAACAATATGAACATCAGAATATCCTGCTTTTTTTAATGCATCTGGTACTGAAACAATTGAGGTTCCATGTAGAGAAGTAAACACAATTTTTAAGTTATTGCGATCTAATTTGTCAGATAAAGAACCATTCTTTACAGATGCTTCAATAAAAGCAGCATCCACTTCTTTACCAATAAGTTCAATTAAATCATTGTTGGCGGTAAATTGGATTTCAGAAAAATCTAATGAATTTACGTTTCTTATAATTCCACTATCATGAGGAGGTACAATTTGTCCACCATCAGCCCAATAGACTTTGTATCCGTTGTATTCTGGTGGATTGTGAGAAGCGGTCAAAACAATACCAGCATCACATCCTAAATAACGAACAGCGAAAGATAATTCTGGTGTTGCACGTAAATCTTCGAAAAGAAATACTTTTATATTATTTGCAGAAAAAACAGCTGCTACTATTTTTGCAAACTTCTTACTGTTGTGTCTACAATCGTATGCAATCACGACACTTAGTTGGTCCTTTTTTATATTTTCTAATAAGTAATTAGACAAACCTTGCGTAGCTCTTCCTAAAGTGTATTTATTAATTCTATTGGTTCCAGCTCCCATTATTCCTCGCATACCACCGGTACCAAATTCCATATCCTTATAGAATCTGTCTACTAAGTCTGGAGAGTTAGAAGTAATTAGTTCTTGAATTTCTTTCTGAGTTTCAGAATCAAAAGTTGAAGATAGCCATTCCTTGGCTTTGTTTAAAATAGTATTCATTTTATAAAATTGTGTTACGTAAACGATTCGCAAATATACATTTTAGAAGTTGAGTTTTTCTTTTATTGAATAGTGTTTTTCGTTGTTTTTATTTTTTATAATTAATTCGCCAATAAAACCTGCTAAAAACAATAAAGTTCCTAAAACCATTGAGGTTAGTGCAATATAAAACCAAGGATTGTTTGTAATCAATATTGTTTTAATGCCATTAAAAACCTTATAAAGTTTGCTGGCTCCAATATAAAATACTGAAGTGATCCCAAAGAGAAACATAACGGTTCCCCAGAGTCCAAAAAAGTGCATTGGTCTTTTACCAAATTTCGATAAAAAAGAAATGGTAATTAAGTCTAGAAAACCGTTTACAAAGCGATCCATCCCAAATTTAGTTTCTCCATATTTCCTTGCTTGATGTTGTACTACTTTTTCACCAATTTTTATAAACCCTTCGTTTTTAGCTAAAACAGGAATGTATCGGTGCATCTCTCCACTCACCTTTACGGTTTTAATAACTTCTTTTTTGTAGGCTTTTAACCCACAATTAAAGTCATGCAATTTTAATCCTGATGTTTTTCTAGCAGCAGCATTAAATAATTTTGAAGGAATATTTTTAGTAATAACATTGTCATAACGTTTCTTTTTCCAACCAGAAATTAGGTCAAAACCCTCTTTGATAATCAAATGATATAATTCAGGAATTTCGTCAGGATTGTCTTGTAAATCTGCATCCATCGTAATTACTACGTCCCCTTTTGCAAGTTCAAAACCAGCATCTAACGCTTGAGATTTGCCATAATTTTTTTGAAAGCGAATCCCTTTAACACTGTTGTTTTTTGAGGACAATTTTTCAATAACATTCCAAGAATTGTCTGTACTACCATCATCAATAAAGATGATTTCATATGTATAATGATTGGTTTGCATCACTTTTGCAATCCAATCGTATAATTCTAGTAAAGATTCATCTTCGTTAAGAAGTGGTATTACTACCGAAATATTCATGTTAAATGAGTTGTAAAGTTGTTAGGTTTATGAAATATTGAAAAAAAGTAAAACTCCATTACTATTCTTCTTCTTTTTTCCTTTTTAAGATTAAAGCGAATAACAACCCCATAATTGAAGAGATTGCTAGTGTTGAAAAATAGCCTTTTATTTGTGCAACTAGTGAAAAATTATCTTGCGTTCTAAGTTTGTCTATTGCTTCTTCAATAGCGTCTGTTGGCGCGCCAAAATTTTCCATCATTACTGTTGTTTTTGCAATAGTCAACTCTTTTACGGTGACTTGTAATTCAGGGTCAACAACTAAAAAAATTAGCATGGTTATAATCGTAGAGAGTAATAA
>TARA_B110000902_G_scaffold43823_1_pt1 | contig 32129 bp, 24 predicted proteins | sample TARA_B110000902 | Tara Oceans TARA_B110000902 (sample SAMEA4398009) | marine metagenome | biome: Polar Biome; feature: [SRF] surface water layer (ENVO:00010504); material: water (ENVO:00002006), including particulate matter (ENVO:01000060) such as... | depth 5 m | reverse complement strand
TTTCAAACGATTGCTTTTCATCCAACAAATCCAGATATTATTTATGCTAAAACATCGAACAACAACAGTGCGATTTACATCTCGACAAATGGAGGGTTAAGTTTTAGTTTATCGAATACCATTCCTGGAAATGGAGCTTCAATAAAACTTTCAATTTCAGCTGCTTGCCCAAACTGTGTTTATGTGGGTTCCAGCGACGGAATCTGGAAATCAACCGATGAGGGGATTAATTTCACCTTGCTATCAACACCTGGAATCAGTAATTACGGCGCTTATGCCGTTAGTGATGTTGACACCAACATCATGTTGTTTGGTGACATCGATGTACACATGAGTTCGGACGAAGGTCAAACGTTTAACCAAGCTACGTATTGGAGTCAAGGAAATGCGAACTACAATACAACCGGAACGTATGTTCACGCTGATATTCGAGGAGCAACATGCGTTAATGGCGTATTCTGGATCAACACAGACGGTTTTTTGTGTCGAAGTTTTGATAATGGATTGACTTGGGAAATTTTTGAAGGACAATCCATTCGTGAATATTACAACCTTGGTGTCAGTCAATCCAATCATGAGCGAACGATAACAGGATCTCAAGACAACGGTACAAGTATCAAAACCGAAACGTCTTGGGTTGAATTTTACGGCGCAGATGGAATGGAAGGAATTATTCACCCATTGAACGACGATTGGATGATTGGAAGCGTTCAATATGGAGGTAGAAGAAGAACCAAAGATGGCGGTCAATCGCAAGGCGGTGCTACTCCACCAAATCAAAATGGAGGTTGGATCGCGCCGCTCTTTTACGATCCAAACGATCACATGAAAGTTTACCATATGGGAGATACGGTCTACCGAAGTGATGATTTCGGGTCGTCTTGGACGAAATTAGGAACGCCAAGTTTCTCAGGAACCATAAGCTATGCAACGGTTGCGGAAACCAATTCAGAACGTTTAATTGTTGCTAGAGGACAAGACATTGAAAAATCATTGGATGGCGGTCTTACTTTCCAAGATATTCAAGGAACGTTGCCGAACAGTTCAATTTCGGATATTGCTTTCGATCCAAATGACGATTGGGTTATTGTTGTCACTTATGCTTCGTACCAGGCCAATGGTGAAAAAGTATTCATCACAACGAATCAAGGAATCACGTGGCAAAACATAACTTACAACCTCAACGACATGCCAATTCGATCTGTCGTTATTGATCATACGAATGAATCGACTATCTATTTAGGAACGGAAATAGGTGTTTACAAAAAAGCGATGGCCGATAACTCATGGTCATTGTACAATCCAGATTTACCAAACACCTCTATTATCGAAATGGAAGTAATGTATGGTTCAAATACGCTTAGAGCAGTAACGTGGGGACGTGGTCTTTGGGAGTTTACTTTAGACGGACGTCAGAGTTACCCCTCAATTACGAACACTTCAATTACCGACATGCCAACAGATCAAGCTCCATTGTTTGGCATTGATCAATTCGTGAACGCTACAATTCTTTACGACAATACAATTTCGAGTGTTTACGTTGAATGGTCGGTCAATGCTCCAACTTTTGGCAATGCGATTTCAATGACAAACACAGGAGGAAATGACTGGATATCCAGTACATCACTTCCAAATCAACCAGCTGGAACGAAGCTTTTCTTTAAAGTTTTCGCTGTGGGCGACGCTGGAGACACAACGGAAACGTATAAGTTCATGTACACAACAAAGCCGTTTGATTACTGTGCTTCTTTTGGAAATATGTCGTACTCAACGGGAATCACTTTGGTTGATTTCAATACGATAAACAATCCGACTGGAAAGCTTCAAGGGTACACAGATTACACAGCAACAGATTCCACAATTGTGGAACTGGGAAGCTCACATGATTTGACACTGAACGTTGACACGGATGGAAACTACATAACAAACGCCAAAGCTTGGATCGACTGGAACCACGATGCTGATTTTGAAGATGCGGGAGAAGAATACGATTTGGGCTTCGGACAAAATACGCCCGATGGAATAACGGATTTATCACCGCTTACGATTACCGTTCCGCTCACTGCTTGGGTTGGAAAAACTACGATGCGCGTTTCTGGAAAGTACAATACCGATCCACTTTTTTGCCAAGAAGGCTTTGATGGGGAGGTTGAGGACTACTCCATTTATGTGGCTCCGATTTGCAATCCTGTCAACTCGTATTCAACAATTTCGGCTTGTGATTCGCTCTCTTGGAATGGTTCTGTTTATACATCAACAGGAACGTATGCTACCGTTGTCTCTAACATATACGGTTGTGATTCAATAGCCTATGTTGACCTTACCATTGAAAATTCTTCAAGTATTGACACGAGAACAGAATGTGAGCCTTTTACTTGGATTGACGGGAACGTTTATTCTTCGAGCAACAATTCAGCGACCTTTACTTTGCCGAATGCTGCGGGATGCGATAGCCTTGTAACGCTTGATGTTACAGTGGAGTTCATCAATACAAACGTGAATGCTAACGGCGTTTTACTGACGGCAGAAACCACTTCAAATGCGTATCAATGGGTAGATTGTGATGCGAACTACGCTCCGATTTCCGGCGAAACAAACGCGTCTTTTATTCCAACAGTGAATGGAAATTACGCGGTTATCATTGACTCGGCTTTTTGTTCGGATACGAGTGCTTGTTTTACAATCAATACAATCGGTATTGGAGAAATAAGCAGCGAGGTGGTTTTAATTTCACCGAATCCTTCTTCTGGTCAGTTTTCAATTCAATTTGATGCTGTACAATCGAATGTGAATGTTGTGATTTATAGTCAAGGAGGTAGAATCGTACGGAATGAATCGTTTGTTAATAGGGCAGAGATTCCTTTTGATTTATCCGTTGCGAATGGCGCTTATTATGTGGTGGTAAGAATTGGTGGTAAGAATGGTGTTTTTAAGTTGGTGATTACCGAGTAGGATTCAGTATCGACTTTGAATGTAAATCATACTTATGCCAATTCAGGGTTTATCCAAAGTAATTTAATATTGTGACCTGTCAAGTCTTGAATAATCGTGTTTACATTTTCTTTAAATTTTTCAGTATCTGAGTTTAATTGACTAAATCAGATAAAACTAGTTCCCATTTGACCAGATTTATTCAATTCCCTCTTTTCTGGATATTGAGTTGAATAGTCTTTTTCGTTTATGGAGTTCCATTTATTTGATCTCTAATTCTACTTAGTGTTTCTCAGGCAATTCCTAAATAAGAAGCAATATCATTAATAGATACTCTTTGGTATAAGAGTAGTTCTTCTTTTAATAAGTTTTGATGTCTTTCTTTACTCGGTAAAAATAATGACCAAAAAAAAATAAAATATGGTCATGCTACTTTAACAGAACAACTTGATCGTTTTAATATTGGTGGACTTGAATTTGATGTTAATTATGATTCCAAAGGAGCTGCTATTAAAAGAGACGAATTAATAGCTTTGTTAAAGCAATGAATAGGAAATCTTGGATTAAAGAACTAAAAGAACCTGGTTTCAAACTGATTCACATAACAGATGTGGGTTATGAAACGAACAATATCACTTTTAAATCAGCGCTCTTAGAAATTAATGATTGGAGCAATGCGAATAAAGACCATTTGCCTATTTTTATTAATATTGAAGCCAAAGGTTCTGGGATTGGCGATGAATCAAAATTTTTAAGGTTTTTAGGTTTTAAAAAATCACTTGAGTTTGACAATCAAGCATTTTACCATTTGGATCTTGAAATTATTGAATCAATTGATTCTGATAAATTACTCACTGCTAAGGGTTTAAAAGGGAGGCATCAAACTATATCACAAAAACTTATGATTGATGGATTGCCAATATTAAATGAATGCACGGGTAAGGTTATTTTTATTTTACAAGGCGCTAACAGTTATTCTTAAATAATTTCTACAAATTATTATTACCCTAATTTGGAGTTTAGCGAGTTCTTCGTAAAGATGCCAAAAGAATTAATGCTTAGACATTAGTATTACTTATTGGAGTGAAGAATTAACCAATAACCAACATCGGTTACTCTTTGGAAACCAAATCTTCACGTTGGGAAACTAAGCCGTTTATTATCCGTACCACAAGTATATCTTTACATCTGTAGACAAATAAAACATGAATAAAATAATTACATATATCGCAATATTGTTAGCCAGCACATCATTGACAATGGCTAGTAACGGAATTACCTTAACCAGTAAGAATATAACACAAGTAGTGGAAAACAAAACAATTGTAAGCGCTACAGGGTTGTGTAACAATAACGAAGTACACTTTCATTTAGAACTAATTAATGAGTCTGATGAAGTGTACTTCGCTTTAAAAAGAGAATATTCTGACGGTAGATTTGAAACGGTTAAATATATTAAAGTCGGTCAAGTTAATTTGGAAGAAGAAGACAGATCTGAATTCAAAACGATTCATGATTATAACGTTCCAAATGAGGACTTTACTTATGTATTAATGAGAATAGTTCCTGTCGAAAGAACTTTTAGTGTAATCCAAAGATGGGATTATTGTTCAGATACTCAGGAACTATGCCGGGAAGGTGTATTGGCTGTTAATTGAGGTTAACCGTTAAAATCAAAAATATTATTATTGATTTTATCAATGTGCATGTGAGTTTTTTCACTGTGACTAATTCATAATAGAACTATGAAAATTCAAAAAAGGAGGCATTAGTTAAACTAATACCTCCTTTTTTGAATCCTTAAATGCGTATCTTATTTCTTTTTAATCACCCTCTTCACTATACTTTCCGAATTGTTTGAAATCAACTGTATAAAGTAAATGAAAGTGCTAGATTAGACTGGACAGTTAGTTAAAATATTGTTGCTAGAAATTTAAATTAGCAAAATATCAAAACAGAAGGAGCGTACAAAAATCATTGCAATTTGTATTCAGATGCTGAAATTTCAATTTTCATGTGAATAGAATCTTGGTATAATAGAAATAGAAGGTACACAGCTTTGAACTACAAAAAAATTAATGAACTTGAATTAAAAATTAGCAGCATGATCTTAACCTAGTGTCCATTTTTTTGCTGCAAGTCCAGTTTTAGATTAGTTCTAATCCGTTATTGAATCTTACCAGTTTATCAATAACGAATTAAAATTTCAGATAGGTGGTAGTGTCTGATTTTAGCGATAAAGACCTTTCTCCTTGTGAGAAAGGTCTTTTTTTATTCAGTACTTTTTAATACGGGAAGATCCAAATAGAAACTAGGATAAGATTTCGAAATTACTTCAGAATTCGTTATGGTGATCGGTTGGGAACTTACACTTGCCAAAACAGCACCCATCATTGCTATTCGATGGTCGTTATTTGAAGAAATTGCATTTCCAAAAACCGAACCGCCTTTAATGTGCATTGCATTTCCATCGAGAGTAACTTCAATACCAAGCTTGGCCATTTCAGTTTGAATCGTTAGTGCTCGATTGCTTTCTTTGTGAATCAGACGCTCTACACCATAAATTGTAGAAATGCCATCACAGCAAGCGGAGAGCGCAGCAATTGGTGGAAATAAGTCTGGACATTGCGTCGCATCAAATTCAAAACAGTTCAATTTGTCTTTGCTTACCTTTATTGAATCAGTATTGACTTCAACGTTTGCACCTGCCAACTTCAACGTAGTTAAAATCTCTATATCGGCTTGACTTGAATTGGAATTCAAACCAGTTAACTCAATTGAACCAGAAATCGCAGCTCCAACCAAATGGAAAGCCGCTCCACTCCAATCACCTTCGCAATGGTACTCGATTCCTTTGGCTTTTTGATTCCCGTTAATGATAAAAGTTTCGTACTCACTATTTTCAATTTCAACACCAAATTCATTTAGAATTTCCAATGTCATATCAATATAAGGTCGACTCTTGAGATTTTTAACGTTCACGATGCTTTCTCCACTTAATGTTGGAAGCGCAATCAATAACCCCGTCAACAATTGAGAACTTTCAGATCCGTCAATTCCAATTTCACCCGAGTTCAATCCACCTTCAATTGTCAAAGGCAAACGATGGTTGTTTGAATCTACTTTAGCGCCCAATTGGGTCAAAGCGTCAATGACCATATCCATTGGCCTAGCCAATATCGACCGGGAACCATTTACCTCAACTTTCTGAAACAATGCTGCTGAAATCGCACTAAACATTCGCGTGCTTAACCCTGCTTCGCCACAGTCAATTGCCACGTTTCCATTCTTATGATCCGCTATTCCTTTAACGAAAAGGACGTTTTGTTCAAGTTTTATTTCAGCGCCCAATTGCTTTGCAATATTCAAGGCAACATCAACATCTTCGCTTTTTGTAAACCCAAAAATTTTTGACTCTCCTTCAGCCGTGCATGCAATAGCAATCGCTCGTTGCATATAGCTTTTAGAACAAGGCGATTTTATGGACCCTAAATATGAAAAGGGCTGAATTTCTTTTATCATTTGGAGAAGAATAGAGAACAAATTTATTTCAAATCTAAGGTAGTAAAAATCACTTTGTCTAGACAATTGAAACCAATTTTGAACCGTTTCTAAGATTAATTCTTAATGGTTAGAAATTAGTTGATCTAAATGAAAAGCGCATCAGCTGAGCCGACACGCTTTTTTTTGATTAAGTGTTTTAACTATTAATCCACGAAGCCCACGGCAACCGTATTGTTACTCTGTAAATCGATTAGGATGAATGCCCCGTTGTTCTTATTGTCTAGGTATGAATCAAAGTAACCGGATTGACTTAAACGCAGATCCACTTTCGATATATCATTGATTTCTATTGTATTGACATCGAATGATTGATTTGCTTTTGTTGGATCTACTTTCGAATGAATCGCTTCAACTTTAATTGGGAATTCTCTCGATCCGACTTTCAACAAATACTTGGCACCTAATTGGCCTGCACTTTCGTCCATCCAAACAACAGTGGTTGAAATTGAAGATTGTGCTTCGACCAAATTTTCCATTGAGGAAAGAACTCCTCCTCTGCTAATATCTATTTCATCTGCGATCGAAATTGAAACACTATCACCTGCTTGAGCCGTATCGATTGATTCCGTGAAACGTCTAATTTCAGTTACAATACTTTCTAAATTCGAAGAGCCATGTCCTTGACGAATGACAATTCTATCGCCAACGCTTACTTCTCCACTCACAACGCGTCCTGCCAATCCGCGGTAATCCACAAAACCGTTTTCCTGCGAATGATTCACTTGCTGAACATCAAATCGAAAAGGAAGTTTCTCCGTTTTTTTTGTTTTTTCAGCGTGTAATAGTTGATTCAATGTTTCACGTGAGTACCAAGGCATGTTCGCCGATTTCTTAACTACGTTATCGCCTTTCAATGAACTTACAGGAACAATTCTGTAATTGATCTCCGCATCGAGTGCTTCGACCATATTTTGGATCTGAATGCTAATTTCTAAGAACGTATCTTCGCTATACTCAACCAAATCCATCTTGTTTACGCAGAAAATAACATTCTCCAAGCGCAACAATTGACTTATGTAAAAATGGCGGAAGCTTTGTTCCAAAAGACCTTTACGGGCATCCACCAAAATGATTGATGTTTGCGCCATTGAAGCTCCAGTAACCATATTACGCGTATACTCAACGTGACCTGGACTATCAGCAATAATGAATTTTCTCGTTTCTGTAGAAAAATAGATATTGGCAACATCGATCGTGATTCCTTGTTCACGTTCAGCAACCAATCCATCAGTAATAACGCTCAAATCGAGATCATCCCACCCTTTTTCTTTCGTCTTTTTTCGTACTAAATCTTCTTGTTCTTTGGTCAAGGCATCGTTGTCATAAAGCAACCTTCCGATCAAGGTACTTTTTCCGTCATCTACACTTCCAGCAGTGCTAATTCTAACTAATTCCATAATAAATTCGATTGTTCAATTGTTCGATCACTCACTTTGTTCATTTCCATGATTCTTCGAGAAATCAAAAACGAAGCGTATCTAATAATCGCTTAAAAATACCCTCCTTTTTTACGATCTTCCAATGCAGACTCGCTTCGTTTATCATCTATTCTCGCTCCTCTTTCGGAATGCTTCGATTGCATATTTTCATATAAAACTTTCTCAACCGTATCGGCCTCTGAAATAAATGCAGCAGTACACGTCATGTCACCAACGGTTCTGAATCGAACGATGTGCTCTTCAATCTCATCACTCTCAACGATATTCAAAAAATCTGAATGTGCAATATGTGCTCCTTCTCGCTTAACCAGCTTGCGTTTGTGCGCAAAATATACAGATGGCAATTCCAATCCCTCTTGTAAAATATATGTCCAAATATCTTCCTCTGTCCAGTTACTGATTGGGAATGCTCTAACGTTTTCTCCAAAATTGATTCGACCATTCAAGATTTGAAATGGCTCGGGGCGTTGACGTTTGTAATCCCACTGTCCGAAGTCATCGCGAACTGAGAAAATACGTTCTTTAGCACGGCTTTTCTCTTCATCACGCCTAGCTCCACCCAGACAAGCATCAAATCCGAATTCTTCAATTGCGTCAAGAAGTGTAACCGTTTGCAACGCATTCCGACTCGCGTACTTTCCTGATTCCTCCTGAGCTTTGTTCTGATCAATAGAATCTTGAACGTAACGAACAATCAATTCTACGTCCAATTGTTTGACAATTTGATCACGGAATTCTATCGTCTCTGGGAAATTATGTCCCGTATCGATATGCATAAACGAAAATGGAATCTTGGACGGATAAAATGCCTTCTGCGCCAATCGCGCCATCACAATTGAGTCTTTTCCACCAGAAAAAAGCAGAACAGGTTTTTTAAACTGCGCTGCTACTTCTCTGAGAATATATATGCTCTCATTTTCTAATTCGAGTAAGTGTTTATTTTTCATAATTTCAATTATTCGATTGTTCGATAGCTAGATCTTTCGAATGTTCAATCAATCAAAAGGGAAGCGTTTCGAACTATCGATTTCTGTTATACATGCAATCCACATTCACGTCCTTCCAAAGCTTTCGTCGGGTCATAATAATTGTTTTCAGATTCCAGTCCATGTGTTTCGATATAGGCTTCTAGTTGGGAATCATTCCAATAGAAAAATGGACAAATCTTAAGAACTCCATCAGCCGTTTGGCTTACAATATCAAGAGTTGATCGATGTGCTGTCTGGTCTTTTCTCAAATTGGTAAACCAAACATCGGCTTGATGAGTTTTCATTGCCCTACCAAAAGGCTCCAATTTCACTTGGCGCGTAAATTCGTCGTGAGCGGGAGTGTCCAATTCTGGAATACCGAGCGTAATATTTCTATGCGCCACCGATTGTTTGGGAACATAGAGGTCAATATTCAAATCCAATTGCTTGATAATTCGTTCCGCATGTTGATATATTTGCGGAGTATTGTATCCACTATCGCACCAAATAACCGGAATAGATTTGTTTTCACTTATCACGGCGTGCAATAAAGTCGCTTCCAATGGACGAAAGTTCGTTGTGACAATTGGACGTTTCGCAACTGCCAATGCCCATTGAATTATTTCGTTCGGTGATTTTTTTTTTAAATCTTTATTGATATCAGATAAATTCATAATTAACGTTTTAAAAATTTAACCCAAGCGCGCTCGTGTAGGTAATAAAGAATCATCTTTGAAACGACTTCTATTCCTCCAATGCTTAATGCTATATCTAACTTTCCTGTCAATACATACGAAATAATCATTGTGTCGATTGTACCGATGATACGCCACGAAATTGTCTTCAATACGGACACCTTGTTGTCACCCGCAACAATGCCTGACCTCTTTAAACCGATAGAGTCTATAATCATATATTAAAATTTCTCGACAAATATACACTTACTCTATCGACTTACTAGGTTTTTAATTTATTATTGTCAATTTTCATCTCGAAAAGCAGAAATTATGAGGGTTAAAGAATGCTGTTTATTTACACTTAAATACTGATTATCATCAATATTGGTTATTGATTAAGTAGTTTTGCAATACAACTGAACGCAATGAGTGATATTAAGAATGAAGACGATGTGGAATTGTTCGTTAGATCATTTTACGGTAAAGCACTTAAAGATGAGCAACTCGCACCCTTCTTCAAACACATGAATTTTGAAAAGCATATTCCTAAAATGATACATTTTTGGGCGTTCGTCTTACTGGATCGAGGCGGATACAAAACAGATGTCACTCAACTCCATATAAATATGCCTATTGAAAAAGAACATTTTGAGCGTTGGATTGAATTATTCAATGGCACAATTGATAGTTTATTTGAGGGTGAAAAAGCAAAATCTGCGAAGGACAGGGCCTTTGTAATGCGTTGGACAATGGAAGCGAAGATGAAAAACAAAGATGCAACATAAGTTACAAATCGATTGGAAAGCTCTTCGTACCTTTGCATCAGAACAAGAACATGGAAAGAAAAGAGCATTGGGAGAAAATTTACTCGGAAAAAGAATTAACCGAGGTTAGTTGGTACCAACCTACACCGGAAACATCAATTCAATTAATCGTTGAAAACAGTTCCAAAGATGATGCAATTATTGATATTGGAGCAGGCGACAGTTTCCTAGTTGACAATCTATTAGAGCTTGGTTATACCAACATTTCAGTCTTGGATATTTCAGCAAATGCTATATCTCGAGCAAAGAAACGATTGGGAGATAAAGCAGACTTAGTGACTTGGATTATATCTGATGTAACTGAGTTTATCCCAACAACAGAATACGATCTGTGGCACGATCGAGCAGCTTTTCACTTTCTAAGAGATGAAGTTGACGTTAAGTGTTACAAAAATGCTGTAAACAAAGGCCTAAGTCAAAATGGAAAAGTAATTATTGGTACATTTTCAGACTCTGGCCCTTTGAAATGCAGCGGGATTGAAATTCAACAATATAATGAGGCTAGTTTTAAATCTACTTTTGAAGGGTTGTTGACATTGCAAAATATCGTTAACACAAACCATCCAACGCCATTCGATACCATTCAGAATTTTAACTTCGGATTGTTCCAGAGATAGAAATTAAAAAATCCGATTATCCAAAATGGGATAACCGGATAGTTAATCTCTTTTATTGAAGAACAATCTTGAACAAATATGTTCTACTCTCCTGTGTTACTTTAAGAATGTAAACACCTTCACTTTCGTTACCAATATTGATTTGAAGATCTTGTGTATAAATATCGTTTCCTTCTTTAACCAATTTACCAACTAAGCTTGTAATTGCATAATCAAAAGCCGATTCTCCATTGACAATTGAAATATTGATTTCACCTTGAGATGGATTTGGAAATACTGAAATATTCCCTGCTCCGAATTCTTGAATCCCTACTCCCATAACTGCAACACAAGCCGATGTATCTGTACAATTTCCTAATGTGATTTCAACCGCGTAATTTCCATTTACCATTGGAGTATAACTTTGGCTCGTTGCTCCTACAATTGCAGCATCATCATTATCACAATCTAACCACTGATAACCAGTAGCAAATTGGTCTGCTGTTAATGTCGGATCAGTATTGAGAATGTTAAGATTAATTGAATTAAGCGTTAAATTAACAGTTACTGTGCTATCACATCCTTGACCGTTCGTTATAATTTCAGTTCCAGTTAAGTTGTTTTGATCGTACGTTGTGCCGTTCACAACAACTGTTTCTCCAGGGCAAATAGTATTCGTGACAGAACTTGACAATCCCGGAAGCGGCGGCATCGCATATCCCGTTGCCGTAAACTCTTGTGTAAAGACATCAACGTCGGAACACGAATAGCCCATATCAATTGCAGCCTGTCTAACAGCAATTGCTGCATCTTCTTGACTTGTTGAACTTCCCGTCATTCCCAATCCTTCCAAAAAGGCTTTGTCTACCTTTTCTCTTCCGATAATATCATAAACACGCATTAAAGTAGTTACCCAAATTTGACCATCCGTATGAATTTGTCCTGTTAATCCACCTGGATACAATGCTGTATAATTCGTGATTCTTCCATTCCAAAATGGATTGTGACCATCCCAGCTAAACATCCAATTGTATTCTGCATCTGCGGGTAGCCATTGCCCTAAATCTCTTGAATAAGAAGTTGCCCAATAATCTCCTGATCCTTCACTCAATCCATTGACCTGTGAAAGGTTTCCTGCAGTTACCCAATCGTGAATCCCATGACCCAATTCGTGCAGAACAACATCAGCATCTTCAGCATCATCGACTCCACCTTCACCGAAGGCCAATCTTCCAGAACCTGAAGTGTAATAAGAATTATCTGCACCATTCAAGCCGTGTGGATCGTATTGAACACCTCCAGAATATTGGTAGGGCATCAAATTAATATTCAACGTGTCATTGATATAGCGCATACTTCTATCGATATGATAGTAACAGTTCACAGCTTCAAAAGCATCGTCATCTCTTGAGAAATTGAAGTTGCTTGATGCTTGCGAGTACAACCCATTGTTAGGCGATTCAAAATCTACAATCTCAGCATACGGTCCAACGAGCTCGTACATTGAGCCTGTAAAATTGATGTCTAGTAATGTTACTGAGCTCATTGCTGCGTCAAATGTTGCATTCGTTGCATCGTTGTTATCTAAATAAGGTCCTGAATATTGAGCTTGATCTTGCGACAGTGGGTCTGGATTAAAAACGGTTCCTGTTCCATTCGCTGGAGGTGGCATTGAACAAGCAGAATTACTGTGGTCTGAATGATTACAAGCTTTGTCTGCCGCTCGAATTATTTCACCTGTTGCTGCATTAACTAAAATCTCCCAACTTCCTAGTGGAAAATCTGGTTCGAGAACAACCTTGTAAATTAGAACAGTACCTTCTTCTCTTGTATAAATATTTAAGTCTGTTGATATGAGGTTTGAGTTTCCAGTAGCACCAATTTTACTTTTGGCCAGTTCTAAAGCTTCCACCTCAGTAATAGATGGAGTTGTATTAATTTCTTGAACAGAAACGTCAAGTGTGTTACTCACATACGTTACCTTATTCTTCGGAGATATATGCACTACAATTTCAGACATATAAACAGCCAAGCCACCGCTGAATTGACGCAAACGAACTGTGGAGCCTGATAATCCAGTTCGGCTTGAATATGCGACTAAACTTGAAAGCTCAGTTACTTTAAGAGCTTCTTTGTTATTGTTAAGCCAATCAAGAGCCATTTCCTCCGGAGTAGTTCCTTCTACGGCATCATTTAACCCTGTAAAGAGAAGCGGTGTATTGTTTTTCAAGCTTAACTTAACGCCTTCCTTTTCGTAAAAAGGGATTTCATCATTTGGATAGGAATTTCCGGAATTCTTCGTGTCTTGCGTGTTTCCTGTAAAAGAAATTGCAAGTACTAAAAAAGAAGCGGAGAGAGTTTTAACAGTCATAAGAAATAGCTTTAGTTCACTAAAATAAATACAATTCTAAGAGTATTCCTAATTCTCAGAACAACTATCTCGTTCAATGTGGTAAAGCTAGAATGGATTGGAAGACCTTTCTAAGATGTGAAAATCACAAACTAATGTGCGTAGAATTTACAATACCTTCTATATACTTTGATGCATTCAAATTGAATTCAGCCGTGCTCTCAGATGTCAAGAAACTTACTGTTCCGTTCTTTGTACATTTAGAATCAATCCAAGGATGACGTAAGAGGTAATCAGCGAGGCTGTCTGTGACGATACTGCCTTGTGATACCACACTGACACCTTCTGGCAGTAAAGACTCGATATATCCTTTTAAAACGGGATAATGCGTGCAACCCAATACAATTGTATCAATATCCTTCTTCATAGCCATTAAGGCCTCAACATCTTTTAGAATGAACTCTTTTCCCGCATGTGATAAGTGTTCGTTGCTTTCTATCAAGGTCACCCACAGTGGACAAGCGTGCTGAAATACATTACATTGCGGAGAAAATTTCTTTATTTCAACCGGATATGAATCTGAGCTAACTGTGCCCGGAGTAGCCAATACACCTATATTGTTTGTTTTCGAAAATTGACCAATAATTTCAGCACTTGGTCGAATTACACCCAATACTCGTTTCTTTGGGTCAATATTAGGAAGATCGTTCTGTTGTATTGTTCGAAGCGCTTTGGCCGAAGCTGTGTTGCAGGCAAGAATTACCAATTCACATCCTCGATCAAACAACTCGTTCACAGCTTGAAGTGTAAATTCATAAACAACATCGAATGACCTTGTACCATAAGGTGCTCGAGCATTATCGCCTAGATACAAGTAATCGTATTCTGGCAATCGCTTGCGAAAATCCGATAGGATGGTTAGTCCTCCATAGCCAGAATCAAAAACACCAATAGGTCCCATATACCAAAGCTAAATAAAAACCCCGATCTGTCCAAAGACAAATCGGGGCTAAAATTATTTTAAAAAATCTAGTTCGAGGCTCCGTCAGCTCCCGCTTCTTTAGCATCTAATGCCAATAACACTACAATTACTTTATCCGTGATATCTTCACCACCTGCCGAATAAAGTAATGTTGTTGCTTCAACAACGTACGCCAATTTCATTCTTTCGGCTACAACAGCAATTGCTCTATTGATTCGATCTTGCAAAGGAATATTTAATTCATTAGATGTTTCAATTAATAAATCCTTCAATGATTGATTTGTAGTTTCAATTCGTTGTTGGAATTCCATCAATTTCTTTTCTTCATATTCTCTTTGAGAACGAATTAAATCACCTTGTTTAGCTTGATAAGCAGTTACTGCTGTTTGAAATTCCGCATTCATATCATTCAACTCATCGAATGCATCCTTTTCCATCTTAGCCAATTGAGCTTGAGCAACTTTCGCCGAAGGTATTGTATCAAACAAAACTTGAGATCTAACATGAGCAATTTTGGTTTGAGACATTGCAGTTCCTCCCGTTCCAACTAACACGACTAATAATAATACTAATTTTTTCATTCTTTCTTTTTTTTAAATTGAGTTGTGTAAAATATTCTTTTAAATCAACTCTGGAGATTACTCCTTCTGGTTTTTAGTTATAATGGAGCCTCACTCCTTTTTAATGACTTAATCTGGGGTTATTTCACCGTAATTCCCAATTCTTTAAGTACTAAATTGCTTATGTCTAGTTTTGGATCACCATAGATCAAATTACTTTGATTCGCCTTGTCAAATACCATTACAAACTTCTTTTGGCCAGCTATCTTTTCCATCGCTTCATACACCCGGTCTTGGATTGGCTTAATTAAAGATTGACGCTTTTGGAAATAATCACCTTTAACACCAAAGCGTGTTTTTTGCATTTGCATCGCTTCTGTTTCGAGGTTCTCTATCTCTTCTTCTCGTTTTTTCTTCTCTTCAGATGGAAGTAAAACTTCCTCTCTGGCAAAGTTATCTTTCTTCAATTTCAAAACATCATAACGTTTCTCAATTTCTTTCGTCCAACGGTCTGCAAGCTTGTCTAACTTTCCTTTTGCTTCTGAATATTCCGGCATCTCTTTCAAGATATAATCAGAATCAATATAAGCGTACTTCTGACTAAAGGCAAACCCTGTGCCAAAAATCAATATTAGAGCCAAAACAAGTGTTTTCATAATTCAACTTTTTTCTGCCGAACGGCGAAAATAATACATTTATTGTAAATCTCGATATTATAATTCGCCTAGGTTCATACCAATAGTGAAATTCAACTTGGTATAATATCCCTTCGTGTCTATTTGATTATTAAATCCTCCTTCAATGGTATCGAAACCACTTGACCAAGAATCAAGCTTATCAAAGCCCCATCCATAATCCAATCCTAACATTCCGAACATTGGAAGGAATACTCTAATTCCAACTCCTGCTGCTCGTTTAACATTTAATGGATTGAAGTCTCTGAACGTAGGGAATGTATTTCCAGCTTCTGCGAATCCAAGTACATAAAATGTTGCTGAAGGATTCAATGAAATTGGATACCTCAACTCCAAAGTATACTTAGCAATTAATGGATCACCTCCGTCAGAGTTCAAACCTCCCGATCCGTCTTCGTATCCTCTAAGCGCAATAATTTCTTGTCCTCCAATTTGATTTACTCCTGTCAACCCACTTCCACCTAACTGGAAACGTTCGAATGGTGTTAAGCCTTTATCGTAGTTATATGCACCTTGGAATCCGAATCCGATCCTAGGCATTAAAACCAATTTTTTGTCTGGTGTTAATGGGAAGAACCATTCTCCAGTCAACTTGAATTTGTAATATTCTAATGTTTTAAAACGCTCTTGATTTGACAAAGCTGAATAGTCATCGACACCATCCCAAATTGAATAAGGTAACGTCGCCTTCGCTGTAAACTTAATGTTGGAACCTCCTTGTGGGTAAATTGGTGAACTTACTGAGTTTCTTTGAAGAACATATCTGAATGCAAAATCATTTGCTGTTCCATCTGTAAATAATCCAAATCGAGTATCATTCTTAACGAAATACTGTTGGAGACTTAATTCGTAATAAGCTTGGAACCAATCATCCGGAAATTTCTTTCTACGCCCCAAACCAATGTTAACACCTGCTAAACGCAAACCACTGAAGCTTTCATTTGTAGGCGCAAATCCATTTCCTAATAACGTCCAGTTAGCACCAAATGTAAGCGAGTTCGGTTTTTTACCACCTAACCATGGCTCAGTAAATGAGAAATTGTAACCTCTATAGAACTTACCATTTGTCTGAATCCGCAATGAAACACGTTGTCCATCTCCACCAGGAAGAGGTGTCCATGCCCCTTTTTTAAAAATGTTCTTCGTACTAAAGTTATTGAATGTCAATCCAAGTGTTCCAATAATCCGACCTCTTCCATCTAATCCTGTTCCACCGTAACCACCAGACAATTCAATTTGATCTGAAGACTTCTCTTCAACCACGTATTCAATATCTACTGTTCCGTCTTGTGGGTTTGGAATTGGATTAACTTGAAACGCTTGTTCGTTGAAGTAACCCAATTGAGCCAATTCTCTTTGTGTTCTGATAATGTCATTTCTATTGAATAAATCACCAGGCTTCGTTCGAATCTCTCTACGAATCACGTAATCATTCGTTTTCGTATTCCCTTTAATGATAACTCGTTTTACACGTGCTTCCTTCCCTTCTATAATTCGCATCTGATAATTAATGTGATGCGCTTGAACATTTGTTTCAACCGGAATAACTTGGAAGAATAAATAGCCTCTATCCATATACAACGACGAAATATCACGTCCATCTTCACTCATGAACAAACGCATTTCCAAAAGCTGCTTGTTATAAAGGTCACCTTTCTTAACACCTAAAACCGTATCAAGAAATGAAGATCGAAATTTCGTATTCCCGATCCATTCAATATCTCCAAAGTAGTATTTCTCACCTTCGTCAATTGTAATTTTGATGTTTAAGTTTTTGCTGTCGACCAAATACACCGTGTCCATTTTAATCTCAGCATCACGCAAACCAACTTTTGTGAATTTCTCCATCATTGCCAGCTTATCATTCTTATATGTGCTTTCGAAGTATTTAGATCTTTTAAAGAATCTCCAAAACGCTTTCTGTTTCGTATCCTTCATTGCCATGCGCAATTTCCACGTTTTAACAGATTCATTCCCTTCAAATGTCAACTCACCAATCTTTACCTTCTCACCTTTATCAACATTGATAACAAAGATTTCAGAATTGTTCATTAAGCTATCTTGAACGCGGTTAATATTAACTCCAACCGAATAATGCCCTTTATCTCTGAAATACCCTTTAATTTTCGCCTTTGTCGCAAAAACTAAGTTTTCAGTGATTGTTTTTCCTGAGAACAATGTGATTTCTTCTCGAATTTTATCTGCATCACGTTTATTAATACCAACAAACCTAAATCGAGAAAGTTTCGGTCTTGGCGCAACTTTGATCGTCATGTATATAACTCCCGCAATTTCATCTGTTGCAATGATTTCAACATCAGAGAAAATACCTTCAACCCATAAATTCTTAATTGCTTTTGAAATTGCCTCCCCTGGAAGCGTGATTGTCTGCCCTGATCGGAGTCCAGCCAATAATTTAATTGCGTTGTGATCATAATTGTCAGCTCCTTCAACACGGATAGGCCCTATCTCGTATTTCTGTGGTCGCATGAAATCAATATCAAGGCCCATTGTATTAACCTCCTCAATTATCGGATCCATTGGTTGTACAGGATTGGCGATTGGAAGTGAACCGGGACTCGTTGAAGTAGTATCTTCCGGAGGAATTTGCGCACTTACTTGAGTAATAAAAGACAGAAGCAGTGTACAAGTGAGTAGTAACTTAAAGGTCAATTTCATATTTTATTTTTCTAATTGTGCTGATACCATTCCAAATCTTCTTTCTCTAGATTGATAATCAAGCACAGCCGTATATAAATTTTCTTTTTTAAAATCAGGCCACAAGACCTCAGTAAAATGGAGCTCTGAATAAGCAATTTGCCAAAGTAAAAAGTTGCTCACTCGATGCTCTCCGCTTGTTCTAATAAGAAGTTCAGGATCTGGAATACCTTTTGTCGTTAGGTTATCAGAGACCGTTTCTTTACTAATATCGTCTAAATCCAGTGTTCCGTTTGAAACGTCTATTGCTATTTTTTTTGCTGCCTCAACGATTTCCCATTGAGCGCTATAATTTAGCGCCAAGATTAAGTTAACTCCTGTATTTGTTTTTGTTTGCTCGTAAGCCGCTTCCAATTCCTCTTGACATCCTTGCGGAAGTCCGGCTGTATCACCAATAGTTGAAATAACAACATTGCTTTGATCTAGCTCTTCAACTTCACTGCTGATCGTGTGCACCAATAAATCCATCAAACCATCTACTTCTTCTTGGGGGCGTTCCCAATTCTCTGTAGAAAATGCATACAACGTAAGGTATTGGACATTCATTTCCTGAGCCGCTTTAAGTGCTTCCCGAACAGATTCCACGCCAATATTGTGCCCAAACAATCGCTCTTCGCCCTGCTGCTGTGCCCAACGGCCATTACCATCCATTATTATGGCAATGTGTTTTGGCGTGTTATTTAAATCTATTTGGTCTATAATACCCATGTCTACTAATATAATCAACGAAAATAGTGAAACTATCGTATAAGTCACTAATAATAGACGTTCTACTTAACGTAGTTTAACAAAAAGAGCGAAATTATATGTGCGTTTAATTAGTTTCTTCCTATGCGGCATCAAGTCCTTATTTTAATAACTGAAACCGTCTTTGCAACTACTCCTTATTTTAACTATTCACTCATCTTTATGAAATAAATCATAAGAATAACTTGGCTAACTATTAAAAGTTGCCTTAATTTTTGAAAAAAAACCACAAAAAAAGGGAACTCAAAAATTGAATTCCCTTTCAAATAGTATGTAATGCAAGTTATTCCGCTAGAACGATCACTTTGTTGTTCTGCATTTCAATAACCCCACCTTTAATCGCAACACGAATAACCTTCTTGTTTGTTCCGTCAACTGCAATTTTATCATTCGCATTGTCTGTATCAAACATATCCGTAAGGTCAACTTTTACATCACCTTTGGCCAACGCAGCAATAATAGGTGCGTGATTATTCAAAACTTGAAACGAACCGTCGAATCCTGGGAATTGAACTGCATCAGCTTCACCTACGAAAATCTCTGCTTCTGGTGTAATAATTTCTAATTGCATCTTTAATCGCTTTTAAATATTCAATTAAGCGTTTTCAGCTAACATTTTCTCTCCTGCTTCGATAACGTCCTCGATTCCACCTTTAAGGTTGAATGCTGCTTCTGGATATTGATCGTATTTACCGTCGAGAATTTCAGTAAACGCTTTGATTGTATCAACGATATCAACCAATACACCTTTCAATCCAGTAAATTGCTCAGCAACATGGAATGGTTGAGAAAGGAAACGTTGAACTCTTCTCGCTCTGTGCACGACTAACTTATCTTCTTCAGACAATTCATCCATTCCTAGAATTGCGATAATATCTTGAAGTTCTTTGTATCGTTGAAGTGTAATTTTAACTCTTTGTGCACAATCGTAGTGCTCAGCCCCAACAATCTCTCTTGTAAGGATACGAGAAGTAGAATCCAATGGATCAACCGCTGGATAGATACCTAACTCAGCAATCTTACGAGACAATACTGTTGTTGCATCCAAGTGAGCAAATGTATTTGCTGGTGCTGGATCGGTTAAATCATCCGCAGGTACATATACCGCTTGCACTGATGTAATAGATCCATTTTTAGTTGATGTAATACGTTCTTGCATCGCTCCCATCTCAGTTGCTAATGTTGGTTGATAACCTACGGCAGATGGCATACGGCCTAGAAGTGCAGACACCTCAGAACCTGCTTGTGTGAAACGGAAGATGTTATCAACGAAGAAAAGGATATCTTTCCCTTGCCCGTCACCTTCACCATCACGGTAATATTCAGCCATTGTCAATCCTGACAATGCAACACGTGCACGTGCTCCAGGAGGCTCATTCATTTGACCGAAAACAAATGTTGCTTTCGATTCTTTCATTTCTTCTAAATCGATCGTCGAAAGATCCCATCCTCCACTTTCCATGGATTCCATAAATTTATCTCCATACTTGATAATTCCAGACTCCAACATCTCACGAAGCAAATCATTACCCTCACGAGTACGCTCACCAACTCCTGCAAAGACAGATAAACCACCGTGTCCTTTTGCGATATTGTTAATCAACTCTTGAATCAATACAGTTTTACCAACTCCGGCTCCACCGAACAAACCAATCTTACCACCTTTTGCGTATGGCTCAATCAAGTCAATTACTTTAATTCCTGTAAACAACACTTCTGTTGCCGTAGAAAGGTCTTCGAATTTAGGCGCATCTCTGTGGATTGGCATCCCGTTCGTGTTGTCAACTTGTTGAATTCCATCAATAGCTTCTCCAACAACGTTGAATACACGTCCCTTAATCTCATCACCAATTGGCATTTTAATTGCCGAACCAGTTGAAGTTACTTCCATCCCTCTTGTGAAACCATCCGTTGAATCCATAGAAATGGTTCGCACTGAATTTTCTCCAACGTGAGATTGAACCTCAAGAACAACTCTCGTTCCGTTGACTTTAGTAACTACCAAAGCATCAAAAATGTTTGGAAGAGAAACTCCTCTTTCGAAGTTTACGTCTACTACAGGACCAATTACCTGTGAAACTTTACCTTTAATATCCGACATTCTAGTGTCTTTTAATTGAATTAATTTCCTATCCGATCTTCCGGAATTTGGGTGCAAATATATGGCTTTTTCACCAAAAAATAGAAAGTAGCGGGAATTTTATTTCAGCGAATGCAAATTTTCTTGAGAAGCCGAACTATTTTAGACCAATTGTAATTTTTACTCGAGAGAATACTAATCAGCCTTGATATTTTTTCGAATCAAATATTTCACAGGAAAGTAGGAGAATAAAACACTCAATATAGACACAAGCGAAAGGATCATTACTCCATCTGTTGTCGAAAATGCAATTGGAAAAGCTTCCCCATTCGAATTCGGCATCTCAATCAAATGAAAATACCATTGTGTGAAACAAACGGTATAGCCCAACAGCAATCCTATAAAGATGCCTTTCCCGGAAATAAGTAGCCCTTCAATGAAGAATATTTTAAAAATAAATTTTCGAGAAGCTCCAAAACCAGTCATTGTTTGAACATTTGACAATTTTTCAACGAAAAGCATTGTTAGCGAAGCAACCAAATTAAATGCAGCAAGGACAAAGATAAAAAGCAGAATAATCATCACAATGACTCTTTCTGTCTTGCTTGTCATATAGATCAATTCGTTCTTTTCAAAATTGGTTTTTACAACAAAGTCCTTTCCAACTTCTTTTTGAACAAGTACCTTCAAATCTTCATTAGAAACGCCTTCTTTTGCATCTATATAAAGCGCCGAGATCTGATTATCGAAACCCAATAGCTCTTTTCCTAGATCCAATGGGATGATAAAACTTTCATCATTAACCTCCCTATTAAAGGTCATACTTCCAGAAATTTTTATAGCTCTTTCATTGAAGGGGCTTTTACCCGGTCGCAATCGAATGTTTGATTTTGGCACATAACATATGATACTTTCAGTCCCTATCAGTCTAGGAATTTGTCCGTCGAGCTTGGACAGCAACCCCGCACCAATTATTCCAGACGGGTCTTTTCCCTGGTATAAATAAGGTTCACCATCGTACATATGCTCTTTCATGTCCGTAATTTTCAAGTAGTTTGAATCAATACCGATCATTTTTGCATGCACCCACTTTTTATCATTCTTCAAAATCACTGTTTCTTCAACAGCTCTTACCGCCTCTGAGACACCTTCAATTTTCTTGATTTTTAGTAAATCAACTCTATTTTCGTCAAATGACTTCCCTTTTATTACTCGAACAGTCAAGTCAGTATCGAACTCTGAATAGAGACTCTCGATCATGGATTCAATTCCGTTAAAAGTAGACAAAAGAATTACAAGAGCAGCGGTTGTAGTCGCAATTCCAACTACGGAAATTCGTGTAATCAAATTAATTACATTTTTCTTCCGCTTGGTAGAAAGATATCTGCGCGCTATAAAATAGGGAACGTTAATCTTTTACTTTTTTAAAAGTTCATTAATCTCGTTGGCGTAATCGAGGGAATCATCAATAAAAAATTTAAGATCTGGAATATGCCTCATGTTTTTCAAACGTCTTCCGATCTCTCCTCTAATTTTAGAAGAATTCGCAGAAATATTTTGAATAACCTCTTCCTTAGGAGGCCCTGCAAAGACACTGCAATAACAGCGCGCTAAAGATAAATCAGGTGTAATCCTAACTACTGTCGCGGAAACCATTGCTCCCAAACAGATTTCTCTTGCGTTTCTTTGAAAAACAGAAGATAATTCCTCTTGAATCACTTTCTCGATTCGACTTTGTCTAATTGTACTCATAAGTGCAAAAGTAAGAGAAAAAGCGCAGCTTTTGATGAGGAAATGAAAAGTGACTCCACTCATGTCAATTGACAGGAACCAATATTAAAATTCTTTGCAAACAATATATAATAAGTAGGAATGATAAGAAGTTTATAAATCAATATATCTTTGTTAACTGATGAAAGACATTTTAGAAATTTTTAAATATACCTTCAGGTATCGTGGATTAGCTCTATTGGTGATTGTATCGAATATATTTTATGTCATCTTTAACTTAGTTTCATTAGCGCTATTTGTTCCTTTTCTTCAGGTCATATTTCAAGATGAAAAGACCGCAGAGGTTGTAGTTAAACCAATATACAAGGGTGGCTTTTTTGACTCCTTGGAATATCTGGGTGAATACTATCAGTATTATATGTACACAAGCGCTCAATCAGATCCAAAAGGTGCTTTGTTTTTTGTTTGTGTTACTGTGGCAATAAGCTTTTTACTAAAGAACATAGCTCGTTATTCGGCTGTTTGGTTCCAATCACAATTAAGAATGGCCGTTGTTCGTGATGTTCGAGATAAACTATTTGAAAAAGCACTAAGGTTGCCTTTGTCGCATTACACAGATGAAAGCAAAGGAGATTTGATGGCGCGTATGCAAAATGATGTTCTTGAAATTGAAATTGCTGTAATTTCAACGCTCGAATTATTCTTTAGAGAACCTATTGCAATTACGATTGCGCTTTCTCTTTTATTTTATTGGAGCGCAGAGCTTACACTGTTCGCACTTATATTACTACCAGTTACGGCACTTATTATAGCGGTAATTGGGAAAAGTTTGAAACGTACTGCTCGACAAGAAAAAACTCAAATGGGTGTTTTGTTTTCAGCAATGGATGAAGGTTTGGGGGGGATTAGAATTATAAAAGCATTTAATGCCATACCCCAAGTGCTTACATCTTACAAAAGAGAAAACCTTAAACATCAAAAATTAGTAACAAAAGCGTTTCGAAAGCGGGATTTATCTTCACCGTTAAATGAAATCATTGGATCAATGGTTATGATTGCCATCGTTTGGTACGGTGGACTGCTTGCTCTTGATAGCGAAAATAGGGGTTTCACAGGTGAAACGTTCATTGGCTTCATCATTGTTTTCTCTCAATTAATGCGGCCAATATCGGCGATTTCGCAATCCATCTCAAACCTTAACAAGGCGAGTGCATCTCAAGAACGAATCAATGATATTTTGAATGCAGATGAAAAAATTTATGAAAGTGAAAATCCAATTGCTTTAAGCGATATCAATACATCAATTGAATACAAAAATGTATTTTTCAAGTACGGCGATGAATATGTTCTGAAAGATGTTTCATTTTCAATTCCAAAAGGAAAAACAATTGCTCTGGTTGGAGAATCTGGAAGTGGGAAGTCTACCCTAGCCGACCTTCTACCACGATTTTACGATGTTCAAGAAGGCGCAATCTTTTTCGACGACATCAATATTAAAGAAACATCCATTTTTGATTTAAGACACCACATTGGAATTGTCTCGCAAGAATCCATTTTATTTAATACGTCTGTCAAGGAAAACATTGCGTTTGGAATGCCCGATGCTAAAGACACAGAAATCATGCGAGCAGCGAAAATAGCGAATGCTCATGATTTTATTTCTGAACTTGAGTTTGGTTATGAGACTAATATTGGCGAACGCGGGAACAAACTTTCTGGAGGTCAGAAACAACGAGTCAGTATCGCCCGTGCAATTCTCAAAAATCCTTCAATATTGATTTTAGACGAAGCGACTTCAGCATTGGATACAGAGTCTGAAAAATTGGTTCAAGAGGCGTTAGAGAACTTAATGGAAAACAGAACAAGTCTTGTCATTGCCCACAGACTCAGCACAATTAAAAAAGCAGATGAAATCATCGTTCTTTCGAAGGGTGAGATTAAAGAGCGAGGTAATCATGAAGAACTTATGGCGAAAGGTGGAATTTATCACAAGCTTTCATCACTTCAAGGAATCAACGTTTAAAAGTTAAATAATCTTCTGGATCAACGGGAGTTTGATTGTACCACAACTCAAAATGAAGATGAGGTCCATCTGTATTCTCCCCTGTATTCCCTACAATTGCAATAGGGTCTCCCAATTGAATTTTGCCCCCCATTTTCTTCAAAGCTTTTTTATTGTGCTTATAAACCGACATGTATTCATTTCCGTGATCAATTATAAGTATATGGCCGTCCTTCGCAGTATAGCCTGAATAAATTACTGTTCCAGACAGGCAGGCTTTGACAGTATGGTCTTTTTCTGTTACTACGTCAATTCCAGGGTGCGACTTCTTGTTGAATTTTTGGCTTACCACTCCTTTAACTGGACTTTTAAAATAAGGGGTCACAGCACCTTGATCTACATTTGTGCGCATGTCGTCCTTCACCTTTTTAGAAAGTTCTTTCTCATAATCAGAAGGAGACGTGTTAATATTGTAGTAATTAACTTCTGTCTTTTTCGCCAACGAATCTAGATTAACACTCACAGGAACTTCACCACTCAATACTTTTTTGAGTACAACATTGTATTTCATATATACAACTTCGCGTCGTTTCATCTCTTCAACTTGTGACCGTAACTCAAGCACTTCTGATCGTTCAATTGGAATATCACTTTTTTTTGTATAACTCGAAAAAACACTTCCAAATGACAACAATATAACTAGTGAAAACAATGCTAAAAAAACCAAAAACAGGCTCAAAACTCTAATTCTCGTACTCGTAAAACTCCAGACTTCCACAAATGAAGACGGGTTTATAGCCGAAAATTTGATGCTTTTTTTAGATATATTATATAGTTTTTTGAAGAAGCTCATTATATGCAAAGCTGAATAAAATCAGGTAATCAACCAAATAAATCGGTCTGACTTTCGTTTACTATACATAATAAGTTGGTTTTTGGCTTAGATTTTGTTGATTGAAGAGCAAACGTTTTCACTACTTTTACGTCTAATTAAGTATAAATGAGACAAATATTGACAATACTTCTTGCGTTACTACCCTTAATTTCTTTTGGGCAATTGACGACGAGTACTGCTCAAGCCCCTGACGCATTGGTTCAAAACGTACTTTTAGGTTCCGGTGTAACAGTTTCAAATATTTCATTTAATGGTGTTCCTGTAACCATAGGAAGTTTTAACGCTTCCAATACAAATTTGGGAATTGACGAGGGAATTATTATGACAACAGGAACAATACTCAATGTTCCAGGAGAAGGCCCACACGGACCAAATAATTCTCCAGGCGCAGGCAAGGACAACAGCGCCCCAGGGTACCCATTGTTATCGAATCTAATTGGAAATATTGCGACTTACGACGCTGCAATTTTAGAATTTGACTTTGTACCCTATTCTGATTCGGTTAAGTTCAATTATGTTTTTGGATCGGAAGAGTACCCTGAATATGTAAGTTCTACATTTAACGATGCTTTTGCATTCTTTATCTCGGGACCTGGTATTCCTGGTGGAATGCAAAACATAGCGCAAGTGCCATTTGGAGGAGGACCTGTAACAATAAATAATGTGAATAATGGTCAGGCCAACGCGGGTCCTTGCCAAAACTGTACATATTATAATAACAACGGTGACGGAAACTCTGCACCTCAAAATTCTTCAGTAAATTTCATTCAGTACGATGGTTTTACAGATGTAATGACAGCAGAGTCTGCCGTACAATGTGGCCAAACGTATCACCTCATAATCTGCATTGCGGATGCAGGAGATGGCTTGTTGGATTCTGGAATCTTCCTTGAAGCGAATAGCCTTTCTTCCAAAACTCCTGTCGAAATTGAATATACTGTTTCACAAGAACTTTTTGGTTCTCCAGATATCATCGGTGAAGGTTGTGTAACAACAACGGTTACCTTGGAAAGAGACCCTGCACAATCTGCTTCGTCAATGACTATTCCAATAAATGTTTTGGGAACTGCCACAGAAGGTGTTGATTATTCAAATCTTCCAAATTCAATCACCTTCCCTGCTGGAGTTAGTCAAGTTCAATTTGATTTTGACGCATTTCAAGATGGAATTATTGAGGGACAAGAAACAATAATAATTCAATTCCCAATTGTTGACCCTTGTGGAAATGTCACTCCAATTATCATAGAATTATTCATCCAAGATATCGATCCCGTCGCAGTTGAAATAACTGGTGCCGAGATTACTTGCCCTGGTGAATCCGTAACCCTTACAGCAAATCCCACAGGAGGAGCCCCACCTTTTACCTATTTATGGGATACGGGTGAAACAACTCAAACGATATCAGTGACTCCAGCTGCGACAACAACATACACTGTGACAGTAACGGATGCATGCTTAAATGAATCTGCTTCGAACACTTTTGAAGTAGCAGTGCCAATTTTACCACCCTTGGTTTTAAATGAAACTCCAGATATAACCGAAATATGCCCGTATTTACCCAAATTACTAGAAGCAAACGCAACTGGTGGTTCAGGAAACTATACCTATCAATGGTCATCAACTTTTGATGCAAATCTTGGTACAACGTCATCAATTAATGTTGTTCCTTCAACAACCACAACGTATGCGGTAATTGTATCTGACAATTGCGGCAACTCTACCATGGAGACCATATTATACACAATAACAAGTCCACCATTGGTCTTAACAATGAGTCCAAATATCGAAATTTGCCCAAAAGACTCTGTATTTATATCTGTTACTGCAGTCGGTGGATACGGTGAGTATTATTATATATGGACACATAGCGGAGAAACAACGGAGGGCGTTTGGGTTGCCCCTGGATCATCAACAATCTATGAAGTAATTGTTTCAGATGAGTGTCAAACATTTACAGTAGAGGGGTCAATGACAATTACAGTTGTTGCACCAACAGCCGATTTCACAACTTCGAGTACCACATTCTTTAATGGTTTTCCAATTACCTTTGTTAATCAATCAGGTAACGCAGTTGCCTATGAGTGGGACTTTGGTAATGGAAACACGGATACGTTTGTTCATCCAACGAACACTTATGACAATCCAGGAATGTACTTGGTTACTCTTATCGCTATTGATGATAAAGGCTGTACCGATACGCTTGTTAAACCGATCAACATCGAGGAAGAATGGTACGTTTATATTCCAAACACTTTTACTCCAGATGGAGATAGAAACAACAATGACTTCAAAGCAAGCACACTCGGTGTTCGATCTTTGAATATTGGAATTTACAACAGATGGGGAGAACTTATATTCACTTCTCCAGAGCTGAACTTTATTTGGGATGGAACCTATCAAGGACAATATGTTCCAGACGGAACTTATACGTACAATATAAGCTTCATAACAAACTCTGGTCGAGACAAGAAAATTCGCGGACACGTCAATGTGCTTAAATAATTGAATTTCGTAGATAAAGGAATTTAGAATCCTTTACCCAACTAATTTCACAAACTCCTTTATCATACGTTAGAACGCACTCGAATTTTGAGGAATCGATTGAGCGCAAAGGAAAAGTAGATTGCCGAATTTCGAATCCTTTTGAACTCGGCGATTTAGACGACATGACTGCAAACGACCTTTCCTTTCCTTTAAAAATCATTTTACCCGAAACTATATAATTTGATTTTCCTGAACTGTGTTGAATAGAATCTAATTCGAACGGGCTGTCCATTTCAATTTCAGAATTCTCAATTCCAAAACCAGAACACATAACATTGGTCTTTTCAGGATTATTTTGACATGAAACTAGTGCGGTAAAACAACAAATAAAGAAAAGAACCTTCAACTAAAGAGACTTCGTTCTACCTCCATCAACAGGGATATTGATCCCATTAATGTATGATGCTCTCGGTGAAGCCAAAAATGCAATTGCTTCTGCCACTTCATTTGGCTCAGCGATTCGTTGCATTGGAGACAATCCTGCCATAGCTCCAAGAACTTCTTCAACTGTTTGATTCATTTTGCCTGCTTTGACTTCAGCAATACTATTCAAGCGACCTGTATTCGTTGCTCCAGGAAGAACATTATTGACCGTAATATTGAATTGACCCAACTCATTCGCCAACGTCTTACTCCAATTTGCAACCGCTCCTCTTATTGTATTGGAAACACCTAAGCCATTTAAAGGTTGCTTTACACTTGTAGAAATAACATTAATGATCTTTCCTTCTTCATTTTCCTTCATTCCGGGAACCAATCCTTGAACAAGAATATGATTGCATATTAAATGTTGGTTGAATGTGTTGACAAATTCCGACACATCTGCGTCAATAATAAGCCCACCTTTTGGCCCACCTGTGTTGTTTACCAAGATATGAGGCTTATTTCCGGCAGCGACAAAAGATTCAATGACTGTTTTTAAACCATCAGGATTAGAAAAATCCGCTACTAAATAATCATGCATTTGTCCATTTGAAGCGTCTAACTCGGACAGTGCAACTTGCAATTTCCCCTCATTTCTCGCAACCAAAGTGATTTTAGCGCCACGATGCGCCATCAATTTTGCCGACTCCAAACCAATACCTTGAGTACTTCCGCAAACAACGGCATGCTTATTTAATAATTCCATTCTTCTAAATTTTTCTCTAAATTAATTCAATCCGTGGTAAATCTTCTCCATTCCATCTATAAATCACTATTAATCCAAAAAATTGATCTTAAAAATGAAAATCGAGTATTTCAACAAAAAAAACCAACTTTAGTAAATCGATAGAAGGCTCAATTCTTAACCTGTTCTATTTTACACTAATTAATCACAACTACTTCAAATTTTAACATTATTAAGTCTTGTTCAGTTGGAGGGTAACACTATATATTATATCTTTACGACAGTTTTAATCATTAATTAACTTTTATTTATGAAACATTTTACGCTTTTGGCGGTTATATGCCTTCTTTCCTGGCAAAGTAACTCCCAAATTACTACTTATCCATACATAGAGGACTTCGAGCTAGGTGCTGGAGGATGGACAGTTACTGGAGGTTTATGGGCCCTAGGGACTCCAGCCGCTTCGGTAATAAACTCTGCTTCTAGTGGCACGAACTCTTGGGCTACAAACCTTACAGGTACCTACCCAGGCAATTCAAATGCTGCTGTTACAAGTCCAGTATTTGATTTTACTGCCGTTCCAAACCCTTTCTTACAAGCTTCGGTTTGGTGGAATTGCGAATTTAGCTGGGATGGGGCGGTTCTTCAGTCGTCAATTAATGGTGGAGCAACATGGCAAAACGTTGGTGCTTTTGGTGATCCTGGAAACTGGTTTACAGACAACACTATTAACGGTTCACCTGGTGGACAATCGCAAGGTTGGTCTGGTAGAAATGCATCTGGAAACGGTTCAGGTGGATGGGTAAATGCTTCGCATGACTTAACTGGTCTTGGTGGATTAGCTTCTGTAACGCTGCGTGTAGCTTTTGGATCGGATGGCTCTGTGAATGATGACGGTTTTGCTTTTGATGACATTAATATAGTTAACCTTACATGCCCTCAACCTACTGCTCTTACCGCAACATCTGTTTTAGACGTTTCAGCTGACCTAGTTTATACTGAGGCGGGTACTTCAACTTCTTGGAATATTGAGTGGGGACCTGCTGGTTTCACTCCAGGTACAGGCACCATGGTTATGGGTGCAACAAACCCTTATTCTTTAACGGGTCTTACTCCTATTACAGGTTACAGCTACTATGTTCAATCCGATTGTGGTGGAGGTGATTTAAGTTTTTGGTCAGGACCTTACACTTTCTTGACTGCATGTGGAATTATTGCTCCAAACTGGGTAGATGATGTTGAGCTGCACGCTAATTCTTTTGGATTTACCGCATCGAATTGTTGGACCGCTTCTGCTAGTTCAAATTATGACTGGAATATTACAGGCACTGGTACGACCGGCTCATCAGGGACAGGTGCTCTTTCAGCAAATAGTGGAACTAAGTATTTCTACACTGAAGCTTCTGGAGCTGCTTTGGGTGCAACTTGTACATTAACATCTCCAGTTTTTGATGCGTCAGCAATGACATACCCTACTCTTAAATTTTGGTACCACATGCACGGTAACCAAATGGGAGATTTAGCTGTTGAAGCTTGGGATGGTACATCTTGGAATCAAGTTTCATTGATTTCTGGTGAGCAGCAAGGTGCTCAAGGAGACGGTTTCCTTGAAGAGTCAATTTACTTAGTTGGATACAACAACTTAGGTCTTCAAGTTCGTTTCATCGCAACAAGTGGAGGTTCTTTCGAGGGTGACATTTGTATTGATGACGTAAGTATTACTGAAGCACCATCATGTCCAGCACCGAATCCATTTGGAATTGTTAGTTCTGACTTAACATCTGCTGAATTAGACTGGACATTAACACCTATCTCTTCTGAAACTGAATGGGAATTAGAATGGGGTGCAATTGGATTTACTCCAGGAGGTTCTGGTACATCTTTGATTACAAGTAATAACCCAGAAACTATTTCTGGTCTTGCTCCAAACTCTTTTTACGAAGTTTACTTACAATCAGTTTGTGGTGCAGGTGATTCATCTACATTGGTTGGACCTCTTACGTTCAACACTTACGATCAAGGACAATATATGCAATGGGATAATGATTGTGGTCCTGGGTTCATAGATATTTCTACTACTGGATCAGGAACAAATATGTTTGATGATTTATCAGTTGATGTCGCTTTACCATTTTCATTATTATACCAAGGAACTCTTGTAAATGATGTTTCAATTTCTGATAACGGAGCATTATTGATGGGAGTAACTGGAGCACCATACTTCTCTTGGTCAAATCAGCCTGCAGCAAATGCACCTTTTGAAGCTGTTCTTGCTTTCTGGGATGATATAATGATCCAGTCTGCAAACGGTGGAGAAGTATATTTCGAAACGCAAGGCACTGCTCCAAATCAAGTATTTATTGTACAATGGCAAACTCAAAATGTATTTTTTGGAACTGCTGGTGATGACATCACATACCAAGTTCAAATTCATGAAGCAACTGGTGAGATCTTCTCGATTTATCAAGACGCTATTTTTGGAGGAGGTGCTGCATTTAATGATAATGGAGGTTCTGCCACTATTGGCATAAATGGTCCTAACCAAGATCTTCAAGTTTCTTTTAACAATACATCTTATTTAGAAGACAATAGTTGTGTTAGATACTACTACACAAATTGTCCAAGTCCAACTAACTTCTCTGTTACTTATACTACTGCGAGCGAAGGGGCTGTTACTTGGGGTTCTGGTTTATCAGGTGAAACGAACTGGACTGTTAT
>TARA_B110000902_G_scaffold48063_1_pt1 | contig 32157 bp, 30 predicted proteins | sample TARA_B110000902 | Tara Oceans TARA_B110000902 (sample SAMEA4398009) | marine metagenome | biome: Polar Biome; feature: [SRF] surface water layer (ENVO:00010504); material: water (ENVO:00002006), including particulate matter (ENVO:01000060) such as... | depth 5 m | reverse complement strand
ATGACGCCTATATACCAAACCACTACCTACGTGCAAGATGCCATAGGTGTAAACAAAGGCTATGCGTATAGTAGGTCTGGTAATCCAACACGCAGTGCGTTGGAGTCTAACCTTGCAGCTATAGAAAATGGTAAGTATGGAGCTTGTTTCGGTAGTGGCCTTGCGGCAATAGATTGTGTTATCAAAATGCTGAAACCGGGTGACGAAGTGATTTCTACGGGTGATTTGTATGGAGGAACATACCGATTGTTTACCAGTATTTTTGAGCAGTATGGCATCAAGTTTCACTTTGTAGATATGCTTGATGTACACAATATTAAGAATGCATTAAACGCTAATACCAAGCTAATCTGGGTAGAGACACCGACTAATCCTATGATGAATATCATAGATATAGCGGCAACTGCAGCGATAGCGAAAGAAGCAGGAGTAATGCTCGGAGTAGACAATACCTTTGCTACTCCCTATCTGCAAAACCCACTGGACCAAGGTGCAGACATTGTAATGCACTCGGTAACCAAATACTTGGGTGGTCACTCAGATGTAGTGATGGGAGCTCTGGTATGTTCCGACGAGAAGATAGCCAAGGAGATGTATCGCATACAAAACAGTAGCGGTGCGGTAACGGCACCTATGGATTCGTTTCTTGCTCTCAGAGGCATTAAAACGCTTCATGTGCGTATGCAGAGGCATTGTGAAAACGGAGAGAAGATAGCTCATTGGCTTAAATCTCACTCAAAAGTAGACAAAGTATACTGGCCTGGGTTTACAGATCATCCCAACCACGATGTAGCCAAGAGGCAAATGAGCGGTTTTGGTGGAATGATATCTTTTTCGCTGAAAGGAAATGCTCTGGAAGATGCGAAGAAAATAGCGGCAAGTACACAATTGTTTGCACTAGCAGAGAGCCTTGGTGGTGTGGAGAGCCTTATTGGTCATCCTGCTACTATGACACACGCTAGTATACCCAAAGATATACGCGAAAAATCGGGTGTAGTAGATTCGCTCATTAGACTCAGTGTAGGCATAGAAGATGCCGACGATTTGATTGCAGATTTAGAAAGGGCGATGAATGCGATATAGAAAAGTCAAAATCCTATTTGTATTCCTTTCCTGATTTTATTCCCCTTTCAGCATATACACGATACAGCACATAGAGTACACTGCTAATCATAATTACAACGCCTATGCGGTGTATGTATGCGGCGTCGTACGGTTTGTAACGCGAATAGAAAAGCTTGCACATTAAATAGGTGACGTTGAATATATGGGCCAATATGAGTATATATAATCCCTTGCTTAGTGTTCTAAATCGTAGAAGAATAATGGGAACGAGTATAACACAAACAAAAGTGATTAAAGAACGTGTATTCTGGCCAATGCTCAACATCTCACGGTGTTCTAATACGAAATATTGTGTTAGAAAAAAGAGATGTATCATGTGATTTACCGCAAAAAGAATAAACATCAAAAGGAACACCTTTTTCATTGTCCTATCTTGGTATATCGTTTTCAAGCCCCAATGGCCTACGATTAGTAAAATTAATAAATTGAACCCTGCAGATACTCTTCCGGAATTTCTGACACATTCTTCAAAAATTTTAGTGGTAGGTTCTATAGTCCATGCAGCTCTGAAATAGACAAGCACATTTAGCACAAAAATGAGGAAAAGAAATAGAGGCAATTGGAGTTCTTTCAAATGGATTTTTGGGGACATAGCGAAAGTAGAACGGGAATCTAGGAAAGCTATTGTGTACTACCGGCTATGTCATGTATAAGATTGCTAGATGTATGCTTGGTTTAATTAAAAAAATACCTTTGAACAGTTCTAATGGTTAGTGTTTTTTTTAAGAAGTTTTATGAAAAAAGGTTTGATTTTTTTGGACATTTTAACATTAATTTTTTTCGCTCTTTTTGGAATTATAGGACATATTAAGACAGTAATAATTAGCGAGGATTTCTTCAAAATAAAATGAACTTAACAAAAGCCAAATCTCAACTCGATTCTATCTTGGAAAACCTGAATCCACAGGATTTTATAGAGAACGATCCGATCAGCATTCCACACCGGTTTACACAAAAAGAGGATATAGAAATAGCTGCATTCTTTGCCGCAATACTGGCTTGGGGGCAACGCAAGACCATTATCAACAATGCCAATAAACTGATGCATTGGATGGGAGAGGAGCCGCATAGGTTCATCGTGGAACATTCTGATAGTGAGCTAAAGCAGTTTGAAAAATTTGTACACCGCACCTTCAACAGTACAGACGTTCTTTATTTTATTGAGGTCTTAAAGCAGTGGTATTCCAACGGAAAGTCATTGGAAGACTATTTTGTAGGAGGAACCATGAAAGATAGGATAGCCAATTTTCATCAATCTTTTTTTACCTTCGATTTTGCACCAGCTCGTACCCGTAAGCATATAGCCAATCCTGCTAAAAACTCATCTGCAAAGCGACTCAATATGTACCTCCGATGGATGGTGAGAAATGACGGGTTAGACTTCGGTATCTGGCATTCCATAAAATATTCTGAGCTAAAGTGTCCGCTAGATGTTCACGTGCAACGAGCTGCATTCCATTTTGGGCTACTTACCCGAAAACAACAAGACTGGAAGGCAGTAGAAGAGCTAAGTGATAACCTCCTGTCGCTTGATGCTGTAGACCCTATTAAGTATGACTTGGCTCTCTTTAAGTGGAGTGAGGCGAAGATGGATTGAGTGTCCGTTCGTCAATTATGATATGCGGTTTAATATAGCTAAGAACAACGTGCCAAGCATTTTAGACTAGCGTCCACACTATCCTTGAGAAATAGAGAAGGGATATCATTGGATATTCCTTTTTTACGTAATATCCAATTGGTGACTGTCCAATAAGCCTGCAAGGCCTTGTGCCGAAAATTTTGCCTTGGTCATACTGTTTAGAGCTGGATCCAGGTTGTAATTCTTTGCCGTGCGAAAATCTGCTTTGGTCAGCACAGTTCCTTCAAAAGTGGCTGCGTATAAGTCGCAGAAACTAAAATCAGCTTGTGTTAAATCCGTTTCTACAAAATCTACATCGCGTAGAGAACACCCTTCAAAATTAGTTTTCTTAAGTTTTAGAGAGTAAAAGGAACTGTAATCCAGCAAGCATTTATCAAAACTCATCTCAAGCAAAAAAGGATTGCAATGGGTAAACTGAAGACCAAGCATCTTACATTCAGCAAATTGGACTTGTTTGAAGGCGGTATTCTTAATATTGACATCCGTAAAATTACAACTGGAAAATTTACATTCCTCAAACGAAACATCACGAAGATCTATCCCAGAAAAATCACACTTTTCAAATATACAATGCTCGTACTCTAGTTCGACCGACGCTTGGGTGATGGTGCTATTTTCTATGGTGAGATTATACATTATTGTTGAGATAGTTTTATAGCGTGTTCTGCGAGTGTTAGTAGCTTTTCAGAGTTCTTTAGGTTGTCTTCAGATATTGAATAGTAAGGCATTCTGCTGTGTTGCTCACCACCAAGATCTATGAACATAGGAATAGTTTCTCTATCTGCTTTTATAAAACAGTTCCCTTTAGAGTCTACAAGTCCAAACATTTTTTCATTGTGCATAATACCACTGCCACCAAACATTTTCTTACGAGTGATACCCGGTATATGCACTAGTTTTTGAAGCACTAATGCAGCTATTTCGTTGGAGTATTCGGTGTTTTTAGTGTGTAAGAGTACCATCCTTATTCTGCTCCTACTTTATGCTCCATAAGGCTTCCTATGTTTTGGGCTCTTGCTTTCATTGCATGGGCCATCTTTCCTTCGAAGTGTTGGTCTACGCTATCGTTGAGGTATCCCAGCCATGTTTTGAAGTGTTGCTTTGTCAGTTTGCTTTTTTTTGCTAAATCTATGTGTGGCTGCATAGCATTCCGGCCGTATGTACCACTGCCAAATAGCATACTGTGCCAAAAATCAATGAGTATAGGAAAGTGTTCCTTCAAATTTACCTTAGCTACATCCGTGAATATATATGAGATGCTCTTGTCTGCGAGCAACTTGTCATAGAAAGTCTTCATAATGAGCAAGATGTCATTGCGATTTTGAATGTCTTTCATTATTTTATAAGTACACCGTTGTTCCACTTTTCGGTTTTCCATTTTTTACCGCTGTGTTTCCAGTATTCCCAGGTACCGTGTTTCATGTTATCTACAAATTCACCTTTGCACTTACCAAATAGATTGCTTGCTCCGAGCTCCCACTTCCCATTCTTTTTACCTTTGATGTACGATCCGCTGTCTCCACCACCATTGTTATGCTTGTGTTCTACCCATTCTCCTTCTTTCATGTCATCTAGGTATTCACCGTAGGTATCTAGACCTTGCTCTTTGTAGAGTTCGTATTTGCCATTTCGTTTGCCATTTTTGTAGTTAATTATTTCTAGTGGGTTACCGTTCATGGTGTAGAGTGTCTTTTCTCCATCGAGTTTCCCTGTTTTATAAGTTTCTTTCATTATCACTTGCCCCTCTAGCGTGTAAGATAATAGTTCGCCCGTAGCAAATCCGTCTACATACTCACAGGTCTCAGCTACGTTACCGCTAATGTGGTAGATTATGGTCTTTCCATCTCTTAGGCCATTTTGGTATGTTATCTCTTTACGCAAGTTCTCTTCCCTGTCAAAAGAAGTGACTATACCATCTGGCTTGCCATCCTTGTATTTCCCAACTTGCTCTTTCTTTCCATTGGAGTGATAGAGGATAAAAGCTCCTTGCTCTTTTCCCGCTCGGAAAGTTGCTTTCTTTTTGGGTCTAGCACTTACATAGTGAGATATGTAACCGCCATCTAATATCCCATTTTTGTATCTGCACTGTACTTCAGGAGCCCCGTTTCTATAAAAAGTTTTGAATTCACCATGACGTACTCCCTTGCTGTATCCTATTATTTGGTCTTGCTTTCCGTCTTCATACCAACTGGCAAACTTGCCGTCTATTTGGCCAGTATTCCAAGTGATACGTTGCATAGGCTTATTGTTACTCGGCCATAGGAGTAGCGTCTCTCCCGTGTATGGAGTGCTATTATAGTAGTACAATCCGTCATTTTCTTTTACCAGTTTTGTGAAAGCTATTTTAGACTGACTATATCCGTGCAGTGCACATGTTGCAAATATTGCGAAAAGTAATTTTCTCATTTATACGTTTATATGTTGAAGCAAAGGTATTTATTGTGGAGCGTCTGAAGAATGGCAGTTTTTCACGATTTGTTCCACATCTTGTTTTAGCATACAGTCGAAGTGCCCACGCGGGCACTTATCGCTACCTAATTTACTGCAGGGTTGGCATGCGAGTTTGACTATATGGTTGGTAATGGTATCGGCATTGGATCGGTAGGCATACATACCGAAGTCTGGGTTGGTGTTGCCCCATATAGCTTGTATAGGAATATCAAATGATGATGCAATATGCATCAATCCCGTATCACTTGTTATTATTCCTGCACTTTGTTGTATGACATAAGCAGCGTCTGTTATGGATACTTTATTCACTAAGTTGAATGGAACAGTATCGCTTAGAGACATTATTTCATCTGCTTTTTTCTCGTCCTTATTGCCGCCACCTAGCAATACAATGTTTTGGTTTAAACGTTTAATCAATGATAGGATAACGCTGACTGGAATTTGTTTCGTAGCATACGTTCCGCCTATTACAATACAGATGTAGTCTTTCTGTACCAGGTTATACTGTGCCAGGTCAAAAGAATAATCAGTAGGAAAATGGTAGTCTATAGATTTATCTGAAGTATCTAGTTCTAGGGAATCTAAAGCCTCTGCATATCTATCTACGATGTGTTTTTTAGGGAGAAGGTTTATCTTAAAATTAACAAACAGCCATTTCTGAATATTCAGTTTCTTAAAAGTAAGATGCTCAGTGGTGAGAGACTTGCGTACTTTTTTACTCCGGATATTTTTGTGTAAGTCGATAACAAGATCAAAGTGCTCTTGCTTCAGTGCAGCGATGGTTGCGTCTATATTGTCGTCTAGAGAATGGACCTTACTCACATTGGGATTGCTCCCTATAAGACTAGCAAACTGTGGCTTGGTAAGGTAGTGCACTTCTGCTTCCTTTTGTGTATGAAGCCACCGAAGTACGGGTGTGGTGAGCACTATATCTCCGATGGAGCTAAAACGGATTACGAGTACCTTCATTATCGTGGTGCTGGAGACCATAGTACCTCTCCACGGCTAAAAGCGAGTTCTATTATATACGCTGCAGTCTTGCCCTTTTCTATCTCTGTAATGAAAACTGCTTGTGTGCCTATTTCTTCTAATTCTACTTGCATCATGTGCTTTATTATGCCGTACCGGCCTTTCATTTTACACGGCATACGATGTACATCAAAATCTCCCGTATCAAAAAAATTCGTGTAATAATTCATCCCTGTAGCTGTATCGTGTAGTGGCTTGTCTTTTTCAAACCGTGTTTTCTGGAAATAGTCTATGTAGGTGTAGTTGTCTCCACTACATTGGTCAAAATAAAGTGTATCTCCTATTTCTAGGACTACTTCTTGTGTCTGTGCATCAGCTGCTATAGCTGTCAGAAGTATTAATGCTGTGATTGCTAATTCTTTCATTTTATACTTTAGAAACCACTACGTATTGATTTTCGATGCCTATTACTTTTACATCGTCACCTTGGTTTATCATCTCTCCAAGCGTTTTAGCTTCAAAAGTAGTGCCATTGATACTTACTCTTCCCATTGGTCTTAATGCAGTGTGTGCTTCTCCAATAGTACCTATTGCAATATTCTCACTGGTCTTTTCGTGTTGTATGGGTACTCTGGCATCTATCACGTCATTGAGCACGAGTCGTTGAAAAACCCTAGAATTGATAAGATGCGTGCCAAAAAAGTAGAATACTGCTCCTAGACCAAGCATAGCGAAGAGAACACTTGCCATTGAGTTATTCCAATCTGTATTAGAGACTCCGTCAAAGTTGAAATCTACGTTGCGTATCATACTGAGTATCAAACTACCCAACACCAATAAAATACCACTAATACCGGCTACCCCAAAGCCCGGTATCACAAAGACCTCCAGAGCTATGAGAATGACTCCAATAATAAACAGTAAAATCTCCCAGTTTTCAGCTAAGCCATCTATGTAAAGCGGAGCAAAGTAGGCGAATGCTGCAAGAATAGAAGCGATGATGGGGAAGCCTACTCCAGGTGTCTGTAGCTCGAAATATATACCACCTATCATAAGTAAAATGAGTACCGAACGCAATGCTGGATTAGCAAAAAATGCTACGAGTTTATCTACCGTAGAAGGTTTTACGTTGATGATTTTGGGATTCTTAATATTATTAATTTCTAGGATTTCGTTTATTGAGCTCACTTTTCCTTCGCAATAGCCCCACTTTAAGGCCTCTTCAGTAGTGAGTGTAATTACTTTATCAGCATCGTCTAACCCTTCTACTACTATGCGTTCATCTACCATTCCTTCCGCTATATCTGGATTTCTATAGTACGTATAAGTAGTGTCGCCATTGGTTATTATGGTATCTTGACCATGACTTTCTGCGGTGCTCCTCATTTGCTTTCGCATATAGCTTTGGTACTTGTCAGGAGCCTTAGCTCCATCTTCATTTACTACAGTAGTTGCACCCATACTTGCACCTTTGGTCATATAAATTTTGTCACAAGCTATAGAAATAAGAGAGCCTGCACTAGCAGCGTTATTATCTATGAATACATATGTAGGGATCGAAGTATTTAAAATTTTAGTGCGAATACTATCTGCATCAGTTACATATCCTCCGTAGGTGTTCATGTGTATAATGATAAGATCAGCCTGTATACTTTCGGCCTCATTGATAGCACGTTGAGTTATACGTGTAGCCTCGGGTGCTATTTCTTTCTTTAGGTCAAATACCACTACCTTAGGCTGTGTCTTGTCTTGTGCCACAGACACCAGGGTAATGAGCAGCAGAGCTATTTGGATTAGTATTTGTTTCATATTAACCACAATACTACAACATGAAGTAATAAAGTGAATAACTATCTGTTAAATGATAATATATACACAATAAATTTGCACAAGAGATGAAACAAGGAATAATATTGCTTTTTGCTGTATGCATGTCAATGACTGCTATAGCTCACAAAACAGACTCTGTAGGTACTAAAGCGAGAAATGGCAAAATGTATATTTTACACAAGGTGGAAACAGGTGATGGCTTGTACAACATTAGTAAGCGATACAATGTAAGCCTAAAAGATATTATTGTTGAGAATCCAGGGTCTGATGAGGTTATCAAGTTGGGTCAAATCATTTTAATACCAAGTAACATGGAACCTGTTATGGAAGAAAAGGTGGTTAAGGATTTCTTTGATGGTAGTTCATTGCCAAAGACGAATATAGATAAGTTGGAGCCAGGCAACACTATTGAGGTCAGTACCTTTGCGAAGTACCATAAGGTAGCTTTGGGAGAGACGCTATACGCAATAAGTAAAAAGTATAACACTAGTGTAGAGATGATTAAAACACTAAACGCATTAGAAAGTAACGAGTTGTCTGAAGGCCAGCGGTTACTCGTACAAGACGGTTCTGCAAAAACTGAAACAGTAGACAAGAGTTTAGAAGTAGAAACCGATTATACCAAAATGAAGGAAGAAATGGCGGTTCAGAAATATGAAAATTTGGGCTATGATACACCCGTAGTAACGCAAGAACCAAAAACAATAAATGGGTACACCGTTAGGGTTGAGAAATTGGTAGAGTACAACATAGAAAAAGTAGAAGAAGAAGGCACAACAGGCGTTGGTGCAGCTTCTGTTCCTAACGATAAAAATTTTGCTAAACATTTTAACGCACCAATTGGTACAGTCATAATGGTGACCAATCCTGAAAATAAGAATACAGTGTTTGTAAAGGTGACGGGCAATTTTGAAATGAAAGAGGGAAGTTCAGAAATAATTAAACTCTCAGAAAGTTCAGCAAAACAGATAGAAATAACGGATAAATCTAGGGTGTTATTAAGTTATGCTAGGTAAGAAATGGTTCGCCATTTCTTCTAATAGTTACTTGTTCATAGCAGTCATTGGATTCATTGCCTTATGGTTTTCTCCGTTTATCGTAAGTGTAGCTACAGTAATATGTGGTTTACTCTTTTTACTTAATATCCGTTCGTTTCAATTCAACGCTTCAAAAATTCGTTTGTTGGTTGTTAGTCTTGTATTGCTAGCTATTGTAGTGCTGTTTGATGCTGCATATAGCGGTTTTGCTGGTCTGTCGGGTGATAAAGCAGGACTCATCTTAGGGTTCTTATTCTCGTTGTTTTCAGGTCTACTTTTCTTAGATACCAGTAAAGTGAAGCTTGTTCAATTTGCCTTGATACTCTGCTCAGCTGTAGTTGTTATCAATCTAATAGCACTTACAAATTACTTTTTGAACAAGGCAGAGATTGACGCCTTGCTCTTGCAAAGTAAGAGTATCCCAATACCCAATATGCATCACATTCACTTTGGTATTATTAATGCTATTTGTGTCATACTTCTGCTGGGTGTTATTCTAGAATCTTCAGCCAAGTCTTCTAGCCAAAAAAAGTTAGCTATTGTATTTGGTGTTTTTATATTTATCAGTGCTCATGTGCTTAGCTCTCGTACGGGTTTATTATCCTTGTATGTTGCCATGTTATTAGGTGCTACATACTACGCTTCATATTCTAAAAATTATTTGACTGTAGTATTTCTTCTGCTTGGGTTAGTCGTGTTTTCTGTCGGGGCATATTCATTGAGTAATTCGCTTAGAAATAAGATAACCAATAGCCTAGAAGACATCAATAGTTGGGGCCGGAGTGAAGAAATAAACCACAAGAGCATGGCAATGCGTATCGAAGCATACAAGGCAAGTGCTGCAGTGCTATTGTCTCATCCTTTGGGAGTAGGAGCAAATAACCAAGATTCTCAAATGGAAGAAGGGTATACGGCAATATACTCACCACTGTGGCTAGAGAATAGAATAGGGCCACACAATCAGTTTTTAGAGTATGGAGTAAAATATGGATGGATTGGAGTGGGTGTTATCCTCCTTTTCGTTGTTAGTCTGTTCTCTATGGGCAATCGAGGGTCTTATATCTATTTTACTTTCATGTTACTTCTTATTGTGTCTTTGCAGTTTGAGTCTCTTCTCGAGAGACAGGCAAGTCTTTACTTTTTAGCATTGTTTCTGCCATTGTTCATTCATCTTTTTACAGGTAAGGAGGTGAACTAGTAATTTAACTACTTCTAAAAACGTTTTGTTGGTAGTACATTTGAAAAATCATGAAGCAATTCCTATTTTTAACCACCTTCGTTATATCTGGTTTTACGTCTTATGCTCAGGTAGTATATGGGGAGCCGACAGATAAAGAGAGTGCTGCCGATGATAAGTCGCTAACCTCCCCTGCGACTAAGCTTACAGATTATAAAAGTAGGCTTATTCTCGGTGTAGGAAATTCGCTCTTCACTGATTTTATTACCAGTCCACTTACGTATACCACCATCGAGTTTCAAGATCCCCCAATCAGTCCTGGAGGTCCTAATGTAATACGTCTGGAGCCGGCAGCTGTGCAAACAAGCTATGGCTCGATTTATTCCTTGAGTATAGAGCCGAGATACAATATTCTTGAGCCAACAGATAATTTTTCATTTGCCGCTCTTGCACCAACGTCAATAGGTTTTGGGCAATCTGGACCTTCAGATCAATCTGTACAAGGGATATTTGGCTTTGGAAACCTTCAATTGGACCTTTTAGCAACTGTGTATTATGGCTATAATGCAACGATTAGATCTGAAGGAAGCTTTGGTGTTCACTTTGGAGTTGGTTATGAATTGAATAAAATTGGTCTTATTAACTTAGAACCGGCTTTAAATTCTGGGAATTTGAATAAAGCGTGGATTATGCCAGTAACTCGAGTAGGCGTTCAACTCTACAGAGGCTCACCTTTAGAATTGTATGTTAAATATGGCTTTGGGCAAAGAGTAGATCAATTGATTGACGGTAACGGAAATGACTTAAATGAGGGCAAGATAGTACGAAGAGCATCTTCATTGAAACTGGCTATAGTCTACGTGATAAATTAATAGAAAAGTGTTGCGTAATATTCGATTGATAATATGATAAATAGAGATATTAGTTGGCTCTCTTTTAATGAAAGAGTACTCCAAGAAGCTCAAGACAAAACGGTTCCTCTGATAGAGCGAATGCGTTTTCTAGGTATTTACTCCAATAATTTGGATGAATTTTTTAGGGTACGTGTAGCTACTTCAATACGACTAACAAAAGCTTTAAGCGGTAAAGACGATGATCTTGTAAATGCTACAACAGAAGTACTCGCGAGAATACAAGAAAAAGTGCTCGAACTTCAAAGCAGGTTTTACACTACATATCAAGGGATTTTTGATGAGCTAAAAGAGCATCGTATTTTTATTAAGAATGAAAAAGAGCTCAATGAAAACGAACAAAATTTTGTGCGTAGCTACTTTCTACGCGAAGTAGAATCTCTGATTACTCCTATCATTCTAAGCAACATTAAAAAATTTCCGTACCTCAAGGATAAATCAGTTTATCTTTATATCTCTGCCCAGAAGAAGAATAAGAAAAAATTACAGGCACTCATAGAGTTGCCAACCGATTATCTCTCACGATTTGTAGTTCTACCTAGCGACAAGGGCTCGCGTGATATTATTTACCTAGACGATGTTATTCGCTATAACATGCCGTATATCCTCAGTATTTTTGAGCCACAGAATATAGAATCCTATATTATTAAGTTGACCCGAGATGCCGAGTTAGACTTGGACGATGACTTCAGTGAGAGCTACTACGAGAGACTCAATAAGAGTCTAAGTAATCGCAAAAAAGGAAAAGTTGTACGTTTAGTGTATGACAAACAAATGCCTCAAGAGCATTTAGATTATATACTCAATAACATCAAAATAAGTACGCAAAACCACCTTATACCCGGCGGGAAATACCATAATTTTAGAGATTTCATGGGTTTTCCAAGCTTAGGTAAAGGTGATCTCTGCTTTAATGAATTGGAACATGTAGGACACCGAGACATAGAAGAAGGCAAATCGCTGCTAAAACAAGTATTGGAAGAGGATAAGCTATTGCAATTTCCCTATCATTCATTTGACTATGTGATAAACCTTATTCGCGAAGCAGCCATAGACCCCAAGGTTGCGGCAATTAAGATTTCACTATACCGTGTTGCTCCAAAGAGTAAAATAATAAAAGCTCTTAAAAATGCCGCTCGAAATGGGAAGCAGGTTTATGTGGTAATAGAATTGCGAGCCCGTTTTGATGAAGAGGCAAACTTAGAATGGAGCAAGCAGCTGCAAGAAGAAAATATACACATTGAGTTTGGGTTAAAAGGACTTAAGGTGCATAGTAAACTGTTATTAATTCAGCGTTATAGTAAAGGAGAACGCCGAAATATAGCCTTCGTTAGTACAGGTAATTTTCATGAAAAATCTGCTCAACTCTATGGAGACACAGCCTTACTCACGGCAGATAGCCGAATTTCAGATGAAGTAGATATGGTATTTCAGATTTTTGACAAACCTTACCTGCCGTATCGTTTTAATCACTTGTTAGTTGCTCCCATCAATCTCAGAATGCGTTTATACTCGCTTATTGAGGAACAACTAGTCATTGCCCAAAATGGGGGAGAAGGTCGCATATTCATCAAGGTAAATAATCTGGTAGATGAAGGTATAATACTAAAATTGCAGGATGCAGCACTCAATGGTGTGAAAATACGATTGCTTGTAAGAGGTGTGTGTAGTTTGGTGCCTACCGCAACTATGGAAGTGCGTAGTATCGTGGGCCGGTATCTAGAGCATTCGCGTATTTTTTGGTTTGGCAATACCACAGAATCTAAGATATACCTTGGTTCTGCGGATCTAATGACCCGCAATTTGGATGTACGTGTTGAGGCACTCACTCCGTTGTATCAAAACAAAATAAAAAAGGAAGCTATAGACTACTTAGAGTTGCAATGGTCTGACAACCAAAATGCTAGAATAATAGATGGGACACTAAGCAACAAGATGTATACCAATAACGGAAAGGTTTGTAACTCGCAAATAGATCTTTATGATCAGATGAGTTAGTGAAATCCTAGAAGGAAGGAGCTAGGTTTGTTCCATCAAAAGTTTCATTGGTCTTTATACCTAACAAATCTAATACGGTAGGAACTATATCAACGGTGTATGTTTTTGTGTCGATAATTTTCCCTCCTTGTTTTGGGAGCCTTACTATTAAAGGCACGTGTGTATCATAGGCATACGGCGTACCATGAGTAGTTCCATTTGCTCGCATGTCAATTAAGTAGTTTTCCGTAGGCACGAGTTTAATATAGTAACCAAATTCGTCTCTATGACTATTGCGTATTTGTGTAATAAATGGCTTGTTGCATGTGGAGTCCATAATATCCAAGAAGCTATATGCACCAGCAATGTACTCTAGTTTTTCGAGCTCATTGGTCAGTGTATTAATGACATTATTTAAGTCTACATTGCTATTTCCGAAAATGGTCATATTGGGTTCTACGCCACCATAGTTTGCTTTTAGTATTACCTCATCTGTAAGGGCAAAAGTGTCTTGAAGGTTCTTATTAATCTCAGCCATATCTGCATCAAACTGGTCGCCCAGTATTCGTTTAGCATCTATGCCTTGTCCTGCTAGGTATTCGGGCATAGAAGCCACTCCATGGTCTGCGGTAAGTACAAGTATGTAGTTGTCTTTGCCTATGTCATGGTTCAGCTTTTCTATGAACTCTGCTAGGTAAAAATCCATCTTATTGTAGTAGTCCAATACCTCATAGCTATTTGGGCCAAAGTGGTGTCCAATAACATCGGCTGCAGATAGACCAATACTTAGTATATCGGTATGATCATCTGTACCAAGATTTTGATTTACAATGAGTTGGTGTGCAAATTCTAATACAAATGCATCACCATACGGTGAGTTCCACATAAAAGCTCCAGCCTTGTTATCCGTTACACGCATGGTATCAAAACTAGCAAGCGTATGTGGGAACCAAGGATTGAAATTGCCTCTTTCTCTTTCAAAACTATCTGAGCTTATCGAGGCTATTTTAGTAAATGACTGATCCAGTACCCATCCTTTCGAAATTTCCGTCTTCATTACTTCATTAGCAGTATACGTTTTTGCCCAGTTGGGGTAGGTTTCTTCGTAGTAATCTGTACTTACCATCTGTGTACTAGCGGCATCAAACCAAAAGGCTCTATTTGCGGTTTTACCTCCCATAAGTATGGAAGCTCTATCCTTTAGTGCCACACTATATGACTTAGATTCGTTATCTGATTCTTTGATATAGTCACCTAAAGCATTTTTGAGTAGTGGTTTAGCACTTACTCTGTTCAAATTACACTCTTCTATTCCCACAAAACGTACTGTAGTATCTTCTATGCTATAGTGTTTGTATCCCAAAGCTCTATTGTAGACCGTATTGTCTGTGATGCCATTGTGGCTCGGGAAAAAGCCCGTTGCTAATGTAGCATGACCAGCGGCAGTGGTAGTGGTGGCGTGATTGTGGTGTGCGTTGGTGTATACCAGAGCTGAGTCTAAAAGGTATTTGAAACCAGCTTCCAGTTGTGGATTAAAACGACTGAGGTATTCACTCTTCATTTGATCTATGCTAATGACTACGACAAGTTTTACTTTTTGATGCTTTTCAGGTGGTTTACACATGATAAATAGTAGCACGATTAAAAGGAAGGAATATTTTTTCACAATGCAAATTAACAACTCATTTGTGTCCATAGTGTAAAATACGCTAACAATCTCACGCTGCTCAATTGTTACTTGCTTATACTGAAATACTTAACCATATTTGCGAATGCAAAAGTACTGCCTGTTTATTATTTGTGTATTTGTCTCTCTAACGTCTGTAGCTCAGATAGTTGCAGTTGGTAAGGTGGTGGATCAACAAGAAAACGCTGTTCACAATGTACGTATCCAAGAGAAGGGTACCCGTAATATTATGTTTTCTAATGCCATGGGGGAATATTCTCTTTCATTTTTTGATGCAGAAACACCCCTAGTCTTCACGCATCCAGATTTTGAAACGGTAACCCTAAAGATAAAGCCAAACGTAAAAACTACGGTTTTTCTTTCTCCAAAGGCGAATGCTAATATTTATAATCTTGGCTTTCTAGCTGGATTTACAGACTTCACCTACAAGAACACCAACAAAAATCTGCAAAACATGCCTTATTTCTTGGGAGAATCAGATGTAAATAGACAATTGCAAATGTTACCTGGAATAGAGCAAGGTAGAGAAGGCTACAGTAACCTATTTGTGCGAGGAGGAGAAGCAGACCAGAACCTCACGTTGTACAATGGAACGCCTATATACAATAGCAATCATATTTTTGGGTTGTCTTCTACTTTTCATCATAGAAGTATAAAAAATACGAGTGTTTATAAAGGAATAGCACCTGCCAAGTACGGTGGTAGAGCATCATCCTATATAGATCTAGAAAGCGAAAAGAATTCAAAATACAGTGGGCTTACAGGTGAGCTTGAGATAACTCCGCTTAATGCTGGAATATATATTGCCAATATAGAAAAGGATCATAAGTACTTTACTTTAGCTGCTCGCAGGTCTTGGGTAGACTTATTGGTTCCTGTGGAGAGTAGAGAAAACTCCTTGAATGCAAACATTTACGATCTGCAAATTAATGCAGGCAAAACGTTAAAGAATAAAGACAAGTTAGATGTTAGCTTTATGTCTACTAGAGACCTCTATTTTATTGGTTTTGCAGAGACAGATACATTTGGGAATGCGGCTTCGTTGGCTGGGTTTACTCAAAAATGGTCTAACATCTTAGCCTCCGTAAAGTACACCATGCAGTTTAGTCCTAGGCTGTCTTTAGAGAACCTCGCGTACTACAGTGGTTATCGCACATCCACAAAATTTCAACAAGAGTCAATCGATGCAAGAGCCCCTGGCTCTCTTACATTACCTACTACTACACAAGAAGATGTTAGCGGTATTAGAGACATAGGTTTACAAGTAAATGCAGCATATCTTTATAGCAATGAACACCGCGTTAGCTTTGGTATTCAGAGTAGCACAAAGCTTTTTCAGGTAGGCAAACGAGAGTTTAGCTCTGTAGATTTTCCGAATATTCCAAATGTATTTCGGACAACCGGCTCAGAAAAATATGAAGCGACAGAGGAGATGGCCTTCTATGCTGAAGACCACTTTAGGTTAAATGAAAATGCAATATTAGACTTGGGATTCAGGCAAGTACTTTTTTTCAATGACAATAAGGTAAGAGCTGGATTTGAGCCTCGACTACATGCTACATTCTTTCTGGAAAATCGAGATGTTTTTAAAATTGGATTTAACAGACATAACCAGTACGTAAGTCAGTTAAACCTGGGAACAATTGGTAATCCAGCAAATATATGGGTGCCTGCTACACAAAATATTGAGCCGCAGATTCTTGACATTATAGAGGTGGCTTATGAAAGAAAATTAGGTAAAGAGTTCGCTGGCAGTATTAATGGATATTTCAAAAGACTACAAAACTTAAATCTAGTAAATAATCTTGGCGATGCAAGTGATCCTGGCATAGACTGGCAGTCTAGTGTTACCCAAGGTACCGGTAAAGTATTTGGTGCTGAGGTAATGCTACAACGTACCACGGGTAAGTTTAATGGATGGATGAGCTATACGTACAGTAAGAGCACAAGAAATTTTGAAAGTCTATTTGCCAATGACTTTGATTTTACCTACGATAGACCACACATGTTCAAAATGCACGCAAACTATACCAATGAGCATGCAGATTGGAATTTTGGTTTAAACATAGTAGTGGGGAGTGGTCAGCTATTTACGCTACCAATAGGAAAGTTTTTAGACCAAAACGACGAGATACAGTTGCAGTACAATACACTGAATAATTATAGAAGTCCATTGTATACAAGACTAGACTTGAGCTTAGTACGACTAAAAAGTAATTTTGGACTAGACCAAGAATGGCGATTTTATCTATACAACGCCTTAGGCAGTAGAAACCCATTGAATATCTCAGCTGATTTTGAAGGAAACAGCAACTTCAACGTATTGCAAGTAAACAGAGCCTACCTAGCCTATGTCCCGGGTGTTGCTTACATAGTTAAATTTTAAGTACAAGAGGAATGAAAAAGATGAATAAAAATAAGGATATCCTGCTGGTAACTATACTATGTGTATTGCTAAGTGCATGCCTTAATGATACGGTACGTCCAGATATCTTACAAGATTATACACCACGACTAGTAGTGAATGCTGTAGTATCTTCTGATGCTTCAATAGGTATACGAGTGACAAGTAGTAAAGCTATATTGGATGCAAGTTTTCCTAGTTTGGTCACAGATGCTGAGCTTACGTATCGTACATCACTAGGCAAAGAGGGTTCGTTGACCTATAATTTATTCTCCGAGCTTTATACTAGCTCTGATAAACTTGTTCCTGGAGAGGTTATTAGAGTAAGAGGGGAACATCCTGATTTTCCTACTGTTCTATCCGAAGTTAGGATACCAGATGCTATTGCAACTGCTGCCTCTTTGGTGCCCAATGGAGGAACAGACACTAGCGGCTTACCAGGAGACCTAATTACCCTAAGATTTACAGACCAACCAGGACAAAAAAATTATTACAAACTACGGGTCTTATATTGGAACGGATTTGATTTTATACCGATTATTTATCCTCGTTCAGACCCTAGTTTTTCTGAATTTAACTCGCTCAGACTGCAAGATGCCTCGATCTTATTTACAGATGACTTATTCGATGGTAAAGAAAAAGCAGTGTTCACTGTAGCGGCCAATGGACTCACCTTTGGTTTACCTGCATCACAGGACAAGTATAAAGTGGAGTTTGCTTCTATATCATCCGATTTTTATGATTACTTTATTTCACTCAATCGTGCGGTAGAAGCTAAAGAAGTCACTTTTCAAGGCGGATTTAATAATGCCGTAGTAATACACAGTAATATCGACAATGGTTTGGGAGTTTTGGCAACCGAATGGCGATCAGATTTCTTCCTGAAGTAGAACTGAACATAAACGTCGATAGATTAAAAAATATTTATGATTAAAAAGATTTTGCTATTCTGGTTAGCGAGTATTGCTATACTGGATGCATCAGCACAGAATGCTACCATTCGTGGTTTTGTGTATAATGAAGAAACAGGAGATCCAATAACCTCGGCATTGGTCACCTTTACCACCCTAAAACAAGGAGCATACTCAGATGAAAGAGGACTATATTCGGTTGTGAATATTGCTCCAGGAAAGTATACGGCAGTTGTTACACTTGTAGGGTATGATACAGCCACAGCTGTTATAGAACTGCGATCCAATCAAGTACTAGCGAAGAATTTTTATCTGAACACGGCTAGCAATACCCTAGGAACCATAAGAGTTTCAGCAGAAAAAATAAGGAAGTCCAAGGAAATAAATATCTCCAAAACGACCATAAGTCCGGTACAGCTTACCAAGTTTCCTTCTGTAGGTGGAGAACCCGATTTAGTTCAATATTTGCAGGTATTGCCGGGTGTTGTTTTTTCCGGAGATCAAGGTGGGCAACTGTATATTAGAGGGGGAAGTCCTGTAATGAATAGGGTTATGCTCGATGGATTAACCATCTATAATCCTTTTCACAGCATTGGTTTATTCTCCGTTTTTGATAGTGACATACTCAAATCTGTAGATGTCTATTCTGCAGGATTTAATTCAGAGTATGGTGGTAGAGTATCTGCCATAGTGGATGTAAAGACTAGAGATGGGAACAAAAAAGAGTTAGCAGGCAAAATAAACGCAAGTCCTTTTAGTTCAAAATTTTTACTGGAAGGGCCACTTAAAAAATATGAACCGGGAAAGGGGAGTAGTAGTTTTATTCTCTCATATAAGAATTCCTACCTGAATAAAACAGCACCTACCATATACCCTTATGCTGCAGATGGGAGTCTTCCTTATTCTTTTAGTGACTTATATGGTAAGATATCCATAAACTCTGCAAAAGGCAGTAAAATAAGCTTCTTTGGATTTGATTTTACAGATGATGTGGCCTTCGAGCAATCCGCTGCTTACAATTGGAAATCCAGTGGATTGGGGACTAAATTTTTATTAGTTCCAGATGGTAGTAAAACGATAATAGATGGCAGTATAACCTATAGTGGCTACGAGATAACACAAACGGAATTGGATCAAAAACCAAGACGTTCTGGGATCAATGGTTTCAATGTAAATCTTAACTTCTCTCGATTTTTGGGCGAATTAGATAACCTCAAATATGGGGTGGAAATGAATGGATTCTCTACTGATTTTGAGATATTCAATAGCCTCAATAGGCGTATTACCCAAAAAGAGAACACAAGTGAAGTGAGTGCATTTGTCAATTACTTGAAAAATTTCAATAAAAAATTCTTATTAGAAACCGGGTTTAGGCTACAGCGTTACGCCAGTTTATCAGAAACTACATTAGAACCAAGAGTAGGGATGAAGTACAACATCAATACCCGCTGGAGGATAAAAGGAAGTGCAGGTTTGTATTCGCAGAATCTTGTAAGTGCCGTGAGTGATAGGGATGTAGTGAACTTGTTTTATGGTTTTTTAAGTGGACCCGATGACTTGCCAAAAGAATTTCTAGGAGAACCAGTAGATTCAAAGCTGCAGAAGGCCAGGCATGCCGTATTTGGCGTAGAGTTTGATATTAATGCCGAATCTGAAGTGAATGTAGAAGGATATATTAAATCATTTACTCAAATAACCAATATCAATAGAGACAAGATTTTTGACGATAATAAAGAGAATCAAATTAGACCAGACTATCTGCGTGAGAACTTTATTATCGAGAATGGCGAGGCGTACGGTTTTGATGTGACCTACAAATATGAAAATAAGAAGCTGTACGTATGGACGGTATATTCATTCAATATTGTGAATAGATTTGACGGGATACGCAAGTATCAACCACACTTTGATAGAAGACACAATATGAATATTGTAACATCGTATGATTTTGGTAAGAATAATTGCTGGTCATCCAGTATACGTTGGAATTTCGGCTCTGGTTTTCCGTTTACTCTTACCCAGGGGTTCTATGAGCAGCTAGATTTTAGTGGTGGAGCAAGTACAGATTTCTTGTCAGAAAATGGAGATTTGGGTATTAACTATGCAGAGATAAATCAAGGAAGACTACCGTTCTATCATAGACTAGATGCTTCTGCCAAAAGAAGATTTAAGTGGAAGAACAGCAAAGAGAAGGAACGCAAAGCAGAACTTATATTTTCGGTAACCAATATATACAATAGAGAAAACATATTCTACTTTGACAGAGTAAACTATAAGCGTGAGAACCAATTGCCGATTCTTCCAAGTATTAGTGCGAGTTACTCATTTTAAGTATACCCTCAAAAACACCAAATAAAAAGAGCTGGTAGATGTAATCTACCAGCTCTTTTTTGCTTGCAGTAAACCCTGAATGATTATATCATCTCCATAGAAGAGGAGGAGCAAGATTCTTCTTTTATTATCTGTACGGAAGTACTGTTGGGCTTGCAAATAGCAGCATCCAATAGGTCCATTTGATTGGTGAGAGTCTCCAGTTCTTGTATGAGTTTTGGATCGCCATTTACGACGTCCATCATTTCCTTGTGCTGGTCGGGAGGTAATTCGTTGTATGCAAGAAGAATGAGTTCGTTTTGAGTAATGTTTCTTATCATATGGAATTTGTTAGGTGTGACAATTATTTTATGTAATGGGATAACGGCATGTATCCATACATAGTATATCTAGCCTTGTTTATTTCATAAAAAACCTAGAAAACATTTAGAACCTTAGCATAAAATTTTGCTTGCTGAGTGAAGGATCTATGTAGACAATACCTATAAAAAATAGATCTATTGTACTACTAACCCGATCGTCTGCTTGAAGGCATTTCCACGCTTTTTCCATTTCTTCTGAATAATGTATGTCATCAAAAATGAAAAGTGTTTTGGAATGCGAGGCTTGCAGCAATTGATCAAAATAACGTAGGGTAGGGTCTAGCCTATGATTTCCGTCTATATAGATAATATCATATTGCTCTTTGATAACCTCATCTAGCGTCTTTTCAAATGGACCTACTATGCTTTTGATATTGGTATGCCCCAGTTGATTCCAAACAGATTCTGCAATTTTGACCACAGATGGGTCTCCTTCTAGTGTAGTAACTTTAGTCTCGTTATTGCGTGCTAAATAAGCCGTGGTGATACCCAATGAAGTGCCAAGTTCCAAAACATGTTTAGCCTCAGTGTACGCTACTATTTTACACAATAATTTGGCGTACTTCGGAGATTTTAGACTACGTTTTGCAATATCAGAAACTGCTTTTTGTAGGATAACACCACTTTTGCCAAAGTCCACAAAGTCGAGTATTTGTTTGCTGCTTTTTAGTCGTCGTCGTTCGCTTTCTGCAGAACGATATTTTATGCGACTCGCTTTTTGTAATACTTGCTCCGCAAATTTGAAAAGTGTAGGTGGATGGACACTGTGTTTGTTTCCAGCCTTCAGTCTGTACTTAACGTACTTCCAAACCATGCGGGGAGCAGAGTATGGAGTGCTGCTAGACAGGCTCATTCTTTATCAGGATCCTGCTCTGCTACATTACTCTCTTCAGTTGGTGTTTCAGCACGTTTTACACTTTTTAGAACGCCAAGCTCCTTTTTTAAATTAGCTATTTGTGTATTGGCTTTCTTTATCTTAGCATCAAAGTCTTTGAGCATTTTCTCAGCTGTTTTAGACTTAGAGAAAAATGACATATTCCGTTCTATACTAGCTACCTCTTCGTTCAATGTAGTAATTTTTCGTTTTATGTTTCTCTCTTCGTTCTCTAGCTCTTTAACGCCATCTTTTGACGAGCCTTTTAGCTCTTTGTAGTGATCACTTAGATTTGCAGCTTTGGCAGCCTCTATTTGTCCGCTATATTTGGTGTAAACGACATTGTTTGCCATGTCATACGCTTTACTAATACGTTTTACATCTTTGTGTGGCACAAATCCAGCAGATCTCCATTCAGCATTTATTTGCTTCAATTCTTCAAACGCTTTTTTGTGATCTATTTCTTTGGTAGATAGTTCTGTCAGCTGAATCACAAGGGCTTCCTTTTTAACAAGACTGACTTTTTCTTCTTCTCTCTTACCTGAGAATGCTTCGTTTTTCGCTTCAAAGAAATGATCGCATGCCTTTCTGAAACGTTTCCAAATGGCTTGGTTTACTTTCTCTGGTACAGGTCCTATTTTTTTCCAATCTGCCTGTAGTGCTATCATAGCTTTACCTGTAGTAGCCCAATCTTTACTCTCTTTAAATGCTTCAGCTTTTTCGCACAGCACCTCTTTGGTTTTTAGATTTTGATTTCTAGCGGCATTCAATTCTTTGAAAAAAGCCTTTCTACCGGTAAAGAAATCATTACGAACTCCGTTAAATTGAATCCAAACCGCATCTTTATTACTCTTGGGTACGGGTCCTATTTTTTTCCAATCTGCAAATAGCTCATCAAAAGCCTTGGCTTTATCATTCCACCCTTTTAAATCTTTTGGAGCTACCGCATTTAGTAAGTCAGCTTTTTCGCTAAGAATTATTTTCTTTGCTAAGTTACCTTCCTTGGCTGCTTCTAATTCTTCGTAAAGCTTACGCTTATCTTCATAGACAGCATCACTCGCCATTTTAAAAGCTTGCCAAATAGGCTCACGGCTTTCATGTGGCACTGGACCAATGTTTTTAAACTCTTCATGTAGCTTATTGAGCATTATAAAGCTACGCTTTAGTGATTTCTCGCCTTTTAGCGTTTCTACCTTTTTGGTAAGCTCAATTTTCGATTCTAGATTTTTTTGACGATCGAGTTCCTTAAGTTCTATGTTTATTCCGTGGTTGTCATAGAAACTATTCAGCAATACGTTATAGCGGTCCCATAGGCTGCTTACAGCCTCTTTTGGCAATACACGTATACTTTTCCACTCTTTCTGAATCTCTTTCACCTGAGCTATCGTTTGGAGTGTTTCATCCGAAACCAATATGGTTTCTAGCTTGGCTATCAATGCTTCTTTACGGGCTAAGTTCTTTTTCTTCTCGTCTTCTACACGCTTCTTCTCTTCTTCACGAGCTTTTTTTATCTCATCTTCTATGCCTTTGAGGCTATCTATGAGTGGAGTCTTCTCGTAAACAAAATCAGGAGATTCATCGGTTTTTTCTGCCGTATACTGCTCTTTGGCTTCATCCTTAGCTGTATTGTACTTGTCATAAAATACTGTACGAATGGCATTAAGACGTATAGACGCTGTTTTGGGAGTTTGTATAAGTAGGCCGTGTGCTTCCTCTACCAGTTCATCCAACGATTTGCCCTCGAGTGCAGCAGCGTCAAATTCTTGGCTATTATCCTCTTGGACAATTTCCTTGTGCAGTTCCTCATTTTTAAGATCGGCTTCATTTGCCGTTTGTGGAATGTTAGACTCGGCATTAGCCGCAGTTACTTCGGTATTATCTACCTCTAGTTCTTCGTTCATTTAAGCTTGTCAAATATAATTGCAAAAATGGTACATTTGGACCGTAATGTCAACTATGCTTAAAGAACCTGATGTGAAGATAATTGAATGCCCAAGAGACGCTATGCAGGGCATTTTAGACTTTATTCCTACACAGCAGAAAATAGAGTATATCAACAAGCTTTTAACGGTGGGCTTTCATACCCTCGATTGTGGCAGTTTTGTTTCCCCGCGTTCTATACCTCAAATGAGGGATACCAAGGAGGTATTGAACGCTTTAAATTTGGAAAATACAGACACAAAATTATCTGTAATAGTTGCCAATAGGCGTGGGGCAGATGATGCAGTATTATTTCCGCAAGTAGACTATTTGGGTTTTCCTTTTAGTATTTCTGAGACTTTTCAGCAGCGTAATACAAATAAAACGATTGAAAATTCTCTTGAATCGGTTCAGTATATTTACGATAAATGTTTAGCTGCAAATAAACAGATGGTCGTATACATCAGTATGGGTTTTGGAAATCCCTACGGTGATGACTGGAGTGCATCTGCAGTGAGTGATTGGGTGGGCAAATTAGAAAACATAGGTATACGGCATTTTTCTTTATCAGATACCGTTGGTGTAAGTACTACAGATTCTATTGCTGAAGTTTTTAAATCGGTAAATAAGCATACGGTAGGCAGTGAGTTTGGAGGACATTTTCATACGAAGCCATTCGATTGGAGGGAGAAAATAGACAGTGCTTATGCCAATGGTTGCCGCAAATTTGATGGTGCTATAAAAGGATACGGTGGCTGTCCGATGGCTAAAGATGACTTGGTAGGGAATATGCCTACTGAGCGTATGTTGGAATACTTTGGTGCAGAAAAACTCCAATTAAAAAAGGCTCCCTTTGAGGAAGCCTTTTTATTAGCAGAAAATATGTTTAATCGCTATTTGTGAGAGACAATCAGTCGTTTTACAATGTTGTGCTCCTCTGATGTATAGGTCAAGTAATAGGTTCCATTGGTAACCGTACTAAGGTCTATTGTTTCAACAGGGGCCAGTTCCATTATTTTATTGCCATGTGTTGAATATAAGGCCATTTTGCCGAGGTTTAGATCGAGTGAAGGGTCAAGTGTAACATATACCACATCATTTGATGGATTTGGATAGATCTGTATCAGTGGATTGTCGCTAAATGAAGTAACGCTGCCGGTACCTGTGGTAGATACAGCAAAATAGTTTTCACTGATTTTGGTATCACTCCCGTGGTCATTGGTGATATTTAGTCTTATCTCAAAAAATCCGGCACTGGTAAACGCAAGTTTCATGATCTGGCTACTTAGTGTGCCTTCATTTATCGTATAGTTGGCGGGAGTTATAGTCCACGTACGCGAAGTAGCTTCTTCACCTAAAGATATATCTGTAAGAGTCACTTCTTCATTTACTTTTAAACTCTTTTTGGTGGATTCAAAATTAGCAATTGGTGCTAGTTCATTTACTGTAATCTTACGAATAACGTGACTACCAACAGCCATACTGTTCTCAGTAGCGTATAAGTTGCCAGCACCATCATTTACTAAATCTGACAATTCTGTGAAAGAAGCTCCAGCTCCTGCACCATCTTTTACGGCAAACTCTGTCGGATTTCCAGCGAATGTTGTTACTGAGTTGTTCGACTCGTTTATAGCTCTAATAACATTTTGGTCGGCCACGTAGATTATTCCATTCATTACGGTTATTCCTTTTGGAGACTTAAAACGAGCTTCTGCTAGCGTTCCATCTACGATGTTAAAAACCCCAGGACCAGTAGTTGGACCAGCTAAAGTAGTAGTAACTCCAGAGAATATATTTATTTTACGAATGTTACCGTTCCACGGGTCTGTAACCACTATTGAGTTGTTAGTATATATCGCAACTCCCCACGGTCTGCCAAATCGTGCAGCCGCACGAGTACCGTCTGCTGCACCTTGTGTATTGGCAGTGCCAGCTAGCGTGGTTACAACGCCCGATGGCGTAATTTTACGTATCGTGTAGTTGCGTAAATCAGTTACATATAAATTGCCATCGTTATCTATGGTAATATCTGTAGGTTGATTAAATCTGGCCGAGGTGCCCGTACCGTTTGCAGACCCAGTTGTACCTTGACCAGGCAGTCCTTGGGTAGGAGCAGCACCTGCAAAAGTAGAGGCTACCTGTCCGTTACCCAGATTTACATATCTCGCAATTTTCCGTATGCAGTGATTGTCTACATCTGCAACATATATATTCCCATTTGTGTCGGAGGCCATTCCTGTGGGGTTTCTGTAGGTGGCTTGTGTACCTGTCGCGTTTTTATACCCTTCAGATAATGTAGGTTGTTGTAGACTCCCGCTGCGTATGTAAAGCTTATTGGTCGTTACTATTCTTATCTTATTTTTCTCACTGATATACATTTTCCCAGTGTTATCAAAACAAAGCCCACTAGGATTACTGAAGTAGGTGTCTGTTAAACCTTTATCTGAGGTAGATTCATAGTTGTTGTCCGCATCATTATTCACTTTGCCTGCATAGGTTACTACATTCTGTGCATTAGCTAAGTATGCCAGCACAGTAAGACATAAAGTTAGTGTCGTAGTTTTAATCATATTTTTGGTTTTAATTTTTGGTTGTATTTACGCAAAGTATCCGTTTACGTTCATTTCTATAGCAGTGTCTATATCAGTGTAGTTTCTAGGCGAAAAATCTTCGCCAGTAATACTTTCATATAACTCTATATACCGCTCACTTACCGTTTGTGTAAATTCAGGAGTCATTTCAGGTATGTTTTGCCCTTCTTTGCCTTGAAAGCCCTCAGAGATGAGCCACTGCCGCACAAATTCTTTGCTTAGTTGGCGTTGTTGTTGGTCTTCATCCTGTATTTTTTGGTAGGTATCTGCGTAGAAATACCGGGAACTGTCTGGAGTATGTATTTCATCTATCAGCATGATCTCATCACCTTTTTTGCCAAACTCATACTTGGTATCAACGAGTATAAGACCTTGTGATGCGGCATGCTTTGTGCCGTGAGAAAAAAGGGCAAGAGCATGCTCCTTGAGCTCTGCAAGCTCTTTTTTCTTGATAATGCGTTCTTCTATTATTGCCTCGTAGCTTATGTCGAGGTCGTGACCGCTTTCTGCTTTTGTGCTTGGAGTTAGTATGGGTTCTGGAAGTTTATCATTTTCTTTCAACCCGTCTGGAAGTGAAACTCCACATACCTCTCTTTTTCCGGATTTGTACTCACGCCATGCATGCCCTGCAAGGTATCCGCGAACTACGAATTCTACAGCGTATGGCTCACATTTGTGACCTATTGTTACGTGTGGATCGGCTTCGCTAAGCTTCCAATTGGGCACTATGTGTTTCGTGTCATCTAAAAATTTTGAAGCTATTTGATTGAGTACCTGTCCTTTGTAGGGTATAGCACTCGTTAGTACATGATCAAATGCAGAAATCCTATCGGTTGCAACCAGTACTACAAAATCCTCCTTTACGGTATATACATCGCGTACCTTTCCGCGTATAAATTTGGATTGATCTTTGAAGAAAAAATTAGTTGATATTAACGTCTTTTCTTGTCCTTTTCCCATCATTTTCGAAATATTCTATATCAAAAGTAAAAATAAGACTTAATATGGCTAAAGGTTACGTGTAATATCACAGACTCGAAAGAAATTGCATTGCGTCTACATTGTCTGCAAAATCTTGTAGTTCAGGGCTTTGAGACTTGCCATAAGGTATAGTGTCTACCTTAGAATAGTTACCCACAATACATTGTATATCAGAGCGGTTTTTTTCAACAAAGGAATCCAGTTGTTCATGGTTTTGGTAATAGGCATAGTGCAGGCATGCCAGTGGAGCGTGCAGACTCTCTCTCTCTTTGGGCAATGCAAAGCCTGTATCTAGGTGCTGCTCCGTATTCATAAGAAGCAGTGCTCTATGGTAGGTGTAGTTGTTTGCGTATTTATTGTGATTTGCTAATTCTTTGTACTTCATGAAAGCATCAAGAATGGTCGTAATATTCATGCCAGTAGGCAAGTAGATGAAACTTACATTGCGGCAGCCAAGTCCAAAGTACTGAAAAACATCATCTGCGAGACGTGCTAAGTCCTCATCAGACTCCGTACCATCGAGTATTGCCATTGACTTACGGTTCTTGCGTAGTAAGCTTGGTATGCCTTTAAAATAGTGCTCAAAGTATCGAAAACTATTGTTGCTACCTGTTGCTATTACTGCATCTATATTATTTACACGTTCTACTACCTCAATTCTAGCGGCTAGTTTTGGCTCTAGCTCTATAAGCCAATCTACGAGTAGTAGCATGACATACTTATCGTCACTACTTGGTTTTATCACAGCTATATTCCCGCTTAGTATTACGCACAATAGATCGTGAAAACCAACCAAAGGGATATTTCCAGCCATAATCACACCCACTTTGTGTGGTGTTTGAGCAAATGCATAGTGTTCTACAAAAGGTAAGAGTTTGTCTGCTACCAACTCTTGTTGCCAATGACCGAGTGCCAACCAATAGTTATCTCGTGTGAGCCAGTTATTTGCTACATAAGTTTTTGTTACGGTAAGTTGGAGCTTTTCGTCTGTGCTGTTGAGTTTGCCCCCTAGGCCTACAAATGCATCTACTATGGCTTGTTTATTTAGCATAAATTGTAATGCAAAGGTGCTATTTCTTCATAATATGTTTACAGTATACCAACATTCTTATCCATATTTTGTGCGAACTTTGGAATCCTACAAATGTAAAGATCACAAAAATGGCTTGGAGAAAACTAGAAGGAGAACTACTACACCGCGATATTATGATAGAAGTAGAGGAGGCACTAAAGGCAGAGCAGGGGAATAATATAAAAGTATGCATTGGGTCAGACTCGCAAGTAAAAGGAGACATCACCGCGTTTGCTACAGCAATCGTATTCTTACGGCAGGGCAAAGGAGGCTTTGCATTTGTGAATAAATATGCGAGTGAGCATACATTTTCCATAAAAGAACGAATGATACAAGAAGTGAGTGATAGTGTATGCTTTGCATACAAAATTTGTCCTATTTTGGATAAGTATAACACAGAGCTAGAAGTACACGCAGATATCAATACAGACCCGAATTTTAAAAGTAATGTGGCTTTCAAAGAAGCAATGGGATACATACTGGGCATGGGGTATACTTTTAAGGCTAAACCAGATGCCTTTGCGAGTACGTATTGTGCAGGGAAAGTGGTGAGCTAAAGTGGGCACGAGTTTATGACAGTATGATAAAAATACTCCACACCTAAAAATGAAGCATTGGGTACATACGCTCTCTGGTATACTTGCCCGGCACGTATTTGCTCATTCAAAGGAGATGACATCCTAGCAAGTAATCACCTATCTTTGCCTTAGTAAATAGACAATCATTTGGCAAGAATATTAGCACTAGACTATGGCGGAAGACGCACTGGCATAGCCACAACAGACCCGCTTCAGATTATAGCTACTCCGCTTATCACCGTACAAACAGAAGATTTGATGGACTACCTTACCGATTATATTGCCAAAGAGGATGTATGCGATCTATTGGTAGGTCAGCCGACCCGCCACGATGGATCATTCTCTGGAATAGAGAAATACATATTGGAGTTTATAGAAAAATTCAAAGCAAAATTTCCTACCATACCGGTACACCGCATTAATGAGATGTACAGTTCTAAAGATGCTATGCAAGCACTCATAGCTAGTGGTGTAAAAAAGAAAGGAAGACGCGACAAGAAATTGTTGGATAGCACTGCCGCTACGTTACTTTTGCAGGAGTTTTTGTACGAACAATGATATACCCAATACGAGCATATGGAGACCCCATTTTACGCATAAAATGCGAAAAAATTACTGATTTCGGTGACGATTTTCAGAAACTGGTAGTAGACATGTATGAAACCATGGATGCCAGTGATGGAGTAGGTCTTGCCGCTCCGCAAATAGGCAAACCGTTACGTTTGTTTATGATAGATAGTACTCTTTTTGATAAAGAAAATAAGGATGGAGTACGTATGGCTTTTGTAAATCCTACTGTAGTGGATGAGACAGGGGAGGAGTGGGCTTTTGAAGAAGGTTGCTTGAGCATACCTGATGTACGAGAGGACGTAAGCAGAAAGGCTAAACTTACACTACAATACCAATCCATTACAGGTGAAAACCTTGAAAAAAGCTTTGATGGAATGACTGCACGTGTTATACAGCACGAGTACGATCATATTCAAGGCATACTTTTTACCGACCATATCTCAGCATTCAAAAGACAATTGTTGAAGAGCAAACTAACTAAAATTAGTAGTGGTAAGGTTAACGTACACTACCGTATGAAGTTTCCCAAGAGAAAATAAATGGGTAAATACATAAGCATTTACAGACCCATAAATATGGCATTCATTGCCATAGCACAGTGGTTGTGTGCTTATTTCCTAAATTCCAAGGCTCAACATTCGTGGATAGCTGACGGTGGAATTTATTGGCTCATGTGTGGCACTGCAGCGTGTGCGGCATTTGGCTATTGGGTCAATGATCTGCTTGATCGTCGAAGAGATTTTATTAATGGAGGTACCCTCTCATTCATACATCGTATGGATGTAAAGTTGGTATATATTCATCTGCTCATCTTTATATTGCTTGCATTATTGTGTGGGAATGCCCTAGGTGCTTGGTTTGTAGGCTTATTCATAGTTACAATACTCTTTCTATTTCTGTATAGCAAATGGCTTAAAAATATAGCGGTAGTAGGTAATGTGATTATTGCACTGCTCAGCTTTTATAGTATCCTATCGGTGTATGTGTTATTCCGTGACATAGAGCCATTACTCATAATCTACTTTGCTATGCTGGCTGCTGGAATCACGCTCTGTCGCGAGATCATAAAAGATGCAGAAGACATAGATGGAGATCGGGAAACTGGAGCCAAAACATTGCCTATTGTAGGCGGGCTCAATACGGCTAACATTACCGTATATGCCATTATTCTATTTCTCATTCCTATTGCGGTAGTAACGCTTTATGCTCAGCAGTCTTATTTTCAAGGAATGTTGATGTATGTGTATTATATCTACAGTGCATTGTTTGTCGTGTTGCCATTATTTAAGGTGGCTATAGATGTACGCTATGCATCAGAGAAGTACGAGTATACACGACTTAGCTTAGTACTCAAATATGTCTTTTTTACGGGCATATTATCTATTCTCTTTTTTTAATTTCAACTATGAAAATTTTACTTGGATCTAATTCTCCCCGTAGAAATGAGCTGCTGACTCAGATGGATATTGATTTTACCAAAGTAAAGATCAATTGTGATGAAGACTTTGATGAGGCAATGCATTCCAGTGAAGTTCCTGTATTCCTTTCTCAGAAAAAATCGGAAGCGTATACCGCCTTGCAAGAAAACGAATTGCTTATCACGGCAGATACAGTTGTGGTGAATGGAGATGAAATACTGAATAAACCAACAGATGCCCAGGAAGCAGAAAAAATGCTTCGCTCGCTCAGTGGTAAATCACATGAGGTTATCACAGGAGTTACATTAAGAACACGGGACAAAGAAGTGAGCTTTAGTAGCTCTACTAAAGTGTGGATAGATGAGTTGTCACCAGCAGATATAGAGCACTATATTTCTAAGTACAAACCGTACGATAAAGCAGGTGCGTATGGTATCCAAGAATGGTTTGGATTATCACAAGTAGTTAAAATTGAAGGGTGCTTTTATAATGTAGTAGGATTACCATGCAGCTTATTATATAAACGTTTAAAAAACGACTACAATGCACTGTAGACTATTTGGTATACTGCTATTGTTAGCTGCTGTGGGAACGGCACGTGCCCAAGAAAAAATGCGTTCTAAGTGGTCTTTACTCACGGCGTATGAGGTAAACTATACGGGCAATAATGCAGTGCTACATGCTGTGTACAAACCGCACAAAAAACAAACCATAGAAGTCGGTCTTAACTATAATTTTTCTGATGGGTTTGCCGCAAATCCTGTAGTTGGTATGGGTATTTCGTATGGTTACAGCGTATTGCAAACAGCTAGTTGGGAAGCAACTATTGGAGTAGACTACCGAAGGCAAAAACCAATAGCCATAGTCAATATTCAGACGATAACATACACAACCAAAGTGGCATATACCATAAACCAACGGTGGTCTGCATTTACCCGAATAGGTTATGGACTAGCTGCTGAGCGGGCCCGCAGTGCTGGACCATTTACCCAAAGCAATAATATTACAGGATCATTAAGTTTAGGATGCGTTTTTCATTTGTAATACTCATAATCATTGGCTGTTTTCTTAGTTGTAGTAGAGAATTACTTCCAACCAATACCATACAACTAATCGGACACGGGGGAGAGGGTTTTAGCAATATAAGTGCGTTGTACGCCCCCAATTCTGTTGGCAGTATGAAAAGGGCATTGGATTTTTATGCGTTGGATGGTATAGAGGTTGACGTTCGTTTTACCGCAGATAGCACTCTTATTGTTTTTCACGACGAATTTCTGGAACAAAAAACACATTGTAAAGGTGCGGTGTCAGGAGTTAATTCATCAGACGCAATAGGTTGCTA
>TARA_B110000902_G_scaffold222290_1_pt1 | contig 32161 bp, 30 predicted proteins | sample TARA_B110000902 | Tara Oceans TARA_B110000902 (sample SAMEA4398009) | marine metagenome | biome: Polar Biome; feature: [SRF] surface water layer (ENVO:00010504); material: water (ENVO:00002006), including particulate matter (ENVO:01000060) such as... | depth 5 m | reverse complement strand
CAAAAAGGTATTAGATGTGGGCTGTGGCTGGGGGTTAACCGGAGTGTTTTTGGCAAAAACCTACAAGGCCAACGTTATTGGTATGGATGCAGACCCTGCGGTAGCTCCATATTTACAACTGCATGCCCAGATAAACAATGTCAGCGTTACATTTAAGAAAAAACGTTTTCAGGAAGTTAATAACGCTGACTTTATCAATGTACATACAGTTATTGGCGCCGACATCTGTTTTTGGGAGGAGCTAACCAAGCCTTTATATAAGATGATCAAGCGGGCACTTAAAGCGGGTGTTAAGCAAATTATCATTGGCGATCCAGGACGCCAACCATTTTATGATTTGGCAGAGTTGTGTGAACAAAAATTTCCAAATACCATTAGTATTAGTCGACGTATTACCACACCTAAAACTAGCACTAAGAATTTACTGATCATTAAAAGCGCTTAGCTATTTTAATATTTTACTATATTGTGAGCACTGCAACTTTTTGCATCGACACTGTATGAATTGTTTATATGACGACTAACGCTCCAGTGACATTACTATCGATTATCATCCCGGCGTACAACTATGCGCAGCTGATTGAACGCGCGCTTAATTCCGTTTTTAGTCAATGTGATAATAATATTGAGGTCATCGTAATAAATGATGGCTCTACTGATAATACGCAACAAGTGTTAACCAGCTACCAAGCTAAGCTTAAGCACCCACTAATAATTATCAATCAAGCTAATACTGGTGTTGCTAAGGCTAGAAATAACGCCATAGACGCTGCAACTGGAAAGTATGTCTGGTTGCTAGATGCAGATGACGAGCTTGCAGAAAACTCTATTGCAGCAGTAGTAAGCTGTCTGCTGGCAAATCAGCCTGAATTACTCCTCGGCAGTCACGTCAGCATCAAGCCAGACGGCAAAGGAAAGACTTTCACTCGCAAGCCAGCTAGCGATAACAGGCTGACAAACTTTATTGCCTATCTGGATAAAACTATACCTATTATGCATGGAGCATTGGTGGTGAAAAGAACTCTAATTCAACGCTACCCCTACCCTGAGAACTTATCTCATGCTGAGGACATTCCTGTTTTCGCTTGGTTAATCGCTAATACTAATCCTCAAGTCATTACAGACGTATTAGTGCACATCCATAAACATGCCAGCAGTAGGCGCCATAACAGTAGCGCCGCTATTGAGGCCGGTATGCAACTAGTAGATATCATGTTCGACAGCAAATATCTTGCTAGCGAGTATCTTGCTTACAAAGACTGGTACAAGGCTTATCGTATGTCATCGTTGTTTAGAACCTGCTATGGCGCAAATGACTACCGACAAGCCAAGGCGCTGTATGCTAATCTACTCAAACTAAGCCCTCGGCGGGCGTTACGATGGAAAATATTAAGTAAACGTATGCGTATGGTTTTCAAAAGCTAAAGTTACTCCGCTTGCGGCTTTTGTATAGCTGTTTAATAATACATTTTTTAGGATGAATTTAGCTTAAAGACTAATTTACTTATTGGATAACTGGCATTACCTGAACTCTTTATAATTAGAGAAGTAAAGAATGTTTAGCTCAAAATCGGTACTGACGACATGTTTGGTTGTGCTATTTATTTGCACCAGCGCCTGCGCTAGCGAAAAACCGGTAATGACAGCATGGCAAGACAATGACAGCAGCCAGCGGCTTAAAGCATTTGTAACTTCTGTCAGCGATAAAAGCAGCGATAAATTTGTCGCGCCAGCTGACCGTATTGCAGTATTCGATAACGACGGTACGCTGTGGGCCGAGCAACCTGCTTACTTTCAGCTTTATTTCGCCTTCGATCAGATTAAGGCCATCGCCGCAGTCGACCCAGCGTTAGCGCAACAGTGGCAACACAACCCCTTATACAAAGCGGCGCTGGACAGCGATTTAAATACCGCTGCAGGCTATGGTGAAAAGGGCCTATTGGAGTTAGTAGCAACATCCCATAGCGGTATGACCAGCGATCAGTTTGAGCAATCGGTAAGTGACTGGATTAGCACAGCAACTCATCCGACAACTGGGAAACTGTATACCAAAATGGTCTACCAACCCATGCTTGAGCTACTTGATCACCTGCGCGCCAACGACTTCCGCATTTATATTGTCTCCGGCGGCGGCATCGATTTCATTCGCCCATGGGCCGAAGAAGTTTACGGCATCCCCAAAGAAAACGTCATCGGCAGTCGGATCAGCGTCGCCTATGACTATATTGACGGAGAACCGGTAATTATGCGTAAGCCAGCGTTAGATTTTATTGACGATAAAGCTGGCAAACCGGTCGCCATTCACCAATTTATTGGCAAGCGACCTATCCTGGCAGTTGGCAACTCTGATGGTGACTTGCAAATGCTAGAGTGGACCGCAACCAACACCAAGCCTAGTTTGAATGTGTATATCCACCATACTGACGCAGAGCGAGAATGGGCTTATGATTCAGCGTCACATATTGGGATGCTTAAGCAGGGCCTTATTGACGCTAAGAAAAATAATTGGCTAGTGATCGATATGAAAAATGACTGGCGGAAAGTATTTCCAAATTAATAAACATAAAATCATAATAATAGGAGAACTAGCATGAATATAAAACGTAAGGCCATTGTGGCAGCAACCGCATGCCTAATGGCAACCGGTTTCTCACAAGCGGCCGACGAAGCTACAACTGAAGCAAAGCCCAATATAGTGGTTATATGGGGCGATGATATTGGCCAGTCCAATGTCAGTGCATATAGCCGCGGTATGATGGGCTATCAGACACCCAATATTGACAGTATTGCTAACGAAGGCATGATGTTCACTGACTACTATGCAGAGCAAAGCTGTACTGCTGGACGGTCGGCATTTATTACTGGCCAGAACGTATATCGCACCGGTTTAAGTAAAGTGGGTATGCCCGGCGCTGAAATTGGCATGCACAAAAAAGATCCAACCATCGCTGAAATGCTTCAAGGTCAAGGTTATGTGTCTGGCCAATTTGGTAAAAACCATCTTGGCGACAAAGATCACATGCTGCCTACTAACCACGGCTTTGATGAATTTTACGGTAATTTATATCACTTAAATGCCGAAGAAGAGCCAGAGCATAAAGATTACCCAACAGACCCAGAATTTCGTAAAAAATTTGGCCCACGTGGGGTTATTCATAGTTATGCCGATGGCCGCATTGAAGATACTGGCCCGCTTACTAAAAAACGCATGGAACTGGTCGATGATGACATAGCTGCTCGCGCGACTAAGTGGATTGAAGAACAAAACGCCGCTGGCAAACCATTTTTTGCATGGGTTAACTTCACTCACATGCACTTTCGTACCTATCCTAAGCCCGGCAGTGAAGGCCAAGCAGGTCAATGGCAAAGTACCTACCATGACGTAATGATCGATCATGATAAAAACGTTGGTACAGTATTAGCTAAAATTGATGAGCTAGGCTTAAAAGATAACACTATCGTTATCTACTCAACCGACAACGGCCCGCATATGAACACTTGGCCTGATGCCGGGACTACTCCGTTCCGTGGTGAGAAAAACACCAACTGGGAAGGCGCTTATCGGGTACCAGCAATGGTGCGCTGGCCTGGACACATCAAGCCAGGAACAGTCTCTAATGAAATCATGTCTCATCTAGACTGGGCACCAACACTGATGGCTGCCGCCGGCGATGACAAGATTAAACAGAAACTGCTGAAAGGCCACTCAACTGCTGGCAAGAAATTTAAAGTACATTTAGACGGCTTTAACTTTCTACCGCATCTAACTGGCGCAGAAGATAAAGGGCCTCGTAAAGGTTTCTTTTATTATTCGGACGATGGTGACTTAACGGGGCTGCGCTATGACAACTGGAAAGTTGTGTTTGCACAGCAACGTGAAACAGGCACATTAAATATCTGGGCCGAGCCATTCACTAAGACTCGTATTCCATTGTTATTTAATCTTCGTACAGATCCATACGAGAATGCCACAATTACTTCTAACACCTACTGGGACTGGTACATAGATAGAGTTTATCTATTACTACCGGCTCAAGTAGGGGTAATGGATCACTTTAAAACCTATGTTAAATATCCACCACGTTATAAAGCGGCTAGCTTCACTATTGATCAAGAAGCAATTATTGAGCAAATGACACCTAAAGGTCACTAGGCTCAGTTAACTAAGCATAAAAAAAGCTCGGCAATGCCGAGTTTTTTTATTCTAAATTCACTAATCAAATTAATTTTCTAGTTGGCAAGCTGCTGAATAATCAGCATCTAATTCTGCAGTCCGATCATAATCATCATCTATTTTATCCAGCATTATTGCCATCGCTGAAAACATCCCTTGCACTAAAATTTTAGGCGAGTGATCTTGCTTCAATAATTTTAATTCTGTTTGATAGCGCTGATAGTATTGATCGGATAGCTTAGCGCTGGCAATGCCGTAATCTCGCGATAAACCAACACTGCGCAACTGCCAATAAGCCAAACAATCTACAGTTTCAACCTCAGCAGAAGATACCCATGCCGCTGTCAGTAAGCTACATGATAAGCCGACAACCAAAGAAACCTGTTTAATGGACGCCACTCTCTTCAGACCTAAGCCACCCTAATTAATGTGAAAATGGCAGCGCCAGTCATTGCCATCAGCGCCAATACGCCACTTAAAAACAACGGCCGGCGATGCGGAATATGGTTGGACCCGGTATGCACAAACATATGGGCATACCGGCTAACAGCATAAAACCAAGCTAAGCCTAAGGTTACCGCAGTGACCGCGTTTAGTTGCGCTAACACGATACACAGCGCATAAAACAATACCGGCGTTTGAAATTGATTGTCGATATTGTTTGACACTTTAACCACTGACTCAGACCAAGCTTTGTTGTCCAAGGCTGATTTTTCTCTGTCTGCAATGCCCGCTTTAACATCAGCTGACTTGCGCCTAGCTAATAAAATAAATACGCAAAAGGTTAAGAAAACTTGAGCCAACACTGGCCCATAAATTAAATTTTGACTCATAAAATCTCCGGTTATTTTAATTATAGGGAGTTATGACCCTAAGACTCAGGCAGCTCTGCTAGCACGCTCGCAATCAAGGCATTAAAACGCAGTGACCGCTGCTCGGGAGTTAATTTTTCGGCCACAAACCCTTGCAAGCTAGCGCGCCATAAAAAAACTTTGCTGCCGGGTCTGGCAATGCCAATCAACAAAGTGCCTCGAGCTAAATCGCTGCCGTCAGAATTTAACCCTGGTGACAACTGCGCTAATGCTGCCAGCGCTCCGGCAGGCACCGAATCACCTAATGTCGTTGCCACAACAACTTCATAATTTGCATCTGGGGTATTAATACCTAAGAAATAACCTTTGCTTAAAAACCGATTTTCGACAGCGGCAGTTAAACTAGCACGGCGAGGATCTCCCGCTGGGGGCAACAATCCATTTTCATCAATCCAAATGATATCGCGGCGCCAGGCAAAACTATCACCAGCTTTAAAGGTAAAACCTACTTTACCTACTGAGGCTAGCGAAATCATAGTTAACTCGTTTAAATCTTCCACTGTTTCGTCAATCGCTACTGGAGCAGGTTTCGGCGCTGGAGCACTACAAGCGACCAACAATGCAACAACTGCGATGCCTGCCAAAAATTTTATTTTACTTAATACTTTCATTGTGCAAGCTCTCTATAAGGTGAATTTATACTTCAGCTAAATTACCTTTATCTTCCAACCATGACTTTCTGTCAGGCGAACGTTTCTTGGATAACAACATATCCATCAACTCATCAGTGCCGTCACCATTTTCTACAATTAACTGCACTAGGCGACGTGTATCTGGATCCATAACGGTTTCACGCAGTTGCAATGGATTCATTTCACCCAAGCCTTTAAAGCGCTGTACACCAATTTTACCTTTTTTCTTTTCAGCCTGAATACGATCGATAACGCCTTCTTTTTCAGCATCGTCTAAGGCGTAAAAAACTTCTTTGCCTATGTCAATTCGATAGAGTGGCGGCATGGCAACAAAGACATGACCCGCTTTTACTAAGTGTCTAAAGTGGCGCACAAACAACGCACATAACAGTGTAGCGATGTGTAACCCGTCTGAATCAGCATCGGCAAGGATACAAATTTTGCCATAACGCAAACCGGTCAAATCATCTGACCCTGGTTCCATGCCGATAGCCACAGAAATATCATGAATTTCTTGCGAGGCCAGCACTTCGTTTGAGTCAACTTCCCAGCTATTTAAAATTTTACCCTTAAGCGGCATTACCGCTTGAAACTGACGACTGCGGGCTTGCTTGGCACTGCCGCCAGCTGAGTCACCCTCAACTAAAAATAATTCACCGCGCTCGACTTCTGCACCAGAGCAATCGGCTAACTTACCGGGTAGCGCAGGGCCAGAGGTAATTTTTTTACGAGCAATTTGCTTACTTTTTCGCAAGCGTTTTTGCGCACTAGTAATAAACATTTCTGCTAGTGCATCACCTTCTTCAGTATGTTGATTTAACCACAAACTGAAGGCATCTTTAGCTACGCCAGAAACAAAAGCTGCACATTCGCGCGACGTTAACCGCTCTTTGGTTTGACCTGAAAACTGTGGCTCACCTAACTTAGCCGACAACACAAAACTGCAGCGGTCCCAAATATCTTCACCGCCTAATTTAATCCCTCGTGGCAGCAAGCTTCTAAACTCACAAAAGTCACGAATAGCCTCTAATAAACCAGTGCGTAAACCATTAACATGAGTACCACCTTGAGCCGTCGGAATAAGATTGACATAAGACTCAGTTACCAGCTCACCCCCGTCAGGCAACCACTGCACAGCCCAATCAACGGCTTCGCGCTCACTGACATAACTGCCCACAAAAGGTTCTGCCGGCAACACTTCATAGCCGGTCGTTTTCTCTATCAAATAGTCAGTTAAACCGTCTTCATAAAACCATTCGTCTTTATCGCCAGAAGCTTCGTCTTTAAACGTCACTTTAAGGCCAGGACATAATACCGCTTTAGCTTTTAGTACGTGACGCATTTTAGTCAGCGAAAATTTAGCCGAGTCGAAAAATGATGGGTCCGGTAGAAATCTAATTGCGGTGCCAGTATTACGTTTACCACACGTATCAATAATGACTAAGTCAGAGGCCTTATTACCATCTTTAAATCCCATCCTATAAACATTGCCATCACGCTTAATGGTTATTTCTAAGGTCTTTGACAGCCCGTTTACGACAGAAACTCCGACGCCGTGTAAACCACCAGAGAATTGGTAGGTATCATTAGAAAACTTACCGCCGGCATGCAAAGTGGTCAAAATAACTTCAACGCCAGGTAAGCCCATATCTGGATGAATATCTACCGGCATACCACGGCCATCATCAGCCACCGCAACAGAGCCATCTTTGTACAACACCACATCGATTTGCGTGCAGTGTCCAGCTAAAGCTTCATCAACACTGTTATCAATAACTTCTTGGGCTAAATGGTTCGGACGGGTTGTCTCGGTATACATTCCGGGACGTTTGCGAACAGGTTCAAGACCTGTTAATACTTCGATATCTTCAGCGGTATATTTTGTCATTAAACTACTTATTGTTTGATGTCGGTGGATGGTGAAAACAAAAACTTCATAATGTTTGGCAAGCGCTCATTATAGCCTTGAAAACGATGATCGCCGCCCTCTTCAACTACCTGCAGACTGCCGGCATATTTAGCAACGGCATCCTTATAATTCAGGGTTTCATCACCGGTCTGCAGCAATAACATTATGTTGTCTGGCTGGGGGCATTCTACATCTAAGTCTTGCAAAAATTCCATGTCATTTGCAGTTAAAGTAAAGTGATTATTGGTATAGGGGTTAGTTTGCTCACCGATGTATTTATTCATTAGCTGGTAGGGTGCAACGGCAGGATTTATCAAGGCCGCCCGGCAATTAAACCGGGCCGATAAAACACTGGCAAAAAACCCTCCCATTGAACTACCAATTAAACCAATAGTACGATTAGGGTTGGCTTGCATTAGCTCACTAAGCTGCTGATAGGCTTGTGTGGGGTGATCAGACAAGGCTGGCACCAAATACTCAACCAACATAGCGCGCCTTGCTATATAAAACTCGGTTTCTTTGGCTTTGACTGAGCGGGGCGAGCTCATAAAACCATGTAAGTAAATCAACAATGGCTTGGGGGTACTTTGATAGTGCATATAAAAATTCTGCTTATAGCTAGTAACTGGTTATTGATAAGTCTAAGCCTAATTCAACAGAAATGCGCTTAACCTCGGTGTCTATTTGACCATCAGCAGACAATTCAATCACTCGATAGCCGGGCTGCCCGGCTGGGTCAACCGTAAACTCTTCACTATTTGGGGTAAATTGAGCCCACGTTGATGGCGTTCCCAGTAACCGGGTACCGTTGTGATCTGCATCGAAAGCCTGATGAACATGACCATGAATGACGGCCCTAACCCGCTTGTCTTGTTCAACTATGGCAAACAGCTCAGCGGCATTAGTAATTTTTTGGTGGTCGAGCCATACACTACCAATATCAATCAGATGATGATGCACCGCAAGCAGCACATTTACAGCACTGCTGTCAGCCAAGGTTTGACCTAAGGCCTGTAATTCTGACGCTGACAAGTTGCCACCGATAACGCCAGGGCTAGAACTGGTTAAGGTCACAATCAACCAGTCACCAATTTCCACACTGCGATGAAGATACTGCCCTGCCTCCAGCTGCATTAACTCAGAATTGTCATGGTTACCCGCCAGCCAAACTGATGGAGTTGAACAGCGCTGCATCAGCTCAACCATACGTTGATAAGCCTTAGCGCTGTCGCAGCCAGCGACATCTCCAGTTATCACAATAAGATCAACGTTCTCTTCCATGCTTGCCGCGGCCAATACTTGCTGAAAACTGGCATCAGTATTAACTCCCAATATTAAATCAGCGGGCGACGCCATCAGGTGAGGGTCAGTAAGTTGCAGCAATCTTGTGGCAGGTTTTGATGACATAATGAAAGGCTCTAGCGGACTAGCGTGCTGTGTTGATAATCAAACGACAAAAGAATCACCAAGCTTAAAATACTGGCGCTGCTAACGCCCGTCCTTCTTGTAGGCAGTAGCTTAGTAACTCACCCAAAAATTTATTACGCTGCCATTTTTCATCTTCTTGGTGCATGGCTTCGTTGGGGTATTCATAGCGCCCTTTTAAGCCACGCTGGCCCTCCCATTCAACTACCTCAGCCATACGAGCATCGTGATACATTCTAATTTTGCACAAACTTAGATTTGGCAAAATTGATGCCACACCGCTTTGCTGCAAACCGACTAAATCGGTATAGGGAGTACGCTCAATAAGATTCATCCGCACCGTACCGCAGTTAGACAGCGAAAATTCAAACACCCCATCATGCGCCAAAGCCGGAAATATCCGCAGCATTAAGCCATAGTTAGCTGCACACTTAGCTTGTAAAGCCACAAGATCAACCTTGTAGCGAGTTTTAGTCTGGCGTTTTAATGGCGTAATAATCTCACCTGCAATATCAATACATAAGATACAAAATTGTCTTGTTATCAATATACTGTAATGAATTTTACTTGTAACCCTTGCAAATTAAATACCTTACATTAGTGGCCCGTAAGCTAGCCTAGGGCTCATGTTCTGCTAAACTAACAAGTCTGAGATATTATTAACAATGCACATGATGGCATTATTGGAGCTGAAGTTGAAAAAACTACCTTTATTAGCAGCGCTACTGTTTAGCACAAGTGCCACCATGGCTGATACGCTGACTGATATCTACGAACTAGCGCTCAAAAATGACCCGACTCTTAGAGCGGCGCAAGCCAATTACCGCGCTGGACTAGAATCTGAAAATATTGGTTTGTCTGGATTACTACCGCAAATAAACGCTAATGTTAACTATACCGATAGCGCGCAAAATACCGTTGGTACCAACCCTTTCAGTGAGATTACTGGTGTCGGGGTCGATAATGAGGTGGACGCTATATCTAAAGGTTGGGGAGTTACTTTAGATCAAAGGCTTTTTGACATGCCTGCCTGGTTTACTTTTGAGCAAGGTAAAAAGCTTAACGAACAGGCCAAAGCGCAATTTGCCGCCGACCAACAAGACTTAGTGGTGCGAGTGGCAGAAGCCTACTTTAACGTCTTGCGCGCGCAAGATAATTTAGAGGCATCAAAAGCACAAGAAGCCGCCAATAAACGTCAACTTGAGCAAACCCAGCAGCGTTTTGATGTTGGCCTTATCGCCATCACCGATGTACACGAAGCGCAGGCTAGTTTTGACTTGTCGGTAGCCACCCGCTTAGGCGACCAAGGTAACCTTGGCGTTAGCAAGGAAGCTTTATCGATATTGACTGGTCAAGCCCATTATAACTTTTGGACCTTAGTGTCTAACTACCCTATTACTAACCCTGACCCAATGGATAAAGACCAGTGGGTAGAGTTCGCTCTGACCAATAACTACGACTTAAAAGTCGCTAAAGCTGCGCGTGATGTGTCCCATAATCAAGCCAAATCAAGTAAATACGAACATATGCCAAAACTGACTGCACGGCTTGGGTATGACGACACTCATACTAATGTCAATACTATTGAGAATGTTCAAAATGCTTTCATAGGATCTAATAGCTTTGAAAATGACGTCGATGGGACATCAATTAGCATCACTCTGTCTATGCCTATCTATGCTGGCGGCGCCATAAGCGCTAATAGCCGTCGTGCCTATGAGCAATACAATGCCAGCGTTGAAAATTACGCAGGCACAATGCGAACTACGGTACAAACCACCCGTGCCTTTCACTTAACCGTTGAAACCGACGTAGCAAGAACTGCCGCCCGCAAGCAGGCAATCACTTCAAGCCAAAGTGCTTTAGATGCTACCCAAGCTGGCTATGAAGTGGGAACTCGTAACATTGTTGACGTGCTGAACGTACAGCAATCTTTGTATAGCGCGATACGCGACTATGCTAATACGCGTTATAACTACATTGTGAATATGCTGAAACTAAAGCAATTAGCCGGAACCTTAAGTCCACAAGATATTTACGATCTAAATAAATGGCTAGAAACTCCTGTAGCCGCCACCGCCTCAGACAACTCTGTTACGGTAATTGGCGACTTACAATAGTAAGTAATTTAGCAAGCGCTCCTCGGTTGCTGTCTTGCATCTGGGCCGCTGCATCGCCCATTTGCTGGGCGTAGTTTGCGTCGCTAAATAACGTTAGCAGCTGCGCGCTAATTTCCATGGAATCATTGGTGGTTTTCATTGCGCCAGCGCTAATTAACCCTGCGGCTATTTCAGCAAAATTGAACACACTAGATCCAGATAATATAGGCAGGCCCCATACCGCGGCTTCCAACATATTGTGCCCACCATTGGCTACTAAACTACCACCAATAAACGCAACCTTAGCGGTGCCGAATAGGGCCATTAATTCACCCATGGTGTCGGCTAATAAAACCTGACAACTTCCTTCCACAGCCTCGTCGCTAGAGCGCCTAGCAGTTGCTAAGCCCGCGCTTTGGCATAACGTGTACACACTTTCAAAGCGCTCGGGATGACGCGGCACTATCACTAACAAAGCATTGTCAAACTTCTGCAATAAGGCCTGATGAGCTTGCAGTAGGATCTCGTCTTCGCCTTTGTGCGTACTAGCCGCAATCCAAACGGGTCGATTTAGTAACTGCCACTGATCGCGCCATTGGGCAGCTTGATGAGTAACTTTATCGGTCAGGGAAATGTCAAACTTTATACTACCGCAAACGTCTATACGCTCAGTCGGCAAGCCCAAGTTAGTAAAGCGCTGCTTTTCAATTTCGGTTTGTACCGCAACGCAGCTTATTTTTTGCAACATGGGTTTGGTTATCGCCGCAAAGCGTTGATAACCTCGCGCTGATCTTTCTGACAAGCGCGCATTCGCAATAACCATTGGTACGTTACAGATAGCGCAGCCATTAATTATATTAGGCCACAACTCTGTTTCCATAATAATGCACTGTATCGGTTTTACTGTGGCGATAAACCGCGCGACTGAACCCGGTAAGTCGTAGGGCACATAGGCTCTATAAACCGAGTCACCAAAGGATTTTTTAACCTGGGCTCTGCCTGTAGTGGTGGTACTGGTTATCAACAGCGGCAGCATTGGATACTGCTGTAGTAATTTTTTAACCATACCTTCACTGGCAATCGTCTCGCCGACAGAAACTGCATGTATCCAAATACAACCCGTAGGAATGTTTGAGACAAAGCCATAACGCTCACTAAATCTATCGCGATGAACAGGGTTTTGCAGTGACCGCCAAAAGAGACGCGCGACTATAATAGGTTGCAGCAGATATAAAATAATAGAATAGAAAAATAGTGGCATAGGCGTTAGTTTAACGGCTAAAACAACCCATAGCACCCTCTAGCACTAGACTTTATAATTTATGAGAGGAATCAGCATTGATCTAAAACTACTAAAAACTCGTAAATTACTCATATTTAGTATATAAAAAGTTTATTGTGAAACATCTTATTAGCCTTAGCTCTTTTCTCTGGGTAGCCATTAATTTACTTATTGGCCTAACATTGCTGCTACCTATCGCCATCATAAATTGGCTCCTGCCTATACCCACGGTTTCTCGTGCTAGTTTTTTCCTGGTTGATCATGTTTATCGCTTTGCGGTAAAAGTAGACAGCTTTTGGATGCAACAAGTTGTTGGCATTGAGCTAATTATTAACGGTAGCCCCAATGCTCACCGAACGCCGGTGGTGATTTGTAATCATCAGTCTTGGTTTGATATCCCACTAATCCAAGAAGTGATTACCGGCAAAGGACCGATTGTTAAGTTTCTAATTAAACGAGAACTCGCCTGGGTGCCGATTATTGGCTGGATTTGTTTAGCGCTTAATTTCCCCAGACTGCGCCGCAGTAAAGAGACTAGTGATCGAAAAGCTGATTTCTCGATTATTCAACAAGCATCGAAAAGCCATGGCGAAGACTCCGGGGCCTTATTAATTTTCCCAGAAGGGACACGATTCACCAAAGCCAAACAAGCAAAACAGCAATCACCTTATCAACATCTGCTAAAGCCGAAAGTAGGCGGCCTAAAGATGATTAAGGGGCATGCTACTGCTGGAACAATGCTGGTAGATGTAACAATTAATTACCATCAACAAGGGGTTCGGATTTGGAACTGCCTGCACGGCAACCCCAAGAGAATAACGATTACTTTAAATCATTACCCGCTCGACGAAATAGAGGATGTTGCCAGCTGGCTAAACCAACGCTGGCAGGAGAAAGACAAATTATTGTCTGCCTCCTAACAGATTTTGTTACTGCCCTAACAGTGATTGGTCAATGTAACCACGCGCGTCTTTAGCGTTTTCCACACAAGTATCAAAATTTTCAAATGTTTGCATTGTTTTACCTGCCGTCAGTAAACCTAGTGCCTTGGTATAACTAACTGAACCAGCAAAGCCTTTAGCTTCAACGACATCTAACTGCTCCCATGCCGCTCTCATTTGAATCGCACACTCATCGCGATAAGCTTGTTTGCCAGCACATGCTGATAACAATACAACCACTGATATAGCCACTAGCGGCAGTAGTTTTTTATTCATAAATTCCTCTTTATACTTATTTAATAAATTCGCATTTACTAACGTTCAGTCACCACTACGCTATCATCTCGATAGTAAGTTAGCACTCGCCCACTGTTAACTCTAGTTTGCAGCGCCATCCAAACATTGTTGTCGTCATACCACAAGTCAATAAAGGCATCTTCGGCAAACAATCTATATTGCGTTGCCGCACTTACGCTACCGTTAAACTCAAAGCTTGTCTCACCCAGTGCGGTTAGCTGTGCAGGAACATATTCGCCGGTTTGGGAGTTCAACAGATATTCTGCCTGTAATCGCTCTACATCCCAATACGCGAAACTGCTTACACAATTAGTTAAACGGGTATTATGTTCAACACTCTCTACCTGCAGAGCATCATCAACAATTGAAGATTTAACAAATTCTTTATCGCTGTTTTCAGTAGTGGTTGAATTAAGACTGACCAAACAGCCTTGCTGCCACACTTCATCGGTTTGATGGCGATAGCTAAAAACATTGATAAAGAATATTTCTATATCAAAACTTGCTTCTATGCTAACCGTCTCGCCGCCCTCAATTGGGCTAATGTCATGGTTGTGAAAACCAATTTCATTGTCATCTAAAAATACTTTAAATGTTAACTGCTGTGCATTAATTTCACTGGCGCCGGTAAAACTCCACATCGTCAAGCAAGCAAACATTACCAAAGGCTGAAGTAATTTAGTCATTCGAATAACCTGTCTAGTAGAGTTGCAACTATTTACGAATGAAGCTCTCGATCAGATCTAGATCGCTTAATCCCTAGGGAAGACTTTATCCTTTATTTTGACCGTCAATAAAGTTATTAAAATGACCAACAACGCCAGTAGGGTCTTCTACTTGAGGATAATGCCCTATGCTCGCTAACACTCCGAGATAATCTAGTCTGCACTCAAGTTCTTTATAGCGCGCCACCATATGAGCGCCTGAAACTGGATCGACCGAGCCATTAATTAACGCCAGCGGTATCGTCGCTTGCTGCAGAGCCACTACCCAGCGCTGCCTATGTAATTTACGATCTCGCATATAAGTAATTAAATTATGGAATATATGCTTACCGTCATTTTCATTAATTAGCTGCCAAAATATCTGCAACTCTTTTTCTGTCGGCTTGGTTTGTTCACCAAATACCGAACTAAAGTTGGCACTAAATTGTTTATACCCGGCTAACTTATTCACCAACGCGCCTAGCGGACTAAGCAATAATTTTTGTGTCAATATCGCTCGGTGTGTTTCAGGAAATAAACCACCATTTAAAAAACAGCACGATAACCATTCACCCGCGCCCGAACCTGTCTGTTGCCTCGCCAATAGTTCTTGGGCCACCGTATCACCATAATCGTGAGCCAATACGTGAAACTGATCTAACGATTTAGCGACAACTAGAGCCTCAACAATATCTGCCTGGCCATGAATCGAGTAAGTGCTCACATTAGGCTTATCTGAATAACCAAAACCCAACATATCTAGCGCAACCAGACGGAAGCGTGTTTTCAGTTCATCCCAAACCCCATACCAATCCCAACTTGACGTTGGAAAACCATGGATCAGTAGCAAGGTCGGCAATTGGCTATCGCCGTCGTCTCTAACAAATATTTGATGACCACATAAATCCAACCATTCACCACTGGCCTTCCAGTTAGCAAGGTCATTACTTAACTTACCTGCATTTTCAAAACTCATCTCTACTCCGAATTTGCTATGTTTATCTGTCTAACATTAAGTATTAAAGCATAATAAATTAAACTGAACTTGACGTCTAGTTCGGGTTTTAGGTATATTGTATTGCTACCCACCCAACGATTGATGAAATCCACTGCTAGAGCTAAGTAATGAAAGCACTTCCAACCCAAGCCAGAGCCAAACAAAAACGCTGTATTTTAATTATCGCGGCTACTGAATGCTTTACTAGCAATGGCTATGAGAACACCACAGCAAAAACTATCGCTAGTGCTGCCAATGTTGCTACTGGAACTTTTTATCAGTATTTCGATAACAAAGAAGACATGTTAAGGGTAATAGCACAACAACGGATGGAAGATCTTTATCAACAAGTGCCGTCGGCAAAAGAATTATTTGCGCTCAGTGAAAAGGCTCACAAAGACAGCCTAAAAGCCGGCACTACCCAAGAAATTTTTCACCACGTGTTAAAGCTTATCTATGCCTTCCACGAACAAGCGCCCGAACTGCATCAAGTATTAGAACAGCGTAAAGAGTTAGATCCTGAGTTAGCCGAAATTTTAGAGCAAGGGGAGATTTTACTGCATGAGCGAGTATTGCAGTTCGTGCAAAGCTTCAACATTAAAACCGCCGATGCGGTTGCATTTAACTTATTCGCAATGGCTGAAGGCTTGGTACATCGCCACGTATTCGGCAACCCCACCCAATCGAAAGCAACAACACTGCAATTAGGCGCAGTCATGCTAGCCAGCTATTTCGATAACTTATAACTATTGTAGGCAATAACCCATGAACTCATCACCACTAGTCGATACCTTGATACAAAATGCCAAGATTTTTAATAATGGCGAGCCTGCCGTTATCGAAGATATTGCAATAGCCGACGGTAAAATTGTCGCGCGAGGCAAAAACCTCGATACAGAAAGCGCTACCCGAGTGATTGATGGCAATGGCAAATGGCTAATGCCAGGATTCTTTGACATCCACACCCACTACGACTTGGAGCTAGAAGTCGCTCCGGGATTGCCTGAGTCAGTTAGGCATGGCACCACCAGTGTTGTCATCGCTAACTGTAGCTTAGGACTGGCGTTTGGCAACCAGCGCAGTGGTGAAATAGACCCTATTGTCGACTGCTTTGCGCGAGTGGAAAATCTGCCTAAGTCGTTGCTGCGAAGCTGCGCAGACAATGTAAGCTGGGACTCGCCAAAAGCGTATTTAGAGCATTTAGATCAGCTTAACCTTGGCCCGAACGTTGTAACCATGGTGCCTCACTCGATGTTACGTATCGATGCAATGGGCTTTAATGACAGTATTAGCCGCGACCCTACTGCGGCTGAGCTAACAACGATGCAAACCAATCTGGGGGCTGCGCTTAAACTAGGTTATGTCGGCTTCTCTACTGACGCTCTACCGTTCCACTACTTAGCCAACCATCCCAACTGTGAGAAAAAAATACCAACCCAATTTGCTAAATATGATGAGCTTAAAAAGCTAACTCAAGTAGTGCGCGAGCATGATGCCTTGTGGCAAGCAACGCCGCCTAAAGACAGTGCAATTGACACCATAAAAACCTTTATGCTCACCAGTGGTAAACTGCATAAAAAACCACTGAGAGTAACTGTAGTAGCAGCATTAGATGTTGCCAATAACTGGAAGATTTTAAAGCTGGCAAAAGTTCTCGCCAAAGTTTTAAACTCTAAATTTGTGCAAGGTGAGTTTCATCTGCAAGCCTTAGGTGCACCGTTTAAAGTCTGGTCAGACGGTGCAATAACTCCCTTGTCAGAAGAAATCCCTGAGCTAAGAAAGCTCAACGAGACCGACTTGGAAGATCGAGCAGCTAGGCTAAAAATTCTTAATGATTCAGATTATATTAAAACCTTTCGGGCGATGTGGCTCAAAGGCAAGCAAGGCTGGGGTTTGGCAAGACTAAAACGTATCTTGAATCTTGAAGATTATGCATTTAACCGTAAATTAAGTGACATGACCGTAGAAGGTTGTCCGATAGATCACTGGATTGGCATGAATATGCAAAACTTGCTTGATCGCATAATTGCGATAAAAGGCGGTAAAATTCCCAATGATATCAATGCGCAAGAACAAGAAATTATTAGTCGTGACTTTTTTTGGATTAGCGACGAAGCAGACTTCATGCTGCAGCTACTTAGAACCTTTGACCTCGATCTAAGCTGGAGTACCGTCACCGCTAATCGCAACCCAAAGACAACTCGCGAATTATTAATGAATCCATTGTTTATACCTGGCTTTAATGACTGCGGGGCGCACCTAACCAACATGGCTTTTTATGATGTTAATTTGCGCAGCCTGAAGCTAGCATCTAGCGGCGGCGACAAAGATCTCACTTATATTGTGAAGCGTTTAACTAAAGATGCGGCAGATTTATTTGGCGTTAAAGCCGGCACCATCAACAAAGGCGATGTGGCAGACTTAATATTAGTTGACCCACAGCAGCTAGCCAACTACGACGGCGAAGCCAATGTAATCCGCCAGTACCGCGCTGAATATGGCAATGATCAGTTGGTTAATCGCTCTGACGGCGTTGTGCCACTAGTGATGATTGGCGGAAATATTGCCTGGGAGAATGATGACTTTAGTGGTGAACTTGGTGAAAAACCAATGGGCCGACTGCTTAAAGCCTGTGCAGCCTAACAACAAAAAAAGGTGCGGTAGTTACTGCGCCTGCATCTTTATTTTTTTAGATAATAGATAAACCATTGCAAGCCTTCACTGCGAGCCTTTGCTAAATTTTCACCTTCATACATATCGTAGTGTTTTACTGGATAAACACTGTAGCGTGACTCGACACGAGACTTAATGGCATCATACAGGCGCTGTCCATTTTGTTTGGTATCGAACAAAGCTTCCTCTTGAGCATCAATAATCAGGGTAGGAATCGTCAGTTGTTCAGCGTAGGACATAGGGTTAAACCGTTTCATCGCTACCCAGTCAGGGTAACCCTTTAGCTGCGGACTGGCGTTTCCAGTAGGCCCCGGAAACGGCGGCAGCCATCCTCTAGCCATCTGCGTCTCGATAGCACGCACATAGTTGGCAGGGATGTCTTTTAAATTATATTGATAATTTACCGGACCCATTTGATCGACCAAGGCTTTAATACGGCTGTCTTGCGTAGCCATAACAACGGCTAAACCACCGCCCATACTAGTACCCCAAATACCTAAGTTGTCAGCCATTACTTGGGGCTCACCGCCTAAGTAATATAACGCTGCCCGAACATCTTCCATCATCGATAGTGGATTGATGAATTGTCGAATATGAGTGCCGACTACTTTAACTTCAGCAGATTCATCAATTTGGCGCAAAGCTGTTGTCATCACCACAGGTCCATCGCTTTCGCCCCAACTTTTAAAATCAAAAGCTAACACCACAAAACCCGCACTAGCAAAATGCTTGGCATAATTTCTACCGACATTGCCTTTATTTCCACCCCAGCCCGGCACCATTAAAATACCCGGTAATTTGGCATCGACCGCTAAGCCTTTAGGCTTATAAATATCACCCGCCAAGCGCACGCCCTGGCTCCAGATAGTAATTTCTTGATGATCTATATCAGGCTGCTCGGCGGCACTCGCCACCGACGTAAAACCAAGAGAACATAATGTGCAGGCTAAAAGAAATTTCAACAGTAATATTATTTTAAAACACATAAACGGCTCTTTGGATTATTGAGACAGATGGTCATAAACTTGAAATTAACCGATTAGCATTTATTTTTTATAGCGGCTAATACTACAATACTACTAGAAGTATGAATGATGTAGAGTCACCAACGTGACAGTGCACTACCGACAGTAACGAGTGGCAATAACAATCCTTTAACTAACTTTTCTGACCTCAACACTATGCCCATGGATAATAGCCTGACCGCTTACTGGCTCGATATTGTCATTACCACCGGGGATAATATGGTTAATATTTTCACCCGGAGACTGTTGCGCGCTAGCAACACCTGACGCCGCATGGCCCCAGCCATGCGGTACCACAACCACACCCGGCATAATGTTTTCGGTTATTTTTACAGGTAGCTGTAGCTCACTGTTATTGCCAGCCAATGTAACAATATCCCCATCAGTAACGTTTCGCGCTAACGCATCCGCTGGGTTTATTAATACAGCATTACTATTTTTATGCTTAATAAATGGCGAGCTATGCATCCAACTATTATGCGTTTTACGTTCCCGCTGCCCAATCAAAACTAAACCTTGCTGCTGTAATAATCGCTGCGCTATATCATCAAGCCGGCTTAAATCTTCCATTAACGCGACTGGCGCTAACTGCATTTTGTTATCTATAGTTGGTACTTGCACACCCAAAAACAGGCCGACGGGAGGCGCTGGCAATGGCACACCTTGCGGGGCATCGCGCAGCTGCTTTAACGTCGTACGGCCACCTTTTCTTAGTAACAATGCCAAAATATGGTCTGGCGTTAGGCGTAAGTCACCGGGCAGCCAATTTAGCCAACGATTAATATGTGCCAGCGCGTTACAGGTCGTCAGTGCAAAGGGAGAAGCACCGCAGGCTATGGCCAAATCGCTGAGTATTTCCCATTCCTCTCGGCGCTCGAATTTTGGCGCTATTACGCGTTTGGTATATTGGGTGAAGGGTGTTGCGCGCAGGCTAGTCCAAGATATAGGAAAGTCGGATCGCTCAAGCATATCGGTTGCCGGCAATATATAATCGGCATACATGGCTGTCTCGTTTTGATAAATATCTATCGATACAACAAGCTCCAATTCAGCCATCGCCGCCGGCATATTATTACCTGGAATAGAGTGAACAGGATTTCCTGCTAAGACAAACAAGGCTCTAATTTTTTCAGGGTGGTCTATTAAAATTTCATCAGCTAAGGCGTTGGATGGGAAACATGACGCAACCTTACCCCAACCATCCTGCAGCGTACGGCCATCCTCTTCACCGCCAATGCCTAAATCTTCTGCTAGTTGCACCGCATCGAATGGGCCTTGCGAAAATATAAGCCCGCCTTTGCTATCTAAGTTCCCGCTAAGCAGACTTAAACCCTGAATAAGCCAATAGCAAATACTGCCAAATGGACCCATATTGACCCCAGTCGACATATATAGCACTGCGCCATCAGCAGTGAAATATTGACGCGCTAACTCGCGCAGACTTAGCGCACTAATACCGGTTAACTCTGCACAACGCTCAGGCGTCCATTCTTTGCCAATAGCGATAAACGCCTCAATATCAGTGGCTGCATAGTCATATTGATCCAAGTCAGGAAGATACTGCGCGGCCATAATATTTAGCATCGCCAGTAACAAATAGACATCACTTGAGGGACGAATAAAAACATGCTCACCGACTTTCTCGGCTGTCTCGGTTTTACGCGGGTCGACAATAACAACCTTACCACCCCGTTGCTCTATTTTTTGCAGCTCACCTAAAGCGTTGGGAATCAGTAAAAAAGACATTTGACTAACAACAGGATTACTACCCAAACACATAAAAAACTGAGTGTTGTCAAAATCTGGAATGGGATGAACCATTGAGCGACCGTATACCTTGGTGGCGGTAAATAGCTTGTTATTCACATCGATTGAATGGGATGAAAATAAATTGGGAGAGCCAATTGACTTTAAAAAATCATGGACAAACATCACGCTTTTAAAGTTAAAGAAAGTAGGATTGCCAGCATACATAGCAATAGAGCGTGGGCTGTGGGTGGTGGCTAGCGCTTTAACTTTAGCACCAATTTCTTCAATCGCTTGCGGCCAACTTATCTGCTGCCAACTATTACCTACCTTTTTCAAGGGATGGTTTAACCGCTGACTATCGTGGTGAACTGCGTCTAGGCCGATACCTTTAATACAGGCATAACCACGTGATACAGGGTGTGTTTTATCAGCTCTGACCTTTAAAATAGTTTCAGCTTTACTATCAATATCGATGTCTAATCCACAATGTGCTTCACATATACGACAGTATGTTTTCATAAGTGTCTCAGTAAATTTTGTTTATTTAGTGACAATTAAGCGGCAGCGATTTAGACCATCAACTCAGCTATTAATATCAATTGGCGTTACCTGTCATAATCTTAACAGCTCTAATTACCTTCGCCGCTAGGGCTTATATTATAAACTGCTTCGTGGATGCTGTAACAAATGTATTTATAATGTTACCTCACTTAATAAAATTTAATTTTAAAAAAATATACTGCTATTATAATTTAATTGAGAAATTCATTTAATTTAGTTTTTACTAAAAATAAATTATTGACCGCCATCGTCGGTTAAGGGGCTAGTGGCTGGCTAAACCACTAATACCTATGCTGCTACTGCCTGTTAACAGCGTAAAATTACGCTAACTGATCAATGTAAGCCCGAAACCATTTTTATAAATGCTATTAGCCGATATAGCTCCTCAAACACTTAGGATTATCGTTATTTCCTCTTTAATTCATATAGTAAATAAATATCACTACTCATTATCTCAGCGAAGTTTATTTTCTCATTGGCGGCAGACCTTTGACTGAAATACTGATTAAAATAGCGGCCGTCGCGAAACTGGCAAGCTACAATCTAGCTGTCCACTTAAGACAAAACCATTAAGTCATCTAGTAACAAAGGTAGTGTAATGTTAGACCAACCAGAATTATTCTACATCGACGCCAACGGCGAACGTATTGCCGTATTTGAATGGGGTCGCAAATTTCGAGGTACTAAAGCCACACTAGTGCTTATTCACGCTACGGGCTTTCATGCACGTTGCTGGGATCAAGTGATCTCGCTACTAGGTAATCGCCATATTATTGCCGTCGATCAGCGCGGCCATGGCAGGAGTAGTGGCAGCGACTTCGGCAGCTGGAAGGATTTTGGCAAAGATATCTCGGCGGTAATTGCTCAACTACAACTCGACGATATTACTGCAGTCGGCCACTCTATGGGTGGCTATGTGGCGGTTTCAGCCGCCGCCGCAGCGGCCCGTTCACAGCCGAGTTTGTTTAGAAACCTTATTCTTATCGACCCTGTTATCGTCGATCCAATACACTACCAAGAAACCGTGCCCACTGCAGAAGAACGGGCTCATTTAATAGCCGCCATGGGTCGCAGGCGCAATCAGTTTGACTCCACACAACAAATGATTGATCGCTTTTCTTCTCGTGAGCCCTATTCTTTGTTTACCTCGGCAGCATTGCGTGACTACTGCACATACGGCCTACTCCCCGCCCCCGATGGTAACGGTTTAGTACTTGCCTGTGACCCCTTTTTTGAGGCCAGTATCTATATCACGCTGGCTTCGGACCGCCACATACTCGACGATGTCGCCAAAGTCGACGCGCCGGTATTGGTGGTACGCGCGAAACTATCACCTAATCCCAGCCCGCGCCAAGATTTTACATTCTCCCCCACGTGGCCAGAACTGGCATCCCACTTTAGTAATGCCATCGATAAACACCTACCTGAACATAGCCATTTTGTACCAATGGAAGACCCTTTATTAGTAGCCGAGCTGATCAACAATAACAGTTAGCAGGTCCAGCCGTCGTTGACCGCCGAGACCTGCGCCAATTGTTATAGCGCCGCGCTTAAGCAGCTGGAGTGATCAGCGTGGATACGCTAATGATTAGCTGTTGATCAATTTCCTCTGCTATTTTTTGCGGCACAATCAACGGCCTTGAAAGATAGCGCCGAGGGAAACTAATCAGAATAGCCATATCAGTCTTAGTTATGCTTGGGACTTATCTCTTTGTGGCTTCGGCGCTGCAAATCACATTGCCAATATTCGAGCCATCTCGAACTATAGAACGGGTGATCAACGCGATAAGGTTGTTAGGAGCAGAGTAATACTTGCTAAAGACGAATCAGTAGTAGAAATTGCCGCTTCAGTCCTTTTAGTAATATTTTCTAACTAGCTAAATCAGCAATTGATATTTCATTAGCATCATATATTTTCATTATCGGCGTACTAACAGCCAGCGCTGAAAGAGATTGCACAAAGCCTCGCGAGGCTGGCTCCGCGAAGTGCGTCAGTAACGCTTGCCGATCAGTCCACTGCTCAATAAAACTAAGTTTTTGTGGGCTGTGGTTGTCGGTTTGCACGCAGTGGGATAGGCAACCGCGCTCTGCTCTAGAACGCGCCACATGCGCTTGGCTAAGTGCCAAGGCCTGCTCTAGTTTGTCGCCTTTAATTACTACACTGACGGTTACCAATATCATCATAAGCCCCTCATGTTTCAGGACCTAAATTATCAGCGACTTTGTCTGAATCAGCGAGTGGTTTCTGCAACATAAGCCGCTAAAGCAGCAATTTCGTCACTGCTGAGCTGGGCTCCAAACGAAGGCATAATGCCCACCCCTTGGCTTACCGCCTGGGCCACTTGGGCCTCAGTTGGCTTTAGCACATTCAGGTTAGGGCCTACCGCGCCCTGACTACCCGCGTCAGCTAAGGCATGGCAAACGCCACAGTTTGGCTGTGCTTTAGCTAAATAGATGTCTTTCCCCTGCAGTGCTTTGGCAGACAGTTTAGCCGGTGTTTTCGCCACTACTGCTAGCGCCGGGGCGGCCACCGCCGCTACCTTTTTAGGTGCCGGCACAAACTTGGGTAACTCTCTCACCACGCTGATCTCCAAGCCGGCATCTTCCCAGCTGGTATTACCATAACCGCGATGATTCTCTTTACGCTGTTGAGGCTGCACATCGCCGGCCATATCTGTCGCCCTTGAAACATAATGAATCTTACCTAACGACAGGTCCACCTTGTGCTTAAAAGTGCGCCAAGCATCTACGCCTAAATCGGGTCCAACTAATTCGGCTAGCTCCCAGCTTCTTCCATGGTCAGCAGACACCTCTACTTTTTTAATGCCACGTTCACCAGAAAATGCTACCCCGTATACATAATGGCGTCCGGGCAGTACTGGCGTGTCATCTACGCCTGGGCCATTAATCCACGACTTCACCTCCATGCGCCACATGGACGGATGCTGTGGCCCACCGCTTTCACCGATCTCACGAACACGATAGCCGGTTTGCTGAATTTCAGCAGCAGATTCTGCTGGCGTAGCAGCTAGCTTTTTAACCCACTTGACATTATTAACTCCATAATAGCCCGGCACGATTAAGCGTAATGGCCCGCCGTGGGCTAGTGATATTGGCGCACCATTCATTGGCCACACCAACATGCAGTCTTTTAAACCTTTGTCTAACAAAACTGAGCGCTGCACCGCTACTTGATCAAAATCTATGCCTGCCGGAATTGTTTCACCACCGGTTGTGGTCAAAAAATTAAGGCCGTCTTTCACGCCACCAAACAGTTTAAACACGTCGCTAACTAAAACTCCTGTCCACAACGCACAACCCACCGCACCGATACGCCATTGCGAACCTGATGGTTTATGTTGAAAAAATGCCCGACCGTTGCCAGAACACTGTAATACAGTCGCCACAGTACGAGTATTCATTCACTTTAAATCTAATAAACTCAGGCTACCAGGTCTTTCTGCGCCCGCTACTTCAAAGCGCCAGCCATTTCTATTTTCAAGAATAGATGGGCAGACATGGGTAAATTATTGCGTACGAAAAAATGTGACTCAGGCGTGATAGGACTAAAACCAAAACTAGAGCGCATAGTTTCTAAAGCCCAAGGTCGTTCACTATGGATTAGAAAAGTGGCTTCTTTTTACTGCGAGGCATTGGTCGGGATAGTGGCGCCGCTGGCACCTGCTAATACTTTTATCATAAAACGACGATTAAAGTGAGTCATCGGTTAATACCTTTTGTTATTATTAACTGTACCGGCCAGTAACAATAAGGCCAGCTATTTTTATTTTAGTATAGGTGAGGGCATCAACAATCGATAGGCAAAATCCGCATTACGGCCTATTCCATCGTAATTCAGCCCTAGCTTACACCCGCATCATTGACTGCTAAATCTGTCCACGCCTGATAATGACTAAGATAAACATTACCGGATAACTTATCTAAAAAGTCTGCCTGTTTAAGGCGGTCTAATACCGGCCCCTTAATTTCGGACAAATGAAATTTTATACCAGCCGTATTTAATTGTTGATTAATAGAGTTAAGACTCTCTAAACCGGTGCTATCGATCTTATTAATTGCCGAGCACAATAAAACGAAGTGTTTAGCACAGGCATGCTCGGCAACCAAAGCATTCACCTTATCCTCAAGAAAACGTGCATTGGCAAAATACAAACTTTCGTCAACCCGAAAACTAACAAACTCCTCACTTTGCTCAACCTCATGCCGGTCAACATTACGGAAATGCTCAGTTCCTGGCAATTTACCCAAGACTGCAATATGAGGATTACTTGAGTTGTATAAGTGCAAGATAATTGCCAGCATTACGCCACTAATCAAACCAAGTTCAACGCCTTGCCCTAAGGTAATAACAACTGTCAAAAACCACGCCGCAAAATCTTGACGACTATAACGCCAAGTACGTCTCATCGCATCAAGGTCAATCAATGAGGTCACTGCCAACATTATCATCGCAGCTAAAGTAGCAACAGGGAGATAATAAAGTACTGAGGTAAAAAACACCGCGGTAATACCAACACCAACAGCGCCAAAGGCTCCTGCTGCGGGGGTTTTGGCACCGGCGTTAAAACTGATAGCAGATCGCGATAAACTAGCTGACAAGGGAAACGCACCTGATATACCCGATGCTAAATTAGCCATCCCCAAGCCAATAGCCTCCTGATTAGGGTCTATTCTTTCGCGCCTTTTTGCGGCGAAGGACTGCGCCACTGACAAGGCGCTAACAAAACCAATAATACTAATTAATACTGCTGAGGTGAGTAGGCTTTTCCATGTTGCAACGTCCCACTCCAAATCAATCCATGTAGCTATTTGTAAGGTGGGTAAGCCCCGAGGAATACTACCAACGATGACGACACCTTGTTTATCTAAAGCAAAAAATTGGACTAAGAATATCGATAGTATAATTACGATAATAGGTGTGCTCTTAGAGAGAAACGTTGCCCACGACTCATTGCAACCAAACGCAATAGCTAAGCGGTTGATATTAGCCGGCATCAACCAAAGTAGTAAATATGCGACAACACCTATTAGTGCGGTATACCAATTTATATAGTCAAGCTGCGTTAACAAACCACTCACCAATGTTAACAAACTACCGCCGCTACTATGCACGCCTAGTAGATGCCCAACCTGGCTCGCCATAATCACTAGGGCTGAGGCAGAAATAAAGCCAGATACCACCGGGAAACTCAAAAAATTGCTCAGCAAACCTAGCCGAAGTAGACCAAACAGTAATAATAATGCACCACTAAACAGCGCCAGTACCGCAGCACCGGCTAAATAATTCACTAAGTCTCCATCAGGAAATACCGCCGCCAAAGCAGACGCCGTCATAATTGACGATATAGCAAATGGACCAACAGACAGCGAGCTACTGGCACCAAAAATAGCATAAATTATTAACGGTAGGATACTGGCGTACAAACCCAACTGTGGCGGCAAGCCTGCTAATAGCGCGTAAGCCAGCGATTGAGGAACTAACATCATAGTAATAATAATCGCCGCAACAACATCATCTCTGAAAAAATCTAGCCGGTAGTCTTTGCCCCAACTTAAAATTGGGAAAAACTTTTTCACTGACATCCCATTATCCTTAATCATTATTATTATTATTATTTACTAAGTATTGATGACTATTGGTGCAAATAAACCCGCTGTCAATTTTTGTAAATCGGTCGAGCTTAACTCTATTTCTAAACCTCTACGCCCGGCGCTAACATAAATAGTTTCGAAATCTCTAGCCGACTGATCGATAACTGTCTTCAGTTGTCTTTTCTGCCCCAATGGACTAACCCCGCCAAGCACATAACCGGTCATCCGCTCCACCTCAGCAATATCTGCCATTACCGCCTTTTTAGCTCCGACTGCTTTAGCCATTAGTTTCATCCCTAACATAGACGCCACTGGTAAAATGCCCACCGCTAAGGAATCGTCATTGAGTCTTACCACTAGCGTTTTAAAAACTCTGGTTTCACTAATACCTAGCTTTTTAGCCGCCTCTAAGCCATAAGGCTCACTTGCCGCGTCATGCTCATATTCATGCACGGTGTAAGTGACATTGTTGTTCTTAGCAAGTTTAATTGCAGGGGTCATTAGTCAACTTCTTGATTAACAAATATCAACTCGTCTGCGTCATAGCCGTATTCAGTTACTGTTTCCACAAAACGTTGTTTAAGCTCGTCACTGACTGCGGGAGTACGCGATAAAAACCATAATGTATCGCCGCTGCCGGTTATCCATGCATATTGATAATCTGGCTGATCTAGTTCGAAAATAATGTAGTCACCATAAAAAGAGGCGAAGAAAGCAACCTCTAAATGGCCAACATCGGTACTGTCAGCAAATCGCGCTTTACCAACCGCGTCACTCCACTCTTTGTCATCGACGTCCCAACCTCGATTAGCGACCTTTACTGAGCCATTACCATTAAGCGAATAAACCGCGGTCACCTGATCTAAACCGCGTTCAAACACATGGTCTAATCGAGCAATTTCATACCACTTCCCCATATATTTATCTAATTCAAAATCGCTTACTGGCTTGATATTTTCAGGAATTGCCGTACATCCAACCAAAAATGCGCATAGGAAAATAACCCTTATCGATTTCATAGTAACCTCCTAATATTTGATCAAAATCACTCTACTAACGACAATTAAATCTAGCAACAAAAACAAGATTAACACCGCCTTCACTACTACCGTTATACTAGAGTCCAACCTAAAGATAAAAACCTTTATGACTAACACCGTAAAAGTAGACATAGCCATTATCGGCGGCGGCATTGCCGGTTTATGGCTGCTAAATAGCTTACAAGCCAAAGGCTATAGCGCAGTGCTGTTTGAACAAAACGAACTGGGCAGCGATCAAACTGTTGCCAGCCAAGGGATGATTCACGGAGGGGTTAAGTACGCGTTAACTGGTGCATTGTCTGGCGAAAGCGAAGCCATTGTAGACATGCCCGCTCACTGGAAGGCCTGCTTAAAGGGCGAAGCCGATGTGGACCTGCGTGACACAAAAGTATTAAGTGAAGAGTTTTATATGTGGTCGGCGGGCAAGCTGGCGTCAAAGCTGACTACTTTTTTTGCTAGCAAAGCACTACGCGGGCGTATTGAATCATTAAAATCGAAAAATTATCCAGCAGTATTTACTAACAAAAAATTTAAAGGCAATGTTTATAAATTAGTCGATGTGGTACTTGACGCCCCGTCGTTAATTGCTAATTTGCAACACAATGCCAAGGACAAAATTTTTAGTGTTGACTGGAACCACAGTAAATTAGAAACCATCAACGGTAATGCCATGCTTTGTGTTAATGGTATAAATATAGACGCCAAAAAAATTATTCTTGCTGCGGGCAAAGGTAATGGTGATTTGATGGCAATGGTAAAGTTAGCCAAGCCAGCGATGCAATTGCGGCCACTGCGGCAAGTGGTAATCAAGCATAGCAACCAGTATATGCTTTATGCCCATTGTATTGGTGCAAGTTTAAGTGCATCGCCGCGTTTAACTATTTCATCGCATCAATGTACTGACGGTAAAACTGCCTGGTATTTAGGCGGTGACTTAGCTACTAACGGCGCCTCCCTTAGTAGCGATGAGCTAATAGCCAAAGCGAAAACTGAAATTAATAATTTATTTCCGTGGTTAGATTGGAGCGATGCCCAGTGGGCAACGCTTTATATAGACCGTGCTGAACCGCAGCAAAAAGGCTTAATAAAACCTGACAATGCCTTTGCTCAAAGTGCCGGCAAAGACGTTATTGTGGCGTGGCCAACTAAGCTAACCTTAGCGCCGAGCCTAACAATTGAAGTAAGTAAGATTTTAGATGATGAAAATATTATGCCAACCGCAGCAGAAAATATGCATGTGCTTAGTCAATTAACAACGCCGGTAATCGCTGAGCCATGTTGGGAAACCTTATTTAAATGAGTTTACGTGATCACCAAAGCCAAATAAGTAAAACCGGCATTTTTGTTAGCCCGATAGGGTTTGGTACAGTAAAGCTTGGCCGTGACCAGGGTGTAAAATACCCCAATAGCTTTATAATCCCGGATGATAAAGTAGCGTTAGAATTACTAGCCACGGCTAAAGACTGCGGCATTAACCTAATAGATACCGCCCCCGCCTATGGTATAAGCGAACAGCGCCTTGGCACATTGCTGAAAGGCCAACGTAATGATTGGGTTATTTGCAGTAAAGTTGGCGAAGAGTTTACTGCCGGAAAATCGCATTTCGACTTTACTCCCGAACATACTCACACCAGTGTTTTACGCAGCCTTAGCCGACTAAACACCGATGTTATCGATATGGTATTAGTGCATTCTGATGGCAATGACGAACACATAATTAATCACTATGGCATCTTAGAAGTGCTGCGAGACTTAAAACAAAAAGGCCTAATAAGAGCTTTTGGCATGTCGACTAAAACTGTAGCCGGTGGCCTATTAGCAGCTGCGCAAAGTGATTGTGTAATGGTGACTCACAATCTGGATTATCAGGCTGATGTTGCTGTTTTAGATTATTGCGCGGCCAATAACAAAGGCGTGTTAGTCAAAAAGGCATTAGGCTCTGGTCATGCCTGTTTAAATAATGACGATCCGGTACAAACCAATTTAGATTTTATTTTTCAGCATACTGCGGTTAATAGCGTAATTATGGGCACAATTAACTCCGCTCACTTAATTGAAAACGCTGGCAAAGCTCTTACTGCCTGTAAAAAAATCTAAATCTTCCAATACTAAGAGTTATCTGCCTGAATTTTTTCAACAATCGCGGTAGTAGAACAATCATCAACAAAGCTCATCACCTTTACCATCCCGCCATAAGCTTCAACGATTTTCCAACCAACAACACCTTCTTTGTCGTAGTCACCGCCTTTAACCAAAATATCAGGCTGCAATAATTCAAGTAACCGCTCTGGCGTGTCGTCACCGAAATCTAACACCCAATCAACGGACTCTAGCCCAGCTAAAACCGCTTTGCGTCTATCAACGGTATTGATCGGCCGACCCGGCCCCTTTAGTTTTGACACTGAGGCGTCGTCATTGATACCGACAATTAGACGGTCGCCTAATTTTCGCGCCTGCTCTAAGTAGCTGACGTGGCCGGCATGAATAATGTCGAAGCAGCCATTGGTAAAGACAACAGTTTCGCCTTGCTCTTTAGCATCTTTTATCGCGACAGTTAATTGCTCTTCGCTAACCACGCCGCGGCCGCTGCCATGGAGTGCATTAACCGCCCGCCGCAGTTCTGGCCCACTTATAGTTGCGGTACCCAATTTACCGACCACAATACTGGCCGCTAAGTTGGCCAACGTCACTGCATTTTCCATCGACTCTTCTACCGCAAGGCTTGCGGCCAAAGCCGAAATAACAGTATCGCCAGCACCAGTTACATCAAATACTTCTTTTGCTTGCGCCGGCAAATGAAACACTGGCTGATTAGGGCGCAATAAAGACATGCCATTTTCACCACGAGTTACTAGTAAAGCATCAAGTTCTAGCTCTGCAATCAGCGCTAGACCACGCTCTACTATTTGTGCCTCACTGTCACATTTACCGACGACTGCTTCAAATTCTGCCAGATTTGGCGTCAGTAGAGTTGCACCTTTGTAACGCCCAAAGTCGCTACCTTTTGGGTCAACCAGCACCGGGATGCCATGCGCTGTGGCCGCAGCAATTAATTCTTGCGGCGCTGCCAACGTGCCCTTGGCATAGTCAGACAAGATAATCGCTTGAGCAGAGCCAAATAACTCAATAGCGCTGCTATTTGTTTTGTTGGCCGCCGCTATCGGAATGTCTTCTTCAAAGTCTAAGCGGATCAATTGCTGATGCTGGCTAATAACCCGCAACTTGGTAATCGTAGGAAAATCATCGCTGCGATTTAGGCCACAATACACGCCAGCCGCTGTTAGCCTAGCGTGCAGGCTATCAGCGGCGGCATCATTACCGGTGGCGCCACTAATCAAGGCGCCGCAGCCCAACGCAGCAAGGTTTAAGGCAACGTTTGCTGCGCCGCCAGGGCGATCTTCGATTTGGGTTACTTTAACCACTGGCACCGGCGCTTCCGGCGACAGCCGTGAGGCTGGCCCATGCCAATACCGATCAAGCATTACATCGCCAATGACTAATACATTGCCTTTATCAAACCGTGGCATCTTCATTAAAGAGCGCATCCTGTTTTATTTATAGTAATAATCTATTAGTCCTGATTATAGGCCAGCTAGGGCGCTACATAAATGAGTAATTTCCACCGTATATTGCGGCCTTCAGTTGCTAGCCAAATCGCTTTACGCTACTGTTCTATGCTTAAAAGTCACAGAGTCAGCTACCATGCAATTGCCTACCAATATCGATTCTCTAAAAGGTTTTCTACAGCCGGAGGAAGGGGCGGCTTTGTATGACGCAGTAATACAATGCCAAGGCCTAGGCCCAGTCCTAGAGATCGGTAGTTACTGTGGTAAATCGACTATATATATTGGCGCCGCCTGCAGAGAAACTAACACTACAGTATTTGCCCTCGACCACCATCGCGGTAGTGAAGAACATCAAGTGGGCGAGATGTTTCATGACGAAGAGTTGTTTGATGGCAGTACTGGTTATTTCGACACCTTTAAAGAATTCAGAAAAAATATTCAAGAGGCAGGCTTAAACGAGGTAGTAGTTCCGCTGGTGAGCACCTCAGAAGTAGCCGCCAAAAACTGGCATACGCCACTGGCAATGGTATTTATTGATGGTGGTCATAGCTTAGATGCAGCATTAACCGATTACCGCTGTTGGGCAAGCCATATACCAGCGG
>TARA_B110000902_G_scaffold262182_1_pt1 | contig 32193 bp, 28 predicted proteins | sample TARA_B110000902 | Tara Oceans TARA_B110000902 (sample SAMEA4398009) | marine metagenome | biome: Polar Biome; feature: [SRF] surface water layer (ENVO:00010504); material: water (ENVO:00002006), including particulate matter (ENVO:01000060) such as... | depth 5 m | reverse complement strand
GTGGAGTCGGAGGGTTTCGAACCCTCGTCCAAACGACGAATAATCAAGCTTTCTACATGTTTATTCTTTAATTAATTTTCGATTTAACCTCGGATAAAGACACCCAATAATTAAACTTATCTTCTGAGTTTCACATTAGCTTAGAAGTATCACTAACACTATCCTGAAATGATTGGTCCCTCTAGTTCCTACTATTAACAGGCGGAAAGGTAGGAGAGGGAACTTGTCTGTGTACTATTATTCCACGAGATTAAGCCTTATTCGACTGAGTCAAATTAGGCAGCAAGTCTGTATGACGTGTTGTCAATTATAGTTTGTGACTAATTTTTAACGAGACTCACCACATTGCTCGACATGCTTACACCTAACAACGCTATCGCTGTCAAATCCAATACGACCCCAAAGAACTGTTGCAAAGCTAATGATTAAAAAATCTATTTCACATAGTTATACTTCGAAAAATTGAAATGTCTAGTAATCGATAAATCGTTTTTGATTAACTCCTTTTATTCTTCTTGGACTTCAACGTTGAAAGGCACGAATTCAATGCACTTGTTATTGCGTCATTTTAACGCACAGGAAGTGATACTCAATATAAACAATTATCTATGGACTAATGAAAATTGTTTGGAATGGTTACACTCTTAAATGATTTTGTTTGATTAAGTGAAAAATCCATGAAACGAATAACGGGAGAAATCGATGATTTTGCCGTTTAGGTATTTTGAATGAAATAATTTTCTGATAACCAGAATCAACATAAAGAATTCTAGAATTCTTCTTCTTCTTCGTCATCGTCCCAGCCATCTTTTTGGCTTTTTTTGAATTCCAATTCCCAATCATCGTCATCGTCAAATTCAACGCGATTGTTTTTTCCACTTTTTTTATAGGCAGACATCTTGTTCTCACGAGTATCAGAACGATCAGCACCACCACTTCCAGATTTTTTCTTTCCAACTCCTTTTCCACGTTTTGTTGGTTTTGGTGCATCAGAAGAAGATGAATCATCGACATCGTTTGCGAAAGGGGAGTCACTTTTAGGAGCAGGAGGTGCAAAACTAGGTTTAGAATCTGATCTTACCGGGCGATCACTTGATGATCTTGGAGCTGGTTTTCCGCTACTTCTATCCTCGGCAATTTTGACAACAATTTCTCTTCCGTTGATTGTGTGACCATCCAGCCCTTTAACTGCGGCATCTGTCTCTTCATCATTCGACATTTCGACAAAAGCAAAACCACGTGGCTTTCCTGTTTCACGATCCTTCGCAATATGCGCTTTGGATACTGTTCCATATTCTTCAAAAAGAGAAGTAAGTTCCTCATCCGAAACTCCGAAATCTAATTTGGCTACAAAGATACTAGGCATATTGTTTTGACGGTGAAGGGTTTATTATATGTTATTAAATGTTAATTCGTCCCCAAAAATAGTAAAGAATCTTATTCATAACAAATAACAATCTTTAAATAATTGTTACGAATACTATTTTTTCAGTAAATCTCTGATTTCAAGGAGCAAATTTTGATCTAATGTATTCACAGGTGGCGCTTTTGGCGCCTCTTCAACTTTCTTTTTAGTTTTATTATAGGCCTTAACAATTAAGAATAAAACAAATCCTACAATAATTAAACTAATTATTGAATCAATCCAAGCCACATACATTAAATTATTTGCATGAATAGCTTTTTCAATTACCTAATCTGCGTCATTAAGAACTGGGGGTTCTTTAGGAGATAACTCTTTAAATTTTTCTGCAAAACTTGCCCCTCCGATCAACATTCCTATTATTCGTATAATAATAAAGCTTACAAATCCTTTGATTACGGCTCCAATTGTTCCAACTAATATTACCGCAATGACATTTCCTGTCATTATAAACTTCTTATATTCTTTGAACATTTTTGTTCGGTTAGTTCGTAATAATGGCCGAAATTAAAATGTATGTGAGAATTATATAAACTTGCAATAAAATATTGTCCACAGGTGAATATTGAAATATCTAAATTTCAAATGGTTGTCGGTTCAAAAGAGAACGACTTAAAGTTACTTCATCCGCATATTGAAGTTCTGATCCTACTGCCACTCCACGAGATAGCGTAGAAACTTCTATATTGAAATCTCTCAGTTTCTTGTAAATGAAAAAATTTGTTGTATCACCCTCCATCGTTGCACTTAAGGCAAAAATGACTTCGTTAACTTCACCATTCGTAATTCTTTCAACAAGAGAAGCAATATTTAAATCAGAAGGGCCAACGCCATCCATTGGTGAAATTATCCCACCGAGAACATGATAAACGCCCTTGTAAGATTCTGTTGATTCAATTGCCAGTACATCCCTAATATCTTCAACAACACAAATTAATGATTGGTCACGACGCGCATTACAGCAAATTTCACACGTTTCTTCATCAGAAATATTGCCGCATGTAATGCAATTTTTCACATGTTTCTTCATCTGCAAAAAGGCTTCAGAAAAATCCGTTATTTCTTCCGTGCTCCGATTCATTAAGTTTAAAACCAACCGCAAAGCAGTCCTGCGACCAATTCCCGGTAAGGATGCAATTTGATCAACTGCGTTTTCAATATGTTTTGATGGAATTTTCACGTACCAAAGATAATTCTTAATTCACAATCTTTGGCTCATTAAACTAATTTTATAATTACTCATTTGCAGAGAAGTCGTACTTTTACAAATCGAATTATAAATGGAGAAGAGCAAATTAAACATAAAGAATAAAAAAGCACGTTTTGAGTATCATTTACTCGACAAATTTGTTGCAGGAATGCAGCTCGCGGGGACAGAGGTGAAAAGTATTCGCGACAACAAAGCGAGTATCGCTGAGGCTTACTGTGTATTTGAATCGAATGAAGTTTGGATTCGTAATATGTACATTGGAGCCTACGAGAATAGTTCTTTCCGATTTCACAAGCCAAGAGGAGATCGAAAACTTTTGTTGAATCGAAAAGAGATTGACAAGATTAAGAAATTTTTAAAAGTGAAGGGAAATACAATTGTCCCAGTTAAAATGTTTCTCTCAGACAAAGGTTGGGTAAAAATTGAAATTGCCACTGCTCAAGGTAAAAAACTTCACGATAAGCGACAAGATCTTAAGGAAAAGGCAGATAAGCGAGATGTGGATAGAGTTCTAAAAGGAATTAAATAAGTAGCGTTTCGCTTATTCAAAAAAACACTACCCACAAAAGAGTGTTTGAGGCCTTTGAATCACATACCAAACGGATCGTTTTTTGGTGTTTAGAGAAAACCGAATGTGAGTATGTGAGCCCATCTGTTACCTGAAATCAAATAGATTAGCATCAAAGAATTTATACCGTAATAACTGAAATGATACAATACTGTGAAGCCAATTGTCTTTCGTTTGTAATACAGTGTGAAGGCAGGAATGAGGAACAAACCAACAAGTATCCAACCAATCATGAATAAGTTGAAATTGACATCGTAATAAGTGTTTTTGAGTTTTCCCTTCGATATGATCCGTATTGGATTGTGAAAAAACCAACTGGATTCAATCAGTATTTTCCGATTATTTCCGTATAAATCATACGTTAAACGCTCTACCCAATATACTTCCTCCCTTTCTGTTTTGATAAGGCTAATAGGTATTCCGTTCAGTCCACGGGCATAGTTGATGCTATAACCAGACATCCTGTCTTCATTGTAATGGCGTGGTAAATAATAATCGCTTAAAATCATTATCGATAATAGAGCTCCTACAATTGCAGAAATGCGAATTGTTTTCCATTTCACGCCTTTGGTCATCATTTGATAATAGCGTTCATTTTCAAGGAATTCCTTTTGTTTCTGATGCTCATAGCGAACTTGCGCTTCTCTTGCTCGCTGATCTTTTTGGAATTGCTCTTCAGCTTCCTTTTGTTTTGGATTGCTTTTTCCGTGCCTCTTTCCTCTACGAGCCGGAGCGGGCCTTTTGTCCATCAAGATTTCATAAGCATCTTTGAGTAGAATGAATTTTTCCTTTGCCGCTGGAGAATCATTTCGATCAGGATGGTATTGCATCACAAGCTTCCTATACTTCTTTCGAATTTCGGTGTGTGATGCATAATTTGGCAAGCCAAGAATTTTATAATACCTGCTTTTTGGCATCTGAAATAACAGTTATAGTTTCTAATTTATTGATTTTGTTGCTTTCAGTTCTACAAAACATGTTAAAGAAATAGATTTCTTTTGGGATTTGATAAATATCAAGCAAATTCGTAAATGTTGATTTGGAATAGGCATTCGTTTCTTTTGATTCAATGCACATAACAACCTTATTTCCAAGTTTTGAATCCTCAAGTCCGATTATGAAAAAGGGCGCGGCAATCATTTGTGAAAGTATTTGTTCAATTTCTTCTGGATGAATTTTTATTCCACCACTATTAATCACAAAGTCCTTTCTACCTTTCCAAATAAAGGAAGTAGGAGAGGTGAGTTCAACGGTGTCTGTTGTTTTTAAATCGAAAACGCCGAGTTCGGGTGCTTGGATTAAGAGACATTCATTTTGAAGACTAAAGTGAACATTAGGTAACGCCTTGAATTTGTTTTCTTTTTTGGATAAATTCCGCATGGCAATGTGAGAAATCGTCTCTGTCATTCCAAAAGTATGATGCACTTGGCATGAGAGTTCTGCAATTCGATCGATTAAACCATTTGAAACAGATCCTCCGCCAACCAGAATCGTTTTCATCTTTTGGAGTGTTGAGAGTTCGGAATGAATAGAGTTTTCCAATTGTATAGGAACCATCGCAGTAAAATCAAATCCTTCATTGATTCCTTCCAACGGATTCCCTGAAACGTTTGTTATTGTCAAGTCCATTCCAATGATAATACTTCTAATAATCATCATTTTACCTGCAATTGTTTTTGGGGATAAGCAGAGTAGTGCAGTGCCATTTTTTTTTAATCCTAAATGGTCACGTGTCATTTTTGCAGAAGTCACGAGGTGTTTTTTATACAGCTGGATTTCCTTGGGAGTGCCCGTTGAGCCAGATGTTCTAACAGTAATGTATTCAGTCTCAGAATACCATTCATCTATGAATTGGTTTACTTCATCAATCGTATTTTTATTTTCAGTAAAGAAATTAACTCGCATATTCTCTTTTGGAATGGAATTTGATTCAAAGGTAACAACTTTGAAGTACAAGATTAAGTGAAAACCCGTCTTGTGAAAGTGTAAGTATATACTTAAATTAACGTTCTAATACTAAGCTGGGTTGTCTTGGTTTGTGTTTAGATAGAAAATTAGAAAAGATGAAAAAAATAATAGGATTAATAGGATTTGGAGCTATTGCAGTCTTTGCAATGAGTTCTACATTTTCAACAGAAGGAAGTACGGCTTCGGATGTCGATAGCACGAAAGATACACCCAGTGAGGCTTCAGTAATAACTACATCTGTTACTGGGGGGCCTGGAATTACTTTTAAATCAATGACTTTGGAGAAAGCACAAAAGGAAGCCATGAAGTCAGGAAAGTTAATTTTCATAGATGCTTACACCGATTGGTGTGGGCCGTGTAAAAGAATGGCAGCAACGTCCTTCAAAGATCCAGCAGTAGGAGAATTATTCAATGCAAACTTCATTAATTTGAAAATTGAAATGGAAAAAAATCCAGAAGGACCAGGTATTGCAAGAAAATATGGTGTTAAAGCTTATCCAACGTTAATTATTATTGATGGAACTGGAAAAGTTGTTAAGCAAACGATTGGAATGAAATCGAAAGATCAATTGTTAGCGTTAGCGAACTCTGTTCTTTAAGAATAATAAAAATTTGAGTATCGCCTTGTTTGGTTTATTCGAGCAAGGCGTTTTTTTTACATGAGGGTTTTTAGAAATTCTTTTCCGCATTTCAATCCGTACTTGTAGTCTGCAGTTATAGCCGCAATAGAATTCGAATACGTTCCAGCTCTTAAAGGCGATTCTGGCGCAATTTGCGAAATTATCAATCCTTTTGGCGGGTTATTGATAAAATTAATGGTGTCATTGTATCTCTGGTGATTGGATTCAAAAACATCTTTGATTTTCGGATCATTACGATTGTAAAAGGATGCCAGATAATCAGGCCAAGACTGTGTAAACTTCATGTCTTTTGGAGCTGTACGAATAATGGTAATGTCTCGTGCGCCAAGTTCATGTGCCCACTTAGCAGGTAACGGGTCGCCCCATCCGCCGTCAAAGTAATTTACTCCATCGATTTCGTGTTGGCCTTTCGTTACAAAAGGCAAGGTGCAAGAAGCAATAACTACATTCATCCAATTGTCTTTTGTTGGGTGGTAATAATTGGGTATTCCATTTGATCGATTCGTCAAAACAATCCCCAATTTCTTGTTTTCAGAATTAGAAAGCGCTTTCTCTAAATCGAATGGAACCAACTCATCCGCAACTTTATGAAAATAATCAATGTTCATTATTCCTTTTGCGCTAATCATTCCAGAGTAGCTGATAAAGTTTTTGTCAACAGCGAGTATGCACATTGCTTCGAAGCATTTCTCTCGTTGTTCGCTGAGAAAGTAGGAGAGTGCAATAGCGCCTCCAGAGATCCCGAGATACACATCAAAATCATTGTAATTTTCTTTTTGAAACGCGTCCAGAACTCCAGTACTAAATCCTGTTCTGAATCCACCGCCTTGAATAATTAGAGTTTTTTTCCTTTTCATTTATGAGTGAATTGTGTATTCGGTTGATTTGACAAATTTACAGTATTAACATTCAAATTTCATTCCTAAAATGGAAAATCTAAATATTAAGTTGAGTAGCTTTATCTAGTGCTATAAATCAATATGAACAATCGTCTTTAATCTAACTTCTTTAGTCTTATACCTTACCATCGAAAAACGCATTTCCCAACCTAACACCCATAGAGTGATCGTTTAACAATTCGTCAGTCGTTTTCGCCAATGCACCTGACGCAAGGGGTTCATCAGGAGCTATTTGATGAATTATTAAATCTTTGGGCGGATTGTTCATGAATTCCAACGTTTGATTATACCGCTCATGATTTGTATTGAAAACTTCGCGTAAAACATTATTTTTTCGACTTCCAAAAGCAGCTAGTTTATTGAGAATTGATTTGGATTGTAAATAACTGACTTGCTTCGTTCGTACCACCGTGATTTCTTTGGCTCCATTTTCATAAGCCCACTTTACCGGAATGGCATCGCTCCAGCCGCCGTCAAAATAGTCATCTCCATCAAAGTGATGCTTTCCCTTCGTTAAAACGGGAAGTGTGCAAGATCCAATAGATGAACTGATCCAATTATCTCGACTAGGGCTAAAATAATAAGGCGCTCCAGTTTTGCGATGTGTTAACACGAATATGAGTTCTTTGCCCTCGATGTTTTTTAAGGCTAGGTCAAAATCAAGAGGAATTATAGTACCTGAAACTTCATGGAAATAGTCAATGTCCATGATTCCCTTTTTGTTAAAAGCTCTCGTCATTTTTATGAAATGATTGTCATTAACCAGATGACAGAGAGCATCAATGTATTTATGACGCTGCTCACTCAGAAAATAAGACATGGCTACTGTTCCACCCGATACGCCAATGTATCCATCAAAGTTCCGATGATTTTTGTCATGAAATGCATCCATAACTCCGGCTGTAAAACCAGTACGGAATCCGCCACCTTCTAGAATAAGAACTTTTTTTCCTTCCATTGTTTGAATTGCTATGCAAACTTAATAATTCAAATTTCATTCCTGTAATTCTGTTTTACAAAAAAAAGTCTCCTCGGTTCAACCGAGGAGACTTTCGTATTTTAAGGATTTAGAAAATTACTTTCCTCCGTCCATTTTTTCTTTTAACGCTGCTAAAGCATCTAAATCACCAAGAGTTGATTTCTCAGTATTTTGATTTACTTTAGAAACAGCACCAGACTTATTACCTCCACCACCTTTGCTAGCACTACTTTTTCCTTTAGGAGCTGGTCTGCTATCATCACCTTCTTCGAAGGTTCTAGTATGTGAAACAACAATTTTACGTGCATCTTTATTGAATTCGATAACTACGAAATCCAAAGTTTCTTCAATCTTCGCATTCGAACCATCTTCTTTTCTCATGTGACGAGCAGGACAGATTCCTTCAAGTCCGTAAGGCAATGATACGATTCCAGATTTATCTTTGTTTTCGATAATCGTTCCTTGGTGTGTTGATCCTTCAACGAATGTTGATTGGAATACATCCCATGGGTTCTCTTCAAGTTGTTTATGACCTAGAGAAATACGACGACTTTCTCTATCGATTTCCAATACAACAACATCCATCATGTCATCAACTTTACAGAATTCAGATGGGTGCTTGATTTTCTTTTGCCAAGAAAGGTCAGAAATGTGGATTAATCCATCAACTCCTTCTTCTAACTCAACAAACACACCAAAGTTAGTGAAGTTACGAACTTTCGCATTGTGCTTAGTTTGTACTGCATATTTCCCTTCGATTGCTTCCCATGGATCCGGCATTAATTGCTTGATACCAAGAGACATTTTTCTTTCTTCTCTATCTAAAGTAAGAATTACTGCTTCAACCTCATCTCCTACATTCAAGAAATCTTGTGCAGAACGTAAGTGCTGAGACCAGCTCATTTCAGAAACGTGGATAAGACCTTCAACTCCAGTAGCAATCTCAACGAATGCACCGTAATCAGCCATAACAACAACTTTTCCTTTTACTTTATCTCCAACGTTCATTTTAGCATCAAGAGCATCCCAAGGATGAGATTCCAATTGCTTCAATCCTAGTGCAATTCTTTTCTTCTCATCATCGAAGTCAAGAATTACAACGTTAATTTTTTGATCTAATTCAACTATTTCCTCTGGGTGGTTAACACGACCCCAAGATAAATCAGTAATGTGAACAAGTCCATCAACGCCTCCAAGGTCAATAAATACCCCGTATGAAGTGATGTTCTTAACTGTTCCTTCCAATACTTGACCTTTCTCAAGACCAGAAATAATAAGTTTCTTTTGTTCTTCAAGCTCTGCTTCGATAAGTGCTTTGTGAGAAACAACAACGTTTTTAAATTCTTGGTTGATTTTAACAACTTTGAATTCCATGTTCTTTCCAACGTACATATCGTAATCACGAATAGGCTTAACGTCAATTTGAGAACCAGGTAAGAATGCTTCAAGACCAAATACGTCTACAATCAATCCTCCTTTTGTTCTACACTTAACAAATCCAGTAATGATTTCTCCTGTTGCCAGAACTTCATTTACTTTCTTCCAAGCGCTGTGTACACGAGCAACTCTGTGAGAAATCACTAATTGTCCGTTCTTGTCCTCTTGTGTTTCAACAAAGATGTCTACAGTGTCTCCAACTTTTAATTCTGGATTGTAACGGAATTCGCTCGTTGGAATAATACCTTCAGACTTAGATCCGATATTAATAACAACTTCTTTTTTGTTTAAAGAGATAACTGTCCCTTCAATCACTTCTCTTTCCGCAACTGTATTAAGAGTGCCTTCGTACTTATCAGATAATTCTGATCTTTCCGTTAATGAATAACCGTCTAATGCTAATGCATCCCAGTCAAAATCAGGATCTCCCTGAGTTACTTTTTCTAATGCCATGGTGGCTGTAATAATTGTATTTCGAGTAACCTATTTAATCTCGAAAGAATTAATAATGCCGCGGTCTTAATAGGTTTACGGCAAATTTTACCTGAATACACTATGCATTCAGGAGTGCAAAGGTATAGAAATTATTTGATTATTAAAGTCAATTGCAAAAGAAACCCTGACATCAAAAATGAGTGTCAGGGTTTTAATATTTATTACGAAACCTCTATCTTATAATGCGTCTATGCGGACTTGGATTTCAGAGGCCATGGTGTCGTCTCTTTGCTTACTGTAAGCTTTTTTAAGAATTTTTAAAACGTCACCGTTGTCTTTGTCTCCAGCTAACTCTAAATATTTTTCCAATGCCTCAATTGCACCGTTCATCTTTTCGTTTGCTTTTGACTTCAATTCATTTTCTTTAGGATCATTCATTCCAAGCAATCCAACTTCCGTTTTTAATTCGAAAGCCCAATTAACCAAATGTGCTCCTAACTGATAATGTGCTAAAGTGTAAGATGGATCCAGTTCAATTGCTTTTCTAAGCGCATCTTCTGCTTGCTGGTTTTTCTTTAGCTCCAAATAGATCGTACCGTTTGCATAATGTAATTTTGGATTGGAAGGGTCATCAGCAATAGCATCTTTCAAAGCTTTTTCAGCACCTTCTGTGTTTCCAGCTGCAATGTTTGCATTTACCAATCCCAAAAGAACTTCTTTGTCTGAAGGGAAATCTTTGCGTGCTTTTGAAAGAATTATAATTGCTTTGTCGTAATTCTTAGCTCGTAAATTAGCTCCTCCTGATAGTTGAGCACCTTTCGCTCCTCTATAGTTGACAGCAGCAAGTTGATCATACATTCTAATTGCTTCATCTAGATTTTGAGCATTGTCATATCCAAGACCGGCATTGTAGATCATCATCGTATCTAAAACGCCAATAGAGTTAGACAGCAGTGCACATGCTTCATAAGCTTCACCTGCTTCAGCGAATTTTTCTTCTTTCCACATTGTTTCTGCAACTAAATAAGCAAGTGAACGCTTCTCGTTTGCAGCTTCTTTAATCGCAAATTTGTACTTTTTACCAAGATTCACCCCCTTTTTCCAAGCCATCAAACAAGCGTCGAGGGCGTCATCAGCTGAGATCGTAGCAAGACTAGAATCCATTTCCAGAACCATTGAAAGTGCAAAATAGATTTCTCCTTTATAAAGGAACATCTTTTGGCTTTCTTTAGTATCTGGGTGAGCTGCAGCATCGTCAATATAACCTTTGGCTAAAACCACAGATTTCTTAGCTCCTTGGATATCTTGTCCCGCATAAAGCATTGGCTTTAGCTTTTTGTACTCCAACGCTGCGTTGGTAATGTTGCTTTTCTGTCCAAATGAAACCGCACTCATGGCAATGATCCCTAACGTCAAAGTCAATTTTTTCATTAACATATTCATAATTGTTTTTTTTTCTTTAGATGCAAAATGTGCATTTATTCCACAGAATCATTGTTTTCAATATCCGTGCCATTTTCCGTTTCATCAGAAGAATCTACCTCTTCAATCTCTGGTCGTTCAATAATGTTTCCATCCTCATCCAGCAGAGTAACATCTTCTTCATCCTCACTGCGCGGTACTCTAGCGACAGCAGCAATGGCAGATTTACCTTTCAAGTTGATTAATTTAACTCCTTGAGCGGCTCTTCCCATCGTACGAATCGAATCAATGTGCATTCGAATAGCAACACCAGATTTCGTAATGATCATTAGGTCTTCCTCATCAGTTACATTTTTGATAGAAAGCAATTTACCGGTTTTTTCCGTGACATTCAGGGTTTTAACACCTTTTCCACCTCTATTTGTGATTCTGTACACCGGTTCATGGTCTTCAGGATCGTTCAGGTAAGTTCGTTTGCCGTATCCGTTTTCAGACACTACTAAAACAGTAGAGTATATGTCCTCAACGCATATCATGCCCACAACTTCATCGTTATCACCATTTAAAGTAACGCCGCGAACACCTGCTGCGTTTCTACCCATAGATCTAACTTTTTCTTCGTTGAATCGAATTGCACGTCCATTCGTTGTTGCTAAAACAATTTCGTTAGACCCATTCGTTAATTTTGCTTCTAATAATTCATCTCCTTCACGAATCGTAATTGCATTAATACCATTCGATCTTGGACGAGAGTATGCTTCAAGCGATGTTTTCTTGATGACACCTTTCTTAGTTGCCATAACAACGAAATTGTTCTCCAGATACTCTTTATCAGTAAGGTCAGTTACCTTGACATAAGCCTTGATCATATCATCTTGACTGATATTTAATAGATTTTGAATTGCTCTTCCTTTTGCAATTTTAGACCCTTCTGGAATTTCGAAAACACGCATCCAGAAACATTTCCCTTTCTCAGTAAATATGAGAAGGTAGTTGTGGTTGGTTGCAACGAATAATTCTTCCAAGAAATCCTTGTCTCTGGTTGTGGAACCTTTAGATCCCATTCCACCTCTGTTCTGAACCTTGTATTCAGCTAAGCTTGTTCTTTTGATATAGCCTGCGTGAGAAATGGTGACAACAACTTCTTCATCTGGAATTAAATCCTCAATTCGCATTTCGCTCGCTGAATATTCAATAAGAGACCTTCTTTCATCACCGTATTTTTCTCTAACGTACTCAAGCTCGTCTTTAATAATTTGTTTTCTTCTGCTTTCATTAGCAAGAATATCTTTCAAATCGGCGATAGTAATCATTAATTCGTCGTACTCACCACGAAGCTTGTCTTGCTCCAGTCCAGTAAGTTGACGCAGCCTCATCTCAACAATAGCTCTCGATTGAATGTCACTTAAATTAAAACGTGCAATCAATTTGTCTCTTGCTTCTTCTGGGCTTTTAGATGCTCTGATCAATTTGATTACTTCGTCAATGTTATCAGATGCAATAATTAAACCTTCCAGAATGTGTGCTCTTTCTTCTGCTTTTCTTAATTCAAATTTTGTTCTTCTTACGATAACTTCATGTCTGAATTCAACAAAGTTCTCGATGATTTGACGCAAGTTCAATAACTGAGGACGCCCCTTAACGAGACAAATGTTGTTTACTGAAAATGAGCTTTGTAGCGCTGTAAACTTAAATAGTTTATTCAATACAACATTTGGAATTGCATCTCGCTTTAATTCATAAACGATGCGCATTCCATTTCTATCCGATTCATCTCTTAAATCAGAGATTCCATCAATCTTTTTATCGTTGACCAGATCCGCAGTTTTGCGAATCATGTCGGCTTTATTTACTTGGTAAGGAATTTCAGATACAATAATAACTTCTTTTCCAGATTTAGTCACTTCAATTTCTGCCTTACCACGCATCACAATACGACCTTTACCAGTCAGTAATGCATCTCGCACCCCTTCGTAGCCGTAAATAATACCTCCTGTTGGAAAGTCAGGTGCTTTCACATGTTGCAGTAACTCCTCATCGTCAATCTCATTATTATCAACGTATGCAATTGTTCCATTAACAACCTCCGTTAAGTTGTGAGGCGCCATATTTGTTGCCATACCAACTGCAATACCACTAGCTCCATTACAAAGCAGGTTAGGTATTTTAGAAGGTAGAACAGTTGGTTCCATTAAACTATCATCAAAGTTTGGTGCGAAGTCGACAGTCTCTTTTTCAAGGTCACCGAGCATATCTTCGGCAATCTTCCGAAGTCTTGCCTCAGTATAACGCATTGCTGCAGGACTATCACCATCGATAGAACCGTAGTTACCTTGTCCGTCCACTAATGGGTAACGCAGCGACCATGGCTGAGCCATACGCACCATTGTGTCATATACTGAGCTGTCACCGTGCGGGTGGTACTTACCTAGTACCTCACCGACAATTCTAGCACTCTTTTTATAAGGTCTGTTTGAGTAAACACCTAGGTCTTGCATTCCATAAAGAACTCTTCTGTGAACTGGTTTGAAGCCATCTCTCACATCTGGAAGTGCTCTAGATACAATAACGGACATTGAATAATCAATGTACGCTGACTTCATTTCATCCTCAATCTTTATTTGGATTATTCTTTCTCCATCTGCCATGTTGTCACTAGTTTTGTTTTAGCACGATTTGTGCACGTTAAAAAGCAAGTCCGAAATTAGTTATTTCGTGGAGAAAAAGTTGGTTTTAAATAGGGTATTTACTAACAAAAATCTGTGGAAAATTGCTGTTTACGGTTACTTATTAACAATTTTATTCGTTATATATTTGTAAGTGCTGTAAAATGTCCATTTTTATACCGTCTCTAACAATAGAAATATATCATTTAATATGGAAGCAAAATTTTCGCAAAGGGTAAAAGATGTGATCAGTTTTAGTCGTGAAGAAGCTTTAAGATTGGGAAATGATTTCATTGGGGTTGAGCATTTATTGCTGGGGCTTATTCGTGAAGGTGATGGAAAAGCAATTGTAGTATTGCAAGAGTTTCATCTGGATTTAAAATTGATTCGAAAAGAGATTGAACAGAATCTAACACGCTCATCTGCTGTTGGGACTAAAAGTCTTGCGAATATTCCTTTGGTTAAGCAAGCGGAAAGGGTATTGAAGTTGACGTATTTGGAGGCGAAGCTCTACAAAAGTCCAATGATTGGGACAGAGCATTTATTGCTTTCAATATTAAAAAATGAAGACAGTGTTGCTTGCAGCATATTGAATAAGTACGGAGTTATATACGAAAACGTAAAAGACGAATTAGAATCGATGAAAGATGATGCAATTACACCTCGTTCTGAGTTCCCTGGTGGGGCTGAAGAAGACGGAGGCTCAGGAGGTGGTGAAGAATCGTATTCTTCACAAAGAAAAGATGACCCAAAATCGAAAACACCAGTATTGGATAATTTCGGTAGGGACCTAACTAAAATGGCTGAAGCAGGTCGATTGGATCCGATTGTTGGTCGTGAAAAAGAAATTGAAAGGGTAAGTCAGATCTTATCACGTAGAAAAAAGAACAATCCAATTCTTATTGGTGAGCCTGGGGTTGGGAAAAGTGCAATTGCAGAAGGTTTGGCATTGAGAATTGTTCAACGTAAAATTTCTCGAGTGCTGTTTAATAAGAGAATCGTCTCATTGGACCTTGCTTCTTTAGTAGCCGGAACGAAATACCGTGGACAGTTTGAAGAAAGAATGAAAGCTGTTATGCAGGAGATTGAGAAAAATCCTGATGTAATTCTCTTCATTGACGAGATCCATACGATTATTGGTGCTGGAGGTGCATCAGGATCATTGGATGCTTCTAATATGTTTAAACCGGCTTTAGCGAGAGGCGAAATGCAAGCGATTGGAGCAACAACTTTGGATGAGTTCAGACAGCACATCGAAAAAGATGGAGCTTTGGAAAGAAGGTTTCAAAAAGTAATTATTGAACCAACGTCTTCAAGTGAGACAATTCAAATCTTGAATAATATTAAGGATAGATACGAAGATCATCACTCTGTTAATTATACTCCAGAGGCTATTGAGGCATGTGTGAGATTAACGGAACGCTACATTACAGACCGTCACTTGCCAGACAAGGCTATTGATGCTTTGGATGAAGTTGGCTCTAGGGTTCACTTAACAAACATCAATGTGCCAAAGGAAATTTTGGAGATTGAAGCGAAAATTGAGGCTTTAAAGGATGAAAAGAATGAGGTTATTAAATCGCAACAATACGAGAAAGCTGCAGAGCTTCGTGATAATGAGCGTAAACTTCAAGAGAGTTTAGAGGCTGCAAAAACCAAATGGGAAGAGGAGTCTAAGAGCAATAAGATACAAGTTACAGAAGAGCACGTTGCAGAAGTTGTTTCAATGATGTCAGGAGTTCCAGTAACACGAATTTCAGAATCTGAAACGGGGCGCTTGGCAACAATGGCGGAAGATATAAAAAGCAAAGTGATTGGTCAAGATGAGGCGGTTGCAAAGGTTGTTAAGGCAATTCAACGTAACAGAGCGGGATTGAAAGATCCTAATAAGCCAATCGGATCGTTTTTCTTCTTAGGCCCAACAGGTGTTGGTAAAACGCAATTGGCGAAGGTACTTGCTAACTACTTGTTTGACTCTCAAGATGCATTGATTCGAATTGATATGTCTGAGTACATGGAGAAGTTTTCAATCTCGAGATTGGTTGGAGCACCTCCGGGTTACGTTGGTTATGAAGAAGGCGGTCAATTGACTGAGAAGGTTAGAAGAAAGCCTTATTCAATTATTCTTTTGGATGAAATCGAGAAAGCGCATCCAGATGTGTTTAACTTGTTGCTTCAAGCGTTAGACGATGGTCACATGACGGATGGTTTAGGAAGAAAAATTGATTTCAAGAACACTATCTTAATTATGACTTCAAATATTGGAGCTAGACAATTGTCTGACTTTGGTTCAGGAGTTGGGTTTGGAACGAAGGCTAAAACAGAACAAAAAGACGATAGTGCGAAAGCGGTAATTCAAAATGCTTTGAGAAAAGCATTTGCTCCTGAGTTCTTAAATAGAATTGATGACATGATCATGTTCAACTCTCTGAGACGTGAAGATATCCATGTTATTATTGATATCGAATTGGAGAAATTGTATGGAAGAATCAATGATCTTGGTTATACGATAGCGGTTACTGAAGGAGCTAAAGATTTCATCGTTGAAAAGGGATACGATGAGAAATTTGGAGCACGTCCATTGAAAAGAGCGATCCAAAAGTACATTGAGGATCCATTAGCAGAGCAGATTGTTCAATCAAACTTGCAAGCTGGAGATACAATTAAAATGGATATAAAGAAAGATGCTACGGAGCTCGATATTAAAATCGAAAAGGCAAAAGTTGCGAAGCCGAAACCCAAAAAGGAAAGTGAGTAAAATCTTTTAAAGAAATAGAGTAGATGTCTACTTAAATTTTAAACTCGTCTCAGTTCAAATGAGGCGAGTTTTTTGTTTCTGTTAAAAATACAAAGCTAATAGAAGCACAACGCTGACTGCGTGAATCGTAAGCGCAATAATTCCAAGAATCCAGCCACGTCAGACAAATTCAAAAGATTCTCGATTGAATTCTTCTGGGCTAATTTTGAACTCATCTAGTTCTTTGTTCGAGCGAATAGCAATAATTATAGCGATTATAGTACCTATTGGTATGAATAAGAAGATGGAGAGAATTCCCAAAAAAAATTATTTTGTCGTTATCCAAACGTTTACCTTCGTTTAAACCGTCTTTATATTCTGAGTCGTTTTCTTTGTTCAAAAGGTCTTTTGAAGAATTCATGATCTAAGCGATAATAAATTAACTATTGAATGCGTTAACGGCTTCTCGTACACTTCCGTGTTCTTTTAACAAGCTTTCCGCATCACTGTATGAAATGTTTAGTTCTTCCTGAACCATTTTTGTTCCGCGGTCCACCAATTTATCATTGCTCAGATGCATGTCGACCATTCTATTTCCTTTGACTTTACCTAATTTAATCATCAGCGCCGTGCTAACCATGTTGAGGATCAGTTTTTGAGCAGTACCGGATTTCATTCGAGTACTTCCCGTAACGAATTCAGGTCCGACCACAGCTGTCATCGGTTTTTGTGCGAGTTGTTCGAGCGGAGAGCCTGGATTACACGAAATAGAACCTGTTAAAAGTCCTTTTTCATTTGCAGTCTTCAATGCTCCTAAAACGTATGGAGTTGTTCCAGACGCGGCTATTCCTATTAATGTGTCAAGTTCTGTGATATTGAATTCTCCCAAATCAATCCAGCCTTGTTCAATATCATCTTCTGCAAATTCTACAGCTTTTCGAATGGCCGAGTCACCACCTGCCATAATTCCGATAACGGTATTGTGATCGACCCCAAAAGTCGGAGGGCACTCGCTTGCATCGACGATTCCTAGCCGTCCACTCGTTCCTGCGCCAATGTAGAATAGCCTTCCACCTTGTTTCATGCGGGCTGTACATTCATTAACGAAAGCTTCTATTTCAGGTAGGATAGCGTGGACGCACGATGCGACTTTTTGATCTTCCGAATTAATTCCTTCTAGAATTTCATTCGTTGACATCTTTTCAAGACTGTCGTGGTTTGAAGAAGACTCCGTTACGCGATTGATCATACCAAATAAGCTTTATTTTTTTTACTTTTTAAATCAACTTCTACATGTTGTTTCAGTGTTGTTGAAAGACTCATACCCACAAAATTCGCTTTTATAGGGAAACGTCTGTGTTTTCTATCAACAAGTGTTAATGTTTTAATTGCTTTCGTTGGGAATTGAAGGATTTTAACCAATGCATATTGCATTGTCTTTCCTGAGTTTAAAACATCATCCACGAGAACAATATAGCCGTTCTCCATTTTTTTTTGGCCCATCGAAAGTGTGATGTCCTTTGACCATGGTTCTGACTTGTTTAGTTTTACCTCAAAAAGGTTGGTTTTTAAGTCCGAATTGGCGACTATTATACTTGACAAGCGCTCAGCGAGAATATATCCGTTTCCTTGAATACCTCCAATGAATATTTCTTTTTCTTCAAAACAGTTTTCTAATAATTGATGTGCCAATCGATTGATCTTCTGCTCAATTTGTACATGTGATAATATTTCTTGCATAGTTCAGAGTGTCGTTGAAACAAAGATAATAATCCTCAAGTTTTACGGCAGTATATCTATTTGTTCTTTTGCCAAAAATTATTAGGGTCTAGCTTTAAAATCTCATCGTAAATCTTATAAGCTTGAATGTATTCTCCGTTTTGATGTAAATCGAAAGCCTTATTGCTTAGTTCTTCGATATCAATCATCAGTAAATTTTGTATTGAAGAATAATAGTTTGGTTCTATTAATAGGGTCTGGCTGTAATAATATTTAGCCTTTTCGAAATTGTCGTTATTGTAGTGTTCTTGTGCCTTGTAAAGGTTCCATTCTATCGACTAAGGTTCGCAGAATAGAGTAGTGCTAAGTCCAATTAATGATAAGGAATACAAAAGAATAGCTAGCAATTTTGTTTCGAAACCTTGCAAGGATGCCGGTAATTGAGCCAAAGACTAGACCTGCAATCATAGATCTGATTCCGAAATTTGTCCAAGTCATGGAGTTGGTGAAAATGAAAAGCGCGATAAAACCTAGTCCTAAAAGCATTATCGAGTTTCGAAATTCCATTTTAAAGGTTGCATCCTTGAAAGATCGACCATAGATATAGCCCAGAAGGAAGTAATTAACGCCTGTCATTCCAATTCCAGCATTGTCCGTTAATGTGAACTGTACTAACGATGTTATTATTGAAGCAAGCAAGCCAAGTATGCCCAGAGTAAGAAGGTTTGTTCTGCGTTCGATATACGTTCCGAGATATAGAATTCCAATTAAATTAAAAATAAGTAATTGCCAAGCGCTGTGCAGAAAACTGTTAAAGCAAACACCCCAATACTGAACTTGGTAGAGTTTAAAAGCCTTCGAGGCACCAAGTTGGTTGTAAATGTCTGCATAGACGTGACCTTTTGTTGCTAAATAGAGCTGCCAGAAATATATTCCGACGCACAAAAATGCAATCAAAATAGTAAACCAGGGTAAAGATTGACCTTTTTTCGTTTAATGCCAGTGATGATAAAAATAATTAACACTAATTTAACCCACCTTAATCACCACTAATAAAGGGCTTTCTAAAGTTATTCACGTTGATTGTTCAAAACATATCGAAAACATCTAATAAAACTCTTTAGCTCTTGTAGATAATGTACTAATTTTGCCTTCGATTTGACGCGTTTTTAAGCGCGAAAGTTGAACCCTTTAATTAGCGCATATAATGCCAAAAGATAAGTCAATTAAGTCCATACTGATTATCGGAAGCGGACCGATTGTGATAGGTCAAGCTTGCGAGTTTGATTATGCTGGATCACAAGCATCAAGATCATTGAGAGAAGAAGGAATTGAAGTTACGTTGATTAACTCCAATCCCGCGACGATTATGACTGATAAAGTTGTAGCCGACAATATCTACTTGAAGCCTCTTGAGCCAGAAAGTATCGTGGAAATTCTTAAAAAACACGATATTGATGCTGTTCTGCCTACGATGGGTGGACAAACAGGATTAAATCTCTGCATCAAATGTGATGAACTTGGAATCTGGGAAGATCACGGTGTAGATATTATAGGGGTTGATATTAATGCAATTGAGATTACTGAAAACCGTGAGGCTTTTCGTAATCTTATGCTGTCGATTGATGTTCCAATGGCTCCTCAGGAAGCTGCGAAATCATTTCTTCAAGGAAAGGAAATTGCACAAGAGTTTGGGTTCCCTTTGTGTGTGAGAGCATCTTATACGCTTGGTGGGGCGGGTGCTTCAATTGTTCATGAGGCGGAAGAATTCGATACTTTATTAGAGAGAGGTTTGCAATTATCTCCTATTCACGAGGTAATGATTGACAAGGCGCTTTTAGGATGGAAAGAATACGAATTAGAACTTCTTAGAGATAATAATGATAACGTAGTAATCATTTGTTCAATTGAGAACTTTGATCCTATGGGGGTACATACTGGTGATTCCATTACGGTTGCACCAGCAATGACACTCTCAGATACAGCATTCCAAAAGATGAGGAATATGGCGATCAAAATGATGCGCTCTATTGGTAACTTCGCTGGAGGATGTAACGTACAGTTTGCGGTTTCTCCTGATGAAAATGAAGATATAATCGCTATTGAAATTAACCCACGGGTTTCTCGTTCTTCGGCATTAGCGTCGAAAGCAACTGGATATCCAATTGCGAAGATCGCGGCCAAATTGGCGATAGGATATAACCTTGATGAATTAAGCAATCAAATTACTGGAACAACTTCAGCTTTATTTGAGCCGACGTTAGATTACGTAATTGTAAAAATTCCTCGTTGGAACTTTAATAAATTTCCTGGTACAAATCGTGAATTGGGAATTCAAATGAAATCAGTTGGAGAAGTAATGGCCATTGGTCGCTCTTTCCAAGAAGCCTTGCAGAAGGCATGTCAATCTTTGGAAATTGGTCGAAACGGACTAGGCGCTGACGGTAAAGAATTGACGAATCAAAATGAGATTCTGCACAGTTTAGAACATCCGAGTTGGAATAGATTGTTCCATATTTATGACGCTATGAAGCTTGGGATTCCATTCAAGACTATTCATGAAAAAACGAGGATAGATCCATGGTTCTTGAGACAAATTGAAGATTTGATCGGTCTTGAAAAAAGAATTGAAAAATTCCGCTTGGAAGACCTTCCAAAGGATTTAATGTTTGAAGCGAAGCAAAAAGGATATGCAGACCGTCAGGTTGCTCACTTATTGAAATGCCTTGAATCTCAAGTGTATTCAAAGCGTGAAGAATTTGGAATCAATCGTGTTTACAAGGTTGTAGATACATGTGCTGCAGAGTTTGAAGCGCAAACACCTTATTACTATTCAACATTTGAATACGAGAACGAAAGCATTGTTTCGGATAAGAAGAAAGTAATCGTGTTGGGTTCTGGTCCGAATAGAATTGGACAAGGAATCGAATTTGATTACAGTTGTGTGCATGGAGTTTTAGCGGCAAAAGAATGTGGTTATGAGACAATCATGATTAACTGTAATCCCGAAACGGTATCAACGGATTTCGATACGGCAGATAAGTTGTACTTCGAGCCTGTTTTCTGGGAACATATTTACGAAATTATTAAGCATGAAAAGCCGGAAGGTGTTATTGTCCAATTAGGAGGTCAAACGGCTCTTAAATTAGCAGAGAAGTTAGAGCGATACGGAATCAATATTTTTGGGACCAGCTTTGATGCGTTGGATCTGGCTGAAGATCGTGGTCGTTTCTCAAAGGTTTTGGAAGATAATAACATTCCGTTCCCTAAGTACGGAATTGTAGAAAGTGCGGAACAAGCATTGGTGTTATCTGATGATCTTGGATTCCCATTGTTGGTTCGTCCATCTTACGTTTTGGGTGGTCAAAAAATGAAAATTGTGATCAACAGAGATGAATTAGAGCATCATGTTGTAGATATATTAAATGAAATGCCCGGCAATCAGATTCTTTTGGACCATTTCTTGGGCGGAGCGATAGAGGCGGAGGCAGATGCGATCTGTGATGGAGAAGATGTTTACATCATAGGTGTTATGCAGCATATTGAGCCTGCGGGAATTCATTCTGGTGATTCTTATGCACTTCTTCCACCTTACAACCTTGGAGATTTCGTTATGCAACAGATTGACGATATCACAAGAAAAATTGCGGTAGAATTAAAGACTGTTGGATTGATGAATATTCAATTTGCGATCAAGGATGATATTGTCTATGTGATTGAAGCCAATCCACGAGCTTCTAGAACGGTTCCATTTATTGCGAAAGCTTATGATGAGCCTTACGTGAACTTTGCAACGAAAGTAATGCTTGGAGAGAACAAGGTTAAGGATTTCAATTTTCAGCCTAAGAAAAGTGGTTATGCAATTAAAATCCCTGTATTCTCTTACGAAAAATTCCCTGACGTTAAGAAGGAACTTGGTCCTGAGATGAAATCAACGGGTGAAGCAATTCGATTCATCGAGACTTTGAAAGATCCATTCTTTTTGAAAATCTATTCTGAACGAAATATGCACCTGTCAAAATAATGGATATCGCTGAAGCCAGTGTAACGGGTTTATTTAAAATGCTCCTAATTTTATTGGGAGCATTTGTTGTTATTCGCATTTTTGCTCAGTGGAGCAACAGCAAGAATATTCAGGTTCAAAAAAAACAAGAAAAGGATTCTAGAAAACGATTCGAAAAAGAAAAACATCTTAAAAGACAATCCCTTGGTAAAACAAGAGTTGTAGGAAAGGATGCTTCAAATCAGAAAGATATTCAAGATGTGGACTTTGAAGAAGTAGAGTAACACACCTATTTCGAAAAAGCTTCAATACCCCAAAAAAAGAGATATTAAAAAAGGCGTCTGGGTTTAACCTGGACGCCTTTTACTAATTGATTAAGCCTTTGTTATTCTTTAACGAAAGCTTTAATTTGAAATTTCGAGATTACCTCTTCAGTATTTGCTGTAACAGATACAGTTTTAGATACTTCACCTAGCTGGCCTGGTTTAGAATGGAATTTAACTTCAATAATATCCGTTTGACCAGGAGGAATTGGAGCCTCTGGCTCCTTAGGCATTGTGCATCCACAACTTGCAGATACTTCTGAAATGATCAACGGTCTGTTTCCTGTGTTTGTTACAATTACTTCAACGAAATTATCAGTGTCTGCTTTAACTGTTCCGAAATCGTGAACCAATTTATCAAATTTCATAGAAGTAAAAGAGGCTTCTAGGTCAGCTTGTGCTTTGGTCTCTTTCTCGAAGTCTTCCTTCATCTTTTTTCTCTGAGCGGGAGTTAGATCGCCATCAGCACTAATATTGGACACTGCGTCTCTGTCTTGAGCTGTTACTTGATCTTTTTCTTCACCGCATGAAACGAGAATAGAAATTGCGAAAAATGGAATTAAAAGTTTTTTCATAGTGTGTAAATTAGAATAGCTAAGATACAGAAAAAGCGGTTTTAACTGAGCCAAGACCGCTTTTTTTAATGTTCAATTTTTTGGGTTTAAGACTCAAGATTCAATTCTTATTCTAAACCAGCTTGGTCGTAAAGGTCAGACTCTATAACTTCGATAGCTTTTTGCAAGATTTCATTGGATTCATTGTAAATCTGATAGAATTCATTGTATCCCCAAAGATTTCTTGCTAAAATGGCTTTCATTCTCAGTTTCAATAATTCCGCACTGATGTCATATTCTTCTTGATTAAATTCAAGTTCATCGTCCTCTTTATCGACATATTCAAAAAACTCATCCATGAATTTTTTATCTATTGAAAATCCATTTTTAAAGTCCTTGAATTCAGGATACGACGCAAGCATTGCTTCGCGATTGTCATCGATATAAATCAGGGCAAACGAATTAACATGTCCTGAACGAATTAGATCAGAAAAGTAATCCGTCACTTCCATAGTGTCCAATGGAACAAAATAGTCAGGCATAATTCCTCCGCCACCGTAAACATTTCTACGCTTGAGTATTGTTTCAAACATTAATGAATCCGGCATTTTAATTGAGTCTTGGTGCATGAACTCGCCGTTTTCATAACGATCAAGAAGGTCACTTCTGTAGGCGTTTTTGTCTTCGTATGATTTCTGGATAAACCTTCCGCTAGGCGTGAAATAACGCGCAATTGTCAATCTCATTTGAGAACCATCTGTTAAGTCAATCGGACGTTGAACCAAACCTTTACCGTAAGTTCTTCTTCCAATAATAAGTCCTCTGTCCCAATCCTGTATTGCTCCAGATAAAATTTCACTTGCTGATGCTGAATACTCATCCGTTAATAAAACAAGCTTTCCGTCTTCCCATAAACCTGCGAGTCCAGATCTCAAATCTGATCTTGGTTGAGCTCGACCTTCAGAATAAACAATCAATTTGTCTCCACTTAAAAATTCGTCAGCTAGATACTTGGCAGTGTATAGAAGTCCACCTCCGTTTCCTTGCAAGTCAAAAATCAAGTTTTCCATTCCTTGTTTTTTCAAATCTCGAATGCCATCTTGAACTTCATTCAATGATGTTCTCGAGAACGAGTTTAGTTTAATGTATCCTGTTCTATCATTTACCATGTATGATGCGTCAACAGAGTTTACAGGAATGACATCTCGCGTAATCACAAAGGGAATAGGATCCTTAGTCTTCTTTCTTTGGATTTCAACTTTTACTTTAGTTCCTCGATCTCCTAGCAGTTTTTCTCGAACCTGACTGTTTTTTAATCCCGTTCCTGCAACCGATTCGTTTTCAATCGTAATGATTTTGTCTCCAGGCATCAGACCGAGTTTTTCTGAAGGTCCACCTGGAATTGTCGCAACAACCATTAAAGTGTCTTTTAGTATTTGAAACCGAATTCCAATTCCAACAAAATTTCCATTGATTCTTTCATTCGCCTCATTCACTTCTTCTTTCGAAATATAAGTAGAGTGCGGATCTAATTTTTCAAGTAAACCGATAATCGCTGCGTCTGTAAGTGCATCACTATTTACATTATCGACGTATAGTTTCGAAACGTAAGTTAGAACTTCGTCAAATTTTTGTGTTGTAGAAACCTTGTTTCTGTCTTTCTGACCGTAGGAAATGCTTGTTAGAATAAGTGCTATAACTAAGGGGGCTATTCTCATAGATGATGTAAAATCTGGATTAAACTCGGGTTTCATTTAAATAACGCAAAATACGGCGGTTTAGTAACAGGTCGCGGATATAAATTATGTTAATTCCACAGAAGGTACTGAATAAACATGACGTTGTGGAATGAAATTCGTACAAACGGTGAAAGGAAAGAATTAATTTTCGTTATTTACATATACAAATTAGTCTATGAAAGGAATAGGTATTTTATTGATCACATTTTCAATCAGTTTTATTGCTGATGCCCAGAATCCGCGGTTGGATAAACTGGAAATGTTTTTTGATCAAGGTCATTACAAGAAGGTGAGGCGGAAGTCAAGTCGATTGCTAGATGATCCCGAATATGATTTCTCAATGCTACCGGCCTATTACAAGAGTATTAGTTTGTTTCAACTTGCCCAAAATGAGTATTGGCTTTTGACGCATCTTAAATCACTTGATGAAGCAAAGGCTTTGTTTTTGATTGTGAAAAATTCAAATGATGGAGAAAAAATATTGAATTCTCACATGTATGAATTGGCTTGGCTAAAGAATGATATGATTTCTTGGGCTGCCGATCTTAAGCGTTTAGGAAAACAAAAAGAATTTGAAGAAGTTCAAGAGTTGATCGATGTTCTCTTTGAGGAAGTGCCAGAAATTGATGTGACACCGGTGGATTCAAATATTTTGGATACGATAATAGTTGTTGAAAATCCTGGGTTAAGAGACCAAATATTGATAACTGCCAAGAAGCAATTGGGAACTCCATACGTTTGGGCGGGAAGTTCGCCGGATGGATTTGATTGCAGTGGGTTTACAAGTTATGTGATGTCGAAAAATGGTTCGAAGTTACCGAGAAGAGCTGTGGATCAATACAATGATGCGCCAAAGGTTAAAGTCAAGAACGCTCAAAAAGGAGATTTGGTTTTTTTCGATAATGGTTCTGGAGTCTCACATGTTGGAATTGTCGTTTCTGAAAAGGGCAGTCCTTTAATGATGATTCACTCAAGTTCAAGTAAAGGCGTAATTATCACTGATGTTACGAAGTCAGCGTATTGGACAAAAAGATTAAAGGGATTTGGAACTTATGTAGACTAAACTTCTTTTGTTTTTAAGAAGAAGTTGACAATGAGCATTAAGCTTAGTAAAATAATCAGGCATTCAGCAATGTAAAATAGAGTGGGAGATCCTATCTGGAAGATTACGATAGATGTGAAAAGAGCTATCATTGAAATCGTTAAAGCCTTAGTTGGTAAGGAAAGTGGCTTCTTTTTAGGGGTGATTTGAAAGATTGCCTCTCCACAAAGTAAAATGAATCCAACAAGTGTAAAATCCCAAAGCGTGTAAACCAAACCTTTATCACTTTCCATAAAGTACAAACTGAGAACTATCGCGCCAGCCAATCCAAGGGCGGCCCAATTGATTTTTTCATTTCCGATAAGTGAAACTCTATATGTTAGTAAAACTGAGAATGTAAAGGTTGTATAGGTTGAAAAGATTAGCGCATTAATTATACCTGATTCATTGTCAATAATCACAATCGCGTAAATAACGAAGAACAATGCGATCAAAGTAATTGTGGAAATGACGTGTTTAAATAGTTTCATTCGAAGTATAAAAATAAGGAAAATTCTCCATCGAAAAAGACGTCTAGTTTTAACTTAGACGCCTTTCTTAGAATTTAAACTATTATTAAATTGTATTACTACTTCTTCCTCATTTATTGGTTTCCGAAACACGATTTGGTCATCGAAAATATCGAGTATGACATTCTTACTTGTATCGATGGAATCGGATAGAATTGATTTGGATAATTCATTCATCACATTCTTTTGAATGCGCCATTTTATAGGTCGTGCTCCAAAGAATGGATCGTATCCCGTTTCCGCTATCCAGTTCAATACTTCTCCCTTAATGATCAAGTTTATTCCGTGCTTGTGAAGCTTCGCAGCCAAATTCTTTAATTGAATTTTAGCGATTTCCCTTACGTTGTCTTTTTTCGGGAAATATGTCATAATGAGTTGATTTACTATGTCAAATTGTCGGTTTTAAACTAGGTTGTAGAGGTTATCAACAATTAATGTTATTGTTTTTAACAATTTTTGTAACAAAACGCACAATCAACCGTAATAATAGACCACAACAACAAACAACATGAAAAGAGTATTTACATTATCAGCATTGCTATTGGCCTGCACAACCTTCGCCAATGATGCACGTATTACCAAATCGGAGTATGTGGATCAATGGAAAGCAACTGCGATTCAACAAATGGTTGACAGCAATATTCCAGCGAGCATCACTTTAGCCCAAGGCATTCTTGAGAGTGGAAGTGGTAATTCTGCATTAGCAATTTCAGGTAACAATCACTTTGGAATTAAATGCCACGGATGGACAGGAAAGAAAATGTATCTGGATGATGATAAGGATAACGAATGTTTCCGTGTATATAAAACAGCGGATCAATCGTATAAAGATCATTCTGAGTTTTTAATGGGATACAGCCGATATGCTTTTTTATTTACATACGATGTAACTGATTATAAGGCTTGGGCAAAGGGTTTGAAGAAAGCTGGGTATGCAACGAATCCTAAATATCCAGATTTACTTATTGGAATTATCGAAGATTTGAATTTGGATCAGTACGACAGAAATGAATTGCTTTCAGAAGGCTATAAGCCCGAATTGATTGCTTCGACAGATGTGTATTCGAACAAGCACAATATTGTTTTGCATGAAAGTAAGGTAAAATATATTTTGGCCCAAAAAGGAGATACGTTTTACAAAATCTCAAAAGAATTTGGATTGAATTTATCACAGCTGTACCGATACAACAACTTTGAAGGAAACAAAGATGTGTTGGAAGAAGGTGATATCATTTACATTCAACCAAAAAGAAGAGGAAGTATATTCAAGAATAAAGAAATTGTAGCGAAAACAGATATGACAGTCGAAGAATTGTCTCAAATGTATGCTACTAATGTTAAGTCACTTAAAAGATTAAATAATTTCACTGATGGTACAGTTGTATCAAAAGGTGAATCGGTTACCCTCAGATAGGATCAAATCCGTATTGAGGTTTTTTAGTTTGTTGTTGTTGTTAAAGAAAGGTCTTGGGAATCCAAGGCCTTTCTTGTATTCTTATAGTCTTTGGAATTGGCAGAGTATTGATTAGGTGTTAAGCTATAAGCACTAGAACACCTGTTTTTACAATAGTTTTAATTTTCATGTTTCCAAATTTAAATTTGAATCAGACTTTTATTGTTTAAATCTTATTCTTAGATTGTGGCGCTATATCTCATTTAAAAGTTAAACTATGAAGCCGTCAACGGAACTGTTTAAACTCGTTAAATCTTTGACCAAGTCAGAGAAACGATTTTTTAAGCTGTCTTCTTCTCTACAATCTGGCGAGAAGAATTACTTGAAGATCTTCGATTATATCGAGCGCCAATCATCTTATGATGAAAATGCTTTAAAAGAAGAATTCGAAAATCAAACTTTTATTAAGCACCTTCCATCGGAAAAGAATCACCTGTATAAATTGATTCTGAAAAGTTTAAGATCCTACTATAGTGAGCAAAGTATCAGTAGTTCTCTTAAGCAAGAAATTAAAAATGTTGAAATCCTTTACAATAAGGCCTTGTATAAAGAATGTGAGAAGTTTGTTGGTCGAGCAAAACAAACGGCGAAACGGTATGAGAAATTCTATTATTGGTTTGAATTGATAGGTTGGGAAAAGAAATTGCTTGAATCTGCCTATGAATCAGGTGAGTTCTCAACCGATCTTGATAAATTGGTCGAAGAGGAAGAGATGGTAATTGCAAAGCTCCGTAATCTTGCTGAATACACAGTTATCTACTCTAAAATCAACTTGATCTTTAGATCCGGTGGTTTCACGAGAAATGAGAGGGAAAGACAAGTTGTAGAGGATATCGCCGATTACCATTTGATTAAAGGCAAGAACACGGCTGTGTCGACAAAAGCGGCATCTATTTGTTACTACATAAAGGGGCTTTGTGCTGCCACGAATAGAAATTATAGAGATAGTTTCCAGTTTTTCAATAGAACGCAAGAAATTCTAGACAATAATCCATATATCAAATTGGATACGGGTCAACGCTATGTAAATACTCTTTTCCACCTTTTGAGATGTCACATTGATAATAAAGACTTTAATGAAGCGCAAGAGCTCATTCTTATGATAAGGAGTCTGCACGGAAAGAAAGGATTTAATTCTGTTGATATTTCCGTTCGAATTTTCTCGAACACTTACAATCAAGAATTGTTGCTGCTTCACGCAATGGGAGAATTTGATAAAAGCGTTAAGCTTATTACTGAAATCGAAAAACAACAAGCGCTTTACGAAGGTAAAATCAGTAAAGAAATGGAAGTGCTTTTGACATATAATAAAGCGTACAGTTATTTCGGTAAAGGAGACTACAAAAAGGCACTTCAATACATTAATGAAGTTTTGAATGACAATGAACAAAATCTACGTCAGGATATTTACAGCTTTTCAAGATTGTTTAATATTGTAATCCATTATGAGTTAGAGAATTATGACTTCTTAGAATACGTTGTGAAATCCACAAATAGGTATTTGAGTAAGCAAGAACGCGATTATCAAGTTGAAAATGTGTGTATTAAGAGTATTCGTAAGCTCGCTAAGACTGCTGAAACTGTAAATAGGATTGAAATTTTTGAAAAGATGCAATCGGAAATCTCTGAATTGTTGAACGATCATAACGAGAGAGTTGTATTAGAATATTTTGATATCTCTTCATGGGTAAGGAGTAAGATAAAGAATATTTCATTTGAAGAGGAGATCAAAATGAGGTTGAAAAACTAAATTGGTGTCTAAAGGCGTTTTTATCTTTTGTCTTTTAGAGACGATTGGTTTTTCTCAAAAAGCATAAATGATTTCTAATTTGGAGGTACTTGATCTTGCAGGAGGATCTGTTTTTAAGCAATCTTCTAATTCAAGTGCAACATTTTTATCAACGCTTACAATCACTAATGGTACGTGTTTAGTGAAAATAAATTTATCAAACGTTCAAAATAAAGTTCGCAGAATTTCAGTATTACATTAAGAATTCTAAAAAGTAAAATTCGAAGGGGGAGGTTAATGCCTCCCCTTTTTTTTTTTTGAAAGGGTTGTTCTCTGCGATTTTCCTATTTTTGCGCTTAAAATAACGCATTCCCTATTAAATTATGGCGCAAAAATATACGACAAGAAAAGAGGACTATTCTAAATGGTACAATGAAATAGTTTCAAGAGCTGATCTTGCTGAGAATTCAGAAGTACGAGGTTGTATGGTAATTAAGCCGTATGGTTATGCTATCTGGGAGAAAATGAGAGATATCTTGGATGCAAAATTCAAGGAAACTGGTCATTCAAACGCATACTTTCCAATTTTTATTCCTAAAAGTTTATTCGAAGCAGAAGAAAAAAATGCTGAGGGGTTTGCCAAAGAATGTGCGGTAGTGACACATCATAGACTTATTGATGACCCAAACAACAAAGGAAAGTTAATTGTAGATCCAGAAGCAAAATTGACGGAAGAACTGATTGTTCGTCCAACAAGTGAAGCAATTATCTGGAGTACTTACAAGAAGTGGATTCAATCTTATCGTGATTTACCAATATTAATCAATCAATGGGCAAATGTTGTTCGCTGGGAGATGCGTACGCGTATTTTCTTGAGAACTGCAGAGTTTTTATGGCAAGAAGGTCATACAGCCCACCAAACGAAGGCAGAAGCTTTAGCTGAGACAGCATTGATGAACAATGTATATGCCGATTTTGCTGAACAATCAATGGCGATGCCCGTAATTAAAGGTGCTAAATCTGACAGTGAACGATTTGCAGGAGCAGATGCGACATATACAATTGAAGCAATGATGCAAGACGGTAAGGCTTTGCAGGCTGGAACATCACACTTTCTAGGACAGAACTTCGCGAAAGCTTTTGATGTGAGATTTGCTGATAAAGAAGGAAAACAAGAATACGTTTGGGCAACATCATGGGGCGTTTCAACGCGATTGATGGGGGCCTTGATTATGACGCATTCCGATGACGAAGGATTGGTTTTGCCTCCTGCATTGGCGCCAATTCAGGTTGTAGCCGTTCCGATTTATAAAACAGATGAAGATTTGGCTGCCATTACTGAAAGAATCAATGAATTGGGAGTTAAATTGAAAGCAAAAGGGATATCGTTCAAGTTTGATGATGATGAGAACCGTCGTCCAGGTTGGAAATTTGCTGAATATGAGGCCAAAGGTGTTCCCGTTCGTTTGGCAATGGGAATGAGAGATTTCGAAAATGGAAATATCGAGGTTGCGCGAAGAGATAATAAGACAAAAGAAATACTCTCCTTTGATGGTGTTGATGCACACATTAATTTACTGTTGGAGGATATTCAATCAAACCTATACAATAGAGCTTTAGAATTCAGAAAGAACAATATTCGCAACATCGATTCTTACGATGAATTTAAAGTGAAGATTGAATCAGAAGGAGGTTTCTTTTTGGCGCATTGGGACGGCACTGAGGAGACAGAAAAACAAATTAAAGATGATACAAAGGCAACGATTCGTTGTATTCCCTTTGACAGAGAAGAGGAGACAGGAGAATGTATGGTGACTGGAAAGCCATCTGCTGGGCGCGTTATCTTTGCAAAAGCATATTAAGATGGGAAAGAAAGACGTTCGTTCAAAAATTATTGATTTATTAATCAATAAAGCTGCCGTAAAACAAGATGTTGCAGATTTTTCTGAAGGTATTCTTGAACTTTTTAAAAAAGCCGTTAAAAATGAAATTGCTGCTTATAGAAAGGAAGTTAATGATGATCGAGTCCGTTTAAAGTTTGATGACAAGGGGGATCATGAGTTTATTGCTTATATCGGGAGTGATGTTTTGGTCTTTCAATTGCACCAAAATATTTTTAGACTTGAAGATGACAATCCTTTATGGGAAACAGATTATTTGAAAAGAAATGGTGCAAATGGTTATTTTGGAATCATTAACATCTATAATTTTCTGGCCGAATCTTACGAGAAAAATAGATTTAATGATTCGGGTTATTTGATTGGACGCGTTTTTATGAACCATGATGAAAAATGCATGGTAGAGGGAAAAGGAAATCTCGGAGGGATGTTTAAGGATTTAGAAAACAGTAAGCTAACTGCTAAGTTGATTCGTGACATTGTGCAGGCTGCAATAGATTTTGCCATTGAGTTTGACTTGATTACTCCACCTTATGAATTGATCCAAGAAGTTACAGTAATGCAGATTCAAGAAATCAGTTCAGACCTTCAAATTGCAACAGGTAAAAGACTAGGATTCAAGTTCTCTAAAGAAAGAGGTGATAATTTTTAAGAAAAAATCATTCAAACCGTTTGTCATTAAAGAATTTCACTATATATTTGCACTCCCAAAACGGGGATGTTGAAATACTTTTTGGCCCATTCGTCTAGTGGTTAGGACGCCAGGTTTTCATCCTGGA
>TARA_B110000902_G_scaffold247149_1_pt1 | contig 32317 bp, 30 predicted proteins | sample TARA_B110000902 | Tara Oceans TARA_B110000902 (sample SAMEA4398009) | marine metagenome | biome: Polar Biome; feature: [SRF] surface water layer (ENVO:00010504); material: water (ENVO:00002006), including particulate matter (ENVO:01000060) such as... | depth 5 m | reverse complement strand
GCGACCATATTGTCGGCAATGTAAATACTGGGTCTGTCAGTGGCGGAACCTTAACTAGCTTAATGGATACAGCCTGCGGCTTTGCCGGAGTGGCTGCCCTGTCTAAACCAAGTTTAATGCCAACATTAGACTTACGAATAGACTATATGTCTGCTGGCGAGCCAGGTTTGGACATAATAGGTGAAGCAGAAGCTTATCGGGTTACTGATAATGTGGTGTTCTGCCGCGGCATTGCCTATCACGACGGTCAGCAAGACACTCCAATAGCCCATTGCACGGCAACCTTTATGCGCTTAGACCCTAAGCTTATGGCGAGTACTTTCGCTAATCCCAACAAGTCTTCGGAGGATAAATAGATGTTTGCAGATGCATTAGCCGCTGCCCGGGAAAATCGTGATTTCAATACGCTGATTAAGGCAGTGCCTTATGTCAAGCTACTTGGGATGAAAAGCTATCACATTGGTGATGAACTGATGTTTGTATTGCCTGCGATGGAAGACAATATTGGTAACCCGACACTGCCCGCAATACACGGTGGTGCTTTGGGGGGGTTTATGGAAAGTGCGGCGATTTTTCATGCCTTAGGCTCTGTTGATAGCGATCGAATGCCTAAAGTGATTGATTTTTCCATCGACTATTTACGTCCTGGCCGTTATCAAGACACCTATGCAATGTGTGAAATAGTGCGCCAAGGTCGCAAGGTGTTAAACGTGTCGGTGTCGGCATGGCAGAATAAACGCAGCGAGCCAATTGCTAATGCCCGTACTCATTTACTGTTGTAGAGCTGCCAATGCAAATTGAGCATAAAGTACAAGAGAGCAAGTTTGTCGGCGGCGATGGCGGTGAAGAAGTTGTGCTGGAGTATATGTTAGCCGGTAACGAGGTTAATTTTACTCATACCTTTGTGCCTACTAAGCTGCGTGGTAAAGGTTACGCCGAAAGAATAGTGCGGCGTGGTTTAGCGTGGGCGCAGCATAAAAATTTAACAATAACCGCAAGCTGCTGGTATGTGGCCAAATTTTTATAATATTTTAAAGAGGAAGATCGATGTCACATGATAATTGGATGATCTACGGCGCTAATGGCTACACTGGGAAAATTGCCGCAGAGCAAGCAGCGGAGAAAGGTCGGCGCCCACTATTGGCAGGGCGAAGCGAGGCGAAAGTCAAACCTATCGCCGACGCGCTAAAGTTGGATTATGTTATCTTCGATTTAGCTAATATCGCCGCTACTGAACAAGCCTTGACTAACGTTGATTTGGTACTGCATTGTGCGGGTCCATTTTCGGCAACCAGTAAGCCGATGGTTGATGCCTGCTTAAAGACCAAAACACACTACCTAGATATCACCGGCGAGATTTCCGTATTTGAAGCTATTCATGGCCGCGACGCTGACGCAAAACAAGCGGGCGTTGCGTTGATCCCTGGTGTAGGTTTTGACATAGTGCCGTCAGATTGTTTAGCGGCCTTACTGGCGCAAGAACTGCCCGGTGCAACTCATTTAGAAATGGCCTTTTGCGGTGAGGGTGGCGCTAGCCCCGGCACAGCGAAAACCATGGTTGAAATGTTAGGTGATGGTGGTCGTGAACGAATAAACGGTGACATTGTTAAAATTGGTAACGGTAAATACCAAAAAGAAATCGGTTTTAGTATTGGTAAGCGGTGGTGTATGACAATACCTTGGGGCGATGTCAGTACCGCATTTTACTCCACCGGTATTGCCAATATCAGAATATATACCGGTGTGCCAAAAGGCGTTGCCACTACTGCCAAAATAATGTCGCCTTTAATGGCAGTTACTAAGCTAGGTTTTATGCAAAATTTTCTAAAGAGTCAAATAGAAAAAAAAGTAACCGGGCCTAATGAAAAGCAGCGCCTAGCTGGCAGTATGAATCTATGGGGCAAAGTCACTAACGCAAAAGGCGAGAGTAAAGAAGCCTATTTGGATGTGGCAGAAGGTTATGGTTTCACTGTAATGGCATCACTTGAAGTCGCAGACCGTATTATGCGCGGCGGCATTAAAAGTGGCAGTCTTACCCCATCAATGGCGTTTGGCGGTAACTTTGTTGTCGAGCTAGCAGGTTCTAAATTCCAATTTCTAGGCTAGTTGTTAATGCGTATATTTGATGTAGTTATTATTGGCGCCGGCGCAGCCGGCCTAATGTGTGCGCTGACCGCAGGTCAGCGTGGTAAAAGTGTTTTAGTTATTGATCGTGCCAATAAAGTTGGCAAAAAAATTCTTATGTCCGGCGGCGGCCGCTGTAACTTTACTAATCTTGACGTTCAGCCTAATAATTTTATTTCACAAAACACCCACTATTGTAAGTCAGCATTAAGTCGTTACACCCAGTGGGATTTTATCGCCTTGGTGAATAAGCATAACATTGCCTATCACGAACGTGAGCATGGCCAGCTATTTTGCGATGACTCGGCCAAACAGATTTTGGCAATGCTATTGCAAGAATGTCGTGACGTGAATGTGCAGATATTAGATGGCTGTGAGGTGAATGCAGTAAGTCATAATGGCAGCTTTGAATTAGATTCTAGCGATGGTGTATTTACCGCCCAGTCATTAGTAGTAGCGACTGGCGCTTTATCTATTCCAACTTTGGGTGGTTCGGGTTTCGGTTATGAGCTAGCTAAGCAGTTTGGCATGAACGTTTTACCGCTGCGGGCAGGTCTGGTGCCTTTTACCTTTAGTGACAACATTAAAGAGCTCTGTGTACGCTTAGCTGGTAATGCAGTTGCTGTTACCGCAACGGTAGGTAAAGTCTCGTTTACTGAAAATATGCTGTTCACTCATCGTGGTTTAAGTGGCCCCGCAATTTTACAGATTTCAAGTTACTGGCAAGAAGGACAGTGTGTATCGATAGATCTTTTGCCCAGTGAGGATATGACAGCGGTATTGTTAGCCGCTAAGCAAAGCCAAGGTAAAGTTTTATTACGCACTGTATTGGCAAAATTATTGCCAAAAGCCTTAGTCGCCGAGTTGCAAATCTTGTGGTGGCAACAATATGAAGAGACTGTGTTGGCGGAAGTGCCCGATAAGCTGCTTAAAGCTGTCGCTGAAAAACTTAATGGTTGGGAATTAAAGCCGTCTGGCACTGAAGGTTATCGAACCGCTGAGGTTACCTTAGGCGGGGTGGATACTAATGAACTATCGTCTAAAGACATGCAAAGTAAAACTCAGCCCGGGTTGTATTTTATTGGTGAGGTAGTTGATGTGAGTGGCCATCTTGGTGGGTTTAATTTTCAATGGGCATGGGCGTCGGGTTATGCGACAGGGGCTGCCGTATAGTTAACGTTTAAGCCAATGCTTGTTACTAGTTGTACGGTTATTTTTTGATTAGCTGCATGGCCGTAGATAAATCAATTGAGCCATTGCTAATAAGTTGATCAATCACTTGTTGCTGGTCTTGCTGAGACTTATTTTGGCTGAGCTTATATTTACATTGAATCTCACTAATAGAAATTTCAATACCAATGATGGCCGTCAGCATTTTCGGGTTGTAGTCTGGCTGCCATGGCGACGGTAAACTGCTCTCATACTTGGCGGTAAGTTTATTGACTAAGTCTTCGAGTTTATCGATGTCAGTAAATGTTTCACAGCTTCCATAGATATGTGCTGCCTGGTAGTTCCAAGTAGGGACGCCTGGACTCTGATACCAAGACGGTGAAATATAGTCATGTATGCCTTGCAAGGTGACTAATACTTGTTGGTCGACAATATCTTCCACTTGTGGATTTTGTATTGCCAAATGTGCCAATAGTTTAGTCTTATCGTCAGACAATAAAAATGGTAGATGGGTTGAATAAGGCCTTCCACCTGAACTTGAAATGAGCTGGCCGAAGCCATTGGCTGCGATGAAACTATATTGTTCATTTTTGTTAGTGATTTCAAAATATTGTGGTATGTACATAGTATTCGTAGTCTTAAATTTTGCTGGTGCTAGATATTAGCTATTTACTGGGCTGATTAATATATTTATCAATATAGTCGCACCAAACCGATCAGCTACTATTAGTTACGTCTGGGTTGCCACGCAGGCCTAATTTAAATTCCACGGTATAGCGCCATTCCAGGCTACCTAAGTCCGGTCCATGACCCTGGTTATCAGCAGTCAATATTTGCTGTTCAATTTGCCTAAACCAGCGTTCACTGCAGGGTAGGGCAGTAGTTGTGCTACTGGGGACAGCTTGCGCAGGCTAATAATACTACGGCTAAAATAAATCGCATCTAATAATAATATTCATAAAGCGCAAAACCCCATGTTAGTAGAGCTACAGTAAGGCGGCTAAACGCATTGAAGATCCAGTACATAAAACTAAAGTAGATAGTCAAAACGGACACTAATACTAAAGTTCTATTAGTGTTTTTGGTGGTTTTTTGATGATGAAAATTTAGGCCTGACTCGGATAATATTATTTGTCCTATTTTTCAGCAATAACATGATAGCGAAAAAAGATTAGTAAAGGGGGGTGATAAAAAATCCGCGACAATGAATTGGGTTAATAGATTCATTGCCGCGGTGGGGGAAACTAAAGTAGTTTAGAATTCAGCAATAAGCTCTATGCCATAGTGCTTAGGTGCGCTGTACTGACCGAAGGTAGATACGCCAATTGGAATAACTCGAGCATAGCGCTCGTCACCCAGGTTACGACCATAAACACTGAGTCTGTAGCTATCACTAAATGCTACATCGATACTAGCATTGTGAAAGCCGCCAGCGTCTACCAATCCTATTGGAGCATTATCAATGATGGTGTGATATTCCTCGCGCCATTGATAGTTATAGTGCATGCCGATCTCGCCAAAGCTTACGGGTAGAATGTAATCTAGACCTATGCCTATGGTCATATCAGGAGCATTACGCAACTCAAGGTCAGAGTTGTCTACTGTGTTACCTGAAGCGTCCGATACTTCAAAATCTGAGAACTCAGCATCTAGCAGCCCAATATTTAAGAAGGCCGATAGTCCACTAGTGACTTGAGCAGTAAGCTCTATTTCAAGACCAGATATCTCTACATCGGCGGCATTATTAACAATAGTTGTTACATTGCCGCCCCCTAAGTTAGTAATAACTTCTTCTTGTTTGTCGCTGTAGTCACTATAAAAAACTGTGGCGTTAAAGCGCAGACGGTTTTCCAGCCACTCACTTTTCATCCCAATCTCATAGGTGTCTACATACTCTGGATCGTAAGAGTTTATATCATCAACATTTTGAGTCCGGGCAAAGAAGCCACCGCTTTTAAAACCGTTAGATAATGAAGTAAAGAACATCAAGTCATCAGTTAACGAATATTGTAGCGCAATACGTGGCGAGAACTCTGTCCACTCTTCTTCAAATTTTTGAGTTGGCCCAAATGGTACTATCTCAACATTAGCGGGGTTGAGATAAAAATTGGGAGTTGCAGTCTCTAATGATCTTGTTTCTTGGGTAAGACGACCACCTAAGTTTAGTAGCAGGTTGTCAGTGAGTGACCAATCCATCGATGCAAATATGGCATATGCAGTATTTTCACCAGTGCCATCTAGTTGGCTTGAAACATCACCAGGGTTGAATCCACCCTCTGGACCAAAACCGATACCTAGGTAGTACCACATATCAAATGACTCTTGGAACTGGTCATATTCAGAATTCCAGTAGTACAGTCCAGCGGTCAAATTGATGTCGTCATTAATGCTACCGTTAATACGGAGCTCTTGGCTGAATTGTGAATAGTCTTGCTCGGCAAGTACAGTTAAGAACTCTACTTGGCTAGCATCGTACTCCACCCGGAACTCTTCTTGGCGTTCTACATAACCAGTTATAGATGTAGCGGTCCAGTTGTCGTTTAAATCCCAATTCATCGTCAAATTGAAATAGTCATTAGTAACTTCAGATGTATTTGGAGCATTTTGCGAACTATGATCTTCGTCGCTATCAGTATCCAAATCCATACAGCCGCTACCAAACGGAGCGCCGGTAACGTCAGCAGGAATGCCTGCGGCAGGGATGCCGCCTACAGAAATTAAGCAAGCTACATCGCTAACTGAATTAAAGTTAGACCATGCGCCAACATCTGAATCGTCATTGATTCGCTCTGCGGTAAAAGATAGGTCAAACTTGTCAGTAATGTTAAAGGCAACGGTAGCGCCTAGTTGTAGGAAGTCTTTCCCGCCGATATCTTCGCCGATAATGTTGTTGCGCATGTAGCCATCGTGTTCATCTTTATTAGCATAGAGTTTTAAGCCACCATTTTCAGTTAGTGAGGTATTGACCACTGCTTGAATTTGTCGTCTGTCCCAGCTGCCCGCGCCTACTTTGACCCGTGCACCTAGTTCTCTAGTAGGGGCAGTACGAATAATATTAAGTGCGCCTGCCGTGGTGTTTTTGCCAAATAAGGTGCCTTGTGGGCCACGTAAAACTTCAATACGTTCCATATCAAAGTTGTTTAACAGGCCGCCTGCTGCAACTCCCATATAAACACCATCGAGGATAACGCCAGCTGGTGGATCAACACTTTTGTCTGTTTCTTGGAAGCTGATACCGCGAATGGAAATTGCCGCGCCATTATTACCAGCAATCTCGTCAATAGTGACGTTAGGAACGTAGCCTTGCAGATCTTGGATGCTTTGTATGGTTGATCTTTGCAGTTGGGCGCTAATTGCGGTTACTGCTAGCGGGACATCTTGCAATGATTCTGCTCTTTTGCGTGCGGTAACAATAACTTCTTCTAGCGCTAGCGACCGTTCTGCCGCCGTCGCAGTCGTCGATATTGTGCCTGTCATAGCAGTGATGCCTGCAATGGCTGCTGCAATAGCTGAATATTTCATCCTCATATACCTTCTCCACCTATGTATTATTATTTTCGGTTACTTTTTGTCGCTAATTCAATAAAACAGTACGTACTGTTTATATTAATCACTAAGTATTGTTTTTGTAAATAGTAAAAGCTAAGTGAGATAGTCGAACCATGCAATTAGGTTCTTATGCCCCGTTCATGTTTGATGGCAAATGTATGGTTTATTAACTATCAGTAAAGAAGCTGGGCGCTATTTAACATCATGACTGAGATTGCAGTGGAGGAGGCTGTTCAGCGCCTATTGATAATAACTAGGCTGAACCAGCAGTTGGGTAAATAACTGCTGGCATAAGTTGAGAGGTGTTAGCTCGGGTTGCGATCGAATTTTAGAACGTGGTCTGCTATCTCAACCCAAGGTTGGGCTGAGTCACACCAAAAATGAATTGTTGGCACGAGCCAAGATTTGTCATCCAGAGTGCCGGCTTTGAGTAAGTATAGCTCAGGATTAGAGTCGATTAGTGAAAGTATCGGCGAGCCACAATTGTTACAAAACTGACGCCGGACTGGGTTGCCCGTGTCTCCTTTGTCTAGGTATTCAGTAAGAGTTTTATCGCCGTCAAGCTCAAATGAACTTTTAGCCACGCCGACAATAATTGAGAATGCTGTACCACTTTGGCGTTGGCAGTTTTCACAATGGCAAACCCCAGTCATCATTGGCTCACTATTAAAAGAATATTTAACTGCTCCACATAAACAGCCGCCACTATGTTTAGTCATATTTATCGAGCATTCCAATGTTTTTGCATTTCAAGATATAAAAAAGAGGCAGACCAAGTAATAAGAACTAGCCCGGTCAGAGACTCAATCCCTGTTAAATATCTTATATTACCTATGGGAACAATGTCACCAAAGCCTACAGTGCTAAAAACGGTAAAGGAAAAATAAGCACAATCCATCAAGCTTCCATCGAAATTCCCAGTGAGCTCGCCCCAGTTGTCTGAGTGATGCATATAATAGTATGCCATAGCAAAAATCCAGATCTCTATGGTATGCGCTATTAGAGCCCCAACGACTCCTGCAGTTATTCTCAAGCGGTGTTTAATTGTCATCTTCGGGATAAGCACACTGAGGCGATTGAGAAACTCGTAATGAACGATTACCACTATTGCGACAACTACGCTGTTTAGTAAGAATGCATATAGCATCATTGACGAGTGTGCCTTTACTTAGTTTTGATGGTTGCTAGCTGTAAAAATTATAGATTAAAAAGCCGCCTGCGGTAACTGTTGGTAGACAATAAGCTTTATAGTCCTCAGCAGCGCTTATTGTTTTTGCTACATAGTTTAGTTTTGATTTAGTCCGAGTTAGCTATACTTCTTTTTAGTTAGCCCTAGTGACACAATACGATGGGATTATTTCAGATAGTACTTTAATGTCTCATCGACATTTTCAGTACATCCTATTGCTGTATCCACTTCATCCCACAGGCCGCCATATAAGGCGCTGACCGGAATTCTGGCAGCACGCTCAATACCTGAAAATTTAATTCTGATGCCTTAAATGTGTATGCGCAGTCATCAGTTTTCTGCCAGCCGCCAATAGCGAATACTTTCCCTCTCACCTTCCAAACATGAGAGAAGCCCTATTGAACTACATAGGTTGTTGAAGGCAGAGAGCGACAAAAGTGATTGTATTGATGATAAGGCACTGCGCTACCCTTGGTGTTTTTTGCCGCTATTACTATTAAACAATATCCTCGTGTGTGGCAATTTCTGTTGCTAGTTTGTTTGCCCTGGCGCCGGGCGGCTGACTATATTTGGCAAGTTTTAGATAAGCCATTGGCACCATCGCCAAAGTAAAAAATGTTGCTACTAAAACGCCAGAAAATAAAGTGATACCAAGTACTGCGCGCGATTCCGCGCCTGCACCAAAAGCCAAAATTAGCGGCAGGGTGCCAGCAACAGTAGTAATGCTGGTCATCAGAATTGGTCTTAGGCGCAGACTACTGGCTGCTAATATAGCGTCCTCGACACTGTGGCCTTGGTCTCGTAGTTGGTTGGCAAATTCCACAATTAAAATAGCATTCTTGGCGGCTAAGCTGATCAGCATCAGCAAGGCAATTTGGCTATAGATATTTAAGCTTTGGTTAGTGAGCCATAATCCTAATAGACCACCACCAATTGCTAGTGGCACAGTTAAGGTGATAATCAGTGGGCTAATAAAGCTTTCAAATTGTGCGGCAAGCACTAAGAACATAACGATAATTGCTAAGCCAAAAATTAATGCGCTACTATCACCTGCATAAACAAAATCTCTAGAGCGGCCTTTGTAGTCAATAGTGGCGTGGTCAGGTAATTGTTGACGCACTAGTGCCCCCAAATAATCCAGAGCCTCGCCTAAACTATAGCCATCGACTAAGTTGGCTTCAATGGTTAAAGCTCTGGTGCGATTAAAACGGTTGAGTTCTCGCGCGCTAGTTTGTTCAGACAAGCTAGCCAGGTTGGCCATAGAGATTAGTTTGGCACTAGTTTCTGAGCGCACATAAATATTGTTGATATCAGAAGGGTTGTTTTGCTGCTCGCGTCTACCTTCTATTAATACATCGTATTCTTCGCCATTTTCGATATAAGTGGTCACTCGCCGTGACGCTAAAACAGTTTCTAAAGTGCGGCCAATATTCTCTACCGATACGCCTAGTTCTGCTGCCCGAGGGTAGTTAATATTAACTTCAATTTGTGGGTTAGCTACCTCATAGTCTGAATCAAGATCAGTAAGCTTGGGGTTTTCTGCAGCGATGGTGGCCAATAAAGTATCTCGCCATTGACCTAGTTCTTCAAAGCTGCCACCGCCAACGACAAACTCTACTGGTTTACTCTGTCTGCCACCAATACCTTGGCTCATTATTACCGCAGCTTTTATGCCCGCTAAATTACTCAGCTTATCTTTGACTTCTTTAATGATTTCATTGGCTGACCTGCGTTCATTCCATGGGCTGAGGACCACTACAACATTCGCAGTATTAAAATTTGCTAAGTTGCCAAAGCTGCCAGGATTACGGACCAAAACCCGCAGCGCTTCGTCACTCTCTACTAGCGGTAATAGTCGCCGTTCTACCTCATCCATATATTTCTGCATATAGTTAAAGCTAGCGCCCTCGGGGCCTTTTACTATGATGAAAAAGACGCCACGATCCTCTCTCGGGGCATATTCTTGCGGGAGTGCCATAAACAACAATCCACCGAGAGTGATGATTGTGAGGTATGTTGCCAGCACCAGAAAAGGTCGATGTAATATTGCAGCGAGCTTTTGTTCGTAAAATGTACGCAGAATTTGAAAGCCATTATCGATGCGCAGCATTAGACTAGGTTTGTTCTCGTCCGATTGGGCTAGTTCTGCTTTGGGTTGCTTCGGTTTTAATAATAATGCTGCTAAAACTGGCGATAGAGTTAAGGCTACCAGCGAGGAGAAAAACACCGCAGTGCTCAGCGTTAGTGAAAACTCTGCAAACAGCCGCCCAATATCGCCTTCTAGCATGATGATGGGAGCAAACACTGCAATCAGCACGGCAGTCGTTGCAATAACCGCAAAGCCAACTTCGCGGGTGCCACGATAGGCCGCCAGCATTGGCGGCTCGCCCAGCTCGTCCATACGGCGGTGAATGTTTTCTAGCACCACAATGGCGTCATCAACTACCAGGCCAATAGCCATTACCATGGCTAATAAGGTCAGTATGTTAACGGTAAAACCCATCGTCCAAAGAACAATAAAGGTGGCGATTAAGGCAATCGGCACAGTAATAGCAGGCACTATAGTGGCGCGCGCACTGCCCAGAAATATAAAGATTACTAACACAACTAACATTAGCGCTATGGCTAGTGTTGTATAAACTTGGTCAATCGCGTCCTCAATAAACACCGCACTATTATAACTTTGGTTGATTCTCATGCCGGGCGGTAAATTAGGATTGAGTAAGGCAGCGATTTTTTGTGCCCCTTTGGCAACCGCAATGGTGTTAGCGGTAGATTGCTTGGTAATCCCCAGCCCCACCATGGTTTCGCCATTGCCACGAAAAGACGTACGGTGTTCAGTAGTGCCTAAAATGACTGTCGCCACATCGGCGAGTCGAATTTTTTTGCCGTCAGTAGAGCGCTTCAATACTAGCTCCCTGAAATTATTTGGCTCGGTAAAGACCCGTTCTACTCGGACCGAAAATTGTTGCTCTACTGATTCCACATAACCGGCTGGTAGCTCAATATTTTCTTGCCGCAACGCTTGTTCAATATCTGTCATGGTTAAGTCATGAGCGGCTAACTTAATACGGTCTACCCATATGCGCAGCGCATAACTTTGGCCGCCACTAATACGCACCCGGGCAATACCATTTACCACTGAAAATCGATCAACCAAATAACGCTCGGCGTAGTCGGTGAGCTGGGGCACAGTCATGCTATCTGAGCTTAGGTTTAGCCACATGATTACATTGTCATTAGAATCGACTTTTTCAATGTCAGGAATGTCGGCCTCATCGGGGAGGCTGTCTAATACCCGTGACACTCGATCACGCACATCATTGGCGGCGGAATCTATATCTCGCGATAGGTCAAATTCAATATCAATGTTGGAGCGGCCATCAACACTGGTTGATCTGATAAAACGAATGCCTTCAAGCCCGGCAATACGATCTTCAATTAACTGCGTAATGCGAGTTTCAACTACCGCTGCGGCGGCACCGGGGTAGTCGGTTTGAATAGACACTACTGGAGGATCAATATCTGGGTATTCGCGCAGCGGCAACCGATCAAACGCTAGTAGGCCAAACACTAATAGCAGTAGTGATAGTACGCTGGCAAAAACGGGGCGCCGGATGGCAGTATCAGATAACAGCATTAGACTGGCTCGCTAGGTATGGCTTGCTTGGTCTTGGCAGCGCTAGCTGGCAGGCTGCTAATAATCTTAACTTTGCTACCGGGTCTAACTTTTAGTACGCCATGGTTAACAATTTTTTCGCCAAGCTTTAGGCCACTAGTTATTTCCACTTGGCCACTAGCTCTGCCGCCAGTAGTTACCTTGCGGCTTTCAATAATGTTATCTTTAGTGATGATATACACCTGAGTAATATCGCCTCGGCGCACTAGCGCTAGCTCAGGTATTAACAAACTTTGCCGCTCGGCAGAGCTTATTACCACCGTCATCAACATGCCTGGTATTAATAAGCTATCGGGATTAGATAGGACAGCGCGTACTGTAATCGTTCGTGTGACTGGGTCAATTCGGCTATCAATAGCGGTCACGATACCGGCAAAAATTTGACTGTTTACGGCAACGGTTTGCGCTTGTATCGGAAGCTTAGCTTTAATTTTAGACAGATAGGGCGCAGGCAAATTAATATCTAAATGCATGGCAGTGGTATCATCTAAAGTGACAATTGAGTCCCCAGGCGTAACTAGTTCACCAACGCTCACATTGCGCAGGCCTACCACTCCAGCAAACGGTGCAATAATCAATCTGTCATCGAGCCGTGACTGCATGGCTAGTTGGCGTGAGCGAGCTGCGTCATATTGTTGACGGCTTTGGTCTAACAACTCTTCTGCTACCAGTTGCTGCTGTTTCAGTATTGTCTGGCGGTTAAACTGGCGCTTAGCTTCTACTGCTGCTGAGTCCAGCTCCTCTAACATGGCATGTTCTTCATGGCTGGTCATTTCTACCAGCACCTCGCCTTTGGTTACTTGTTGGCCATCATTAAAATGAATTGCGCTGATTTTCTCGGTTACCGTTACCGATAAAGTTACCGATTGCCGCGCTTTTAAAGTACCAATTGCTTCAATCGAGTCGGTAAATGGCTGCGCAATAATCTCAAATGAAGTTACTTCGGTCGCATCGCTAGTTTGAGCAGCAGCCAAATTAGTTACTGAAAAAATTATCCCGCAGAGTACTGTTGTAATTAAATTGTTAGCAGCACAGTGGTGTTGGTAGCGCATAGTTGACCTTAAGATTTACCGAATTAGTTGTTCGCTTTTAGAGTACAAATAACGAGTAAGTGTACGCGGTTAATATTACAGTTTTATGGGGTGATTAAATATATTGTGGTTGCTCTATTTATTACTTTACGATAGTTCAGATCAGGCTCGAATTAAAAACTATAACGAAAATCTGCAATAACGCATTAATTTACGAGAGCTGCATGCATTCAGATCTTTTACAATGATTGGCAATTAGAATCGGGCCAAGGAAGCACTTTTGTGATGGTTTGCTGTACGCCAAAATCAATTCATCCAAGCGCCGTTAGTCACTTGGCAATCTATTGCATCGAGCAGCATATGCGCCGACAAACCAATTCCCAACAGCCTTATTCTAGGCATGTTGGGCATGATGCAAAGCAGTGCATAAAAACAGATCATCCAGAGTTGATGCAATGGATGGAATCCTATACTGCAGCGATTTGGGTCATAAATAGGGGTCGCGAATAGATGGTCGATATCCACCAGCATAGTTGCGACCATTAAAAAATAGGCGAGCTGCAAGTTCTTTCTAAAGAAAAGGCCAGCAAGTAAGGCTGGAACTAAAAAGTGTAAGGCAATATGAAACATGTTTTAGTTACTTTGATTCTTGAACAGGCACATTGGATTTAGTCTGCTGGGGCGATAGTTTATGTTCTTTACGGCGCCTAGCTGTCCACATAAACCACAATGGTGCCAATAAGCCGGTAATCAAAATGGCCAGTCCCATAGGCGAGCCGTTCCATAGCTCTTCAAAGATAATTGGAGCCGTCGGATTAATAAGCGCTAGTTTTGCTGCCCCAGCGCGCATTCCCGAAACGATTGCTGTGAGCATAAATGCCGGGAATGCATAAGCCACAATACAAGTAGCGATAGCGATGGTGACCTGAGCCTTGGTTAACTTAGTGCCGATCAGATAGGTAATTATGGTATAGCCAGTGACTATCGTCAGAAAAATTGATATGTGCGTACTCAGGCTGGCAGACGCAGACACCATGAATTGAGCGGTTTGATTCGCTTGCGTAAATAATTCCATTTCCGTCATCGCGATGCCCTCACCTTATTATTGTCTAAACAGTTCGATGCCAGTTTTTAAACATCAAGTCATATACGTTATTGCTGCAGTATAGAGAGTCCAGTTTCTGTTACAATGCCCACTTTCGGCTGCGGCCATTGTTAAATTAAGAAGCTCCTGTGACCCAAACCAACTTTTCTACTCTTGCGCTACACCCCAACTTATTAAGTAACTTAGATTCCTTGGGTTATAGCGAAATGACGCCTATTCAAGCCCAAAGCTTGCCGTTAATTTTACAGGGCAAAGATTTACTAGGGCAGGCAAAAACCGGCAGCGGCAAAACAGCGGCATTTGGCCTTGGCGTGCTAAATCAAATAGATATTAAAAACTACGATATTCAGGCCATGGTGTTGTGCCCAACCCGCGAGTTGGCTGACCAAGTATGTAAGGAAATTAGACGTCTTGCCCGTGGCATACCTAATGTAAAAGTATTGTCTTTATGTGGCGGCGTATCTATTGGGCCGCAAATCGGTTCTTTAGAGCATGGTGCGCATATTGTAGTGGGCACTCCAGGGCGCATTGAAGATCATTTGCGTAAGCGCACTTTAAAGTTAGATGGCCTAAGAATGTTGGTGCTTGATGAAGCCGACCGTATGTTAGATATGGGCTTTAATGAGGCGATTACGAATATTGCCAAGCAAATGCCTCGCGATCGTCAGACATTATTATTTTCTGCTACCTATCCCAGCACGATTAAAAAGCTAAGTCAGTCATTTCAACGCAACCCTGAAAGCGTAAGGATTGAAAGTAAGCAAGAAAGCTCTGATATAAAACAATTATTTTTTGAAGTGAATAAAAAACAACGCAGTGAAGCGGTGATAGCATTGTTGGCAAAATACCAACCCGAGTCGTCGCTAGTCTTTTGTAATACTAAACAAAAATGCCAAGACATCTGTGATGATCTGCGCCAGCAAGGCGTTATTGCCTTGGCGCTACACGGTGACCTAGAACAACGTGACCGCGACCGGGTAATGGTGCGCTTCGCCAACCGCAGTTGCTCAGTATTGGTGGCAACCGATGTGGCGGCGCGCGGCTTAGACGTAAAAGGTTTAGATGCAGTGATTAATTTAGAGCTGTCGCGTGACCCTGAGGTGCATGTGCACCGCATCGGACGTACTGGCCGTGCCGGTGAACAAGGTTTGGCTTTGAGCATTTATACGCCTGAGCAGACTGGGTTGTTAAATGCCATCGAAGATTATTTAGGCGTTGCGCCAGAGATAATCTCTGGTGACGAATTAGACTTTGATGCGCGGGTTAAGTTGTATCCACCTATGGTTACCTTGGTTATCGACGGCGGTAAAAAAGATAAGCTGCGCCCCGGCGACATTTTGGGCGCGTTAACCGGCGAATTGGGTATAGATGGCAGTGAAGTGGGTAAAATAGATATCAGTCATTTTGCCACCTGTATTGCTATAAAGAGACAGTCAGCAAAGCTTGCTATGCAAGCGTTGGAGAATGGCAAAATTAAAGGCCGTAAGTTCAAAATTAGGCGTGCCTAAAATTTTAAGAAAATTGATTAAAGAAACTCTAAAGGAATACACTAGTGCCTAAAGCAAGTGAACTTAAAAAAGGAATGGTCGTAGAACTTAATGGTGAGCCATATACGGTAAAAACCGTTGAGGTCAGAAACCCATCGTCGCGCGGCGCTTCTACTTTGTACAAGATACGTTTTAATCATATTAAAACTAAGCAAAAATTGGATGAGTCGTTTAAGAGTGATGACTTTGTTAAAGACGCCGACGTACAACGCTTTGCCTTGCAGTATTCCTATCAAGAGGGCGACACCTATTATTTTATGTCGACAGAAGATTATAGCCAGCATGGTGTGGACGCTGAAGACATGGAAGATAACTTAGGTTTTTTAACTGAAGGTTTAGATGGTTTAACCGGTTTGTTAATGGATGATGTATTACTGGGTATTGAATTTCCGCAGTCAGTCAATTTGACGATTAAAGACACCGCCCCCGGTATCAAAGGTGCAACCGCTGCAGGCAGAACTAAGCCTGCAATATGCGTGACTGGCTTCGAGCTGCAAGTGCCAGAATATTTAGAATCTGGTGAGGTGGTTAAAATAAATACTACCACCGGAAAATTCATGTCGCGGGTTTAACCAGTAATGTTTAATTTGTTTGATGCGTTGTTGTTAATACTATTCACTTTTGGCGCTATTTATTGGACGTCAGCGCAAAAAATTAAACAAATTGCCTTGGCAGCGGTGCGTAAATATTGCCTAGATATGGAGGTTCAGTTTTTAGATGAAAATATCGCCTTGCGCGCAATTTGGTTAAAGCGTGACGCCAGGGGTAACGTACATATTTGGCGCTCTTATGTCTTCGATTTTTCTTCTACCGGTCAAGACCGCTATAACGGTCGAATCGTATTACTGGGGCGCAGTGTTGAGTCGTTGCAGTTAGAACCGCATAAGTTGCACTAGCATGCCATCACTGGGTAAAAATATTCATTGTGACTATGACGAGTTTGGGCCGATAGAGGTTTATGATGATGGCGAAAAGCGGGTCATGACCTTTGGTGGCGAAGAAGAACAAAGCTCCATGTTAAAAGCTAAGCCTGGACAACTGCAACACGAGTACACCCGCGCAATGATGTTGGTGATGTTGTTTCGCCAACCCCGCGATGCAATTGTATTGGGTTTAGGCGGCGGCAGCTTAGTGAGTTGCTTGCATCATTGTTGGCCAGATATAAAAATACGCGCGGTAGAGCTTAGGCCAAAAGTTGCCAAGGTGGCTTATAAATATTTTCAGTTACCGCGCAGTAAGCGCTTACAAGTTTTTGAAGCGGACGCTGGTGAGTTTTTAGATGAACAGCCTAAAAAAACCGATGTATTGTTTACTGATATTTACAGCGCCGAAGGCCTAGATCAACAGCAAATACAGCAGTGGTACATGCAAGCTTGCTTTGATACTTTAAAAGATGACGGCTGGTTAGTGCTTAATTGTTGGAGTGAGCACAGAGCAGGAACAGACGTATTAGATATTTTGAAAGAGATATTTAGCGACGTCAGAATGTGCTCAACTAACACCGGTAACTGGGTTGTATTGGCAGGTAAGAAGCTGGACACCCAGAGTGGTAAACAACTAAAAGATAAGGCTAAGCAGTTATCTACTGTGTTGGACTATTCGTTAAGTGCGTGTTTAACGCGGCTAAAACATATTCATCCGGCTTAGTGCTAGAAAAAATACAGACATAAAAAAACCCGCTTAAAGCGGGCTTTTTTAACCAAGAGTAAAAACTTACTCAGGGTTAACGTTAGTAGCTTGTAGACCTTTTTGGCCTTGCTCTACGTCGAAGTTAACAGCTTGGCCTTCAGCCAAAGTTTTAAAACCGTTACCTTGGATAGCAGAGAAATGTACGAATACATCAGCGCCGCCGTCAGCAGGTGAAATGAAGCCGAAGCCTTTAGACTCGTTGAACCACTTAACAGAACCAGTAGCCATTGTTTAATACCTCTATAAATATTTAGTTATTCAAAGTGCAATTGTAGAGGTAGAACAGTAGTTGCCGTAAGTGGAGCCACCAAAATTACCCAAAACGCTTGCTTGCAGAGCTATTGTACACGTTTTTCACAAAAGTAAACCTTTATCTGACAATTTCATGTTTTATTCATTAATGAGTTAATGTTGTCATAAAAGATTAATATTTAGCTTTGCGTAACGGGTCAATAATTTTTTCCATGCCGTTGGTTTTTATCTCCAAAGCTAGGCCCATCAGCAAGCCCAGCTTGCCTTCAGGAAAGCCTTTGCCCGCAAACCACAGCAGATACTCTTCAGGTAGATCGATTATTACCCGGCCATTATATTTACCAAATGGCATAGGCATATTAGCTAAGCTGACTAGGTCTTTTTTCTCAAACATTGCGGTTAATAATCAGTTGGTGTGAATGGTGATTAAGCGGTTTGGCTTTAAGTTTGGCTAGTATATGCTGACGCTAAGTTTTGAGTAAGAGTAAAAATAACCTTGATACGAAAAAATACAGTCGCTACTGAAAGTTCTTGGTGGGTTTATATCATCTTGGCATCTGATAATAGTTATTACACCGGCATTACGGTAGATATGGCTAGGCGTTGGCATGAGCATTTATATTCAACCAAGGGCGCAAAGTTCTTTCGCGGTCGCAGCCCTAAGCAATTGGTGTATTTACAGACTTGTGAAAACAGAAGTATTGCCAGTAGTAGAGAAGCAACTATTAAAAAACTAAGCCGGATAAATAAAATAAAATTGCTTACTGAGGCTATTAATCAATTAGAACAAGTACTAGCGCAAGGCTTAGTACTTGCAGATTAAAACACGGTTTAGTTTCGCTCATTGGCTATCGTGCTATCTGGCAAAGCATAGGCGATTAGATAATCACCAGCCGGTGCGCCGCCAGACCAATGTCCGCCGACCGCTACAACAATATATTGTCTGCCGTCAGCTGTTAGTTGATAGCTCATTGGCAATGCATTAGCTGCAGTAGGTAGGCGCGTTTTCCAAAGCTCTATGCCAGTTTTTAAATCAAAGGCTCGAAAGGCATGTTCATTACTAATGCCTGAAAAAACAAGGCCACCTTTGGTAATCATTGGCGCAGCAATACCGGGTAGACCCTCAATCCACCAAAATGGAAATGGTGCCATATCTCGAGTGGTGCCAAGCGGTACCCGCCATAATATTTTACCTGCAGCCAAATCTATTGCATCTAATGTGCCCCAGGGAGGGGCAACACATGGCAGGCCTATGGGGGAGGTAATGAAGTCTCTGTTAGCACAATAAGGTGTGCCAGCTTGAGGTTCTGATGCGTTGTTACAGTCCTGGCGTGGAATCAGTACTATTTCACCGGGGAGCTTGACGGTATAAACCACCATTATATTGCTATTGGGATCGATCGCTGGTGTGCCCCAGTTATTGCCGCCACCGCTGCTAGGAAAATGTAAGCTGCCATTAAGCGATGGTGGTGTGTATAAACCTTGGTTATTTAGCAAGGCCAGTTTTTTCTTGCAGGCGTATTTGTCAATCAAAGTTAAGCCCCATGCGTCAGCGGGCGTGATATCGGTATCGACCAGATATGGAATGTGGCTTGGAAAAGGCTGCGTCGGTGACAAATACTCACCTTCTACCGCGCCAGTCTGTGGTACTGAACGCTCTTCTATAGGCCAGATTGGTTTGCCGGTGTCGCGGTGCAGAGCAAAAGTCATGCCCATTTTAGTGACTTGAATTACCGCAGGAATCGTTTCGCCCTCGACAGTTAGGTCAATTAGGGTTGGTTGTGCTGGCGCATCATAATCCCAGATATCATGATGCACCGTTTGGTAATGCCAAATTACTTCGCCGGTATCTCCATCTAGGGCAACCACAGAGCTGGAATAATGATCTAAACCATTTCTGTGGCCGCCGTAGAAATCTGGTGAAACGTTACCAGTAGGTACAAAGATCATATTGCGCGCTGCATCTACTGAAATAATAGACCAGACGTTGGTGGTGCCATTTAGGTAAGTGCCATTAGAATTTTTTCCCGCTGCACCTTTAGGAACTGGGTTCCATGTCCAAACTAATTTGCCGCTGCGAGCGTCATAAGCTCGCACAACACCGCTGGGGATATCAGCTCGTTGGTTGTCTAATACGCTAGAGCCGGTAATAACTAAGTTGTTCAAAATCGCCGGTGGCGAGGTGACGCCATATTCCCACGGCTTAAATTTTGATAAGCCGTAGCTCAGGTCGACTTCACCATTGTCGGCAAAGTCAGGGCACTTTTTGCCAGTATCTGCATCGAGGCTAATGAGCCGGCCATCTAAGGTGCCACTGAAAATACGGTGCTCGCAAAAACCGGTTTTACCTGACTGCCAGCTACTTACGCCACGGCAGCTTTTAAAGAAACTTTCTTGATAATTAACTGCAGGGTCGAAGGACCATAATTCTTTACCGGTTTTGGCATCAAGAGCAAATACTCGATTGAACGGCGAGCAATAATATAAGCGATCGTCGATTAGTATGGGCGTAGACACATGGGAGCTTTGTGACTTAATAGGCATGCCCTCGCGGCCGACAGCGTTGGTTTTGTCGCCAGTAGTATGACGCCAAACCTCGACTAGACCGGCAACGTTGTCTGGTGTTATTTGACTAGCTTGTGAAAAACGTGTGCCGCCCGCTGTTGCTCCATATACGGGCCAGCCTGCGGTGCTACTTTCGCTGCTTTCATTTAACACTACCGGTGACTGCGTACAGCTAACAACAATGAAAGCTGAAAGTAGTAAATAGTATTTTCTAATGGTCGATGTTTTCATAAACTCAGTCAGTTTGTATTTGTTAGGGAGGTATTAGATACAATGTTTAAAAAGTCACGCTAGCGCAAAGAGATAAGGTGCGCAAACACTTAGTAATAGAAATGACATTGCGTTAGGCGTTAGGCGTTAGGCGTTATGAGTTTTGATACTTCACGGATAAAATAAATGCTGGGTAAAACTTATATGAAAATACTATGACGTGAGGTAATGGCCACAACAGTATCATGCTTGCCTATATGACTATTAGTAATTAACGGTTACCAAATGCATTCCCGATAAGGACGTCTAGTTGAAGTTGTTATCGTTATTTAGTCATCTATTTTTGGTTTACGAGGTTTTGGTTTGGCTTTGCTCTTGGCTTTTGGTCTAGCTTGCGGCTTAGCTTTAGCGCGAGATTCTTTTAATACACTAAGTTTTTCTTTCTCGGTGTTTAGCTCGGTCTCATGTATAGCGGCTAAGTCATCCAGCGCCTTTTGCCCTACCACTTTTTCCTTGGACATAATATCTAGTGCAAGGCCAATCATATTGTCACTGTAACCAATAATACGGCTAAACTCATCGTCACTTAAACCGCGTAAGGCATCGTGTTTACGATAGATATTTACAAAGCGGCGCTCACGCTCATATTGTTTTGGCAGCGCGGCTAATCCCCATGCCTCAAGTCTTTCTTCTAAAGCAGGATTATAAGTGCGCAAAAATTTAATAATAAATGGGATTGGATCATGACGGGCAAGCACTGATGCTGAGCGAAAAATCATTTCAAACGGTAATAACTTTTTACCGCTTTCTACTTCTTCTAATAATTCGGTGTCGTTTAAACCCAGTGCAGCAGACATTTCACCAAGGTTAAGGCCGGCTACTTCGCGGGCGTCTTTTAAAAAGTGGCCTGCGTCAGCCATGGCTTGAATGCGTTCTGGGTCCATCGACTTGAGCAGAATATCTTTAACCCAGCCATCGCCCCATAGTGACGACATGGTGGCGACAGATTTTGCGACCTCTTTAGCGCTACTAGCCATCTGACCAGAAAACTGCGATAGCTGGCCAATAATCATAGACGTTAAGGTGTCGCTGGTAGGCTTATCATTTTCGCTCACAACTACTTACCTCAATGGTTAATATCGATAGTAGTTAATAGTAGGGCTAAATTATCTGCCGGGCTAGGTTAATTTTTTAGTGCTTTGGCTAATAATCGATCTAAATTGTTCGCAAAGTATTGCCGGTCGGCGTTGTTAAGCGGTGGTGGTCCGCCACTGGCTTGACCAGTGTTGCGCATTTCTTCCATAAAATTTCGCATTTGTAAGCGCTGGCGAATGTTTTCTGGAGTATATAGCTCACCCCGTGGATTGATTGCATGGGCGCCTTTCGCTACCACATCGGCGGCAAGCGGAATGTCAGCAGTGACAACTAAATCATCTATTTCAACTTGCTGAACAATATAGTTGTCCGCTACATCAAAGCCTGCTTCAACTTGTACTGATTTAATAAGTGGTGAAGGCGGCGTGCTTAACGGTTGGTTGGCAACCAGCGTTAGTGGCAGTTGAGTGCGTTGAGCCGCTTTAAACAAAATCTGTTTAATGACTACAGGGCATGCGTCAGCGTCGACCCAAATATGCATGGCAGCTAGTGTTGACCGCCGCTTATTGGTAAGTGCAAAGATAGGCGGTTGCTACTGCCACCTTTAATGAGAAGCTTTGATTGGCTTCAATGATGAAGTTGTCGCCAGCATTAAATATTTGCCAATTATCGCTGCCTGGCAGTTGCACGGTTAACGCGCCGCTAACAACCGTCATGGTTTCTTTCTTGTCAGTGTCAAAAGTATATTCACCGATCGCCATTACACCTACAGTTGCCGGCAATGTTTCAGTTTGAAACGCGATAGAGGCTACTTGGCCATCGAAATATTGGTTGGTATTAAACATATTTAGCTCTTAGGTTTTCTTGGTTTAGGTTTGTCGTCAGCACTTTTCTTTGGTTTTTTAGGCGCTGTTTCAACTCGGTTGATTTTGAGCGGGTTACGTTTTACGCGCACAGTTTTTAAGTGCTGGTAAATCTCTGGCGGCATGCCTTGAGGTAGGTCAATAAAGCTATGGTCGTCATTGATTTCAATGCGGCCGATGAATTCAGAGTCTAGATCTATTTCGTTGGCAATGGCGCCAACAATATCACCAGCTTTGACTTCGTGGTCATGGCCTACACCTAACCGGAAGGTCTCCATTGGTACGCTGTCGCTGGCTTTTTCTTCACGACGCCTGCTAGGTTGAGGTTGGTCAGAGTTTTTATCGCGGCTGTCATTGCGCTCGCTACGCTCACGATTTGGCTTGCGGCTGTCACGACTATCGCTGCGCTCGCGGCTATCACTACGCTCACGGCTTTGTCGCTCTGGCTGTGGTGAATCTTTAACCTGAAGTGGTGTTTTGTCTTGGTTTAAATAAGCGAGTGCGGCGGCAACTGCAATTGGGTCGCTGTTATTTTCTTCGCAGATCTCATTTACTAATTTAGTGAAAAATGCTGACCCATGAGGTAGCGCCTTACAGACTTTGTCTTTAAATTTAGAAACACGTTGCGCAGTTAACTCTTCAGCGCTGGGCAAGACTAAAGCAGTTAAGGTTTGTTTGGTGGCGCGTTCTATCGTTTTTAATAAGCGCTGCTCACGGTTGGTAACAAACATAATCGCTTTACCAGTCCGTCCAGCGCGGCCGGTTCTGCCAATGCGGTGAACATATGCTTCGCTATCATATGGAATGTCGTAATTGATAACATGGCTAATGCGTTCTACATCTAATCCACGAGCGGCAACGTCAGTCGCAACTAATATGTCTATTTTTTTGCCTTTTAATTGCTTGATAGTTTTTTCACGAGCGGCTTGGTTCATGTCGCCGTTAATAGCTGAGCAAGCGTAACCGCGAGCTAAAAGTTTTTCTGCTAGCTCGGCGCATGTGCCTTTAGTGCGCACGAAAACAATCATGCCGTCGAACTCTTCTACTTCTAGAAGACGGGTAAGGCTTTCTAGTTTTTCATGCCCTTTTACCATCCAAAAGTGCTGGGCGATATTAGATACCGTCTGTGTTTCAGATTTGATTTTTACATGCTTAGGATCTTTTAAAAATCGTGCTGATATCTGCTTGATACGATCTGGCAAGGTTGCTGAAAACAATGCTGTTTGCTGCTCGCCTGAGGTATGCGACAAAATTTCCTCTACGTCGTCGATAAAACCCATGCGCAACATTTCATCGGCTTCGTCTAGCACCACGCTGGTTACTTCAGACAAGACTAAGCTTTTGCGCTTTAGATGGTCCATCACTCGACCGGGGGTACCAACAACAACTTGCACGCCGCGCTCCAATTGGCGTAACTGTCCGCGCATGTCTTGGCCGCCGTAAATAGGCAGTACGTTAAAGCCTTTAATGTCTTTACCGTAGGTTTGAAATGCTTCAGCAACTTGAATAGCCAGCTCGCGAGTAGGTGCTAGGACAATTGCTTGTGGTTTTTTACTGGTGCCTGGTTTTACCAGTCGCGACAAAATAGGCAATGCGAAGGCCGCTGTTTTACCGGTACCTGTTTGCGCTTGGCCGATAAGATCATGGCCTGCTAATAGCAAGGGAATAGTTTCGGCTTGAATAGGTGACGGGCTTTCATAGCCAACTTTTTCAACTGCCTTCATTACTGCTGCAGAAAGACCTAGATCTGCAAATGAGACGCTAGTTTTCGGGAGTTCTGACATTAGGGGTTGCCTGCTTAGGTGCTGAACTTGGCGTAAACCCTATCTTTTTGGTGTAAGCACTTGGCAGCTATTTCGAGTGGAGGCGCATGTTACATGTTTATTGGTTATTTTGCGAACAGGGTTTATACCTATTTTCTAGGTTTTTTAGGTTTTTTTTTAAGATTTCCCCGCTTTGCGCTGGCTATGGCGATCACTGCCCAATGTTGTAATGCAAACAGGTCGTCGAAGGTGCTGCCGGGGGCTTATTAGTCGTTAAGCTAAAAAGGTTTGTCTTTTCTCATATAGATACAGTATCCGCTGTCGGTGGCTTGATAAAATCTAACGCTTTGTTGATCCACCCTAGATAGGTAGCATCACCGGGAGCGGGGGCAAAGATAAGCCTATTAGGGAGCAATCCATATCTGGCGAGCATAAGCTTAACGCTAACTATACCGAGTATCTGGAGTTCATCGACTAAGTGACTTATGTATTTGGCACTCAATATATTATGGTCACTAATAGCGGGGATTAACTTTGCATCTGCATCTCACAAATATTAGTAATTTTGTCTTTCACCCATTGAATGACCTGTGAGCGATCGGTGCGTTTATGTGAGACGAGCATGTAATTTACGGTTGCTATTGACTCGCTTATTGGAATTGGAATGCAGCATATACCATCGGCAATAACTGGATTGCCAGTTAAGTAAGGCGGAGCAACCATTAACATGTCGGTATGCCTGACAACTTCTAATGCGGTTAATAAGTGCGCCGTTTCAAATCTGGAAAAGTTTTCTGGTACCCGCTCGTTGCCACTGGTTTGTTGTCTGAAAATAGCCAGCTCTTCGCGGTCTGCTATATAAAAAGTGACAAAGGATTGTTCGGAGATGCTTTGTAGGTTGATTGTTTGTTTTGTCAGCGGATGATCTTCTCGGCATAAAAAAACTGGATTACCTTCTGCCACACATAACGTATTGAAGTCATTGCCGTAATGGTCGCGTTGAATATGTATAGCTATATCTAAGTCGCCATCGGCCAGATGATCTAGCTGCTGTTCAATTCGAGACATAGTTTTGATTCGTAAACTAGGCGCTGCAGTTTGCAGTTCTTGCATCAGCAAAGGAATTATTGCGATACCGATGAACTCGGACACCGCAATGCTGACTTCACCGACAAAGTTGCTGGGGTCAAACACAACTGGTGAAATTAGCGTGTCGATATCTTCTAGTATTGGGGCCAACATAGCTTCTAGTTCTAGTGCCCTAGGTGTTGGTCTAATGCCATGAGGGCCACGTATAAACAGCGGATCAGCAAAGACATTGCGTAGTCGCCCCAATGTTTTACTCATGGCAGGCTGAGTGATAAAAAGTCGCTCTGCGGCTCGAGAGACATTGGATTCTTCCAGCAATACTTGCAGGGCAACGAGGAGATTTAAGTCGATGCGCTTAAGGGCTTTTAATTGCATTAGTTTGGCCTTTCAGTGATATATCTTAAAGTTATAAATGTCATTACTTTAATACATTTGAAGCATACCATTACTAGGCTTATTATTCTTTTCAACACAACAACAGCAACTTAGGAGAACATCATGCTAACCAACATCATATTTACAGTATATTTAGTAATGTTGGGTGTAGCTGCTCTTGGTGATTTATTTAATGACTAATTGACACTATCCCCATCTAGATCTCGTTATATTCGGACCCGCAATCAAGTGGGTCTTTTTTTGTCTAGAATTTGTATATTTTTTTGAATTTAACGCTGGAGCGCGCAATAGCAAGCAGTTTTTCAAGCAGGCATGTGGCGGTTAGTTGCATTGTATGGGCCTACCAATGATATTCCCTTTGGTTATGCATATCATCACTTTAATACATTTGAAGAATACCACTATTGCACTTATTATTCGATTCAACAACACAACAGCAACTTAGGAGAAACATCATGCTAACCAACATCGTAGTTACAGTATTTTTAGTAATGTTGGGTGTAGCTGCTCTTGGTGATTTATTTAATGACTAATTGACACTATCCCCATCTAGATCTCGTTATACTTGGACTCGCAACTGCGAGTCTTTTTTTGTTTGTGATTTAAATGTTTAGTAGCGAGGATTAATAGATGATTGAGCTTACGCAAGAGAGGTTTTTGGCAGAAGTTGGTGAGCGATTAGAGCGGATATTTGAATTTTATGCCGACGGTGAAGATGTTGCGGTTGGCGAACGTTTGCGTTTAGAAGGCTTTATCCAAGCTGGCTTAGTGTTCGGCGTAGTAGCGCTTGATCAGGTGTTAGTAATATTAGATACCGTGCATCAGCGTATATTTGACGAACCCTTTGGTGAGGTGTTTCCGCTTTATGATGGTGCGGACTGCATTATCGCTATCCCTTCAAAAATGCAGCGTGCGCCAGTTTTTCCGAGCACTAAGGATTAGCCGGTTACCCAATCTGGTGTGGGTAAATTGCGCTGGCGCAAGAAAACAGGGTTATACAATTTACTTTGATAGCGACTGCCATTGTCGCACAGGATTGTCACAATGGTATGTCCAGGGCCTAGCGCTTTAGCGAGCTGCACTGCACCGGCTATATTAATTGCTGCTGATCCACCTAAACAGAGTCCTTCGTTTCTAATTAAATCAAAAATATATGGTAATGCATCGCGATCCTCTATTTGAAATGCTTTATCAATGCGAGCTTGTTTAAAGTTTTCGGTCACAAAGCTAATGCCAATACCTTCGGCAATAGAGCTACCTTGAGGATCAGCTGTGCCGGTTGTTAAATAGCTGTACATGCCCGAACCCATCGGGTCGGCTAAACCAATCGTTATATCTTGATTGTGTTCTTTTAGTGCTTTGCTGACGCCAGCCAAAGTGCCGCCGGTACCTGACGCGCAGATAAAGCCGTCTACTTCACCGTTAGTTTGCTGCCATATTTCTTGACCGGTGGTAGTGTAATGAATATCCATGTTGGCAAGGTTGTCGAATTGCTGCGCCCAAAGCGCGCTGTTTGGCTCTTTTTGATTCATCTTCGCCGCCAGTTTTTCAGCTCGATGTATATAGTGTTTTGGGTCGTCAATACTGGTAGCTGGCACAACTCGTAAATCAGCGCCATAGAGCTCTAGCAAATCTTGTTTTTCTTGACTCATTACATCGGGCATTAATACCACGCATTTATAGCCCTTTGCACTAGCTAGCAGGGTTAGACCAATACCGGTGTTACCCGCAGTGCCCTCAACAATTGTGCCGCCCGGTTTTAAACTGCCATTAGCTTCTGCCGCTTCAATAATGCCCAGGGCTGTTCTGTCTTTAACGCTGCCACCAGGATTCATAAACTCAGCTTTGCCATAAATATTACAGCCAGTAAGCTCAGAAACCTGTTGTAATTTAATCAGTGGCGTATTGCCGATAGTACTGGCCAAAGAAAACTCTGACATGAAAACCTCTATATTTGTTATAAGCTTGATCTTAACGATCTAGGAGCTGGCATACAATCTATAACCGCAGGGTGTACTTCTATATTCTACTGTCGATTACAATACTATGAGCGGCGTTATTATCGGTCATTGCTAGTATGCTCGCTTCAAACCGTTGCCATTTACGGTTGGTTTTTAGTCGCGCTAGCAGGCCGATATGATTGGCAATGGGCCAAAAGTCTGAGTTGCCGATGTTGTCGATAATCAATAGGCGCCCTTCAGTCAGCGACGTCTTTTGGTAGACAATGTTCTTTGGTTTGATGGTCATGGTGATAATGCTGTTGGCAATTAGTGTCGCTTTTAAATCTTTCATTGCCTGAGTAAGTCCGGCTAGATTCTGCTGCGTTAACACATCGCTGGCAAGGTAGTGTTCGAGAGTTTTGGCGACGCTACCATCAATGTCGCGCACTAAATCAAAGATGGCGGCAGTGCCTAAATTAGTTTCTATGTTGCCATAAAATTTTGGTAGGGCGCGCCAACTGATGCCGCGCTTTATTAATGTTTGGTAATAGGCTTGTTCACGAAACGTTTCTTCATTGCCAGAGTTTTCTCTGGCCTTGTCTTGAATAACTATTTTTAAACATTTACTATAGTCTTCAGGATGGCAATATACCTCTCTATGTAGGCCTTTCCCAACGAGGTAATGGTGTTTAATGTTTAGCATAGTTATTCTTGTTGTCGTTTAGAGTCAGTGATTCTACTCGTGATCTGCCTTACGCTCAATTCTGTAAAAAATATAATAATAAGTGTAAGTACTAATGCGCTTATGTGATCTTTAGTCCTAAATGATTAAAGTAAAATAAGTTGATGTAATAATCGCAATTTGTAGTTTGTTAGCTACAAATTTTAATTATATAAAATAAAGAATGGGATTCTAACTATGAAATTTCGTATTAATGCGATAGCAGCAGGTATGGCTCTAGTGCCAGCGTTAGCAATATCAGGCACCGCCGGTGCCCAGATGCTTGAAGAAGTTATTGTTACAGCGCAAAAACGTTCAGAAAGCTTAATGGACGTGCCAATTTCGGTAAACGTGGTCGGCGGCGAAATGATATCAGAACAAGGCATTACCAACTTAAATGACTTGTCAGATTTTGTACCTAACTTAAGTATGAATCAAACTGGCTTGGGTACTAACGTAACTATTCGTGGTATTAGCTCAGGCATTAACCCAGCGTTTGAGCAATCTGTCGGAATGTATGTGGATGACGTGGCTTATAGTCGTCCTCAATTAGCACGTGTTCCTTATCTAGATGTCGCCAGCGTAGAAGTATTGCGCGGACCTCAGCCTATTTTATTTGGTAAAAATGCAATTGCCGGGGCTATTAGTGCAACCACGGTTAAAGCGTCTACTGATAAAATTGAAGGATTTGTGGAAAGTGAATATAACTTTGATCAAGACGGTTACGAAGTTCAAGGTGCAGTGAACATCCCCATTACAGATAATTTTGCCATTCGCTTTGCGGGCTTAAAGCGTGAATCAGATGGTTATTATGAAAACACTACTTTAAATCAGCCCGAGTCTCAGTTAGACCATGAAGTTCTTCGTGCAAATTTTCAATGGGATGCGACGGATGATTTATCAATTAACTTAAAAGTGGAAAATGCTGATTTTGAAACTGTCGGGCGTTTCTCTGAGATAATTAACCCTGTAGGCGCAGATTACGGTGCCCTTTTAGGTGGGTTATCTGCGGCAACCAATGGTCCTTATACACTAGACACTGAACAGGATTTTAAACGTCAATCAAACGGAGATTTTGAGTCTACCGACATTGATAATATCACCTTGACAATAGATTATGCGATTGGCGATCATACGCTTACCTCTGTTACTAGTAGTGTTGAATATGAGTTTTTCCAACAGTGTGATTGTGATTTTACCGGTGCAGAGATATTTCAAACTGCGGGCAATGAGCGATATGAGCAATTTAGTCAGGAGCTTCGTTTAGCCTCCGCTGGCGGTGAGACCATAGACTATATTGTTGGTGCTTATTATTCTGATTATAGTGTCGACAATGATGAACTATTAGCTTTTGGGAGTGATTCGATCGCTCGTGGAATCCCCGGGTTAGGAGTAATAGCGGGTACTGCTAATACGCGTTTATATACTACCGACAGTGAGCAGTGGTCAGTATTTGGTCAAGCTACCTGGAATATCAATGATGAGTGGCGCGTAACAGTGGGCGGCAGATTTAGTCAAGAAGAGAAAGAAGGTACTCGCTCGCTGACTGTTACTGATTTAGGATCAGCAGTAGGGCCATATGATCAGACTATTTTTCCAGCATCATCAAATGCTGGCGCTATTGGTATTTATGAAGCAGTATTTGGGATAGATACTGCTCAGGTAAGTGGACATAACTTGGCTGACGATCGAAGAGAGTCTTTCTTCACTCCCTCGGTTAATGTGCAATGGGATGCCACTGACGAAACTATGATTTACGCATCTTTCACCGAAGGCTTTAAAGCCGGTGGTTTTGATGCACGCTCTAACAGTAATGACAACTTTGAGTTTGAAGAAGAGCGGGCGTTAAGTTTTGAGTTGGGTGCAAAAATGACCTTGGCAGATGGCGCTGCGGAGTTAAATGTAGCTCTGTATCGTACCGAATATACCGATTTGCAAACCAGTCAATTTGACGGGGCGCTGGGGTTTAATGTTACCAATGCTGGTGAATCGACGATTCAGGGTATAGAAATAGATGGTCGTTGGCAGGTAACAGACGCGCTATATTTAACGGGCGCGCTAGGCTTGTTAGATTTCGAATTTGACGATTTTAAAAACTCACAGTGTTATTTCGGTGAAACTCGAGATAGTCCTAGTGGTGGTAACTTATGTGACCGTACTGGTGACACAAGAGAATTTGCACCAGAGGTAACAGCTAACCTTGGCGCTGCTTATAACGTCGATGTTTCTGATGATGTAGAAATGGTTTTCGGTATTGATTTATCATACAGCGACGACTATTTTGCCTCGCCAACATTAGATCCAAACTTAGAGCAAGATGCTTACGTGAGGGTTAATGCGCGGGTCGAGTTGGCTTCTATCGACAATATTTGGTCAGTATCTTTGTTAGGTGAAAACTTAACTGATGAAGTGATTACGACCTTCGGTAACGAGGCACCTTTAGCTGGGTCATTGACTGGTGGTCAAGGTGCTGCTTACTATGCCTTCTTTGAAGCACCAAGAAACGTAGCTTTACGACTTCGTTATAACTTCTAAGTTAGTATCAACCATAAAACGGGCCTTATGGCCCGTTTTTTTATGCCGGTGTTTTCATGGTAGTTTTTAGCTAATTTTCTGGAAAGTGTTGGTCAGTAGTAGTTCGGTTATCGACTTGCGGTTGGCTGAGCATATTTTGTGAGGCAGTTAACACTATTCGCCGTTTCTGTTAGCTGGCAGCTACCCAAATAGGTGGCTTACAGAGGGATGTGCTATTCAGCGTTTAGCAATAGACTTATAGTTTGGTTAGCTTATCTGCGTTGAGCAAATAAGCATTTTGTTAATATGGTCGTGGCGTTAAATTACTTAGTAAACTTGATAAGGATATCAGACTAATACGGATGTTAGAGTTTACTTAGTCAGGCCACAGGGACAGCGCCATGTTTCAGCCTAGGCACCTTCGGGTGTCTTTGTTGGTTTTAGGCTTTGGTTTTTCCTAGTTGGGCTATTTAAAATAATTTTCTCGGTAAATTTTCTCGCCCATTAATTCTATTTGTCGCGCTATCATCCAATTCATGCTGGTTAGTAAGGGCTGATATTTTTCACTGTTAGTTTCCAGTGTACTCAGTGTCTCTGCTATGGCTTCAATAGTAGATAGGGCTTTAGGGTTGGGGCTCTTGCGAATTTTATAGGTAGGTAGGCCTGTTACCTGTAGATGAACCGTAGGTAGGGATTGTAAAAGTTCAGATTCCAAATACAGCCGTTTGGCTTTGCGCCAAGTTGCATCTAAAAATATCAGCGGCCTAGTATCGTCAGTATTAATTGATAGCAGCGCTGAGCTCTCGGCGCTGGGAAATACCAGTATTGGTTTAGCGTTAAGTATGGTTTCAATATAGCGCTCATGCTCAGCGGTTATTTTACTAATGTTGACTTCACATTGACTGAGGCTGAGCTGGGCAATTTTAGCGGTGCCCAACGCGTGGTTAACTTCGTTACTGTGCTGCAAAATATGTATCGGCCAGTGGTTGTCTATGGCAGTAATGGTATGGCACAGACAGCGGTTTATTGGGCGGCTACAGTGGCTGCAGATTTGTCGTTTTTCAGTTGTCATATTAATCCGCTAAAATGGTGGCTTGCCGATAAATAAGTTGAAGAAACCTAAGTCGTTAATATCAGGTTTAGTAGCGTCAGACCATGCCTTCATTTCTTCAAAGCTAGTTGGTATTAGCTGGTGGTTAATGTGATCAATCATGGCGATAGGTAGCTTTAGGCTAAAAATATACTGCAGCAAATCATCCGGTTTACTGCCTGCCAAGCGTAAGCTATTAGGTGAGAATTCTAGAATCATTTGTAATTGTGGCAAACTCTTTTTTATTAGTTGTTTAATTCCTTGCAACACCTGCCATTCAGCGCCCTGGGTATCAATTTTTATCAAATTGACTTGGTTTAAAAATTGCTGAGTGTGGGTGTCGCCGTTAACTAATAAAATAGGCTGTTTACGGCGGTCTTGATTATTGTCGTAAATCTGATGGTCGCCAAAGTTATCAGCGCTTAAAAATAAAAAACCGTCGTTATCAATATTTGATAATGCGAGCTGAAATGCTTGTACGTTTGAACAGTTATTTATTTTTATATTGTTGTCTAGTAAGGCAAAATTTTCAGGGTTGGGCTCATAGGCTAACACTTGTGCTTTATCATCAAGATATAAGCCTGCTAATACAGCGTAGTAACCAATATTTGCGCCAATATCTAACACTTTATAGTCTTGTTGCAGGCAGGCTAAAAAAATCTCAGTTTCATAGGCCTCCCATATACCTTGCTCTAGTAGTGTTTTAGAGACGTGGTTGTCGCCTTCTTTATGGATA